>Ga0307513_10004280_pt1 | contig 19095 bp, 13 predicted proteins | sample 15_EM_MG_FD_202174 | JGI IMG/M metagenome (GOLD analysis project Ga0307513, IMG submission 202174) | Populus trichocarpa ectomycorrhiza microbial communities from riparian zone in the Pacific Northwest, United States - 15_EM | ecosystem: Host-associated > Plants > Roots > Unclassified | place...
TGGCCACGCCGAGCTGTGAGCGTTTCGAGTTCGCGATCGCGTGCGTCCCGCCGCCTGTGGCGCGACGCGGTTCCGTCGCATCCCGTTGGCCTCGGTGGTGCCCGTTGGTAGGCGGTCTGCGGCCCCGGCTCACCGCCGCGGCCCTCGCCGGGCTTGTCGCCGCCGGCGCCAGTTGCTCTCCCGCACTCTGCTCGCCCGTGCTCGCGGTCGCCCCGGTGGGGCAAAAGACAGCGGGAACAGGCGCCGCCACGCTGGCGGACACGACGGGCCTGGCCGAAACCGCCCGGCGGGCGAGCACGGCGGGCCTGGGCGGCGGCGCCGCACTGGCGAATACGACGACCTTGACCGGCACTTCCCCGCTGACGAACGTGGCAGCCCTGACCGGCACTTCTCCGCTGGCGAGGACCGTGGCCCTGGAAGGCCCCGTCGCGCTGGCGAAGACGGCGGCCTTGGCTGGCACCGGGCCGGTGGAGAACCCGGATCCCGGGGTCGGTGACCTGGTCCGGGCCGAGCAGTGGCACCTCAAGACGTTGGACGTGGCCGACGCCTGGAACTACGCGAACGGTGCGGGCGTGACGGTCGCGGTGATCGACTCCGGCGTCGATTCCGACCACGTCGACCTGGCCGGGCAGGTGCTGCCGGGCCTCGACCTGGTCGATCCGAGCGGCGACGGCGACACGGACCTGGTCGGCCACGGCACCACGGTCGCGGCGATCATCGCCGGCCGCAGCGACGACTCCTCCGGCGTGGTCGGCATCGCCCCCAAGGCCAAGATCCTGCCGGTCCGGGTCCTGGACCAGGAGAATCGGTACGACGACGCGATGATCGTGGCAAAGGGCGTCCGCTGGGCGGTCGACCACGGCGCTCGGGTGATCAACCTGTCGCTGGGCGGCAACGGCAGCAGCGCCGCCCTGGCCGCGGCCCTCGATTACGCGTTCGCGAAGGACGTGGTCGTGGTCGCCTGCACGGGCAACACGAGCGCATCGCCGTCGGCCGGTGTCTGGTATCCGGCCCGCGAACCGGGCGTGATCGCGGTCGCCGGCATGGAGAAGGACGGCGACGTCCTCTGGTCGGGCTCGATCACCGGCAAAGAGACGGTCGTGACCGCCCCGGCCACCAAGCTGTACGGCGCACGACCGGACGGCGAGCAGCCGGACAACGGCTACTGGCGGGTCCAGGGCACCAGCTTCGCGGCGCCGATGGTCTCGGCGACGGCAGCCCTGGTCCGGTCCCGCTGGCCCACGATGTCGGCGGCCGAGGTGATCAACCGCATCATCAAGACGGCGAAGGACCGCGGCGTACCGGGCCGCGACAGCACCTACGGCTACGGCATGGTCGACCCGACGGGCGCCCTGACGGCCACCGTGCCCGCGGTGACCACCAACCCGCTCGACACCACCCCCGACCCGGGAATCGCCCGCTTCGGCAACGCCCCGGTGTCGGGCCAGGCTCAGTCGGCCCCGGACAACGCTGTCGCCGGTGCCACGGTCGGCGCCCGGGTCCCGGGCTCAAACGCGGGCGCAGCGATCCCGGGCGGTGAAGAACCGGGAGCATCGCCGGCCCGCGGCTGGTGGGCGGCGGGCATCCTGTTCCTGCTCTCGGTCCTGGTCGGCCTGTTCACCTTGCGCCGCTTCGCAACCGTCACATAGGCGGGTTGGTTCCGTCCGGCGCGCAGGCTTCGGCAGGAAGTGCTGGACAGTATCCGCGGAGAAGAGCGCCTGATTTCGGCCAATATGATTGGTTATCGCTGGCCTTCGGTTGCCGGTGAAGCACTCGACGAGAGCGCCGCCTGGCAATCTTGGTCACTGGGCGCCCCCTGGAGCGTGGCGCGTAATTCGGCGCGGTGATCCGTCAAGAGGCGAACTTCGCCCACCACACCCGACATATCCTTTTTATGTGCATCGAACATGCGCGGCGTGGAGCTTGACGAGCCAGAGAATGGAATTACGCGCCACGCCCCCTGTGGGCGAAAAGTGACCAGGATCTATTTACTGTTCGGATAAAAGCGATTTGTCGGAATCGAGCGGCGGCAGGGGTGGCGGTCCGCGAGGCAGCCGCTGCTGACTGGCCGCCGATCCGAGGTGGCCCGGGGTCCGGGGCTCGCGTCGACCTTCGAGGTGCCCCCGATCCACGTTCACGTCAACCTTCGAGGTGCCCCCGATCCGGGGCTCGCGTCGACCTTGATCGACGGTCGTCGCCTGCGATTGAGCTGCCCATCCGGCGGCTCAGCGCGTTTGAGGACGCGCTGGTCGCCAGCGGTGACAGCGACCCTTGAGCGTCGTCGGGCCGGAGCAGTCGATCGGGATCGGCACACCCGCTGGCGCCCTCCCCCGGTCCGGACAACGCGACCGCGGTAGACGAACCGCCGCGAAGGCGTGCCTGCTACGCGCAGCTGCCGGTTCTGACGCCCTGGGTGCGTTCCGTGCCTAGCTTCGCCGTTCCCGCCGCTTCGTTTGCCGTCAGTGCGAAGCCCGTGTTCCGGTCGTCCGCCGCCGCCGCGAAGATCACGCCGAGCACCTTGCCGGCTGGCGTGACCAGTGGGCCGCCCGAGTTCCCGCTGCGGACCAGCGCCCGGATTGTGTAAATCTCCCGGGTTACGTCGCCTGAGTCGTAAATGTCCGGGCCGGTTATTCGGCTGACGTCGCGGACCCGGGCCGACTGGGCGTTGTACGGCCCGTCCAGCGGATAGCCCAGCACGATCGCGTTGGCGCCCGTCGAGGACGCTTTGTCCACGAACGGCATCACCGGCGCGGTCAGGCCCGGCACGTAGAGCACAGCCAGGTCGCGCTCCGGGTCGTAGACCACCACCGTGCCGTCGAGCCGGCCGCGGGTCGTCTCCACCTGCACCTCGCGCGTGCCAGCGACCACGTGTGCGTTCGTCATCACGCGCTCGTTCGCGTACACGAAACCGGAGCCCTCGATGCGGCGCGAGCAACTCGGGGCGGTGCCCAGGACCTTGATGACCGACCGCTTCGAGTTGGTTACCACCGGGGAGTTGGCCAGCGCCGGGTCGGGCACCGCCACCTCGGTGGCCTCGGTGCGGGTCAGGCTGCCGAAGACGTCCGGGAAGCCGTTGGTGTCCAGGGTCTGCCGCAGCCCGGCGGAGAGCGCCCGGGCCTGCTCGGGCATCAGCTCGTTGATGCCGCCGAGGATGGCGCTGCTGCGCACCTCGCGGTTGAGCCACGGCAGCGACGACGAGCCCAGCGGAACGGCGACCAGCCACGCCACCAGCAGCACCGCAACCAGCGAGACGACCGCACCGCCGGCGTCGTCGAGCCGTTGCAGGGGTGGGCTGGCGATCGCGCGGCGCAGCCGGGTGCCGAACCAGCCCGCCAGGGTCTGCCCGAGCACGGCGAGCGCGAAGATCGCCACCAGCGACACCACGACGCGGGTGGCGCCGTTCGCGAACTGGTTGGCGATCAGCGGGCCGACCTGGAGGCCGATGAGCGCGCCGCTGAAGAAGCCGCCAAAGGACAACGCACCGATCACGAAACCCTGGCGGTAACCGCTGATCGCGAAGACCAGCATCAGCAGGATCAGGATTCCATCGACCACGGGCACCCGCTCAGCGTAGATGTGATCGGCCAGTCGATCATGACAGCACCTCGTCGGGGCCGCCGGACGGGCTCGCCGGGACCGGCGAGCCGGGCATTTCGATGAGACGTCCCGGCTGCCAGGGCCGGCTCCAGCCGGCCATTTCCAGCAGCGCCGAGATGACCCCGGCCGTGAAACCCCAGACGACCATGCCGCCGACCAGGAACGCCGGGCCGACCCAGCCGCTCGGGTGGCGTACCCGAACCCGGTTTTGTGGGTCGACCAACTCGGCGATCGGCAACCGCTCGACGTGCGCGACCTCGGCCGCCTGCAGCGGGTGCACCGGATGCGGCGCGTGCCACCAGGCCAGCACCGGGGTGACCACGAACGAGCTGACCGGAATGTAGAGCTCGGGCAGCAGAGCGAGCACGGTCGCGCTGGCCGGGTCGAGACCGACCTCCTCGTGCGCCTCGCGCAGGGCGGTCGCCGCCGGGTCCTTGTCGTCCGGGTCGGCGGCACCGCCCGGGAACGCGGGCTGCCCGGCGTGGTTGCGCATCGTGGCCGCGCGCTGCAGGACCAACAGGTCGGGCTCGCCGGGCGCGCTCTCCCCGAGCAGCACCAGCACGGCGCTAGCGCGGCCGCCTGAGCTGGGCGGTTTTACCAGCGTGAAGTCTTCCGTACGACTGCCGGCGGCCCTCGTCAGCAGCGGCTCCCACCAATCGGGCAGCCCGGCCGGACGCTCGATCACCGCGTCACCGTCACACCGGTCCAGGTCCGGACCAATTCGTCCAGCTTTGCTTCATCAAGCGGCAACGGCTCGACATGCCGGGAACCGTCGCCGCCCAGGAAGATCGTCACCGGCAGCGTGGTCCGCCCGAGCTTGCCGATCAGCTTCTTGTCCCGGTCGTAGAGCGTCGGCATGCTGACTCTGTTGTCCGCCCCGAAGGACGCGGCGGCATCCCGGTCGTCGCCCGTGTCGACGCCGACGACGGTCAGCCGCCCGGCGGCGCGATCGGCCAGCTGCTGCATCGCGGGCAGCTCGGTGCGGCAGGGCTCGCACCAGGACGCCCACAGATTGATCACCGCAGGCCCGCGCAGCTGGGTCAGCTTGACCGCGCCTCCGCCGGTGAAGCAGGACAGCTCAAGATCCGGCAGGGAGTTGCTCGTCGCGGCGACGGCCGGCGCGGACGGCGGCGGCTCGGCCAACGCGGCACAGCCGGCGAACGGCGACGGCGTCTCCGCCGCATCGTGGGGCAGAGCCTCGGCCGTGCAGGCGGTCAGCAGAGCCGCACACGCGGCCGCCAGCGTCACCCGGGCCAGCGCCTGCCCCGAGCCAGACCCACGCAGCCCGCGCGGCACCACCTGCCCCGAGCCAACCCCAAACAGTGACGACGGCTCGCGGGGCACCTGGATCCGGTCGCCCGAGCCGTCCCCGCGGCTGACCGCCGAGATCATCGAGTCCTGCGCGGCCGAGGCTCCGCTGTCCGCCCGCGCCGCAAACCCAGCCGTGGTCGATCCCAGCTCCTCGGCAGGCCCGACCACGGACGATGGCCACCCGACAGCGGGCCCACGCCCAGACAATGACCGGCCTGCAGTAAACCCACGCACGATCGATGACGGCTCCGCAGCGGACTCACGCGCGGACGATGACCGCGCGCCAACGAACCCGCGCTCAGACGATGACCGCTCGGGAGCGGGCCCGGACGATGGGTGAGGGTCTCCGGATTCCGTCACGGGGCCTCCGGGGTGACGATCGCGGCCGCCGGCACCAAGTCGGGGTCGACGCCCGCCTGGACCGCCAGCTCGCGGGCGCGCGGCCCCTTCAGCAGCTTTGCCGAGGCGGCCGCGTCGGTCGGGCCGGTGCCATAAGACGGGCACATCGTGGCCAGCGTGCACGCGCCGCAGGCCGGCTTGCGAGCGTGGCAGACCCGCCGCCCGTGGAAGATCACCCGATGCGACAACATGGTCCAGTCGCGCTTCTCGATCAGGTCGGCGACCAGAAATTCGATCTTGACCGGGTCTTCCTCGTCCACCCAGCCGAACCGGTTGACCAGGCGGCGGAAGTGCGTGTCGACCGTGATGCCGGGAACGTCGAACGCGTTGCCGAGAATCACGTTCGCCGTCTTGCGGCCGATGCCGGGCAGCGACACCAGGTCGGTCAGCGTGCCCGGCAGCTCGCCGGCATAGCGATCGAGCAGGGCCTGGCCGAGCTTGATCAGCGAGTCGGTCTTGGCCCGGAAGAACCCGGTCGGCCGGAGGATCTCCTCCAACTCGGACCGATCGGCGGCCGCGTAGTCGGCGGCGCTCAGATAGCGCCCGAAGACGATCGGGGTGACCTCGTTGACCCTTTTGTCGGTGCACTGCGCCGAGAGGATGGTGGCCACCGCCAGCTGCAACGGCGTCTCGAAGTCGAGCTCGCAATGCGCGTCGGGATGGGTCTCGGCCAGCACCTTGGCCATCTTGCGAGCGCGCCGCTTCTTGCCGATCGGGGTCTCCCCCGCGAATCGCTTGGCCGACCGGACCAGAACGGCCGTGCCGGACGTGGCGGCCGCGGCGGGGGGACGAGTCACCGGTAAAGAGTACGTCGCACCCCCGACAGATTCGTTCATGCCGGGGGCGAGATCGATCCGTCCGAGCCGATCTTCGCCGCCGTGTCGCCGAAGTCCTGCTTCGACAGCGTTGCGACCAGCTTGCGGCCCTGCTCGTTCGCGCTGTCCCGGGTCGGCACGCCGACCGAGTTCAGATAGGTCGAGAGGAACTTCCCACCTGCCCACTCGCCGTCCTTGGTCAGCTTGACGTGCAGGATCCCGCCGTATTTGAGCACCCCGTCGCTGGACAGCGTCTTGCCCCCGCCGGCGAAGTTACCCAGGCTGTACGCGATCAGCTTGCCCTTGTAGAACTGCATGCCGCGCAGGACGTGCGGGCCGTGCGCGATCACCAGGTCGGCGCCCGCGTCGATGACGGTGTGGGTGAACTTGATCGGGTCGCCGCGGTTCTCGCTGAAGTAGATCTCGCTGCCCGGCTTCACGTGCGTCTTGTTGGAGCCCTCGGCGCCCAGGTGCGCCTGCACCACCACGAGATCCGCCTCGCCCTTGGCCTTCTGCACGATCTCCTTGGCGTGGTCCAGGTCGTTCAGGTTGTTCGCCCCCGCGTACGGCGAGAAGCCCAGCACCGCGACCTTGATGCCGTTGACCTCCACGATGGTGATCTCGTCCTCGGCCCCGGTGTGCTTCAGCCCGGCGGCTTCGAGCGCCTTGACCGTGTTCGCATATCCGGCCGTACCGAAGTCCTTGGAATGGTTGTTAGCGGTGTTCAGCAGCTCGAAGCCGGCCTTCTTCAGATGCTGTGCGTAGGACGGCGGCGAGCGGAAGGCGAAGCAGTGGGAGCGGGGCGGCGAGCCGCACTTCGAGGTGCCGGTGTCGTTGGTCAGCGGCTGCTCGAGATTGCCCATCACCAGATCGGACTTGAGCCCCGCCCGGACCGAGTCGAAGAAGCCGTCGCCGTTTTTCGCGGGCAGCCGGCTGGGTGCGCTGCCCATGATGATGTCGCCGGTCGCCGACAGCTCGATCGACTCGGCGGTCGAGGTCGTGCCGGAGTCGACGGTCGACTCGGTCCGCCGCTGGGGTGCGGAGGAGCCGGCCGCGGCCGACGGCTGCTCCCAGCGCGCGGCGCCCGGATCCCGGTCAGCTATCGCCACTCCACCGATGCCGAGGCCGGCCAGGACGCCGAGCACGATGAAGATGGTGAGGACGGGACGGCCGAAGAGGCCACGTCGTTGCGGGGGGTGGGCATTCATCGACGGCGACGATACCGTCGGAGGGCAATGGCGGACGATGGACGAACGGCTGCTCTCTGCTCACCGAGAGCGACGAAAAGTACCCGGCGTGACGGTTGACCAGTTACGCTGCGGGATCTGGATCAAGGGGTGCCCGCCCGTTTCCCGCCCGCGTGCGCCTAGACTGATCGAGCGCGGTAGAGCGTGCGCAATCGGAGGTGCGGCGATGGATGAGGTACTGGCTCGCAGCGGGATCTTCCAGGGCGTGGACCCGGAGGCCGCGGAGGCGCTCGCCAAGGAGATGGACACGATCGAAGTCCGCAAGGGCGACATCGTCTTCAACGAGGGCGAGGCCGGCGACAGCCTGTACATCGTTCTCTCCGGCAAGATCAAGCTCGGCCGGCGGGCAGCCGACGGCCGGCAGAATCTGGTCTCGATCATGGGCCCGTCCGACATGCTCGGCGAGCTCTCCCTGTTCGACCCGGGCCCACGAACGGCGACGGCCACCGCGGTGACCGACACCCGGCTGGCCCGGCTGAAGAAATCGTCCCTGCGTCCCTGGCTGAACAATCGGCCCGAGATCGCCGAGCAGTTGCTGCGCGTGCTGGCCCGCCGGCTGCGCCGCACCAACGACGCGCTGGCCGACCTGATCTTCACGGACGTGCCCGGCCGGGTGGCAAAGAATCTGCTGCAGATGGCCGGCCGGTTCGGCACCCGCGACGGCGGCGTCCTGCGGGTCACCCACGACCTGACCCAGGAGGAGCTGGCGCAACTCGTCGGCGCCTCCCGCGAGACGGTCAACAAGGCGCTGGCCGACTTCGCGTCGCGGGCCTGGCTGCGCCTGGACGGCAAGAGCGTGATCATTCTGGACCCGGAACGACTCGCCCGCCGGGCCCGCGTCTGAGCTGACGAAACAGCCGAAAGGGTCGTCCGCCACGGACGGCCCTTTTCGTCGTGCCCGCCCTCGGTAGGGCCCGCCTGATCAGGCCGAAAGCCGCCTCCGCAAGATCCGTGTCGGACCCGGCCGACCACTCGTTACGGAGGTGGTCGACAGGCATTACAACGGCGAGAGGCGCGGGCTTTGAACATGCTGGGGGGCGGCGTAGAAGGCTCCACCACGACCGAGCGCCGCAACGACCGTGCGGGCCTGGCAAGGGTGATTCCATGACCGTGCTCGACACCGCGATCGATCCCTGCAGCCCGGGATATCTGGAGTGCCGCAGCGCGATGCTGGACCGGCTGGCCGATCTCGAGGAGGCGCTCGAGGCGGCGCGCGGCGGCGGCGGCGAGAAGTCGGTGACCCGGCACCACGCCCGCGGCAAGCTGCTGCCCCGCGAGCGGGTCGAGATGCTGCTGGACCAGGACAGCCCGTTCCTGGAGTTGTCGGCGGTCGCGGCGTGGGGCTCCGCCTACCCGGTGGGCGCGAGCGTGGTCACCGGCATCGGCGTGATCGAGGGCATCGAGTGCGTGGTGATCGCGAACGATCCCACCGTCGACGGCGGCGCCGTCAACCCGTACACGGTGGAGAAGATCCGCCGCGCGGCCCGGATCGCCTCGGTGAACCGCCTGCCGCTGGTCAATCTGGTCGAATCGACCGGGGCCGCCGCGCCCGCCGGGCCGCCGCCGGGCGGCGCCATCGCCCGCGACCTGAGCCAGCTCACCGCCGACCGGGTACCGACGGTCTGCGTCGTCTTCGGCGCGACCACCGGGGACGCCGCCTACCTGCCGGCGCTCTCCGACTACACGATCATGGTGCGCGGGCACGCGAAGATGCTCACCATCCACCCGCAGCCGGTGCGCGCGGCCACCGCGAACGGCCGGCCCGCCCCCGAGGTACGCAGCGCCCCGACCGTCCCCGCCGGCGTCACCGGCCCGGCCGATCAACTGGCCGAGGACGAACGCGACGGGCTGCGCCTGGCCCGCCAGTGCGTCCGCCGGTTCAACTGGCACAAGCGAGGCCCGAATCCGCGCCGGTTCCCGCCGCCGGACCCCCGGCACGACCCCGAGGACCTGCTCACGCTCGCCGCCGCCGACCCGGCCACCATCTTCGAGCCGCGCGAGGTGCTGGCCCGGATCCTGGACGACAGCGACTTCGACGAGTTCAAGCCGTCGGTCGGCACCGCGCTGGTGACCGGCTGGGGCGAGCTGCACGGCTATCCGATCGGCGTGCTGGCCAACCTGGGCGGGGCGTTCTCCCCCGCCGAGACGCAGAAGGCCGTGCACTTCATTCAACTCGCCAACGCGACCGCCACCTCGCTGCTGTTCGTGCAGTACACGGGCGTGCCGGCCGCCGAGGAGCACGAGGCGGCCGACGTCCGGCACGGCGCGCCGCTGGTGCACGCGGTCGCCAAGTCGACCGTGCCGCACCTGACGCTGATGATCGGCGCCACCCCGGCCGAGGAGGCCGGCGGCATCTACGGCCGCGCCTACGAGCCGCGGTTCCTGTTCAGCTGGCCGGCCGTACGCCCCACCGAGGCGGCGGCCGGCGCCGGGAAGCTGCCGGACGACGGCGTCATCGATCCCCGCGACACCCGCACTGTCCTCGGCTTGTGTCTGTCCGCAGTGCACAGCGCGGCCGTCGAAGGGGCCGAGCACGTCGGCGTGTTCCGCCCGTAAGCCCTGATGTCTAGTGCTCCCCGAAGTTCTGAAAGGTAGACCAGTGATCCGACGTCTTCTGGTGGCAAGCCGTGGCGAGATCGCCCGCCGGGTCTTCGCGACCTGCCGCCTGGTCGGCATCGAGACGGTCGCCGTCTACACCGATGCCGATTCCGACGCGCCGCACGTCACGGAGGCCGACTACGCGGTCCATCTGCCCGGCAGCACGCCGTCGTCCACCTATCTGCGGGGCGACCTGCTGATCGCCGCCGCGCAGCGGTCCGGCGCGAACGCCATCCATCCCGGCAACGGGACGCTGGCCGAGGATCCCGACTTCGCGGCCGCGGTGGTGGACGCCGACATGATCTGGGTCGGGCCACCCAGCAAGATGCTGAGCACGCTGCGCAGCAAGACCGAGACGAAGGCGATCGTCGCCGAGGCGGGCGTGCCGACGCTGCCGACGTTCGCCGACCCCGGGGCGGTGCCGGGCTTCCCGGTGCTGATCAAGCCGGCCGGCGGCGACGGCGGCGACGGCATCCGGGTGGTCCGCGACCCGATCACGCTGGCCGAGGCGTTCTCCTCGACCCGCCAGGAGGTCGGCGGCGAGGTCTTCTGCGAGCCCTACGTGGAGAACGCCCGGCACATCGAGGTGCCGATCCTGGCCGACGTGCACGGCGCCGTGGTGCCGTTCGGCGAGCGCGAGTGCTCGGTGCAGCGCCGCTACCAGAAGATCGTCGAGGAGACCCCGTCGCCGGCGGTCGACCCCGCCCTGCGCGAGGAGTTGTGCCGGGCGGCGATCCTGTCGGTCCGGGCGCTCGGCTTCGTCGGCGTCGGCACGGTCGAGTTCCTGCTCGACGCCGAGGGCGACTTCTGGTTCCTCGAGCTGACCCCGAGCCTGCAAGTCGAGCACGCGGTGACCGAGTGCGTCTCGGGCTATGACCTGGTCCGGTTGCAGTTGCTGGTCGCCGAGAACGGCCGGCTGCCGATGCCGGGGCCGCCGCCGATCCGCGGGCACGCGATCGAGGTACGGATCTGCGCCGAGGACCCGGCGTACGCGTGGCTGCCCGCGGCCGGCACGCTGCACCGCTTCGCCGTCCCGGACGTGGCCGGCTCGTTCCGGCCGCTGCCGCAACCCGGCCTGCGGCTGGACTCCGGCGTCACGGACGGCTCGGTGGTCGGCGTACACCAGGACTCGATGCTGGCGAAGCTGGTCGCCTGGGCGCCCACCCGCCAGGAGGCCGCGCGGATGCTGGCGTCGGCACTCACCCGTACCCAACTGCACGGCGTCGTCTCCAACCGCGACCTGCTGGTCCGGGTGCTGCGGCATCAGTCCGTCCGGTCCGGCGACACCGACACCGGCTTCCTCGACCGGCATCCCGAGGTCTTCGCCCCGCTGCTGTCCTCGGTGGACGCGGTCCGCGTCTCCTGCCTGGCGGCGGCCCTGGCCGGCGCCGCCGCCCGCCGCGCGGCCGCACCGGTGCTCGCGTCGCTCCCGTCGGGCTGGCGCAACGTCCCGTCCGGCTCGCAGACCGCGGTCTACGACGGCCCGGCCGGGCCGGTCGAGGTCGGCTACCGGATGAACCGGCACGGCGAGCTGGCCGGCTGGTGGGTCCGCGCGGTCGACCCCGAGGAGCTGGACCTGGCCGGGCTGGGCCAGGCGCCGACCCTGGACGACCACCCGCCGACAGTCGTCGTCTGCGCCAGCGCCGAGCGGGTCGTGCTCGACGTGAACGGGATCCGGCTCGGCTTCGGCGTGCACCGGGTCGGCGACGTGTCCTACGTGGACAGCCCGGAGGGCTCGGTCACGCTGCGCGAACTGTCCCGCTTTCCGCTGCCGTCGCTGGAGGCGACCGAGGGTTCGCTGATCGCCCCGCTGCCCGGTGCCGTGCGCCGGGTGCTGGTAGTGCCGGGGCAGCGGGTCCGGGCCGGCGAACTGCTGCTCACCCTCGAGGCGATGAAGCTGGAGCACCCGGTGCACGCGCCATCCGCCGGGGTGGTGGCGTCGCTGCCGGTGCAGCCGGGCGCCGAAGTGGACACCGGCGAACTGCTAGCTGTCCTCGATCCGGAGTAGTCAGCGGGCGAGCACGGGGCCGGTCAACGCGTCGGCCCCGCGGCCGGCCAGGCAGCGAAAGGTCCGATCACGACCGGTCGGCGGCAGGACGGACAGCGCCCAGCCCGACGCCGCCAGCGACGTCGTGGCCCGGAACGTCTGGAAGCTGCAGACCTGCTGCACGGCCGGGCTCGTGGTGACGGCGTCCCGGTCGGCCGGTGCGATCCCCGCGGGCAGCGTGCCCACCGCGAACACCTCCCAGCTGTGCTTGCCGTCGCAGGACACCTTGGCCGCGCGGGCGCCGGCGCCGGCCGAACGGGCATAGCACTCGACGCCGCCCGGGCAGCGCGCGCCGGCCGGCAACGTCACGGCGCAGCCGCGCAGCCCGGCCGGCACGTTGGCGGCGACCGGCATCCGCGACACCGGCGCGGTCAGCCGGCCCGCCAGCGCACGCACGTTCGGGCGTTGCGCCGTGGCCAGCCAGGCCCCGCCGAGCGAGGCCGCGAGCAACAGGACCACGCCGAAGCCGCCGAACAGCCACTTGCGCTTGCCGCGCGGCTGCTTGGGATCGGTATGCACGGTCGGCGTCTCGTCGCCGGGGTCCAGGGTCGGCGAGACGGGCGGCACCGGCCGAGGCTGCGTGTACTGCGGTGGCACGAAGGTGGACGACCGGTACAGCGTCGGCGGCGCGCCCCGGCCGTTCGCGTTGAGCTGCAGGCCGGTGAGCAACTCGCGCAACTGCTCGGCGGTCGGCCGGGCCCGCGGGTCGTTGGCCATCCCGTAGCGGAGCACCTCGGTCAGCGCGCGCGGCACCCCGGGCAGGTCGGGGATCGGCTGGTGGAACAGGTCCATCAGGGTGATCAGGCTGGGGCTGCGGTCGGAGTCCCAGCGCGGCGGGCGGCCACGCATCACCGCGTACAGGGTTGCGCAGAGTGAGTAGACGTCGACCGCGCCCGACGGGGTGTCATGGCTGAACATCTCCGGCGGCGCGTACGCCGGGGTCAGCACCTCGAGGGTCACCGACGAGTCGCGCATCTCGCCGAGCACGGCCAGCCCGAAGTCGGCGAGCACCGCCGAGTTGAAGTGCGAGTAGAGGATGTTGGCCGGCTTCACGTCGCGGTGCAGCACCCCGTTGGCGTGCGAGTGCACCAGCGCGTCGGCGATCTTCATCCCCAGATCGCGGGTCTCGGCCGCGTTCAGCGGGGCGGCCCGCATCCGGTCAAGATACGACCCGTCGCACAGCTCCATGATCAGATAGGGGTGCTGGTCGACGGTCACCCCGACGTCGAAGAGGTCGACGACGTGTGGGTGCGACGACATCCGGCCGGCGGCGCGCGCCTCGCGCAGGAATCGGGCCTGGTCACGCGGGCTGTCCAGGGTCCGGTTTTCCATCTTGATGGCGACCTCGCGGCCGACGGAATCCTGCGTGGCCCGATAGACGGTCGCGTATCCACCACGCGCCATCACCGACAAGCCGGACATGCCCGGCACGTACGGTGTGGGCAAGGCGCCAGGCGGAGTTTCCGTCACGCAATAGAAAATACGCCAGGCCGGACCGAGATCATCCCGGCACGTCAGACGCGTACGCGACACTTTCGGTCGGCTCCACGATGGAGAGCCGCAACGCGTCCCGCAACTGCTCCGCGGCGGCCCGTTCGCTGACCTGTTGGGTCGAGTAGGCGAGCAGCACAGCCTCCTCGGCGGCAGCACGCGCCTCGTCGCATTTGTCCCCGGCGGCGAGCACCCGCGCCAAGGTCATCGCGGCCACGACGCCACTGCGTACGTCCTCGGACGGCACCTCCTGAGCCCGCCGGACCCAGGTCAGCGCGGTGTCGACCCGGTTGTCGGCGAGCAGCGCGGAGGCGTACGACGCCAGCGCGTGCCGCCGGGAGAAGAGCAGCGACGGCGTGCCCAGGTCGCTGGCGATCGGCGCGAGCAGCCCGACGGCGGTGCTCGCGTCCCCGGCCCGCAACCTCGCCTCGGCCAGCAGGACCCGCGGCCCGACCTGGGCCGGCGCCAACGGATTGTGCGGCTCGACGGCGGTCATCACCCGGCGCGCGTCCGCCTCGGCCTGCTCGATGTCGCCCAGTTGCAGATGGGTGAAGCCGCGGATGGTCCCGGCCATCCCGAGCAGCAGCGGGTGCCCGGTCCGGTCGGCGTGCCCGAGCGCGTCGGTGAGCAGGTCGAGCGCGTGCTCCGGCTCGCCCAGATTGCGGGCGATCGCGCCGCGCACGACCAGCGCCAGGCCCCGCCCCCAGTCGTCCGAAACGGCCGAGAACTCCCGGTACGCCCGGCGCGCCTCGGCGTCCGCCTCGGCCAGGTCGCCCAGCTCGGAGGCCGCGTACGCTTCGACGGCCCGCAGCGTGCCCACCGCCCAGCCCTCGCCGACCCGGTCGCCGAACGGCAGGAAGATCCGGGCCAGCCGGCGCGCCTCGTGCAGCCGCCCGGCCAGCAGCCGGGCGAACGCCGTGGTGCCGCGCAGCCAGGACCGCCCGACCGGGTCACCCAGCTCGGCGAAGAGCCGGGCGGCCCGGCCCAGCACCGCGTCGGTGCCCGCGAAGTCGCCCCGGGTGGTGGTCACCCAGGCCAGATTCTGCAGCGCCCAGGCCTGCCCGTGCCGGTCGCCCGCGGCCAGCGTCACCTGGTACGCCGCCGCGAACCGGCTGCTCGCCTGGCTGAGCCGGCCGGCCAGGAAGTCGGCCATGCCCAGCCGGCGCATCGCGTTCGCGCGCTCGGGGGCCAGCTCGGCGTCGGTGGCGACCTCGAGCGCCTCCTGCCAGGCGGCCACGGCCCGGGGCACGTCACCCATGGCCTCGTGGGCGCGGCCGACCACGAGCAGCGCCTCGGCCCGGCACACCGGCTCGTCGTCGGCGCTCCCGGCGATCTTCTCGCCGTACGTCAAAGCCTCGCTCGCCCGGCCCAGCCGCAGCAGCGCGCGGGCATGCACCAGCTGGTCGGAGAGCGGCAGGGCGTCGCCCGCGATGGCGGCGGCGCGCTCGGCGTAGTCGATCGACGCGGCCGGCTCGATGTTCGCCAGTGCCCGGCGGGCCATCCGGCCCAGCGCGGCGACGCCGAGCGGGGCCACCTCCCGGACCGGCGCATCTGGGCGCAGCCGGACCGCGTCGGCCAGCTCCACCGCGCATTCGGCGTGCGTCGCCACGAAGGCGTCCCGCTCGTTCGCGGACAGGCTCAGCCGCCCGGCGTTGTCGTAGCCGAGCCGGGTGATCGACTCGGGCGCGGCCCAGGTGGCCAGGTAGGCGTGCCGGTCCGCGAGGTCGGCCTTGCCGATGCCCGAGTACGCGGCCTCGCGCATCAGCGGCGTGCTGAACGCGTATCCGCCGCGAACCCGGTGCAGCATGCGGCGCTGGAGCAGCTCGTCGACGGCCCGCTCTAGCTCGACGGCGGCCACCGCGCCGGGCCGGGCGTCGCTGGCCGTACGCCGCTCGCGCAGTGCCTCGATCACGCCGGTCGGGACGGTGTCGCCGACCACGGCCGCGTCGCGCAGCACCGAGCGCGGCTCGACCGGCAGCGCGTCGATCCGGGCCGCCAGCACGGCGGCCAGGTCCCGGGACAGCAACTGGCTGTCCAGCGATCCGGCCGCGAGCTGCCACTTTCCGGCCGCGTGCGCGCCCACGGCCGGGATCAGCGCCCCGCGCTCCATCAGCAGCGTGGCGAGCTCGGCCAGATAGAACGGGTTGCCCTGGGCGGTGGCGAGCAGCCGGTCGGCGTCGGCCTGGGGCAGCTTGCCGCCGTTCAGATAGGAGGTGAGCAGCCGGGACGCGTCCGCGCCGCGCAGCGGGGGCAGCGTGTAGACCTCGGCGTCGGCGATCCGGGTCAGCGCGCCGGCCGTGCGGACCAGCTCGGGCCGGCCGAGCAGCAGCACCACGACCGGGCCGTCGACCCGGGACAGCATCCCGCCCAGCGCGTCGATCGTGGAGGTCGTCGCGTCGTGCAGGTCGTCGACGATCACCACCAGCGGCGCCTCCCGGGCCAGGGCGTTGAGCAGGTCGGCGACCGCCGCCGAGAAGCCGTCGCCGTCGACCCGCGGTGCGCTCGGCGGCCAGTCGGCCACCGAGCCCGGGCCGACCGGAGCGGCCGGCGCCTCGCCGTAGCCGAGCAGCGCGAGCAGCCGGTCGATGTCGATGTCGGTGGCCGCGCCGTCCCGGCCGAGCCGGGTGATCAGCTTGCGCAGCCGCTCCTCGACCACCGGCCGGGTGATCGTCGAGACCACGTCCTTGGGCAGACCGGCCGACTTGCGGACCAGATCGGCCAGCGGGGCGAACCGGCGCCGCTCGCCGAACGCGGCACAGCGCACCCGCAGCACCCGCGCGCCGGTGTGCGCGGCGTACCGTCCGGCGCCGACGTCGTAGCCCGCGGCGAATCGTTTCACTTCGCCGGCGAACCGGGTCTTGCCGATCCCGGCCTCGGCGGTCAGCACCATCACCCGGGGCGTGCCGGAGTCGATCGCCTCGGCCAGCCGCCCGGCGACCCGGCCCAGCTCGGTCTCGCGGCCCACGAACGGCGCCTCGTCGCCGAGACCCGACCGGGTGCCCGGCGCGTCGTGCAGGCCGAGCAGTTCGTACGCCGGCACCGGCTCGCGCTTGCCCTTGAGCCGCAGCGGGCGCAGCTGCCGCCAGGACGCCACGTGCCGGGTGGCCCCGCCGGTCTGCACGCCGGCGTAGACCGCGCCGACGGCGGCCGCGTCGGCGAGCCGCGCGGCCGTGTTCACCGTGTCACCGATGACCGTGTATTCGATCGCCGCCTGGATGCCCGCGACCACTTCGCCGGTGTTCAATCCGACCCGCAGGCCCAGTGGCGCCCCGCCGCCGCGCTCGTCGTCCAGCACCCGGCGGACCGCGCGCTGCATGCTCAGGGCGGCCCGCACGGCGCGCTCGGCGTCGTCCTCGTGCGCGACCGGCGCCCCGAAGACGCCCATGATGCCGTCGCCGGTCAGCTTGTCGACATGCCCGCCGAACGTCTTCACCGCGCCCGCGAGGGCGGCCAGCACCCGGTCGGTGACCGCGCCGACCCGCTCCGGGTCGAGATCCTCCGACCAGGAGGTGAAGTCGGACAGGTCGCCGAAGAGCACGGTCACTATCCGTCGCTCGGCCGCCGGCAGCGTGGCCGCGGCGGGCAGCGCCGAACCACAGTTGTGGCAGAAACGGGCACCGGGCACGGCGACGGTTCCACACACGGGACAAGTCACAGCGGGTCCAACTCTTCCGGGGCGGCCTGTGATTCCCGCCTCAGAAAATCAAGTTGTGCCCGTGCCGAGGCCTCGGCGGCAAATCGGATGGCCGGATCAATGTCGGGATAGACCACATCGACCACGGCGTCGGCGCTCTCCGCGCCGGCCGCGACCGCCGCACGCACCTGCACAAGCCGCTCTTCGCGGTGGGCGAGATAGGCCCGTGCGGCGGCGGCGCAGTCGGTCAGCGCCGGGCCGTGCCCCGGGAGCAAAAGCACATTTTCGTACGCCGAAAGCGTCCGCAGGCTGCGCAGGTAGGAACCCAGGTCGCCGTCCGGATAGGCCACCACTGTGCTGCCCCGGCCGAGAATCGTGTCGCCGGAGAACAGCGCGCGCTCGTCGCCGCACTCGATGAGGAAGCACACCGAATCGGCGGTGTGTCCCGGAGTGTCGATGACCTGGACCTCCAGGCCGCTGCCGCCGAGCGCCTCGGCGCGATCGAGCGGCTCCCCGCCCACGCTGTGCACGGCGTCGGCGGCCAGCACATGCACCCCGCCGAGCAGCTCGGAGAGCCGGGCGGCGCCCTCGACATGGTCGAAGTGACCATGCGTGACGAGAATGAACAGAAACGGTCCGTACTCGGCAATCCGGGCGAGATGTCCCTCGTCCAGCGGCCCCGGATCGATCACGACCCCGAACTCGGCGCCGGGCGCGCGCAGCACCCAGGTGTTGGTCCCGTCGAGGGTCATCGGGCCCGGATTGGGTGCGCGGACGAGCGTCACCCAACCCGGCAGCCGGTCGACCGGCGTGACTCCCCCCACGCACGGCATCGTACGTCGCCGCGCGCCACCCGGCCGAGGACGCGATGTGCGATCCGGTCACTTACGGTCACGCGGAGCGCCGATTCAGGCGACCTCGGCGATCACGTCCACCTCGACGGGCGCGCCCAGCGGCAGCTCCGCGACCCCGACCGCGCTGCGGGCGTGCCGGCCGATCTCGCCGAGCACGTCGCCGAAAAGCTGCGACGCCCCGTTGACCACGGCGGGCTGGCCGGTGAAGCCCGGGGCGGACGCCACGAACCCGTTCACCTTGACGATCTTGACCAGCCGGCCGAGGCCGACCAGTGACTCGATCGCCGCGAGCGCGTTCAGCGCACAGATCCGGGCGAGCTCCGCGCCCTGCTCGACGGTCACCTCGGCGCCGAGCTTGCCCACGTACGGCAGCTTGCCCTCGACCAGCGGCAACTGCCCGGACACGTACACATAGTTGCCCGACTGCACGGCCGGCACGTACGCGGCCAACGGCGGCACCACCTCGGGGAGGGTCAGCCCGAGCTTCGCCAGCTTCAGATAGACCTCGGCGCCGCCATCCCCGCTCACGGGCAACGTCACGACTTGGCCCGCTTCATGTACGCGACCAACTGCTCCGCGTTCGGCCCGGGCACGACCTGGACCAGTTCCCAGCCGTCCTCGCCCCAGTTGTCGAGGATCTGCTTGGTCGCGTGGACCAGCAGCGGCACGGTCACGTACTCCCACTTCTGCATTTGCCCGCAGCTCCCTATCCGTCTCGGTTACCGCGCCAGCTTAGGGCTCGCGGGGTGTTCGCTTTCGTTAGGCTGTGGCAGACCGCACATTTCGGTACGCGAAGGAGGCTCGATGACCCAACCGCCGCTCGGCCACCTGGCCGTCGAGCCAGAGCATCCGCAGCCCGACCCGATACCCGAGCCGGAGCCGCCGCAGCCGATCCCGCCGCCCGAGCCGGTCCCGCTGCCCGAGCCACCGCGCTCGTCCATCGCGGCGGCGGAGGCGGTCGGCTTCCATGACGCCGAGCCCCTGGCTTTTCTCGACACCGAGGGGCCGACCACTCGCCTCGAATGGCCGCCGCTGGGTGCATATCCGGGCGAGCCCGGCTATCTCGGGCCCGCCGACGATCAGCCGACCACGACGATCCCGA
>Ga0307513_10004282_pt1 | contig 19086 bp, 6 predicted proteins | sample 15_EM_MG_FD_202174 | JGI IMG/M metagenome (GOLD analysis project Ga0307513, IMG submission 202174) | Populus trichocarpa ectomycorrhiza microbial communities from riparian zone in the Pacific Northwest, United States - 15_EM | ecosystem: Host-associated > Plants > Roots > Unclassified | place...
TTCTTTGTAGTTAATGTAAATTCAAGGTCTGCTTGGCCCTAAAGATTCAGAAGAACATCTACAGTATCATGTTCTTCCCCTCCAAACCAGTGATTTATTACCGGTCAAATATTTGTTTCAGTAAAAAAATAATATGCAAGCTTTTCTAATATGTTTCTTTACCAAAACAAATTGTAATAAAAAATCGAAGAGTTTATATATGCATTTAATTAAATAGATAAAGAACTATTTATGAAAATAAATATAAAAAAGTCAAGGTCTTTGTGTGTGTGTGTGTGAAGCAATAAATATACTAACCAAGATAATTGCTTTAATGTTCTTTGTAGTTAATGTAAATTCAAGGTCTGCTTGGCCCTAAAGATTCAAAAGAACATCTACAGTATCATGTTCTTCCCCTCCAAACCAGCCTTTGCCACTTTCGTTTTAGATATACTAGTCCATCGGCTCGTGGGCCGAATATTTTTTTTCATTAAAAAAATAATATGCAAACTTTTCCAATATGATTCTTTATCAAAATAAATTCTAATAAAAAATCAAAGAGTTTATACATGCATTTAATTAAAAAATCAAGAATTATTTGTAAAAATAAATATAAAAATATCATTAATGATAGCTAAAGACTAAACAGCAAAAATTAAGAAATAAATGTATATTAATATATTTGATCTCGCATCACGGGTCTTCTATCTGGTTGTATTTAATGATATTGTTTATTAAAATTAATTTTTTATTTAATTAAATGATAAAAAAATAGATATACACATGAAAGCGACTAAATAAAATCAAATAAAAAATTATACAAGGTTGCACATATCTAAAAAAAATATATTATCATTTTGTGTGAAAACCAAGTAAAAAATAAATAATATTTAACCAAAGACTAAATTAACAAGTTAAGAGATAGATATAAATGTAAATATCTTATCTAAAAACACAGGTCATAAACTTAATTGTATTTAATAAATTTATTTCCGGAACCAATGCTTTATCTAAAACAATGATAAAAAAGAAATGTATAGAAAGATATTGAATAAAATTTTTTAAAAATATTCAAGTACTGCTACACAGAAAAAATGACTTCTAATACCAGAAAAAAACATTTTAAACTTATTTGTAAACTAAGTAAAAATTAAATCATAATATATTAAAACAAATCATAAAAAATTATAAAAAATGAAAAATAAATCCAATACAAAAACCTAATAAAAAGCCAACATTGAAAGATGAAATTGAAGAAAAAAAATAATATAAAATACCTAAAAATTACAAAAAAAAAACCCTAATACATGAACTAGGCTAGGTTTTATTATTTTTTTTCTTTTTTAAGGGGTGAATAACACGTCACCTGCTATGGTAGATGATGCGTCATATGCTAGTCCAGTTTCAGGCAACCGAAAGGTCACAAAAACTTCAGGCCATGTTTTTTTTTGTTAAAAAACTTGATTTTTAACCTATTTTGACTTAAAATACCTAGAAAAAACCCTAAACACCTTGAAAAACTTATTCATGACATCAATAACCAATGAAATTGTCTATAAACCTAAAATCAACAATAATAAAAAACCTTCCCGAGCTCATATCAACCACTTTAGTCGATGGGAAGGAAAAAGAACACCTAGATGGAACTCTTCTCATCGAATAGAACCTGTTGACACCAAAATTATCCTTTTCATGACCCAAATTAGTGTCAACCGAGATTTTCTCTCTTTACAACCAAAATCCAACCACTTTTTATCTCTTCTCTCAAATCAAAAACTAAAAAATAAAAAAAATAAAGTTTTGTACCACAATTGGATTTTTTAAATATTGAGGGATTGAAAAGTTATATTTTATAAAGTTAGAGAACCAAAGTGAATGTTTTAAATGAATTTTGGAACTTCCACCTATTGTGTTTGCCTTTTTCACTTTGGTCCATTTCTTTCAATTTTTTCCTCTTTTAACAAATTTATTAAAATTGGTTATCAATTTGGTTCTGTAAGGGAAAAATAACATAAAAAATAGGGATGAAAAAAAGGCACTGTAGTAATTCATAATACCTTGTGCCTGTGTGAACAGAGTTTTCACCACTTCTTTTAGAGTTTATCATAACTAGTCAGTTGCCTATATGTTGCCTAAGGAAACTCTTCATTAATGTTATTAAATCAAGCCAAGCTCGTTAGGTCAACATGGTGACCTAACAACCTAGGACGAAGCCAAGTATCAAAGTAAACTGGGTGAGAATTGACAAAGTGGCCTAGCCGACTTGGTAAGTGCGCCTACTACTCGGTCTACCTAGCAAAATCAATTTTGAATTTAAAAAATAAATTAAAAAAAACATTGCTTTAATGTTTTCTTTATAAAAAAAAGAAAAGAAAATTAGAATGACGACGTCTTGAATTGACTCAGGTCAAACAAGGTTAACATGTGTAACTTATGACTTAGGTCATGGTCATGGTCATGGCCCTGGCTAGGTTAAATAATCTTGCTTTTTAGAAAAAAAATTTATTTAATTAAATGATTATAAGAAGATATATTTACAAGAAATTGATTAATTTATATTTAAAGATTAAGTTCAACGTCCAGTAACATGTCATGCTCTTTTGAATATTATAAAATTCATATATGGTTTGACTTAATCTCTTAGTGACTAGTTTTTTAATATAACTATTCTTCATTCATCAAGAATGTTTCAATTAAAATATTCAAGCATGAAGTGTTTCTACTCTGTCGAATCATGTTTAATCTCAACACCATTATCATAACCCTTTTTTTACCCCTAATTTTTCTATTTTATTTTATTTTTATGATGATAATTAAAAAAAGAAAATAAAAAGAAAGAAAAGAGTTTAGAGAGTGAAATAAAAAAAAAACATATAACAAATGGATTGATGTTGTCATAACCCGATTTTTTACCCCCCTTTTTCTTATTTTTTTAAAGAATCCAAAAAATAAAAAAAAATAAAAAAATCCAAAAAAATATATTTTTGATGTAATTACGTCGTTTTTGGCATCATCAGCTTCTTTTCTAAAGAGTTAAAAATTCAAAAAATTACTTTCAATGAATTTAGTTTTTAACATGCTCATTTTAAAATCATTGATCAATTTTATTGAGTCGACGTTGACGTTGTCTTTTCAAAAAAATATCAAAATATAATAAATAAGAATAAGAAAAAGAAAAAAAAGAAAAACAACATATTTGGACAAGGGGACCAAAAGTGTAAAAAAGAAAAATAAGAGACCAAAGTTTTTTTAGTTGTTTGGGGACCAAGAAATTAGAAGAAAAATAACAAATTATTTTGCCTATAAATAAATTGTTGTATCACACAAAAAGGGGGTGGAATATTATGAGGGAATTAGTTAGAACAAAAATGATCCACACACCAAAACATTTTCCCATACTTTTCTCACCAAGTCACACACTCTCTAAAAAGGCACACTAGAAAAAACCCTAAACCCATTTTTGTTTAGGCCAACCATCAGTTATAGAGGAGAATAAAAAAGGATCATCTTCAACCTATCATCCTCTTTTCCCAACTGCCAGTAAACATTGGCCTATCAGCTTCCCCCAAAGCCTCCATATTCCAAGAAAAAGTAACAAAACTTGTGACTTCACTCTTTCTCTTTAAAAAGAAGAACAAAATATAAACTACCTTCTTACATCTTGGACCCATGTGCCACCATCTCCTTCACCTTCATAATAGATTCCACTAACCCTTTTTAGGATACCTCACCATCTTCTCTATTGAGCCAAAAAACTTTTCTCCATGGTCAAATCTCAACACCACTGCCCCCTCCAAAACTAAAACCAACGCCAGCCACATAACAAAAATGACCACCCCATAGTCATCCTCTCTCCACACCACTGTCAACCACTGTCAGCCACCAAGAATTCATTATAGTTAATCACACAAGCCTAGCATCACCATCTACCATACCTAGCCATAGACCTCAGCCTCAACGATCATATTATTTGATAGTTTTACCCATATTTACCTAGTATTTTGCCTATGTTATATATATAAAATACCTTGATATTATTTGTTTTATGTTTTGAAGGCACTTTTGGATGTAAGATTAAAAAAAGAAGTAAATTGGAGATAATTGGTAGATTTGACCTCCGATCGATGTTTTGTGCAGAGCTTGCGCTTTAGAAGTCAAAATGAAATGATTCCAGTGGCATTAGAAAGCTAACATCCATACCTTCCTATACATATATGGCAAGAAAAATAAAAAAAAAAGAAAAAGCATGGAAATCGTAGCCTTCAAAGTCAAATCTCGCATTTTGCCAATGTTGACATTTGGTCATTCCAACTTGAATATCTTGAGCTACAGAAGTCCATTTGATGAAAAATAAATTTTGTTGGATTCTTGACTCGAAGACTTATCAGCTTACCGAAGTTCAGCAGAAAACGAGCTCCTATGAGAGATATATGATTTTTCTAAGATGACATATGAATTCTGCCACCAAACAGGTTTTGTGAAGAAACAAGTCTAAATTACGTCCCAAAGCATCCAAACCGACATCCAAGACTTTATTTCAGCAATTTAGCTCCTATAAGTTAAAAGTCAAAGCTTAAAGATTTTATGCAAGACTATTTCTCTCTTTTTAGGAAAATAGTTATTGAATTACTTAAATGTAAATTGTTTACTTAGGAAAGAACTATTTTTGTAGAAAAAGGATTAGGGTTTTCTAGGATATAAAAATAAAGAGAGAAAGGAGAGGGGGACAGGCAGAAAGAGAAGAAAAACACCCATTTCCTCCACAAAACTGAAATCATGCATTCTTCTTTCTTTTTGATTAGTTGTTTGACACGATCAAAAGATTGATGTCTTATCCCAAATGCAGGAGTGTCGAAGTAATAAATAACCCGGCAAGACCGAGGTCGAACCACAGGGAGGTGAACTATATAAAATTATAAACAATAAATGAAAAGGAGTTGAAGAGAACTTTTTTGATGTGATATTGATGTAAGGATTAAACAAGAATAAAACAATTGTCAAGGTTAGATGATCCACTAATGGTATTTTAAATAAGTATAGTATAAACTCTTTTTATTAATCAAATGGAAACCACACATAAAGGAGGTTCCAATCGGATTATAAATTATTAACATGATTATATTAATTATCTTATTTGATTAATGCCAATACTTGTAAATATGGTCAGGTATTCATGGTGATAACTTATGTTAACAACAAATCAAGTTCTTTTCATAGCACAAGTGTCGGTTATACCATACAGCAGGCTATGAAAGTGTCAAGTATTTGTTGTACCAAGGGCTGTACAACATAAATCTAGATTAACCATTTAACAAGTAAGGTATTAAGAGTGAGTAAGATAACAAATACAAAACATGTTAGTATCAAACATTAAAGTTCATGTTGAGTTTATATTATACTTATGCTTACACCATTAGTGTACCCTTTTCACCTTTAAAAAATTAACTTAGCTAAACATCATGAAGAAGAAAAACATAAATAAACAGTATAAGAACATAAACATGATATAAGTTAACTAAGTATAGTAAAGGAAATGGAAAGCATAAACAACAGATTAATATAACATAAAATAAAACTTGAACATTACAAAATACAAAGAGAGAGAAAGTGATCTTGATCTAAACACTAAGATGTCTAAATGTATGGCAAATACGTCCTTTTATAAGCCAAAATTCAGAACTATTGATTTGATGACTAATTATTGAGTGGGTGGCCACCTCTTGACTTGGTGACAACCATTATCTTCGTGTCTGAACAAAACGCCATTTCTAACGTCATAATTTGAACAAATAGTCCTCATAAAAGTTCTGGAAATTGGTCTCAGCTTTCCAACAAAACAAGAATGAGCTCATTTGGACTTCTAGAACTCGAGATATGGGCTAAACACTTCACAATGTCTGGGCTGCAGGACAGATTCCGACTTCTCTTTTGTTACTACAATTTGAACTTGAAAACCGCCGTTTTGAATCTTAGACTCTTCATGAAAGTTTTAGGCCTATGTCTTAGCTTTTCAGCCATATAAACCAGACCTAAATCCATGTCTATAGCTCCAGTTATGATCCAATAAACGAATGATATTCCAGTTTGAATTGAACCAACATCTTTTCTTTAAGCTTAACCCTCTCTTTGTCTTTTCACTTTCAATAGTTAAACACATCAATCAATCCTTAAAATTGTGAGATATGCCTGCATTCAAAATGAGCATTTACCATAAATTAAAGATATCTTATGTTATCAGACTTGTTATTATAAAACATGCTTAAGTTAAGGAATTTAATAATACTTTAAGTGCAATATGATGATATAAAACCTTAATGAAAATGCACTTTTAAGTACTAATCATTGTTCAATATGCATGCAAGGCTAAACTCTTTTTCTTGGTTGCAAGGACACAGAAACCTTTGAATTTCAAGAATTGTGAGATTTATTTTACCTTTTCTTTTTAGTTTATATGATGAATGAATATGTTTGTTCTCCTATGCTTATTTCCTATGATTGTTTATTTTAATTGCTAGAGTGGACTCTAAGTTATTATTGTGAACAATCTATTGCTAAGTTTGCTATCAAAACCGCAGTTGTGGTATATAAACTTGTGAAACAACTAAGTTTAATAATTGTGGCGAATTTACATTATTAATCTTAGGGAGAACTGATGCAACCATATTATTCGATAGTTTCACCCACATTTAACTAGTGTTTTGCCTATGTTTTATATATAAAATGCCTTGATATTCTTTGTTTTATGTTTTAAAGCCACTTTTGGATGAAAGATGCTAAAATGAGTAAATTGGAGGTAATTGAGAGATTTGACCTTCAGTAGATGTTTTGTGTAGAGCATAAGCTTTAGAGGTCGAAATAAAGTGATTTCAGTGGCATTAAAAAGCTAACATCCATACATTTCTGGAAATCTAAGGCAAGAAAGTAAAATAAGGGGAAGAGCATGGAAATAACAGCTTTAAAAGTCAAATCTCGCAATCTGCCAATATTGATCTTCGGCCATTCCGACTTGAATATTTGGAGTTACAGATGTCCATTTGATGCAAACTCAATTTTGTTGGATTCCTGACTCAGACCTATCCATGTACCAAATTTCAGCCAAAAACGATCTCATATGAGGGAGATATGTTTTTTCTAAGATGACAAATGAATTCTGCCAATAAATAGGTTTCTTGAAGAAACGAGTCCAAATTACGTCCTAAAGCATCCAAACTAACATCCAAGTTTTTATTTCAGCAATTTAGCTCCTCTAAGTCGAAGTTTGAAGATTTCATGCAATGCTATTTCTCATTTTTTAGAAAAATAGTTATTAAAGTACTTAAATGCAAACTATCTACTTAAGGGAGGATTATTTTGTAAAATAAAGACTAGGGTTTCCTACGATATAAAAAGAATGAGAGAAAAGCAGTGAGGAGAGCCAGCCAAAAGAGATAAAAACGCCTTTTCTCCTCTACAAACCCGAAATCATGTTTTCTTCTTTCTTTTTGATTAGTTGTTCAACAAATATGCAAGGCTAAACTCTTTTTCTTGGTTGCAAGGATACGGAAACCTTCGGATTTCAAGAACTGTGAGATTTATTCTACCTTTTCTTTTTAGTTTATATGATGAATGAATATGTTTGTTCTCCTATGCTTATTTCCTATGATTTTTTATTTTAATTGCTAGAGTGGACTCTAAGTTATTATTGTGAACAATCTATTGCTAAGTTTGCTATCAAAATCGCAGTTGTGGTATATAAACTTATGAAGCAACTGAGTTTAATAATTGTGGCAGATCTACGTTATTAATTTCAGGAAGAACATTCGAACAAATCAAACATAAATTGCAGACAGTTATGTTGTCTATATTAATCAATTTTTCTAATTCTTAAGGCTGCCATTGAATTAAATTACTAGTGCGGACATTGTGGTTGTTTGATGGTTAGGATTAGTTATACAGCGAATCTGTTAACTAATCAGCGTAATAAAAGATAAATATTCAGAGTATAAATTGTCGTTTGGTTTCCATGGTCAGTTCTAATTTCTGTAGGTGGACGTTTATGTGTGACCAAGGTTTGTTTTCTTGATAAATTTCAGTTTTCTTTGATTTAACATTGATTGTTTCTTTCTATTTACTATAGCATAACATAGATAACTTCAAAACCCCCCCAATTGCACATCATATAGCATAAAAATCTAAACTAAACCTTGCTTGCTTGCTCTATACTATTTTGTTTATTTAAGTTAGGGTAATTAATTTGTGCGACTGCGACATCACAACAACCTCTCCTCTGGTTCCCTCAAAACTGGCACCCCATCAACAGCCTTCAGCTCAGCAACCACAACCAGCACTAAAACACCTTAAAAAATCCCTTAAACAACAATACTCGCCGGCAATAGCTCCCTCTAACAGCAACTACCTTCCTCAAACCATCAAAGTCTTACCCCTGCAACTCATAAACTCCAACTCCCTTCTTAATTTCTTTAAATCTATGCTCATCTTTATCCTCTTGCTATTGGCTAGTAACTCATTTCCTTCTCTTTGTTCGCCAACTTCAAGGACTAAGAAAATCAGCCACCATGCTCACCAGTCACTAAAACCCAACACCACCAATGGTTCAATTTCCATAACCCTTAGATTCTAGTGATGAAAACAACATCAAACTGAATACACAAAGGAATAATGAATTAATTACAGTAGAAAAAAACTAATAATAAAAAAAATCCCAAACTTTGCTTGTGGGTTTTTCAATCTTTACGGGTGATGGTGAACATCACTGCTAGTATAGTAAGAAAGAGGAGGAAATGTTGTTCTAGATCCATATGGTCTCAACTTTCAATAAGTGGGAATGCATGATTCCACGCATCACCAGTGGCAGTGGCGCGTGAGTGTTCCTTCGCTTTGTAAAGTCCTCCAACACTATTTCCCTGGTTATCGTAATCTCTCCAAATAATTTATCATCCTCGGAAGGTCGATTTATAACCCCAAATCAATTTTTCAACAAATTAGTAATGTTGTGAAATTTTAGGACTAGATGTTTATTATTGTGTGTAATTTTGAACGATTTGGATATTATTTAATTTAGTTTGAAGAGTGTTTTTTATTTGAAATGATGTGATTATTTGTGTTGAATTGTGAGATTATTTTTAGGATTGAGATAACTTTTTTTTTTTTGGACATTAAGTTGGTGCATGAGTTATGTTTGGATTTATTTTGAATTAGTATACAATTTGAATATATGTGGGTGAAATTAATAAATTTATATGGATGTTTGGTGTTGTTCAGTTTTGAGTTGATGAACGATAATTTGTTTTGAATTGATATCGTGGTTAAAATAGCCTTGATAAAAATATTTTATTTGCGTCTTGCCAAACACGGTCTTCATATAGTTTTTAATAAATTTTTAATTTTTAAAAGATCATTTTGCAATTAATTCTGAATTCCCCACTTTTTTCTACCCTCACATATTTAATATTAGGAATTGTGGTCTACACATGAGACACTTTTTAGTATTAAACGAATCAGTTTCCTTCCACAAAAACAACAAAAATCTTTCTTTCAAAAAATATAATTTTATTTTAATTTGCATATGGTCAAGTCTTTAAAAAATAAATTATATTTTCATATTTTATCATATTAAAAAAATCACAAAAATAGTATGTTTATTTTTACATGTATTTTTGGATTTAGTAACTAGTTTAATAAAGTTATATTATATTTTCATATTTTATCATATTAAAAAAAATCACAAAAAAATGTTTTTATTTTTACATGTATTTTTGGATTTAGTAACAAGTTTATTAAAGTAATGAGAACTTGGCTCCATTTTAAAAATACCGAAAGGATTGTGAACTTGGCTATAATTTATTAAATTTATTTTGTTTGTCCCAATATCAATGATATTGCGAACTTGTACGTAAGATGTATTTTCATTATTAAAATAAAAAATACAAAAATATTTTTTGACTCTAGAATGACTAGATTTTAACCTGATAAGATAAGGACCTTCTTACCAAGAAATACTTTTCTAAAACCAAAGACAAACCAACATCTTGAAACACAACAATACATTAGTTTATATCAGACAAATAAACAACGCAACTTACCTTAGGTAAGTTCTAGTGGGGGTGATATGTCCTCCCTATATACAATCAATCTCATTATCTAGATTCTAAGACTAGTTAGGGTTCCTAGTAACCGAAATATTAGGTGACAACTCCATCCTTTTTTTTACTGATAAGAAACAAGAATTTTTTGTTCTTTTCCCCGTCACCACAAAGATCCTGACCCGGGAAGACAATCATTGTAACACCGCACATATGCGACAAATGTGATTAGAAACTTGAAAAATAATGGGTGATTATGCAAAAGAGGAAAGCAAAAAAAATAGGGAGGATCAAATAAAATTAGAATATTAATGAAAGAGTCCATGGAAATTAAGAAGATGAGATTTAATTAATTAAGAATCCATGATGAGCACAAACTCATAGTGAACACCAAAGGTATTGAGGTCACTTATACAATTCTAATAAGCCAGTACCTGGTTCTTGACACTTCTAAAGCTGTTGGTCTTTAAAAATGCAAATAACATAAAAGAAGGAAGATTGGACTTTCAAAATGTATAAAATTTATTTCCTCTCGACTCTAAAAGGTATCATCTAGAGATAAAATCAAAGTCAACTGCTACTATAAAAAAGAAACTCAAGTCTACTCTTGATTCATGAAGTTCTTGGCTTACATCGCTTCAACAAGTTGAGGTTAGTCACCTCTCAGTTTGGTCATTTTCAAGTTTATCAGTTTTAATAACATTTTTCTTCCAAGCTCAGTAACCAATAACACTTTTCCTTTTGACAAAACCTTTCAGTTATGATATCAATTTTTCAAGATTAAGCCCATCACTCCGGTGGAAAATTTCTTTCAAATACCATTTTTATTTCACATTAAGGTCATCAATCCAATGACAAAATCCCTTTAAAATAATATTTTTCTAGTAGAGCTCATCAAATTGATGGCAATTTTCTTTTCAATAGGGTTTTATTTTTCAAATCGCATTTAATTTTAAGTTAAGCTCATCAATCTGATACCAATTTTCTTTTCAATAGAAAAACATTATTTAAATAGAATTTTTTTTCAATGTAAAGTCATTTTTTTTTCAAGTTAAGGACATCAGTCCGATGGTAATTTTCTTTCAAAAGGCATTTTATTTCAAGTTAAGCCCTTCAATCTAATGGTAATTTTCTTTTCAAATAGCATTTTATTTCAAGTAAATTCCATCAATCTAATGGCAAATTTCTTTGAAATAACATTTTCTTTCAATGTAAAGCCCATCAGTCTAATTACATATTTTCTTTCAAATAGCATTTTATTTTATCTCAATAGTATTTGTTTCTCTTTTAAATTGTTTTAAAGGTAATTACCTCTCAATTAGAGTTGTTTTTATTTTTTTATTATTTAGAGAGTAGTCAATCTTTATGACCTTGTTTTGTTTTTTTAACAGCAATCACCTCTTAATGAGACTTGTTTGTTTTTTAAATTTTAGTTTTGAGGGTAATCACCTCTCGATGAGACTTGTTTTTAAAATTTTGTTTTTGGTAGTCCCTTTTCGATGAGACTTGCTTGATTTTTAAATTGTTTTGAGGCTAGTTACCTCTCGATGAGACTTGATTTGATTTTTTCTAGTTATTTTGAGGGTAGTCGCCTCTTGATGAGACTTGTTTTGATTTTTAAATTATTTTAAGGGTAATCACATCCCAATAAGACTATTTATCCAATTATTTTATTATGAGAGTAGTCGTCTTCCAATAAGACTTGTTTTGATTTTTTAATTGTTTTGAGGATAGTCACCTCCCTATGAAATTTGTTTTGATTTTTAAATTTTTTTTAGAGTAGTCGTCTCTTGATGAGACTTGTTTTGGTTTTTTTAATTGTTTTGAGGGTAGTCGCCTCTAGATGAGAGTTGTTTTGCTTTCTTTAATTTTTTTAGGGTAGTCGTGATGAGATTTGTTTTAATTTTTAATTGTTTTGATGGTAGTTTCCTTTTAATGAAACTTCTTTTCATTTTTTAATTATTTAAATGTTAATCACCTCTTAACGAGATTATGTTGCGTTTTATATTGTTTTGATGGTAGTCGCCTCTCGAAGAGATTGTTTTACATTGAAACAAATTCTTTAAGATGTTTTTTTCTTTACAAAATTACTATACAAAATTAAAAGAAAATAAAATAATGTGTTTAGAGAGTGAAATAAGAAGAAAGAGAGAACAAAGGGACTGATTTGATTAAGAACAAGAAAAATAATAAGAGATTATGCAAAAGAGAAAAAAAAATAAGAAGGATCAAATAAAACTTTAAAAAAAAATTATGAAAGAGATCCTACACATTAAGAAGATAAAATTTAATTAATTAGGAATCAATGGTCAAGAAAGAAATAATATAATTGCCTGACATTATTTTCTCAAATTAGTTTTTCCTTTTTTGTAAGGGACGCTAGACAATATAAATATGAGACACTCGGATAGTATGAGGAGGGCACACACAAAAATTGAAATGAGAGACTCTTGTAAAAAAATATAGCAAAAACAAAAAGAACTAGTAAAAAGAATACAATAAGAAGGGGGGATGCGAGCACAAGAAAAAAGAAGAAAAAATAGTAGTTTTCTAGATTTTCCAACAATAGACTTCAACTTTGGAGCCTCCGATATACCACCTTTGATGGAGGTGGCATGCATTGCCACCATAAAAGAAGATGAGAAGCAATTTATGGACTAACCATACACCTCTCTAACCTTATGACATGTGGAATAATGCTCTAAAAGTAAACATGTCAGTTGGTAAATGTAGTACACACACTTATATTATTTTTTTCTTCATTCAATCTCTTCGGTCTAGTTCTAACCTACTTTGACAACTCATAAAGGTAAATTTTAGTTCTCACATGTGATTTATGTTTTTAGAACAATTTGGATTTGTTTGTTAATTTTTGACTTGCGTGCGTGTATTAATTTGTATGTTGTTTTTAAATAAATTCACGATGAGCACATGATTTTGTCTTCATGTTTATACTCATGTTAATTGAATTGGTTGAGATATTTATGGTTATTTATGGTGAATATTGTTGTTACTTATTTATGGGCCTCACGTGCTAATGGAGATGGTGTGTATCCCTCTTGAATCAAAAGTAGGAGTTAGCAAGCAAGATCTGCAGGTATAAGTTTCAACTTTTGCTTCCTTGCTATTTTCAAACCTGGTATCTGTTGTTCGTTCGGCTCCAACCCTTTTTTCTCTTTTCCTTTCCTCTGGATTTCGATTTCTGCCTAGACACAAAAATTATTGTGCTTGTTTGCTTTTACTTCCATGGCTTTGATTAGAGATGTTGTTTATGTTAGAGTTGCATATTCTCCGTTTTTTTCCATGGGAAACCATGAGCCTCAAAGGTCTTTATCATCCTTCCCCTCCTCTGCTCAGTGCCTCATTGACTGGGATTTGTATAAAGACGTCTTCCTCGTAGTTTTAGTTTTCATCTATAAAGAAAACTGATTAGAAAACACCATTCATCAAAGCAAACTCATCCTAGAAAAACTGATTAGAAAACACCAACACCATAGCAATGATAAGGCAAACCAAACACCAAGCAACTTACCTTAGGTAGAGCATACTAGAGGTGCTAAAACCTTCCATTTACGCAACTAGTCCCTTGCCTTAGAATCTCTAAAAGACCAGTTAGGTTTCCTAGTGACCATAATACTAGGTGTCGACTCTCTTTTCACAAAACAAAGGCCCCGACATCAATCCCCCACTCTGGGAAGGGTCGCCTCGACGTCGAGCTCTCGCGAGGGTACAACAAATATTTTGGAGAAAATAAATAATTTGTGATGGATTAATATAAATTAGATATTTAAAGGAAATGATTCAAAACTCAAGTCCTATAATTAAAAATTGATGATTTGGCTTCTTTGTAAAGCAAAAATCACAAATCACTATCCTAGAAATGTTTACCTCTAATAAGCATAAGTATTTAGTTTAGATAAATTATTAGCATGTATGTATAATAGGTATTTTTATCATTAAAATCAAACAACAATACAGTTTACCTAAGTTAAGATGTTTTACAGTGATTTTCATCTTTTTTAAGCATAATAAACCCTTTACCCAAAACAATTTGAAGACCAGTTAAGGTTTATCGTAACCATAAAATCAGGTGACAACTCCTTTCTTTATTTTCAACCCTTTCACAATAATTAAATTTATTTATATGTCTTCTTTTACCTTGTCATTAATTCTTTAAATAAGATTTTAAACTCTTTTCAAATCTTATTCCAACTTGCATAAATATTTCACAATCAATACTATTTAAGAAAATTTGAAACATTTTTTTCTAATTTATCTAGGGTTGTAAGTCCTCTATTAATCACTCAAATACATTTATATAGTTTATGTTATATCCAATATTTATTTATTTATGACCTTTGATTGAGGCAACATACAGTTAGGATTAAAAGATATCATTCTCTATATAAGATAATTTAGTGATTTCAAGTCCAATGATCATTTACACAATTTTTATATGAGTCTTTTCATAGATAAGGGTCATCTCTCCATATAAAATCCTCATATAGGTCATTTCAGTATACTTATCATTTTATAAACACCTATATATTAGTTTTAAGTATCCTTCATACCCTAGGTTATAAGAATAATTTCTTTCTTTTATAAAGGAAAAAAACATAATATATATTAGTATTAATTATTCTAATTAATGATTAGTCTTAATAGAACATTGACTAGGAATATTTAGGAACAATATTTTAATGCAAGAGAATCCCCATAATTATAACCATTTTACAATATTCTTTGCAAAGCAATTCCCCCCCAATAACTCTATCTTTACCCTTGACTTATTAATCAAATATAAATGAATATTAAAGATACAAATACCTTTATAAATAAAATATATGCTTTATATGAATAAAACTAGTGTCATGTGTAACCAGCTGATTGGTTGCCATGCATATATACTAACAATCTCTCACTTGCACTAAAGTTAATTACTCATGTATCTAATATAATATCACTCCATATAAAAATCTAGTTTCTTCTGGGATAATGCCTTAATAAGAGGATCAACAAGATTCTTTTTAATGGATATTTATTTTATCTTTACATCTTTCTTTTTTATGATTTATTTAATCAAATGGTATCGTTTAAGTACATGTTTGAATCATTGATGATACATTGATTTCTTTACTTATATAATGGCTTCATTGTTATGATAGTACAAGGTTACCAGATCAATAATGCTCGGAACCACTCCTAGTTCTGTAATGAAGTTCTTAATCTAAATAATTTTTTTTACTGCTTTAGACACAAAAATGTACTCAGCTTCAGTTGTATAATTTATTATGGTCTCTTGTTTGTAACCCTTTCAATTCACAATACCACTAGTTAGAGTAAAAATATATCTAAACTTGGTAAATTCATATCATCAATATCTTATTGAAAACTAGCATTCAAATAACCATGAACTATGAGTTCATCTTCTCTACATACTAAAAAGATATTTTTAGTTCTTTTTAATTACTTAAGAATGTTTATAGTTATTTTTCAATGACCCTCACCTGTATTAGATTGATATCTACTAATTATACTCAAAGCATAAGATAAATTTGGTCTTGTATATGGAATCCATCATATATGTGATGCCATGTACAAGATATATAACATCACATATATGATGGATCTAATAGTTAAAGCATCTTTCATGCAAAATAGGTAAGTATCATCTTATGAGTTATCTCATTATAAATTATTCTAACATATTGTTTATATACTTAGATTATGACAATCCAAGCAACATAAGATCTATCTTTATATATTTTTATTCTCAGTATATAGGTATATGTTTCTTCTTCCATATCTTTCATGAAAGAATTCTTGGACAACCATATATTAATTGAATAGAGTAAATGTATGTTGTTTCCAATCAATAATATTTTATTTACATATAGCATTAGGAAAACGACTCCATTCATACTAACATTTATATAAACATAAGGCTCATCTATATTTTTTATGAAATGAAACTATTTAATTGTCTCATTAAAATAAAAATTCTAACTTCTTGTAACTTGTTTAAGTCATAAATTGATTTTTGTAGCTTGTATATTTTATTTGCAAATCCTTTGTATTCAAAACCTTCAGGTTATGTTATATACACCACTTCATGAAAATTTCCATTCAATGGTGTATTTTTTACATTTATTTTTCAAATTTCATAATCGTGGTATGCAACTATAACAAGTATAATCTTTATGGATTTTAACATAATTACCAACAAAAACGTTTTATCAAAATCAACTCATTATCTTTATCCATAATCTTTGGCAACTAGTTTGGCTTTGTACATTTGCACATTACTATCCATATTAGTCTATATCTTAAAGACTTACTTACATCTAATGGGTTTTATTCCTTAGATGGATTAATCAATGTCCAAACATGTTTGGTGTACATGGAATCTATTTCATATTTCATGGTATTAAGCCATTTTACAGAAGGTATTGCTTCTATATAGTTTGTAGGCTCATCAAATATGAGCAACTCATTATTTTTAGCTTTCATGATAAGTACATATCTCATTTATTAATGACTTGTCATAATATATCTATGAAGTTGTTGTGTTACTTGAGTTTCAAGTTAAACATCTAATGTTATAGCTTCAGGCTCGAATTTTATTTGGATGTTAGTTTATGATTCTTGAACTTCTTCAAGTTTTATTTTTCTTTCATTGCTTTTTTTTTTTGTAAAAATTCTTTCTTTAAAAAGGTAGCATGCTTTGAGACAAATATTTTTTGCTCAACAAAATGGTAGAAATAATATCCAATAATGTCTTTTAGATATCTCATAAATTTGGGTTTATCTGACTTACCTCCTAACATTTTTTATACAATATGCTTCACATAATCATCACATCCTTAAATATTTAATTATGATAAGTCTGGTCTCTTACTTATCCATATCTCATATGGAATATTATCAATAGATCTTATTGAGACTTTATTTAAAAGGTAAGTGACAATTTATAGGACATTGCCTTGAAAAGAATATGAAAGATTTGCATAGCTCATCATGGATCACACCGTATCTAATAGGGTATAATTTCTCATTTTAAAAACTCTATTATGTTATGGTACTCTAGTAGGTGTTTATTTTGAGAGATTCTCATTCGATTTTAGATAATCTTGAAATTCTTAACTCATGTATTCTCCATTTTAATCTAATTGAAGTATCTTGATACTTTATTTTTCAGCTTTATTTTTGAATTATTTAAGCCTTTCAATTGACTCATATTTATGTTTTATCAAATACACATAAACATATCTAAAATGTTCATTAGTAATTATGATGAAATATGTGTATCCATAAGGAATTGTTTTAGATCTAATTATGAATCGTCATTGGTCTACATACATCTCTATGTTTTAGATCTAATAATTTTTTAGTTCTTTCACTCTTTTCAATTAAGAGTGTTTTGGTCGTCTTATTCAATAAACAAGATTTATAATTGTCATATGATTCATAATCAAAAGGATCACAATATCTTTCTTTATGTAACTTAGTGATTATTGTTTCATTTATATGACCAAGTCTACATTGTCATAAATATGATGGTTATTGATTATCTAATTTATTACTCTTTCTATTTATATTGAACAAAGTTAATTTATATGATCTTAAGTTACTCTATAAGTCAAAATAAATTAAATTAGATAGATAATATATTACATCAATCACATCTTTATATGACTTCTAGATTAATTAGGTGACAACTCTTTATTTAAACTCACCTAGCTACAACCTCTAATCTTATGTGTTCATGAGCATCTCATATGACTCACACAAGTTTAGTTAATTAAGACCATATTTTTATAGCATTAAACATATTCGATATACAATAACTTTTAATGACTCAATAAATTATTTATAAATGGAACTCTCATTTTATGCTTATAAAATTAGATAACAATAAATCATATTCTAAACATGTACTTAATATATTAATGAGGAATTTATTTATTTTATTAATTAGGTCTCCTATGTTGGTATGGTTGTTATATCATACATAACAATTATATATAAACATGTATCTCTAGCATGTAATTCTAATTGAATAATTATTGATATATCTAAACTAATTTTCTCTAGCCATCAAAGAAATATAGGTTGTCAAAACTTAGGTAGTTAATGCACATCTTTATAAGTTCTTATGAGCGCCATGATTATATCCTTTTACGTTATTTTTCTTCATCTTAAATTACAAAATAAGTTTTCTATTTAAATTATTATCTTTTTAAATTACATAATATTTATATAATTGAATAAAAAAACAAGTTACATTCAAGAGAAATAAGATTAGAAAAATAGCAAAGGAAGAAGGCACATAGGCTTTATTTAATATTACAATTCTTCAATTCTAATTATTAGCTTTATGTATAATTTTAAAATAATATTTTTAACTTTTAGAAATATTAAATAAAACTTAATAAGAAATTTATTTAATTTATTTTTTCTTGAAATTTTATTTTTCAAGATTTAATAATAAAATTGATCATATTAAAATTTTAAACTATTTAGGATCTATTAAATAAAGTTTTTGAATTTAAGAACGCTCTTTATTTAAAAACTATTTTTCTAAACATAGAAATTATAATGGAAACTGCAAATCTTGATGGAATCTCATAGAACAACATAGAAATTATAATTCAATCTTTAGAATTATATATAAGCTATTTGTACAGCCAGCTGTGTCCAAATTTCTACATCAATAGCTATTTTGGACGGAATTTGGATCAAAGTGTAGGATCATTACAAGTTCTGGGTAACGTTGAAGTTACACTTGTTCAATTCATGTGTCAAGGTAACACTGAAAAATAAGCAGCTTTTTATTACTATTATTATTATTATTATCGTGACTGGGCAACACCATTGGCATAAGGTAACATAACAAGCAGATCATTTTCCTTGTGATTTTCAAGATCTAACAGGATGAGGATGGTGCAAAATAGGAGTTAAATGCAGAGCATTTTTTCTTCTAACCGTGGCACCAAAAGCTTCAGACATGTCTAGACTTTCTGGC
>Ga0307513_10004283_pt1 | contig 19079 bp, 30 predicted proteins | sample 15_EM_MG_FD_202174 | JGI IMG/M metagenome (GOLD analysis project Ga0307513, IMG submission 202174) | Populus trichocarpa ectomycorrhiza microbial communities from riparian zone in the Pacific Northwest, United States - 15_EM | ecosystem: Host-associated > Plants > Roots > Unclassified | place...
AAAGGAATTGAAATGGAGATTGAGAATATTTCTGCGAAGATCAAAGCCTACTATGCGATATGGAAAAGCTCTCCTAAAATCGATTGCTAACGCTGCCCAGGGAGACTGCGACTGTAAACAATAATTCTGGATCTAAGGGGAGTTGACATTCAGTATTGGTATTAGCTTCCTAATATTTTACGAAAGGCCGAGAAGTCGATTCAAGGCAGTCATGCTGATACCTTGACGCATGGACAGCCAGCTGGCCAGACTACGTAGTCGGTTGTCGGTTCCACTGTTGGTTTGTTGACTGGGCTCCTTGCCACTTGGCGGCTTTATCATCGGAGGCCCAGCTGGTGGCGTGCGTGCTTAAAATTGGAGAGTTTTTCAATAAACCTGTTTCCGCCAAACGCCTGTCTTATAAGATTCCTGGTTTCATTTTTGCCCATAATTAACACTATGATATTCAGATAAAAAAGAAGTCGAAGCTGAGGTCTCGAGCTGGAAAATGCGAGGAAGAAAGCTCGAGAAAAGGTTGACAAAATTGAAGCCGCCATTGAGGAGGCCACCCTGCTGCCAGCCGAGAGTTTCTCTGGTCGGTGGCAGGCTCGGGAATTTTGACGTGGTCTGGAACAAAGTGGGTACAGCTCGACTTTCTTAGAATGTCCACTCTCCATAATCACCTTTTTTACTGCTATACTCGGCGAGCATATAGACTCTATATTCCCAGCTTCTCCGTCATTGGACACTATTTCCAGCACTCTCATGATACGTGAACTTATCGAAGGCACATTTCATGCAATACTTAGAATACTTCGTCCATCACTCCATCCCGCTTTTCCTACCACCATTACTAGCACGGGGACATTGATTTCGCGACAAGAACCTCACAGAAACCGATCTATCGACCTTTCTGAATCCCCGATACCCAACGCCAAAGAAAAAAAAAAAAAACTGGTCCAGCTTCCATCCCAGAGCTCACAGAATGGCATCGCCCCTGGGTACTAGCCTCGCATCTACTTCATCTGCTCAAAATGCCGATGGACCCCAATTTATGGAGCACTAGCTCAGCACCGCAGGTGAGTTTGATAAGACTTCGTTTCCATCATGTCTAGTGCGTTTTCCTAGTCTTCGCTCTCTGTCCTTCACCACCTTCGTTACTGTAGTTGAGTCATCCGACGCCCGTTTTCAAGGACTAGATTCCTGAAGGAATCATGCGAAAGTTGAGTCGCCGCCGCTCTGTTCGTTCATCGCAACCTGGTGGTAATTTAAAGCAGTGACCGATGTTCAGGGAAACTCCGTAGTGGGTAGTGGACTGGATATTTGAATAGATCCGCGCCTAGTCATTGTGCATCTACTGATTCTACTCTCCACCCCCTCCCCAGTACACTACCATGGACCATGGTTAATCTACTATATACCTGGTGATGAGAACAAGATGAACACCAGCGAGATGCCGCATTTATCAGTCACGTGAACGTTCCTTATAAGAATAACACGTGACCGGGAAATGTGATCGCAAAATTCTAACAACTTGCCGAAGGATATTGCACCACCTGCAAAATAGTTCGGCCACGGCAGTGCGATCCCCCTTTAGACTGCTGTCATACTCCACGACGGCCGGCTGACACGTCGAGGCATACCTCGCAGCTGGGTTATGTCAGCCCAAATGGAAAATCTGCCTCCTAATAAAGTCCTGACTCGGCCACTTCGCGCCAACACTGCCTCCCATGTCGGAAACTAACGAGGCCATAGCGGATCTTTCCATCCCCAGTACCAATGCCGAGTCTTCCTTGTCCAATGAAAATACCTTCACAAAAGACGAAAAGGGGTCCGTTAAAGATGCTGTAGAAGATACCAAACCAGGAGACGAAGAGATCGTATATCCTGCTGGCCTCATCCTTGCCGCTATCATCCTCGCTCTCTGCCTCGCTGTATTTCTGGTTGCCCTGGATCAGACTATCATTGCAACTGCGGTTCCCAGAATCACCGATAAATTCCACAGTGTCAAGGACATTGGTTGGTATGGCGCAGTACGTCCGCATTTTCTACATCTTTACTATGTTACTTACCTTATCCTAGGCCTATTTTTTGACGTCTACTTCTCTGCAACCTAGCTTCGGACGGTTTTACAAAACTTTTAGTGTATTTTTCCTTTCGCTTTCCTCGTCTTTTATTGACATTTCACCTAAGGTCAAAGGAACATTCTTAGCTGTGATCGGCATTTTCGAAATTGGTTCCTTAATCTGTGCTCTAGCTCCTAGCAGCATTGTTCTCATCATTGGCAGAGCCATTGCTGGAATTGGCGTGGGAGGCATATATTCAGGAGCCCTCATTATCATGGCGCATACCAGTCTGTACCATCCACTTTTCCTCGTGCCATTATTTACCCTTAATCAGTGCCTCTTCAGAAGCGGCCCATCGTCTTGGGACTATTGGGCGGCATGTTTGGTCTTGCTTCAGTTGCTGGCCCCCTACTAGGGGGTGTATTTACGGATCACGTCTCATGGCGCTGGTGTTTTTACATCAAGCAAGTATTTCTCCAACGCAATTAATTGGCACTAGTACTAACATGTTTCTAGTCTTCCTGTTGGTGCATTTTCCATCGTTGTCATCACTTCCGTTCTCAAGCTTCCACAAAAAGCGAATCCAAAGAATTTATCTATCAAGCAGCGCATATTAGATCTAGATCTCATTGGCGCTTCGATCCTCATCCTGGCTGTCATTTGCCTTGTTCTGGCTCTTCAATGGGGAGGTTCCATTTATCCTTGGAATAACTCTCGCATCATTGGTTTATTCGTGGGGTCCGCCTGTCTTATACTGCTCTTCATCTACAGTCAAATAAAACTAGGTGAACGCGCCACCCTCCCCATTCGTATTCTGTCTCAGCGCACCGTTGCCACCACATCCTTGTTTTCTGCGTTTTTTGGTGGCGCATTCTTCGTCCTCATATTTTACCTCCCACTCTATTTCCAGAGTATAAAAGGGGTCTCCGCGACAAAATCAGGCATTGATATTCTTCCACTCATCCTGTCCGATGTCATCTCCTCAATTGTAACCGGCGGGTTAATCACGGTCATCGGTTGCTATACTCCCTTCATAATTTGTGGCAGTATTATCCTTGCCATCGGTTGTGGTCTTATTTCTACCCTCGATGTCGATTCATCCCTTTCTAAATGGTTGAGCTACCAACTCCTTACTGGTATAGGGTCTGGTATGAGTATCCAAGTATCGCTTGTGGCTGTTCAGGCCGTCCGCGATATTGAAGACGTCCCCATCGGCACAGCTTGCATCATATTCTTTCAAACCCTTGGTGGTGCGTTGTTCGTCGCTGTGGGCCAGACGGTCTTCCAAAATAGTGTCGTCCGCGCCGCAAAGGAACTTGTACCGGATATCGACCCAGTAATTGTTTTAAACACAGGGGCAACGCAGTTGAGAGCCGTTTTAACGAAGATCGGGAAGCAAGACGAGTTGCCTGAGGTGCTACGAGTATACATGGTTGGACTAAGGGACGCGTTTAGAGTTTCGGTTGGACTGGCTTCTGCTGCCGTGTTGGCGGCAATATTTGTGGAATGGAGGAGCATGAAGTCAGAGCAGAGCAAGCGTAGCAGAGAATTGAGCGGTGGTATGGTGGCTTGAGCGATAGTTCTATACATTGTAAATACTTATGGTAAATTTAACGAGGCATTGAACGTTGATCATGATCATGATGCTCAAGATCCGTGACAACTGACGGTGTGCCTTGTGCTCCAGAATTGTATTTTCCTTTAGACCAAAAGCGTGCTCTACGACCTTTTCGAAAAACAACGTCAACTACCTCAGACATTAAAATTTAACATGACTACGTGCTAGTGACATATTGTACTTACTATAGACAATGTGAGATTAGTTGGAACGTGTTGACGCTCTGACACGCCAGCCGTTATCTATGGTGTACACGATTCCTCTGTCACCACAATCTAAACTGCTTAAGTATACAAAGAAGGAAATAAATATAAAGGACATACTTACAGTGGCGATCAAAGGTATTGCACAACCACCACGTGACTGCATCGCGCCTCTGCCTTGGCGGTGTTTGGCTGCCTTTGGCGACGCCGTCCAATCCTTAGTCATCTATGATCTTCTGTTTGCAACGGATCCTTTTCAAGGCAAGTTATTTACTTTGTATTGACTTAGTTTTTTCAGGAAACGATAATTCCTTCTTACCAACCCCAATGTGGACTCCCCCTATCGCATGAAGTAGTGTTCTGACGCCCCTACTCGAGCTCTTACATAAGCCTATCTTCCTCATTCAGGATCGCTCCACACCTCTTGCTCTTCGTTCCCTCAAACCTCCAACTGCGCTCAATCACGCTCGTCTGTTCAAGCACTTCGTGCAGATGATTCACTAATCTGGGGGCCCAAACGGCAGAAATTATGCTATCCAATTCCTTGGCATACTATAATCCCGAGTTCAAATCGGTCATATATATCTCGTGAGTCGACCCCTTTGCCTTTGTGCTTACGCAGGCCACTGACTCGTATCAACACTTAAGATATGTCAGTTTGTCTATGTGAATATGAACAACCGGGATATTGGAGGATGCAAAGAGAGTTAGGATGCTGGGGGTTATTGCCGGTGGTAAGCCAGTCTTTATTCCCGCGTTGGTGCCAAACTAACCGAATGCCAACACCAAAGTTGATCATCCTCGTCAACTCGGTGATTTCTCCGACCTCCCATGAAAATTCAGGCTTTCCAGAGTCCAACATGACTGTCAAGGCCACGCCGCTCTCGATCCGGTTTGAGGTCGATCCAGATAATGCAATTACCAATCGGTACGCCCCCTATTCAATCGATTCGACCCACACTCTAACCTACTGCAGATTTGGCGGCGGGTTCTTAATCAATTTCATCGCCTGCCCTGGCCATCTCGACCTCATCGCGGAAGTCAGTGCTGCTCTCCGAATAGCTGACGGACCCCTCCTCATCGTCGATTATACCCTCGGCCGATTTCCATACAGAAACTATGCTACGGCGGATCCTCGTGGAGCAGGTCACTCGTCATCGACAAACTCGACATTCCGTTGCTCGAGAATGACGTGGGAAAGGGAGCCATCTATCAGTCCCTGAAAAGAACGATTGACAATATAAACGCGTCGATTTCTTCATTTCCCGATCCTCCCCTCGGAGACGCTCAGGTATTTCCTGAGCGCAGAAATGTGGCCTTTACAGCTGGGCTACATGGATGAGGCTTTACTCTTCGACAATTCGCCAGGCGGCATGCAAAGCAATTTGGAATTGAAGAGGAAAGGACCTTGCGAAAGCTTTGGGGAGAAAGTTACTTCAGCCGCGCTACTCGGAAGTGGACGAGTGTGGGTACGAACGTCAACGGCGAACCTCTTGAATGCACTTTTAACATGTTCGTCCTGGATCTCATTAGCGTCGTCGCTTACCTCCGTTTCGCCAATCGAACCTATAACCTCCTCACCTACGATCAAAGATCTGCGCCTTGAGATGCGTGCGGGGCGAACGAGGAGCAAAGGGTTGAAACAGGCGCTAGTGACACGGAGTCGATCGAGGAGTCGGATAAGGGAAGGTGGAGGTGCGACTGAGTCGGTTCAACCCGCGTTGATACCGCCTCCTCCTGTGCCTCTGCCTGAGGTTCCAACGGGCGTGGGGTTGGGTTGAAGGTGTTGAGAAATCCCCCTCAGAGGATCTGTTTAAAGGAATTGTGGTGACAAAGACGACGCAGGTCGTTAAAGTTGAGGTTGTGCATGGCCGAGGTGATGAGGAGATGTTGTTGGATGAGTTTGGAACTTTTAATGGGAACAAGGAGAATGTGTTTCCAAATACGCCGTCTCGACGCGGTGTTCCTGCGATCTCGCTAAAAGCCCCTGAAGAAAACCTGCGTGTGCCTAGTCCAGATGTCAGCACTATCCTGTCGTCCACGCCCCACCCAAGTCTTTCGAAATCGCTCAATTCGAAATTCAACAAGCTGTCCGAGTCGTTTTCAAAATTGACGACAACACCAGGTCCGAACCCCGTGCCCATGTTCGTTCGGTGGGGATTGTACGCAAATGGATTAGTGGCGCGTCGTCGAATGATCATTCTATTTCGAGACGACGTGTGAGCGAGGAGGACCTGCTGTTCCATAAACCCGCACAGTAGACCGAGTTGGCATATCTCCAGCAGCAGAGAGAGCGCGGGGGCGTAGTTTATGGGGATGGAGATGGAGATGGAGATGATCATGATGAGGCGTTGGACAGGGCGTTGGATGGCGAAGGAAGTGATGATGCGCGTGGGGTCGAAGGCGAAGGAGGGGAAGACTCAGATTTGAGCTGGGATTTCCATACGCCGTTGCCGTGAGTTTTTCAGTTTTTTTTTTTTTTTTTCATGGTGTTGGAATTCGTTTTTGATTGATTGTCTCTATAGACATTTGATGGTTCGACATGGGCTGTTATTGCCCAACTCGAAGCTTTTACCGGGTGTGACGTCGCGCGCTATGACGCCGGTGGATGAGAGGCCAGGAAGTATCTTGAGTCTTGTTTCAAATGGTGTGTAATCGTCTTTTATTTCTTCCTCTCTGCTTTTTTCGTTGCTCCTTAATGCTTATGATGTATTGACGCTCATTCCTCCTTTCTAGCCTCTAATCTGGTGTGGCCAAGTCGGATGAGCGAGTGAACATTGCGCAACTACATCCCTACTTTTGTCGACTACAGAGCGAAGGAAAACCAATCAAAGTTCTGGCCACGGCTGAGTGAAGACTGGTTTAGTCGCTGGCCTGAGCTCGACGACCTCATTAAGGATGGCAAATTTCTACCGCAATGCAGTGCTGCTGATCCCGACGCGCCAGGCGATTGCAACGCGACAAACCCCAAATACAGGCTATCGAATGGGGAACGCGAAATTTACGGAGCCGCGATAAATACACGTATAAAAGTCAGTATTTGATAACAGGGAGATCATGGGACTCACAGACGCGTTTTCCTTCAGAAATTGAAGAATTGGATGCGCAACAATAGTAGGAAGGCGGCTGGGGGGTCTAAGGTCACTAAGACGCGTGGATTTGCGTCAGCAATGGGTCTACTCAACCCTGGAAACACCAGCGTATGCACCAGGAGCAGGAAGTTTACCACCGCCTTTACAAAGACAAACTCGAGAAGCTTGCCAAGGATGCTCTCGATAAGCGGCTTCCGGAACCTCAGCACGTTGCAGATGATGGCGAGGCGGAGGAGGAAAGTGACAGTGATAGTAGCGCCGAAGATTCATCCAAGGAAAAGCGTACGGAGCCCAGCAGTCTGCAGAAGCTGAGAGCACTTCGCATGAAGGTTCGTCGTGAGGTCCGTGCTAATGCATGGGCGAACGAAACAGAAGAGGTACGGCGCCACGTAAAAGAAGAACTCGCGCGCGAGAGGGAAGAGATTGCTGATATCAATGGTGAGGAGGGCAAAGTTGGACTGGAGCGATCTGCAGAGTCGCGAGAGCTGTGAGTTTACACTGTAGCGCGCGCCTCGAGTCCAATAATCTGACAAAAAAAAATCAGCGTTATCAGCAACCTCATGGGAGTACGGAAGGATACCTGTGCTGAGATATATCGTTTATCGGGGTGGTCAACTATCGCACTTACCGGAGGACCACATCCAGGCTCGAAGAATAAAATATCGCTACAGACGTGAGTCCTATTTGGTGCTGTTGATTGCACAGGTCTTAACTTCTATCAGCGTTACTTTCGGCCAGACTGCAGCGGGAAATTCTTTTAATGAATCCTACCCCGGATTTCAAAACGACATCGTCCAACCATATCTCGCATGGCTAAAGAATGTTTACGGTATGTTTTCACCCTTTCTGTATGATTATCATGCGGTTCTGAGAGTCATTGATAGCAGATCCCTTGCGATTTAGCCCAACAACTGCGCCGGCGGACAAAGCTGTAGGCAAGGAAGGTTCAACACAGGCGGAGAATTCCTCCGTCATGCCACTCCTACTCTCTCAGCTCCACTTGACGAGCAGCGTGCGACTGAAGAGCTACCCGCTGGCAGCTTCGAGGAGGAAAACCCTTTTGGACCACTCTCTGAGGACATCGATGAGCCACCCGTACGGGGTATGGAAGATGAAAACCCATATCTTCGAGACGACAACGGTGGTCCTTCGGAGCCAATATCTTGGGCATTTCAGCGCCAGGTGTGGGCAATTCCTTGGGTGTGGATCCCCGAAGTTCTCCGCTGGGCATGTTCGGAGAGGAGAGCAGTCCCCAGCGCCCCATCTCTTCGTCCCCTACTGCTATCAGCGATGTCCCCATTGATCCAAGCTTATTGCAACTCCCACCCGCGGGAACCGCCATTGCAGACAATGCGATCTCCGGTGGATCATTCTCCTGCGACGACTCGGACACTGACCCAGGCGAGTGCCCACCCCCTCTTGTCGCTCTCCAAATCTAGGTCGGCATTCGTCTTCGATACATTCGTCTCAGGAGGGTTATCGAAGGTGGCACCAACCGTGACGAACACCCCCTCTACAGCAAACACGTTTGACGCTGAGCGAGCGGCTGCAGCTCAACCCACGCCACCGGCAACATCTCCACGCAGGAGCTTGACGGCAACTGCCATCATCGCATCGTTGACAGGTGCTGCATCCCCACTCACACCGACTTCCACACCAGTCCCTTTGTCTTCGATTGCCACCCCTTCGCCGTCAACTGTCACCCCAGCCACTCTGTCATCGACTGTGGTCACTCCACCTGCACCCCTCTTAGGTCCGCCGCTGGGGGTTGAAACTCGACCTGCTTGGAAACCTGTAAACACCACAGTTCTTAAGGGGCCATCGACGCAATCCCGTGGAGCGAGGGGTGGAGGTGGGCGAGGGGTGGGCGAGGGCGAGGAGGTAGGCAAGGGCGAGGAGGCGGGGTTGGAAAGGAAAACAGTACAGAAGATGCCACGAACAGCAATCCTGACCCAGACGTTTACCAAGCTGGGCTCCTCTCCCCTGCCTCTCGCCGTCGAATCGACAACTCTTAACAAGCTGGTGTACGCTCCGGATGGCACCTACCATGGTCCGCCCCTTGGGGCATGGCACTCCCTCAGCGCTGATGGCCTGCACCCATGCGTAACGTTCAAGGCCCCGCCGCCACCTGCAGCGCCCAAGAAACGTAGTTGGGATGTGGTTTCTGAAGAGCTCATTCTTCCGGGTAAACGGGCAAGGAAGGAGCGTGTGCGAAGCAACTAGTTTACATAGCTTATCCTACTGTAGGATGAGATGTCCCTAAATCGATATCCTTGTCTCTCATCCAGTCAAAAGAACAATGAGATAATGTTATACTGCAACAGCTACGATTTGTACAAACGATAACGCCTGTCTAATTCCCTTAGAAGTTAGATAGCTGTGATATATCACGCCGCCATTAATTTCCCTAAGTGCGTTAGATATTGTGTTGAATTAGTCGGGAGCTCAAGTAAGATGTAAGATAGGAGATAATTTGCTTGATAGTAAGGCAGCAAATTACACACGAGGCATGTAGTAGTTCATAAAAAATGAATACTAAATGAGTTATGAGCGATACAACAATGAGGATAGAGGGATACGATGGGGAACGATGTTTCTTCCGTGGAAGCCGAACCGAGAGTCGACATAAGGATACCCAAGGCAAGAGCGGTTGATAGAGCGGTAATACAACCACCGGCCCACTAATTATAGAGCACCGATGAGGAGTAAAGACGTTAAGAATCCCGCAACGGCCATCCTAACTTCGGTAGAACGAAGGCAGGAAGCAGAGGACTTTGTCGCGGAAGAGGAAGCGGTGCCACTGGCGGAAGAGATGCCCGACGATGTCGATGAGGTCACAGTCCCATTGTCAATTCTATGACACACACACCATGAGACTAGACACCACAGTCATATCTAAGCCTAGTACTCCCCGGAACTTGTCGAGGCTGATACTCGACTCAAACGTGGAAGCATTAGCGGTTGCCGTTAAACTGATTGTATGCTCTCCAGACGTATTGAATGCACGCGAGGCAATAATGATTGTCGAGTCGCCCTGGTTCCCAGGTCCCGAGTTCAGAGTTTCCCCATCTATCTGAATTATAACGTTATAAGTTTGCTCAACAGCCCAGTATTCGATGCCCTAGACAGGGGGGACATGTGAGGCGGCTATAGAATGGTAGGCCGAACAAAGAGGACCCACCGCGCCAGTGAATTTGAACGTCGCCTGAGCCCCCGCAGCCCTTGAGGAGCTGACTGTGCCCAGATAGTAAAGCTCTGTGAATGAGGTTGTCTCGTGAGCCCAACTTTTGGCAGGCGAATATACGATCCGAGGGTCAGAGTCGTCAACGTCAGCCTTGCAATTGCGGCATGCTAAAGGATCATCTTGTCCAGAGACCAAGACCGGAAGTAATGACAGGAGGGTAGTAATGAGTGGAATTGTGAACTTCATTGCGTTTAACTCGAGGAGGGGGTAGTTTGTAGACTAGGCCTGGCAAAAAAACCACAGCGGCTTTAAAGACATAATTGAGAGGCGATGCTGGCTTGGCAGAGGGTAGGATTGCGCGCCCGAGGATATAGGAGACACCCGATTATGGTGTCCGAGAGCCGCACGGGTCCCATCAGTCCCACGCCCTTCTACTAGACTCCTTGAGTACCTCCGAGTCTGAGGCTGGCCGCAGCCGCTTACGGATAAATCCCTTCTTTTGGGACAAGGCCCGAGGGTCCGAAGATCAAAGAGAGGCACCGTTGGCATGGGTATCGGTGATAAAAGAGCCATCGATGACACTTTCCCTTTACGGTCAAGGACGGTGGTGCCTTGATTCGACTGTAGACTCGAGGTGTGCCGCCACTGTGCCGCCATATTGCTGGAAGTGAGTGGATCCTGCCAAGGAAGAAGAGATCCTTCGTGTTACTTTGGAGTTGGCGTTTAGGGACGATCCAACGCCAAGGAGGGAGGGAGATGGGGTCGAAGGAGGTGAGGGTGGAGGAGACCGGCGAACGCTGGGTCTGACTCGTACCGTAACGGGTAGATTCTAGGATAATAACATAGTACCTCCTCCGTCGTAGCCGTTGCTGTTATTGAAGTTGTTGCCGAATCCAGTTGTTGCCCAATCCAGCGAAAGGACGCCTTTATTTATTCGCAGTTTAAAAGCCGCTAAAATGTGGATGTGTGGATGGATGAAGATGAAATAGGGTATGTAGAATGCGGCGAAGGGATACAGCATGTGTTCTCACGAACAGTATCATGTCGAATGTCGTCAAGGACAGAACATGTAAAATTGCCTAAGTGGCAGTACTTCGCGCCTGCGAGAGGAAGGGCGAAATTAGTTGTCCAACCGAACATGGAATGGATGGGTGAAATACGTACCACCAATTCAAGGTATCCCACCTCGCGCAAGGTATAACATCCACCCTGCCTTTCTCGTTCACGAGAGCATGTTTCGAAGCCAGTGCCGCCGTCGCCCTCTTTCCATCCCCTGCACTCTGACCCACAAACGAGTCCACCATATCAGCCGCTTCCTCATGGCCTGCGCCATCTCTCCGGAGGAAACGACAGTGGCTGTTACCTTGTGAATGACTCAATGGCCAATCCTTAATTATATGCATCTTCAATAACCAGGCGTCGTTTCTCCAATGCCAACGCCATTGACAGTTTCCCTGACACCTATATCTCACCCCACCATCGACCATTTTTTCACTTTTTCCACATCTATTTCGACCATGCCTTCAGCATTTTCCTCATATTTACCTCTCCTATTCAGTCTGTCATCGATGGCGCCATCGGCAAAAGTCGATCTTTAGGTTCTATGACACCTAATTATCGACCAAAGGCCTTCTTTGATAATTAATAAAGTCAAGGGATCCACATGTATGAGGCATGTAGGTTGAGTGAGGTGCGGAGGCCGCAATGAAAGCAGCATGATAGTATGCTGGGATCCACACTTACGAGGTGAGGCACATAATCATTAAGGTGCGGGCGAGGAAAGTAGCACCAGAGTATGTTGGGATCCATGCTTACGAAGGCGAAGGTGTGGAGTAGGCTTTCTTTTTTTACATTATTCATTTATGCCCAGGTCCTTGGGTGATACAGTACAGAGCGAATATTCTCTCTATGGAAACTAGAGCATCACACTCTCAAAAGTACTGCCAAAAAATCCTGCCGTGAGATGCCTGCTGATGGATGACCAGAGGACCCTGAACACCGGCTTAAAAGCACCAGTAAGCAGTCGAAATTGAAACATATATTCCTCAACCGCCATGGGTCATTGCAATGGGCAAAAAAATAATTTTCAGCTGATAAATATACATAATAGATTCATTCTACATTTTTTTTAGTGGGCTGGCTGTACTCGCACAGTTTGTGCATCGTTGGACGCGACATTGAGGAGGCACACTGTTTGCAAATGGATGGGGCAGCTCAGTCATCACACAGCCACCTCAAAGTGGTTTCCTCGACTCACAAGCATGTAGCAGGTATATCAACTGTCTAGAATAGTAGTATGAGTCTCATAAAGCTGCAAACGACCATCGCATGCATCGGTATCTATGCAATCCCCCACTGCTTGAGGCGCATTGGACCGAGTAACGATAAGATGCATCCAGTGATCGCCGGTAGCAGCGATTGCGACCTCTGGAAGGGCATGTTCATACCTCTTGAAGAGGTGGTAACATTCTGTAACCCGCCCGACGCTCGTATCTGGATATGAGACGAGCATTGGAAAGCAATTCCTTGTTGATCAACTTGTGAAATTAACTGCAGTCCATTCAAAGTCCGATAAAAATCACGTGGCTGATGGTTCACTTTCACTTCTGGAAATTGTGCTCGTTTGTTCGTGTACCACCAACAGCCCATCCACCATGACTACAGTATGGCTGACGACGATAGCCCGAAGACACCAACGTGAGCAGTGGACGAGGTAAGCTACTATCCCCTCCCTCTCGTCTCCTGCCGCTCACTGTTCCACAGTGAATCCACCATGAAATACAACTAGCGGAGTCGATGGCCAGGTGAGCCTGCTCGCCGCCTCGCAAGTGTAGCCAGTGTTTGATGCAAGCACTGACAATGCTACTACATCGGACCCCCATTCCATAACCAAGGGTGGCAGCCCCAGACGAAGCGGCGAGACTCCAACCGCCGTCCTCGCTGAGGCTAGCCTTTCTGTAAATGCAACAATCCTGCTTGGCGACCGTCAGTGACATCCCAGACGAAGCAGTGTAGGGTCACACCACCGACCTCGTCATGGCCACATGTCCAGAAGCAGCAGAGCACCGCAGCTTGAGTCAGCATGATCCCCACCGCTCACTCTTTCTGCGGCTCAGTTTGTAAGGCTACATAGCACCTAAGGACGAGGTGGCGTACTCCCCATCGCCACACTGCGTCCTCCGCAGCCGTGTTTCCCTTCGACGACTTTGCTGGATCTCTTTTTCTTATGTTGCTGGTATTGAAGAACTAGCCTTTGGTGTTCAATATTCCGCCGATATGAGTGCGGGGGTGGAAAAAGTGAGTGACCGTAGATAAAGATGCTCAGAATGTAAATGATCCCAGCGTTTTATTTCTTTATTTTCCCATGGCCAGGTCGACTAGCCCAAACATAGGTGTCCGCTCCTCATCGACGTGCTCTCGTATCGTATGCCCGCTTGGGAAAGCTATTTTCAACCGCTGTATTCCCGTGCACCACTTTATTTCCTTCTCTTGCGACCTATTCCAACCCCGGCAGAATATTCAGATCCAGTGAACTCATTCCGATTTGCTCTATCCAGTTAACCCTCTGATGGCAAGGGTTCAGCATATGATTCCGAACTCGCCTAAGTGCATAGGTCAGCTATTGCACGGCAATGGTGAGATTGTCCTACCGTACATAGATGACATACAGTTCGATTCGACCGCCGCGATAAAGATGGACAGGGGTTAGATGGGCCTAATAAAATATGATAACGGTAAGACCACGCTCTCGATTGGGGTAATGGTTCTGAACCCACTGTGTATTTCATAGTCACCGTCCATACTGCCTTTTTCCTTCCTCTCGTCGCACGCATTTGGGGAAGCCCCATTTATCCGTGCGACGTGGCTCGACCAGGTACGTTGATGTTCATCAACATCAATGAATTGTTCGTTAAGGGATGGGAAGCTACGGTTTGACTACGGAAGTGACGAGGATAGGCGCAATGGAATGGAAGTCGAAAACTGGTGAGTATTAATTTGCGTATTGTGAAAGAAAAGTTATAACTCTGTATTATTGACAAAACATGGCCCATCGTCCTCGCCATCCCACTTCCTATCGGTGCCGCATTCCACCCTCAATACTTCCTCAACGGCAGCGGTGACGCCTACATGCATTGACCCCGACCTTCACTATTTCCTCGTCAACGCTTCTCTCTGCTATTTAAATCTGCCAGAGAAAAAGGGACCGCGACACGCAGGTAGTCTCCATTTCTACCCCATTTCGTGCACGTCGGATATAACCCGATGAATAAATTTATTTTCATTATGAACTATCCAATTTGAGACAACGCGCAAGACCTTCTGAAAGCGGACAGGGTTGTCTGTGTTTGCAAGTATCTCCACCCCTTCTACGTGTCCTCCCTCGAAGAGTACTAGGTAAGCCCATTGATGATTTTCACACTGTATTGACTCACTGATGCAGACACCGTGAAACTAATCAAAGAGGAGAAGGCCCCTCACCTCGACCATGTCGCCGCATCAGATCTCGACCTCTGGCGGGTCTCCTTTCCCAGCGATGATCTTGAGACAGAACTGGGAAATATCAATCTTGCTGGCTATCTGAAGTTGTCGCCACCTAGCAAGAAATTAACCACATTTTTCACCGATGTCGCGGATGATTGTCTCCACGTTATAGCAAAGGCGCCAGGTACATCGCCACAATCTTCTCTTTGGAATCAAATTTCATCCCTCTAAAAGAGGGTCAAAACGTAGCTCTTGATTCCGCGCCATTTATTTCACTCAATTGCTTCGTTCTCGGCGATGACTCCGACCTGACCTTCACTGTCAAAATTCCGAAGGCCGAAAATATCAGCATCCTCCATGATCTGATTAAGGAGAAGACGGCCCGCCACTTCAATCATGTCGACGCATCAGATCTCGACCTCTGGCAGGTTTCCTTTCCCATCGACGATCTCCATTCCAAGAAACCCCCAACTGTTGGACCGAAGTTGAGATCGAACAAGTTATTGGTGGACGTGTTTCCCTCGGAGCTTGATATAACTCATATCCACGTCGTTGCGCGCCCTCCGGGCCAAGGTGAGTATGGTATTGACTCTGCTTTGATGTTGCTCATTATTCCGTCCAGGCGCACCCTCTCGTAGCTCAGGGCCACCGCCATCTACATATAAATTCCCAGTCCTGTCCACCGACCAGATAGGTCAGGACCGGGATAAATTCTGCAGCAAGCGCAAGTCTGACGCTCCTTCGAATGATGGGAAACCTCCCCCGGACAATACAACCCCGATCAACACATTCCATGTAATCAGTCCTATGGTCTACCCACGGCATTGCCGCTGGGTCTGCTCCATCCCATTTTGGGGGAATTCATTGATGACGCCGAGAACTACGTGCTGACGCCTGACGACGCTCCGTTCTTTCTTGCATTCGTGGAGGCTATGGCAAATGTCTACAAAGTGGAGGACGGTCGAAGGGATACTGTTCTGAGCATATTCAAGAACCATAAGATGTACATAAAGCCAACGCCGATTGGTAAATTCGGCACAGATGACGATCTGTCAAGCGGTGAATTCAGATTTTCGAATTTCGAATTCAAGAACGAAATCAGGGCCACGGCCGCTGAGCCTTTTTTCAAACCATCCTCTACTACCTCGAGGCAACGCAGAAATTTGCCGGTCAACATCGTAACTCCGTTCTACCATGCGTAATTGTCCTCATATTCGGGGCGTTGTCCTTTCTTGATCCCAGCTTCATTTTATCTTACACATTCAGGCCCTTCGCATTGGCTGGTGCTGCATGGACCGATCGTCCGACCCCACAGATATTGTCCTATCCCATGCCATTATCAGGATACCGATATCAACATGGAGAGCATAAGTACTAGTGCACCACCTTGGAGCTCTCCGCCGCGCGATGCACTTTCTAGACACTTATTATCAGGAATATAACACCAATCCATCTTTGCCCCTGCGTAATCCAACACATCCATACCCAACCTCTTTTGTATCTCGGGATGGTTTGGTACAACAGTTCACATACCTTTTCCATATGACGGGTCGCAATCTGTTCTTTGGCCGTATGGACGACACTGCCATCTGCATTAAATTTGTTACTCGCTATTGCAAAGAAGGTCATGAGTTTCTTGCTGCGAAAGGCTTTGCGCCGAAACTCCATGCTTTCGAGAGCCTTCCTGGAGGCTTGTACAAAGATTTGTTTGACGCTGACCAGGAAGGCCAGGTGATATTTATATGGGAAACTTTCAAATTATTCCTAATACATTCCAATCCGACGCTACTTATTCAAATTTCTCTCGTGGCAAATTGAATCCCATGCTCAAAACCCTGAGGTCCGTTAATACGTGAATCGAAAATTTAACCTCTTATTTCCATCGTCTTGCGTGGTTTCAAGGTATGTTTGTTGCTCCTGCAATAATGATCGTGTTATTTAATCCATTCCCTCTCCATAGTTTGAGGCTATCATATTCACCTCAGCTGTCCACGAGTCCCAAATCTTTGCCCTTCTTGCATTGAGTGTCCGATAAAAGGAGAAGATCCCAAAATAAAGGCAGAAGTTCAGGGCACATATACCCATGAGGTCTCTGTTTCCTCGTTTGTCTGCGGAATTTTTGAGTTGATTTTTTTTTCAAGCAAATCTCTGGTTCGACATACATAGTGGTTTGTCGTCATTTCGGTAAATGTTTGTCTAAATTTATATCGATTAGATTCTATTTCTCCTCAGAGAAGGTTGGCCTATTCACCGAGATGATTACCGAGGTCTGAACAATCATGTTGTATACGCTTGTAGAAACCGTCCTGACAACTTCAATTATTTTCCATGTTTCCAATAATGTCATGGAAAATGAAAACCTGGTGCGAACGCTGCAAGAGTTCCTCGAGACCCATGCAGTTTGGATGGGATGGACAGTTGGACTACCTGCGATTAAAGAAACAACTGCAAAGTATGCCCATTGGGATGTATGGGTGTCGAAGGTATAAAGTGCAATCAATAAAATCATAGCCCAGATTTGGAGTACCAGGGCGACTGCAATACGACTGTTAATGACCTCGCTGATGAATGCTACTGAAAGGAGCGACATCATTCCGAAGACAGAAGACGGTATGGTGAGCAGAGTTGTTTGAGTCGTGGTGAATCCGAGATGCCGGAGCGATAGAGTAAGATATGCTTGAGGAGGTAGGATTGGAACTATAAAAGAGTTCTTCAGAGGCTATCAATCAAAATGAAAGGTAGAGTTCAATACTTCCAAACGTTAGCGCAACAGCATACAAGGGCCAGAGATGCCAATCGGACAGAGCTTTCCATAACATCCTAACATTCAAACCTTCTCTATTGTGCATGTCGGACTTTGAAGGATCATCTCTCAAAACCCTGGATTGTACGTGAATGTTCTTGTTATAAGCCTTATGATAAAATAAAATAAGCCATACCTATTGACCATGATCGTTTCCTCACTGTCCATGTGTAGGAGTGAAATGTTAGAAGAAGGGATATCAATAACTCACCGCTCTGTAAACCATCCTTTCGGTCTGAACCAGGCCTTTGTTTGTGTCGGGCCAGGAGGCATAAATATGAAAGAGAAAAGCCCGACGAGGAGGGTTATACACCCTTCGACAAGGAAAAGATATCGCCAGCCAGGCCTACCGCCTACCCCACGGAGACGCAAAATGCCTGTGGCGATGAAGGCACCTGCTATATTAGAAATGGAGTTGGCAACAAAGAAAAAGGCAAGTCTAATTGGCACTATTTGGATGAAAGTTAGTGGGCAGAATTTCCAGATGCAGGTTCAACCGCAAAGGCTTGGAAACTTGCATTCAGTTTTCGTATAAAAGTAAGAAAGATAGAGGACCATGTCGGGTACAAATCCACCCTGCAAGAATCCCAACAAGCACCTATAAATGGTATGATATTTTTATTGCTAGTGAGTGGCAAAAAAACTCGAATACGAGGATTATACTTGCCTGCATGCAAGAAAGCTCCCTCTTCCCGATAGCCAAAATTGAGAGAGCGCGACCATGCTCCAAAGTACTATCTAAATAACGTCCTTTTTATAAACTTATAAATTGTCGGGTAATTGGTTACCTGGCAGGGTATCCATACATCTGGACCAACTCGCTTGGACACGAGCTGAGATGGCAATTCTATAAATGAAGAAATTATGTGAGTAGAAACTCTGCAGATAAAGCGGACAAAGTCACCTGAACAAAGAAAAGAGACGGAAAAGAGGGTATTTCCGAGGTTGAAGTCATTGGTATTTAACCCAAGATCGTTGAGAAAATTGTCAGCATTTGCTTGCGAAAGGTTGCCGCGGTCCAAGTCAAGAGCAAAAAACATCACAAATGCCCATATCATGATGCGAAAATCAATCTTGCGAATGACACTCTGATAGTATGTAAATACGAGTTCCCGTTCTGGTGTGGGAGAATTCAAGAAATTGGCTTGCCTTCTCCTCTCTCCAAGTCCACCTCGCTTGTGGGTCAAATCGATGAGCATTTTCATATTGAGGAGGGGGCCGGTAGACATCAAGAGTTTTTGGGTCATCGAATACTGATCTCCGTGTTGCAATAGCGTCCAAATCGACTTTGATTCGTTTCTGGTAAAATGGAAATCCAGCGCCTGTAGCCGCGGCCAAGTCAGGGGAGGCTCCAAGCTTCGGCGACTCGTTGTCGTCTTCGTTTTTTTCATCCAGGGATATGTTTGGCAACGTCCCCCGGGCCTTTGACTCCTCGCTTAAGAGAACTACAGACATCGTTAATGACAAGAGAAAGGGACTCCGTCAAACTGTGCGCATTGAAGGGCCTATGAAGGGCGTGTATTTATACTGTCACCCTAAGTCCAGAAACGAACGTTAGGAAGCGAGCTACCACCGGTGACAGCCTGCGATAACGCTGATATTGCGTTAATAATGAATCGCTCAACTCGAAGTTGATAATATTAATAAGTCGA
>Ga0307513_10004284_pt1 | contig 19076 bp, 23 predicted proteins | sample 15_EM_MG_FD_202174 | JGI IMG/M metagenome (GOLD analysis project Ga0307513, IMG submission 202174) | Populus trichocarpa ectomycorrhiza microbial communities from riparian zone in the Pacific Northwest, United States - 15_EM | ecosystem: Host-associated > Plants > Roots > Unclassified | place...
ACACAATGCGACGCAAACATTGGCTCCAATGCCCGCCCCACAGATCACAGTTAAGCTGAAGAAGCCCCGGCCATTGCCTAAGGGGACATTGCAAGAGATCTCCATTCATCTACCACCACCGAGGAAGCGGATGCAGAAGAGAGCCAGTCGGTGGATACGATTTCAACTGTGGTTCAATACATATCGGTTAGTGGAAGATTGGAATTAATTAATTCTGGATCCCACTGACGCTTAGGCGCCCAGAAAATTCTTCTTGTCTGTTATGGCTCTGAATTTAGTAGGCATCACCCTGGCTATCTTCAATATTTGGAAATACCCACAAAGATATACTGGCGCATTCGTTCTGGGTAACCTTCTGGTTGCCATTCTTATGCGCAATGAATTATTTGGCCGATTTTTATATCTACTTGTGAACACCCTTTTTGCCAAGGTAAGCACATCATATCTTCCTGCCATTCTTAATTTTACGTCGGCATAGTGGACTCCTCTCTCATTTCGATTGGGATGCACTTCGGTTCTCCAACATCTTGGCGGTATACATTCAGGATGCGCGACATCTGGATTCCTTTGGTTGATTTTCAGAGTTGCCACACTGCTCATCCATAATAGGAATAATTATGATGTGTTGCTGGTCATTGGTGTTTTAACAAACGTAATCGTTGGTATCACCATCGCGTCAGCCTTCCCATGGGTTCGAAATACCCACCACAAGTCAGTCACCCTTTGTTTTTAATGTTTAGTTACACTGACATTCCAAGTTCAGCGTTTTTGAACGACACCATCGGTTTATGGGATGGTAAAGACATGGAACCATTTTCATCTTTGATTCTAATCTAATGTACTCACTCTTCAGGTTGGGCCTACTTTCAAGTGGTTTTTTTTATACCTTTAAAGAGTAGAAAGTTTTAACTAAATTCGTGTTAGCTTGGGCATTTGTTGTTCTCGGCGACAACTATGATCTTGAAACCCGCACATGGAACCCAGACAGTCTACATATCCTCAAACAACAGGACTTTTGGTTTGCTTTTGGGATGACCATATTGTAAGGTGTCCAATGGCCTCGATGATCTTCATCTCGACTTATCTTCCTTTAATTTCAAGTGTTGCAATTCCCTGGTTTACGATTCGCGAGGTCAAAGTCGATGTTGAGATTGCAAGTCCCTTTCTCATTTGTTCAGGGCAATTGACCTTACATATAGGGCGCAGCCATCACCGAAAGTGGCTATTATTCGATTTGAACGTAGCATGCAGCAAGGTCTGCTGGCGAGAATTAGCCGAGGTCCCATTATGGAGTACCACGCCTTTGGAATTGTATCGTATGTCATCGGAATACTCGGAGTCTGAATCAGCGTTTACTGACTCAGTACTTCAGCGAAGGAGTCCATGCCAAAGAGCACTATCTTATTTGTGGAGTCCAGGGCGACTTTACTCGGTCACTGGCTGAAAACCCTCCTACTCACCTTTGGACACGCCAGTTAAAGGTAATTCTGTTCGTATCCGCTTTACATAGAAATTAATTTAATGACTCTGCAGTTCGCCGGAGTGTCTAATACTTCTACCCTGTATAGGCGCGGAATCCGAGTTTGTACCGGAACAGGTCTCGGTGCCGCGCTCTCGACGTGTTTACAGGTATGATTATTTCCAAAGTTGTCTGTTAAATTCGTAATTGTCAATATTTTTTTGCAGAGTCCTGACTGGTGAGTTACGCCTCTGTCTGACAAAATCCAATCTTTAGGAGTGCGCATTCCTGTAAACCAGGTATCTGATTTGGATTGGCTCAGATCAAGAAAAGACCTTTGGGCCAACGATTTCGGGTCTTATCAAAACGAAACTGGGACCAGAGCGAGTCACTCTGTGGGACTCCAAAGCGAGAGGTTTGTCTTTTCTTTTGCATGCAAGCCCATACAACAGCCTTTTACCTGTTTATGTAGGCGGGCGACCAGACGCGATGAAGCTGATCAAAGAGGCATACCACTCATGGGGTGCTGAGGTCGTTTTCATCACATCTAATTTTCAGGGGAATCGCGAAATGATGGAGGGCTGCAAGGAGGCTTCGATTCCAGCCTTTGTGAGTCAGACTTCAGTAACCCACTTTCGTGCACTCTTTTTCTGATTCTGGCTCTCGCACAGGGCACACTTTGGGATTTTTAATCTTTAACCTCAACATGCGCCCCATACCCTCAATTTATGTGTCCATATTATTCACAAATGAGAAACATGATTTTTATTCAAAAATTGGCTTCACCCAGCGCAGCTTCCAAGTGGACCAAAGTTCCACCAGCGAATTTCGAAGAACACCTCGCTGTGCTGTTTACGAAGAGGGAGAGCCTGAAAGCGTCCTTGTATGGTTCGGCGAAGGGGGCAGAGACGGAGAACGGAAAATATTTTCTCGATACCATTGGAGTTCTAAGAAGATTTGACTATATGAGCGTCACCGAGCCGAGTAGGCACATAGCCTCCTCACCTTTGATTGAGCCATGGATGTCATCTAGAGCACTGGGGAACAATCAATGACATGGATCCCAAGAAACAGTCCTTCAGACGCACCGATGATTGCTTTCATATGTCTTTGGAGGAATACCTCGTTGAGCAAACCAGCGACGCGATATTTCCTATTCAAATATTTACTTTTCCGTAAAATCAGCAGTGAAAGAAGCTTTCATACCTTGATCGAGGAAACATCTATGACCAGTTAACTGACTAGTGTTTCATGAAGTATTTAAATCGACACACCAACAATACTACAAGGCAGTTGAGTTGCTTCACACAAAATATAAACGACGAACAGGCTCACCGATAATGAAGGTAATCCACAACATCAGGCATTTCTGCAGCGAGGAACATTCTGTCGGCATGAACAGAGCTTCCTGCCAAAACTCCAACTCTGGATTCTGGAACCCATTTCTTGATATAGTCGAGCACCGTTTTGGACACATATTCCAAGGTATAAGAAGATTCAAGGCATGCTTTGGTCAATCCTGACTGGTTAAAACATTTTTTAGGAAAGAATGTTGGGGGATCGCGAGGCGTTACGCACTTTTCCATGTTGGTTTGTGCACCATTCATCCATTCTATTCCATCTCAAAGTATTAGTGTATTATTCGCCCAGTAGTGAATTTGGGGGCTAACCCATCCAGATGTTTCTTGTCCGTCTTGATAATGTATTCAATCCCGGCATCCACGAGCTCCAGATTCCCGTTGGTTATTAGCACCTAGCTTTCAAGTCAGAACGAATGACATGAAAAAATGTAACGCATTCGAATCGCACCGCAATTTCTAAGATCTTGTCTTTCTGTGGGTCAAGGCCTGTCATCTCGCAGTCAATCCACACCAAAGGTCCGCCATTGAAATTCATAGGTTTCGGGGTCATCCTGACGAGCCTAGTATGTCGATACCTATGGACGAATGGAGAAGAGAAGCGCCGTAGGTGAATATGTGGTCCTCTGGATAACCTTAGTCTTCCAAAACCATAGGACAGCATAAACTAGCGCGGAACGAGAGGAAATGCTAGGAAATGACCTGACGGCCCGTATGTAACCGGTATGTAACTGGTAATCTTTCAGGGAAGCAGTGACAAATAGTACTCGACACTGTTTTCAAAGTTATTTCATCCACCCATCCGCTTCCAGTCAGGTGTATAAAAAATGTCTGAATGGACGAAACTTGTTTACAAGCTATCTGACATCCTGCAGGACCCATTGTATGTTCCAAAATATCTGGAATGCGTACAGTTATCGATCGATGGGTGCTGCTCCTTAGAACATCGATCGAAATTTTGCCAGGAGGACTCAAAGAATGGGAATCAACCGAGGTCCCATCCGGCGCTCCGAATCCATCCCAGGACTTCCCATTTCTCCTCGTAGAAGGAAATTTAGGGATCCCGAAGAAAATCCTCTGTGCTCTCTACCTTGCAACAACCAGCGTCCCTTGGCGTCGTTCCTCAAATATACGTGAAATAACTGCCGCAACGAGCTGTATCCTCCTCCTCAACCCCGCACACCAGACCGCCCTCAACTCCCGAAAGCGGCTGATACGCGACGGCCATCTTGACCCAGAGAAGGAACTCACTTTCACGGAGCTCTTATTGCGTGGTTTGACTGAATGCGCGAAGCAATCCACCATCTGGGACCACCGGCGCTGGTGTTTCGGGGAACTATACGGCGTAATGGGTTCAGAGTTGTCCACGATTCCACCATGTGTAGAACACTGGTCAACCCCAGAAGAGAGGCAAACCTTTCCAAAGATCCCCCCGGCAGCCATTCAGCACGAGCTAAGCGTCATTCAACACACCTGCCAAACCTATCCGCGCAACTACCACGCGTGGGCGCACTGGCATTTCATCATCAATGTCTGCCATGCTTTGGTCTATTTTCATTCGTCGACAACTGACTCGGATGAGCCTGAGCCTTTGGCCGGAAGGCGACAGGATTTCCTTGACGTTATCATCGCAGAAAGCACACGCTTGCGGGGTTGGGTAGAACTCAATGTTTCCGACTATTCTGCCATGCATCAACTCTGCCAAATCCAGAAGCTCATCGGGCAACTTCTGCATTCGGGGATACTCGTACCGGATTCTGCGAAGAATTTAACCTCGTCTTCGCTCGCTGAACAATCGCTATCCCTTGTGACCGCCTTCCCATCTCACGAATCCCTTTGGATGTATTTGAGAATCACCCTTGGAATTATTCCAGCCGAGAATCGAACAGCTATCTTGGAAAAAATCAAGGCAAAGGATGCCTCTACAACTAGCCCCTTTGTACGGCGGCTTATAAATTGGTCTACGAAAATATAACACATCACTTATTTCGGACACTCAAATTTGAATTTAAGTCCCGTGAATAATAATGAATGTAAATTGGAAATGTGTTAAGGAGCGTGGTGTAATGTAAGGAGCATAATGTAAAGGAGTGTGAAGTAACCGAATGCAATCGGCTGGTATGTGGGATAGGCTGTGCACTAATGAAATAAATAGGGTTTTGAATTTTATGAATGCCGAAGGAGTCGGGGAAGGAAGGAAAAGAGGAGAGTTTGAAGAAGTTGAAACGAGATATTGAAAGAAAGGGGGGTATAAAGAGGAGAAAGCCTCTTGGATCTAAAATGTGAAAAGACGGACAATGGAAGAAGTTGAAGGGGTAGGAAAAAAAGGGGGGTATAGAGAGGAGAAAGCCTCTTGGATCTAAAATGTGAAAAGACGGACAATGGAAGAAGTTGAAGGGGTAGAAAAAAAGGGGGTATAGAGAGGAGAAAGCCTCTTGAATATAAAATGTGAAAAGACGGACACTGGAAGAAGTTGAAAGGGTAGAAAAAAAGGGGGGTATAGAGAGGAGAAAGCCTCTTGAATATAAAATGTGAAAAGACGGACACCGGAAGAAATTGAAAGGGCAGAGAAAAAAGGGGGTATAGAGAGGAGAAAGCCTCTTGAATATAAAATGTGAAAAGACGGACACCGGAAGAAATTGAAAGGGCAGAGAAAAAAGGGGGTATAGAGAGGAGAAAGCCTCTTGAATATAAAAGATAAAAGATGGACGCTGAAGAAGTTGAAAAATGAATGAAGGAAAGGGGGGTATAAAGAGGAGAAAGCCTCTTGAATATAAAATGTAAAACGGCGAACACTGGAAGAAATTGAAAGTGAAGAAGTAAAGGGGGTATCGAGAGGAGAAAGCCTCTTGGTAAAATGTTGGAGAAAGAAAGAAAGAAATGGGGGTATAGAGAGGAGAAAGCCTCTTGATGATAAGATAAAATGGTTGAAAGTTCACAAAAAGGGTATAAAAAAAGGGAAAGAGGAATCGGAAGCAGAGAACGGGGGAATAGGATGTGGAAAGGTGAAGGCCAAGAACAAAAGAGTGTGGGATAGTAGTGTATGTGCCCAAGATCTAGGAGTCGGTGGTATCTGAGAAAATGAAAGAGTGCTGGAGTAGGTTGTGGTAAAGACTCGAGAGAATGAACCGGGCCGAGAGGTGATGATGGGCCAACGTCAGGGGAAGGCACGTGGGGGAAGAAATCGGATTGTGAGGGGCATGGATTGAAAAGAAAGAGAAAGAGAAAAGGGCTCGCGGTGAAAACGGCGTCGGTCATAGGTTGGCTCGCGACGGCGAGAGAAAGGTGGGATAGGACGGGGGCGATGAGAGATGTGAGGTGAATTATGAATCCTGGGAGGAAGGAACGGGGCCATGGTGAGGCCGATGGACATAGCTATAGCTCTTGGCGACGTCCGTGAAGGGTGGGATAGGTCGAGGCAAGAGGGAAGGAGATAAAAGGAGGAAAAGAGACGGGGTAATAAGATGGGTCGATTTCTAGAAAGATGAGGTGACCGAGCAAAACCGAGATTTTTTTTGAAAAAAAAGTGTTGGATGGCATGTAGGCTGAGAATGATGTTAGGGAATTTGGAGTTCTGAATTGATGGAACATTGGCGTCGACCATAGCTGTAACGTAGTGTGCACGGTGACGAGGCGGTGGCGTAGAAATCAGGGAGTGGTGTAATAAGGGAAAAGGCGAGATAGGAAACGGAGGGGAAAGGATACGAGCGGCGTCCTAGGACAAAGGCGGCAACTCCGAGCGAGTTGAAGATCGTGATGTCAAAGACATAAACTGCCAGCGGATGGTGACCTGGGCCATAGTTGTAGCACTTGTATGTGCGGCGACAAGGTCAGGGGATGAGAGGGTGTGAGAGTGGTTGTATCGTCGTTGTTGGCTGTGGCGAGACGATGAGATGAAAAGTATGAGGGGAATGTATTTCGGATTTTTTTTTTGGCGGAGATGGGATTCTTGAGAATGTGCTTGGGTTTTTTTATCATTTTATCGACACCGCCTAGGGATAAAATCAGGGACCTAGCGTAAAATGGAAGAAGTGAGATGCGTACCATGAGCGTTCTCGGGTGGGGCTCGACGACGACCATTGAGGTCGTTTTACGTCCAGCTCTTCGCGTCCTTGACGTTTTTTTTTCATAGACCATGGCTGAGGCAAGGGCCCTTGCCTAGCGCATGCTGAGAAATATATATGAGAGATAGGACCACGCCTTAGAGAGAAGGACACGTACCGTTGATTGGGTATGAGGAATAATATCGCCCATACTATTTTTCTCAGGGAACACGGAAGCAGCGTATGGAGGTGGAGGGGGGTGATCTGGGGTATTTAATTTGATCTTCATCCTGTAAAGGACGCCAAGTGGTTATGGCACGACGAGGCCGCCGCACAACGCGACCTAGAAGACTGAGTATAGAGTAGAAGGGGCAAGGATAAAACACATACGGGTAACTCGCCATACACTCCTGCCTTGATATAAGATATATGGGGGATGTTGTACAAGCGTTCTCGTTGATGTTAGGGGTAGGTAGGATAACAGCGAGACGAAGGCCGACCCAGCGTCCATCGCGAGAGCAAAGGAGATAACACAGGCCAGAGAAAGGAGACGATCCACTTGGTGGAAGGAGCAACCAAGGAATGGGGATCGTTTGTATGTTCCCCCGCCCTTTATACTCTGGGGAAGGTGGCTGGCCGTCTCCTCGGCATGTCCTCACAAGGAAATGTGGCTGACCAGAGGCTGACCTCGATCTTAACATGATCGGCCACGACAAGTGCCAGGCTCATTCGAAATCCCCTCATGAGAAGCAGAGTACCGCCGTTGGTAGTTCATCATAGACTGGATTCATAAGACTGGCGGGAACAAGAACGGGTCGAAAAGGTTGGCTGGTACACGAAATTCCGTAGATCACATCCAATCACGTGATTATTGACGTGGATTTGGCGTGTCGTGCCGCATGCGCTGTAATTCTAGTACTGCTACCCGTCCGACGAGCGCGATGTGGCGACACTGACTTTTCTTTGACCTCCCAATTCAACACAAAATGAAATCCGGAAACAAGCTCAGCTCCCGGAAGGCCACCTGGCTAGCTTTCGGCCTCATTGCATTTACGACTTCCATCTCCTCGGCACAAGATACACCTACTCCGGATTCATACCTACGAACTCCCTATGTATGGCGTCTTGCACCACTTTTTGAATCCAAGATATTTGACCTCTGTTGCAGGCCGTTGGAGATGAAACAACTTCTAGTCTGCAACCGACACCCTCAGACAATACCGCGATTATAACCAATCAGCCACCTGTCAGTAAAAGTCGTCGTTTCCTCTCTGTTATAACCTTTTGAAATTATTTCACAGGTATCAACACCCTCGCAGCATGAGCTAGACCAAGCTGCAGAAGGTCCATAAAATAGTTCTTCTCATGGTTCTTTCACTGATATCCTCATGCAGCCGCCCGCGCGTACAAGCAAGCAATGTCAACTCTGACAACTTTTAGAGCTCATCCGCCACAACATACATTTGACCCTGCCCTTGCGGGAGGAGTTGGGCAATCAAAGTCAATATTCTCTTCCTTTCTTCCCAACCTACATGGCCAAGGCCCTATCGGCAGCGTCGTCCGCATCCTTCTCAAGCTTCACACCTCTTTTACTCGCGTTTCCAGTGTTTTTAATCAAGAGTCCCTCGGATTGGGACCGAAGAAAAAGGACGAAGAGATGAGGGGAAAGGCAATAAAAGTTGTTGATCTTTTGCAACATTCAGCGGAATTGGGTAACTTGGATGCATTGTTTACTTTGGCACAGGTCTCTCTGGTGCGATTGATCGCCCTTACGTTGCATCGAATTTCCTCACCTTTTCATATTGCAGTTTCCTCCGACAACACACTTCAACATCGACCCAGAATTAGCATACCATTCCCTGTCTACGCACGCGTCACGGACTGGAAATGCAACATCGCAGGCTTACTTGTCCTTCTTCCACGCCACGGGATACAAAGGAGTCACGTCAGTGGATCAAGGCAAGGCCCAATTGTATTCAACATTTGCTGCAAATGGTGGTGATAAAGGTGCTCAAATGGCCCTGGCCTACCGCTATTGGACGGGTATTGGCACCTCAGAAAGCTGCGAACGTGCATTGGCTTGGTACGGGAGTGCAGCTGAACAGGGTATGTTTCGCCATGATTCATTGCGTGCTTCGACTAAAATATGTACTCGTGTTCACGTAAGCTATGAACAAATTCATTTCTGGACCTCCTGGCGGCCGTACTTTGCCTCAGACAGCGACACGTCTGTCAGACTTGGCGGGAGGCATTTATGGTCCAGGGGCTAGCGTCGCTTCTACAGGATTAAATACCCACAGGCCTGCTATCAAAGCAGGTGTTGCTAGAGCTGCAGGAGAAACGTGGGAGGATGTCCTGGAATATTACCTCGTATGTCATCTCTTCCTGTTTCCAACACCAAATTCATACTTGTCCAATAGTTCAATGCCGAGCGCGGCGAGATTGATTTCGCCTATCGCCTCGGCAAAATATTCTACCAAGGCAGTATATATGCATCCCCTGGTGGTATCGCCTCTGGAAGCGAAGGCGTTGGTGCAATCCCACGCAACTTCAAATCGGCACGCCGGTACTTCCTATTAATCGCGCGACAAGTTTGGCCGCATGACCCACCCAATTCTGCCCAAAGCAAAGATGAACATAAACCTACAGGACATGCGGCGCTTTCGGCCGCATACCTTGGTCGTATGTATCTGCGGGGAGAAGGCGTCAAGACCGATTATGTGATGGCGAAGGCGTGGTTTGAGCGAGGAGCCGAGTTCGGAGACAGAGAGTGTCATAATGGGCTGGGAATAATATATAGAGATGGGCTTGGAACCAAGGTCGACAACAAGTTCTCTCTCGCTCACTTCACTGCTGCCGCTGGACAAGAATTAGCCGAGGCTCAGGTCAATATCGGGAAATACCACTACTGTGAGCTCCTTTGACCACATTTCTTTCAACAAAGTACTGATTAAGATTCCTGGAGACCGTGGCGAAATGGCTCTCGCGACCACCTATTTTGAAACCGCCGTCCGCAATGGATCCCCATTCGAGGCATATTACTACCTTGCAGAAATTCATTCTGCTTCGGCGTCGAATTCAGGGATGCCAGCTCACGTCGCGTCGAGCTCGTGCGCCATGGCAGTCTCATTCTACAAACACGTGGCCGAGCGCGGCGTCTGGGAGGAAGATCTCTTGCGTGACGCTGAGATCGCCTGGATGACCGGAGCTGATGCAGGGAAAGATATCGCCATGCTCAAATGGTGGGTGGCGGCCGAGCGAGGTTATGAAATCGCGCAAAATAACCTAGCTTATGTTTTGGATCAAGGTCTGATACAAACCATCCTAATTTATGCCTTCTAATCTGTTTACTCTTGTCTCTCGTCTCTAGATAAAAGTGTGCTGCGCTTAACGAGGTTTTCTCCAATAACTCCTTCCATGGATTCTGCCAGTCTGGCACTCACCCAGTGGATTCGTGCTGCCGCACAACGCAATATCGATGCCTTGGTAAAAGTTGGAGACTACTATTATCACGGTCTCGGGATCCCAGATGAACTAGAACAAACACGTCTCGAGAAAGCTGCAAAATATTATCAAGCAGCTTCGGATACCCAGATGAGCGCTTTGGCTATGTGGAATCTTGGGTGGATGTATGAAAATGGTATCGGAGTTCCTCAGGTGGGGTTTACAATCTCCCTAGATTTTCTGCGGGAGTTAATAATTTATTTTATTATTAGGATTTCCATCTCGCCAAACGACACTATGATCTGGCACTGGAGACCAATTCAGAGGCTTATCTGCCGGTGGTTTTGTCCCTGGCTAAATTGTATGCACGCAGTTTCTGGCACACGTTAATGGGTGGATCTGGAGGTCTTAACATCTGGGGTCCCGACGAGGATGAGATGGGTAGGTCCATTTGACAGGTATTGGACATACGTTAACAACGGCTTCAGTGAAACCACCTCCGGGAAGACAGATAGACGAAGGCAAGGCGAAGGAAAGTACTGACGAGGCATCCCATCCCGAAGATCGAACTTTCCGGGAAGAGGAAGACGGACCTTGGTACTTTGGGAAGGCAAAGGAAGAATTTAACCGACGCCGGAACGGAGGAGATGTGAACAGAGGACGAGGAGAAGAGGAAGATCCAATACAAGTTTGGATTTCGTTCATTCATCAATTTCCAGGTTCCAACTGACGTGTAACGTTTATCAGTGGGCCCGCGATCGCCGTGACGCCGAGCGAGAGCGAGAAAGCGACTTTGGACCAGAGGATTACTTTGACGGGACGTTGCGCAACCGTGAGGACCTTGAGATCGATGAGTTTGGGGAGACGATGATCTTGGTGCTGTTGTGCCTTCTTATCTCGCTCTTGCTCTACATACGGACACGTATCGTTGAGCGAATGCGGAGGGATCAACGTCAGCAAGGCCAAGGAGGTGATCAACCACCGGCAGCGAATGGCAATGGCGGCGTTTTCCCTCCGCCCGGTGACCCCGCGCGCAATGAATGGGCTATTCTCCGGTAAAGCTGTACATACACCTGAATAAAACAGTATAAACCGCAGTAAACGGAGGAAGGGAGGAGAGCTGATCGGAAAAACTGTATTTGCGTATGTTTTGCAACGACCCCGGGTCTGAATTGTGAACGAGTTTACTGTAAGACATTACTTATTCAAAGGAACGGAAAGTCTGGACTATTATCCACCCCACACACCCACTATCTTAAATTATTCCCCATATATACCTGGTGGATATCCATGGCCTTCGATTTTGCATCTCTGGAACCTCACATTCATCAAATCCTTTCCGCTCCCGGGACGGATCTGTCCACTATTAGTGCAAAGCGCGTCAGGCGTCAACTGCTCGAGCTCGACCCGTCCTTAACCGCCGAGTTTTTGAAAGAGAATAGGGACGACGTTGATGCCGTCATTTCCTCTGTATTCGAGAAGGTAAGCGGGGGCCAGGGCGGAGACACAACCAGTGACGGTGTGGAACCTCCCGCAGAGAAGTCGCGGAAACGGAAGCAAGAAGACGATGAGGATGCTGCCGATGACGACGACGGGGATATTACAGAGGGGAGCTCTCCTCCAGCAAAGAAATCAAAAAAGGCATCTAAAAATGGACGGGAGCTCAGTGATGCCGAGTTGGCTCGGAAACTCTCCAGCGAAATTAATAGTCATTCAACAAGGACTGGCGCAAAAGGCCGCGGAAGCACAGCGTCTGGGAAAAAAGGTTCCCGAGCAAAGAAAAGTGCCGCGACGGTGGACTCTGACGAGGATAGCGATGCCGGCACCACCAAAAAGACTCGAAGAAAGAAATCGACGGCTACAAACGGCACACCCAGCACTGGTGCGAAGGGTGGATTTGCGAAGGAGTTTGCTTTGAGGTATCGTTTTTTTGCCTCATTACCTTAGGTTGCTGGTCATTGATCCCCCATACACAGCGAACCGTTAGCGGCCGTCCTTCAGATTGAGAAGCTGTCTCGACCCCAAGTGGTCAAGCAGTTATGGGTGTATATAAAAGGAAACGAGCTCCAGAACCCTGAAAATAAACGTGAGATCCTGTGCGATGTGAACCTGCGAGCCGTCTTCGGGGTCGACAAAATCGACATGTTTAAAATGAACAAGGTCTTGGGACAGTAAGTGGCTTCCTTTTCGCAAGAGAGATGACGCCAATTTGTATTAAATTAGGCATTTACACGAGAACGAATAAAACCTTTATCCTTGGTCTGCAAACCAGGAAAAATAACCAAATGGACGCCTGGCCATTTTGTCTCAATCACGCATCCAAAATCCTGCATCATATATCCACCTACATCCCTTTTGTTGTTTAATTAGCTAATGTCATGTTGTCCAATGTACTTTTCTTTCACCATCTAACCCTTGCACGCTGGAAGTCAGCCATGAAAGGACCAGCCTTCAACGAAGTACCGCAGAGGACTTCAAGATATGCGCTCGTGTATCCACAAGATTCCCCGATTCCCTAAGATCTATTCTTGGATGTCAAACTGTAGTATGGACATTTGAGACCGTGCACAAGTCCAGTATTGAATGAAAACATGACGAGTCATAAGGAATGTATGTTTAGGTGTCCGATAAGTTCTTCGAACATGACGATATCAACGTGTAATGGAAAATAAAATCAGAATGAGAGAGTCAAACGGTTGGAGTCACACGCGCTCTGCACATTTCATAGAAACTATCTGAATGTTTAGCAGGAGCAGGCTTTCCTAATATCCTCGCTTGTCGCTCGCAGGAGGCAGGTACAAGAACCATATGTCTTTTGTGAGAATCATCCCTCGACTGGACTTCACCACAAGCAGGGCAAGTCCGTGACAGAACATCGCCCTCTGGTCGAGCCTCGTGGATAGTACGCACATGCCGCGTCAGGTCGAAGTTCCGTGTAAAAATTTGAGAGCACAATTTGCACTCGTACCTTCCTCTCTTCTTCTGCGGAGGTGGTCTGGGGGGTTTCTCGAGGTTCTGTGCCTTCTGGCGTTTGACGGCCGGAAGATAAGCACCTTCATTGTCTTCGTCAAGTTCATCCATTTTTTCGTCGTTATGGTTGTTGCCAAGCGCCGAGTCTGCCAGCAGATTAAGCCGGCTTGTGTCTACCTGGTTCAATGCTTTCGCCTTGTCTACCCGCAGAGAATGTGTGGGTGTGTTTCTGGGTTCAATAATCCGTGTGTCCATAGTCCGCGTTTCCGTAGTCCGCGTTTCCGTAGCATTTGTCGTAATGATCCTTGGAGCAAGAGTTCTTAGCCGTACAAGGGGTTTTGCAACCGCCTTGGGATGTTCAGTCTGATTCGCAGGTTGGAGGGTCGGCTGTGACGCCACACGCCCGGATGATTCGATCACCCAAGCCTGACGTCCAGTACCCAGGCTTGAAGGTGGTATTAATGCGATGCTTCTGGAGGGTTCAATCGCGCGAATGGATTCGCGAGGGGGCTCAGCGTGAACGGAATAGGGGCTCGGCGTCGGTTTTGCCTGTGGGATGCTCCTCGTTGTTATCGGTGGGTAATATTCAGCTTGAGTAGTGTAGAGAGATGGTGTTTCTCTCTGTGCGAAGGAGGATTCAACTTGCACAGGGTAGTGGGAAGGGACTCTTGCCTGTGCAACACTCCTGCTTGGTTCGATGCGCATATGTTCTGTCGAAAAGACCAAAGCATTTTCTGTGGAATCGTGGATTTTATGGCCATAGTAGCCCAGAGGATATCCCTGTCGCTCAATATGAGGAGGAGGTGAAGGGTCTCGACCAGGAGAGACGGGAGGAGAAGCAACACTTGGTGTTGAGGGAGAAGGTGAAGTGTGGTCAGACATCATTGATGGAGTATCGTCCCGAGGTCTTCTGTTGCGGTCACCATTTACGACTCTGTCGAGGTCGGCGTAAATTTCCTCCTGAAATTTTTGTCGGAACGGATGGAAATTCACGAGGAGGGAGTAAGGGTACAACTCACCTCCGACCTTCCAAGTAAAGTCCCTGGTCTAATTTCAGATTCCTCGAAAGGTATCTGATAATAATTGTTCGGAAAGTAACAAGGTCGATCCTTATAGTTGGGTTGACGGTAAACCGGCATATATGACGCTTCCTTCATGGGTGGCAAACGCTGGCTCGCGATCAGGTTTTGTTCGGGGTCTGCCCGGGCGTAAGAAGGATCCGCCCTGGCAAAAGAAGGACCCCCTAAGTACGGGGTGCGCGATGAACTTGAACCCTTGGCGTTTGCACCACTGTCATGGATGAGCGAACCCAGGTGATTGTTAAGAAATAAGAAAGTTGTTACCGGTATGAATCTGAAGAATCAGAATCAGAGTAGTAAGCTTCATTGAGTGTTTTGCTGCTGCGTTCGTATGAGTAGGACATCTTTGAGTGGGGATGGTCGATGATAAGAGCAGGACCGTCCGTTGTTATTGGCCACCTGCTGAGCGGTGAGTTGTAGGCGCCGGAAACCGATCATTATGTATTTTGATCGATCACACTGTTGTCCGGTTACTAATACAACAATTTCAATATCAATGACCACTCAGGTCGGGAATGTTTGAGGTTGGTATGCCATCCATGATTTTTTCGAGCGTCAAACTGAACTGGGTTCCAACTTGAAATCGTGAGCATAAGGTCGGAAGACTCGGTATCGTCACCCAGATCTAACAACGAGGTGATCCGAGTCCCCGCCTCATTCAGGCCTTAACTCTAAAAGAAATAAAAAAAAGAAGTAAATATTTTCATAATAATTTTGAGCATGAGGATCTGAGGTGGACGGCTCTCATGTTAAAAATTAAGGTTGACGACTATGTCTTCAGATATCCATTTCTCCCGTAAGAGGTCGAAGACCCACAAAATTTCAAGCAACACGACGGTTTGAGAGGGTTTAGACTTCACCCAGTGGCTGTGCAATAAACTTTTTTGCCATCTGTTCATCAACTACTTCGACCGCCATATTGCGTTTAATCCTTCCCCACCTCCTCGAAGCTTTATTGTTCTCCACAGACGAAGTTATCGCGACTCAGCATGCACTTGCCAAGGGCACCGACATGTTCGATGCAACGTCTCTGCTAAAATATGGAACACGCTACGGCACGGCCGTTGGACTATCTGTCCCAATTTCCGGAGATCGTCACTGGGGCTAACACCCGTCACTCTGGCGCCCCGAAACCAGGTTGGCCATGTTGCCTATTCCGTACCCTAACTGCTACATTCGACTATGCCCCAATTTTGTTCGTGCGGATCTACCCAGGGGAGAAGGTTATTTCAGGTGGGGTATCATTTGCTGCCCGCAGTGCAAGTTCTGACTGCCGATCGCTGTAGACTTCGACAAGCGGAAAAATGCGGTGTCGACGAATGTGAGGTTGCAGTTAGAGGTTCAGGCGGTATTGGATGCCATCCAGAATCCGAACGTCGCACAACCGCTGCGACAGGATAAAACCCAAAACCTGCAGTATCTAAAAGGCAACCACAATGTGCGTTATGGGCATGTTACTCATCCTGATCTTCATCACAGCTCACGCTCGGGCAAACCACAGATCTCTAGTCAATTACAATACTTCTTCGGCAACTACACAGGCGCCGCTGACTACCTATACCACTTCCACGTCTTATCCACCGAAAACGACCTCAACAACCCGGCGCTGGGGTAAACTCGCCTCGGACATCCTCACCGACTGATGGGAAGTCGTCCTCAAAGAACTCAACATTCCCCATGACACCATCGACTCACGGACCTCCTCTTCCTTCTTTGCCTCCGCGTCGGCGAACGTCAACAACCTGCAAGAACCCGCGCTCCCAGCTCCACTCACGTACATGGCTCGTCCACTGCTCGCTCGCTCTTCGTCTACCGGAAGGCCGAACCTTCCCCCTTGGGACATTCCTCTCCCCGAGCTAGTTCAACACCATCCAGACCTCCTGCCCATGGATCCTGCGATGCCTCGCCGCCGCTGCCACCTTATCGCATAAAACCACACCAGAACAAGCGAAATGGATTAAGATGCTATGTAGGCACTTATAAGGGTAGGTGTACGTAGATGGATCTAGTCAACCAACCCTTCCTTGAGACGCCTCTTCACCTCTCATTCCACGAGGTTCCAGCGATCACCCTCACCTCTTGCACCCCGCTTCCAGTGGCTCTGCGGTATTTCCGAAAACAATACAACTCGCACACCCCATGCTGCTTTGCTATCAGCTGTGGCGTCGGCGTTTCTATACCTTTCACTGCTGTCTTAATGGCCGACTGCCACATATTGAACGGTTGGTAACATCTGCATTAGTCTCGTTACAGTCGCGGGGACTGCGCAAGCGAAGGCAATGTGGGTCAGACGAACGAGGGCCTCCCAGCCTGCGTAGGTAGGCCAGTTATATTCCTCATTCCTCATCCCAGAGGTGAAGGTGCGTTAGGTTCGCAAAACAGGCATAATAAAAGTTTAGCTTGGACCCAAACCGTTGGAAGAAAGCCGGGTCCAGTTTGGTGCTCAGCCTGCACAAAAGTGAACCCTCAAAGGCGGTAATTTGAGGTTCATAGGGATGGTGATATAGGGGGGGGAATGTGAAAGCCAAACAAGGTGCAGCTACTGACAAAAATAGTGAAAAATACGAAGGATGGTGGTAACCATTTACGAAATTAGTCAGTCCCTTCCAGCGGCATGTGAGATTCATGAGAATATCCAAAAAATAAGCGCTCACCAGGGTCAAGCTGAGCGCACGCTCGATGTATCTCATAAACGAGAGCCTCAAGGCGAGCCGCTCCCTCCGCCTCCAGCACATCGCAATCCCAACGCCCTAGTGGAGCAGTGTCGGTGGTAAGCTGATCGTCTGCGACAATCCTGGGCGGAGTGATGGCGCGCCCGGCTTCAGCAGTATAGAAACACAATTTGGTACCGATTGCGCTGATCGCATGAAGCTTGGAAAGTGGGCAAACACCAATCAAATCCCTCAAGCGCCTACGGATTTGAAGATCAGCTTCTTCTCGAGCAGACACGAGGCCAACCTTAGGCCCTGTCCTGATCTCGAGGATAAAGACTGGCGCATCTCCCCAGAACACCTGGTATTCGACCAAGATATCGATAGATTCGGGGGACTCCGCAATTGGGTAAGTCTGCGGTCCGACGGTGAATGGACCATCTGGAGGGAAGAGAACGTTAAGGAGTTTGTTGTACGGGGCGTAATAGTCATTCTCCCTAGGATTGGCAGGAATAGTCGCAAAACGGGTTAGAATGGATAGGGGCCAAACAGTGTCCATTCTGACGAAAACCGATTGAATCCTCCGCTATATCGTACTTCAACGTTCAACGTCAACCATCATCATGTCGTCTGCATCGCCGTCCCACATTCTCGTCAGCCACAAATACGGTATAGATAATCACCTCCCTGATTATGGCGAGATAATCGACATCCGCCTCTCAGAAGATCTTTTTGGACCTGGCTCTATCATTGAAAGTGGTTGCACTCTACCGTCCGATGATAACCGACACAATTATCATCACGCCGTCGTTGTGAGAGTTGGCTTGATGGTGGTGCCGGAGCTCCTTGTTCTTTTCACCGTTCTTCCCATGCCCGCCTACTCTTTCCCCGACCCAGTTTCAGGTCTATCCTCAACCAGCTGGTTGCTCGACCAAGCCGACGACTTTCAACAACTGCATATCCCCGTACCGTACGAGCAGGCGCCCACCCACATGAATGCGCATCCTCCGTTCCCAACGCCAGCGGAATTTGGCGACCCTCTTCAAATGGGTGGGTGGAGGCATGGTAAGCCTTGTTGGGTGCAAGCTGTGCCGCAGGTAGCAAGCTTGAAGTACACAACCACTGTGGGTATCCTTCTTCTACTTTGGGTAGACATAACATCCTGACATGTCCGGCACAGTTTAAATGTTTCGCCCCTCCAGTCAAACTGAGCGAGGATGAACTGGGGCGTCTCAGAGAATTCGCTGGTCTTTCTCCTTCGCCTGTCATTTCTGGCAGCAGTGCCGTGTCCCTAGTTTCTCCAGGCGGCGGTGATGCTAGGAGAAGCTTGGCCCTGCAAGCTCTTTATGCGAACACCGCCGTCAAAACTGCCTTATCTGACAACCTTGCCATTTTTATTGGACCGGATGAAGATGAGGATGACGACGACGACGATTGGGAAGACAATATGGACCCAATTACATTTTCTAGGTACTATGCGGCTGCCAATCCGCTCATGGCGCAAATTGTTCAGGATCACGATCGGAAAATGCGCGAACGTCTCGACCAAGGGATAGCGGCCTGGGTAAAAGGAATTCCATCTGGATATTCATTATGGGGGCCGTTGGGTTGAAGATTCTTGTACAACATCTCAAAGAGCCTGGATGTGTAGAGATACAAATTTGTGAATTTTCTCCAGCCCCAGCGGTTTACGTTGCAGACTCGAGATACTTAAGATTAGATCTCAGACTAGTTACATATTCACGTGAATGTGGTGGTGCTGGCCGCTTTGTCAACTGTCCATATCTTTGCATAACAAAATAACAAAATGGTAGACTTTCTCACATACCCACCGCTACGAAGAAAGCTCATTTATTGCTATTTGCATAAAAGTTTGGAATCGTGTGAATCGATCAAAATTTGCATCTTCCGAGGCTGAAACTTGTTCAGCCTCTATCTCAATAACCAGCCGCTCAATTCCAATAATTTTAGTAGATCTGAAATGTACTCGTTTACACCTACAGGCTACAGCACAATGTAATTTATATGCAAAAATACCTCATATTTAAACTCATCTGTGGGAGGCCCCTCAT
>Ga0307513_10004285_pt1 | contig 19076 bp, 9 predicted proteins | sample 15_EM_MG_FD_202174 | JGI IMG/M metagenome (GOLD analysis project Ga0307513, IMG submission 202174) | Populus trichocarpa ectomycorrhiza microbial communities from riparian zone in the Pacific Northwest, United States - 15_EM | ecosystem: Host-associated > Plants > Roots > Unclassified | place...
CTTTGATTACTAGGGACTAGTAATAAGCTGGTTGGGAGGTGTGATTAGTACTTAAAAGTGTATTTTTATCAAGGTTTTATATCATCATTTTGCACTTGAAGTATCAATAACTCCTTAACTAAAGCATGTTTTATAATAACAAGTCTGATAATATAAGATACCTTTAATTTATGGTAAATGTTAATTTTAAATGCAGACCTATCATATTAAATCAAAGGATTGATTGATGAGTTTAACTACTGAAATTAAGAAGACAAAGAGAGGGTTAAGCTTAGAAAAAAGATGTTGGTTTAGTTCATTAGAACACCATTCAGTTATTGGATTATAATTGGAGTTGTAGAACTTGGATTTAGGTCTGGTTTATATGTATGGAAAGCTAAAACATAGGTCTAAAACTTTCATGAAGAATCTAAGATTTAAAAGTGCCATTTTTTAGTTCAAATGGTAGCAACAACAGAGAAGTCGGAATTTGTCTTGCAACCTAGATATTATTCAGTGTTTAGCCCATATCTCGAGTTCTAGAAGTTCAAATGTGTCGATTCTTGTTTTCTTGAAAAGATGAGACAATTTCCCAGAACTTTCATGAAGACTATTTGTTCACATTCTGATGTTAGCAATGATGTTTGGTTCAGACAAGAAGATAAGGATTGTCACCAAGTCAAGATGTGGCCACTCACTCAACAATTAGTCATCAAATCAATAGTTCTGAATTTTGGCCTATAAAAGGAGGCATTTGCCATGCATATAGGCATCTTGGTTGTTCAGATCAAGATCTTGCTCTTGCTCTCTTTCTTTGTATTTTGTAATGTTCAAGTTTTATTCCATGTTATATTTTTCTTAATCTCTTGTTTATGCTTTTCATTTTCTTTACTATACTGATATAATTATATTATTATCTTGTTTATCTATGTTTCTCTTATTCATAATGTTCAACTAAGTTTATTATGTCAAGGTGAAAAGGTTACACTAATAGTGTAAGAATAAGTATAGTATAAACTTAACATGGACTTTAATGTTTGATATTAACATGTTTTGTATTTATTATCTTACTCACTCTTAATACCTTGCTTGTTAAATGGTTAATCTAGATTTGTGTTGAATAACTCTTGGTACAACAAATACTTGGCACTTTCATAGCCCAACTGTATAGTATAACAGACACTTGTGCTATGAAAGGAACTTGATTTGTTGTTAACATAAGTTATCACCATGAATACCTGACAACATTTACAAATATTGGCATTACTCAAATAAGATAATTAATATAATCATGTTAATAAATTATAATCCAATTAGAACCTTCTTTGTGTGTGGTTTCCAGTTGAATAATAAAAAAAGTTTATATTATACTTATTTGAAATATCATTAGTAGATCCTCTAACCTTGACAATTGTTTTATATTTGTTTAAATCGTTACATCAATATCACATCTCAAAGCTCTCTTCAACTCCTTTTCTGTTATTATCTATTTCTTTATTTGTAGTTTATACAATTAACCTCTCTATGGTTCAACCCCGGTCTTGCCGGATTATTTATTACTTCGACACTCCTATACTTGAGAGAAGACATCAAATCTTTTGATCGTGTCACAAGGCTGAAGTTCATTCACCATCCATCAAACCTATTGACTCAACCACAAGGAAAAATCACAAGCATCAACCACTATAAAATCTCTCTCTCACAGCAGGTCCCCAAATTAAGAAACCTTAAACCACCAGTAAAGAAAAATCACAAATCAAATTGATTTTTTTCATTTTTGGCTTGTATGTTTATTTAAATGGGCATGTGGTGAACAAATGAGTTTAAGCTCAGCAAAATCAATTGTTTAGCATGTGAGTTGCGCGCGTGCCTAATGGTCAACTGGATTTTCTAGCCATTTTCTAACTTTTTTTCCTATATAAGTCAATATTTCTTATTGATTTATATCTATGTTATGGCTCAAATATTGTTCATAACTGTATCTTCATAAAATAATAATAATAGAAAAAAATAATAAATAAAAGTTATTTAATTTATTGACGTGAATTGTTTTTCAGTTAAATATGATATATAATTAGGGTTAGGTCAATGTGATCCCATCAAATCCCATTAAATAAGAATAACAGCTCTCAAGCATGATTTAGAAACTTATCACGTTAAATGGGCCAAAGTCAAATTCAAATGTTACCATCCTTATGGTCCAATGCCCATTTTGGAAATGACTTATAATGACAAGTCTCATTTTTATAAGAAAGTCTCATTTTTAGGAACCAATGATAGATTTTTTTGTTAATAACCACAATGACAAGTCTCTTTTCAAAAGGGACTCCTCTAAAGATTTTTTTTTTTTGTGAACAACCAAATCGACGAGTCTCATTTTAAAGGGACCAATGTCAAATTTTTCATAAATAATAAATAAAAAAATATGTTGATGATAATAAGTAAAGTCAATAAAAATAAAGATAAGTTTAGAAGAAAACACATTGTAAAGGTAATATTTCGTAAGAAAGTATGCAATAAGGATGATATTGTTCTTCCCTTAAGCATGATTAATCCCTTACCTGAATCTTTAAAATCAGTGCTAAGCTTTATGATTCATAATTTCCTTTTAATTACTAGGTGGCGACTCCAATTTTGAATCCTTCTTGACACAATTTCAGGGATTCTCAACGAGAACTATATTTAGTGGGAGACCAGAACTCAAGGAAAAGTTTTTTTCAACCCAGAGAGAATGATTTAGTTTTTAATGTGCAACATTTATCACTATATTTTGTGGGAGACTGGAACTCAAGGACGAATTCTTTTCAACCCAAAGAGAAAGATGTAGTTGGGTCAAAAAAAAAAAGTGAAGGTTTTGAGTAGTCAAATGGGATTTGCCATTAATGGATCATGAAGATATCCTAACATACACATTTATAGACTAATGAGATAAAGCTAAACCCAATAGAAGATTTGGTCGTGCCAGATCAAGCAATAAAAGGCTATAACTCTTAATCCGATTATTGGATCGGGTTTAAAAATTTTTCAAATGATTCTAAAGGCCCAGGTTTACAGTGTTGTCGACACGCTTATGCTAGCCCTCTTTGGAAGATTCTAAAATTAGAGCCTGAAAATGTTGTTTGAGCTAGTTTTGTTAATTTCCTTAATTTTTTAGATTTTTTTTATTAATTTGAATTCTATGCTATTTTTATGATTAGATTTAATATTACTTTTGAAAGGTTGATTTTAGATATATTTAAAAAGTTATAAACCTTTTTAAAAATACCAATATTAGAATTATCTTTCAAATAAAATTATATTTAGTGTTTTTGCGGGCAATTCTTTTATACCAATAACTCTTTTTAGTTTATTGTTTGTACTTAATTACATATGCATCAATATATTGCACGACATTGTAATGAAAAATTTCTCCTAAAAAATATTTAGAGTCACACACACACACACACACACACACACATATATATATATATATATATGCCCGTAAGCAAATAAATGGCGTTACTCATCGCAAGGAAAGAAAAAACAAGAAGAAGAAGAAGAAGAAAGGATTATAAGAATGGTGATTGGTGTATTTTGTTAATCAATTAAATTCTTATCGTAGTATCCTTGTGAGGCAGGCATCCCTCGGTAATAATAGACCAAGAAAAAAAAAATCAAAACGTCTATAACTTGGAACGTTAAAGTTGAGAAAAGCCGAAGAAGAATGTCCATGTAAAGTCCAAAACTTCATGCTACTTTCTAGCTTGAAGGACAAAAAGGAAGAGAACGAACAGAAAAGAAGGGGGGGAAAACCAAAGGACTCATAGCCTGATCATAGGCATATAGTGAAAAGAACAGCTCCATCGATCTACTTGTAACTTACTCCCTTTCTCACATAAAAGTACTCTTGATTGTCTCTTAAAAATGGAAGCTGGGGATAGTTTTGGATGCTGGCCAACAAAACAATCCACCCACCCAGCTGCCATCCAACCACGAAGAAGAGTTTTCCAGTGGGATATCCACTTACTTGGTACTGTAGGATATAGCAGGCATGGACTATTCCCACTGAGACATTTTAGGTCATGCGCATCATACCAGTGTGAAAGAAGATATTCACAAATTCCTAAATTATACTTTCCATATGCAGATTTATTGGTGATTGCATACATTCTTTGATTCGGTCTCTTATTGATTTTATTTTTTTAAACCTCGAGATTCGTAGAATATCAGAAGAGTTCTATAACAGGACAAATGCAAATAGGCCTACTAAAAAAAAGCTGGATGTCGAGCACCCCTGTCGCTAGATAAAGCGGTTTAATTAGGAGTACACTAAATATTACTCGTATCTGAAGATTTAAAAACAAATAAACTTAATAAGATAAGAAGGATATCCAAATTCTCAGGGCAACGATCTTTGGATCCAAGCATTTTTACATTGGTGTAAATTACTGTATGTTTGCAATAAGTTGTAGTAGTTCTATTAACATTACTAAGCTCCAAACCCCTGAAAGATTTTTCGTTTGAACCTTTTCTTAAAAAAAATAAAAATTACTGTATGTTATTTTCACTAAAAAAGAAAGTGCTGAATTGGGATAAAGTAAGTACATGAATTATATGATCTTTCTTATGAAGAATTATATGTTTTTGTACTAGAATTTTTTTTATCAAAAATTCAATTGAAATCATCATTTTGAGTTTTTTTTTTTTTTTTTACCATTTCTCCTGTAAGTGTCCTTGCAATTCTTTAAGCAACATCATGTTATTGAAGAATTTTTCCCTTAAAGGTGCTTCTGATAAACTACATTTTAGTCTATGTACTTTGGTAATGTTTCACTTCAATCCCTACTTCCTGACTACTTTTTCTTTGTTCTGATTGGGTAAATTGAAAAATTAGCATTTAAAATGCAAATAAATGAAGAAATGAATTAGAATAAAAAATGTTTTCGTGAACTAACACACTTATAAATGTTGCAATTGGAAAGTGCAATAAAATTTTTAATTGATAGGGCAATTCACTAACGCAATAATTATTTAAATTCATGCTTAACTAGTCAACCGTTCATTAAACTAGTAAATCAATTCATAAGAAAAATTATAAAATTGTCAAAACTAAAGCTCTAGGGCTAGATTTTTTAAATCTAAAGATCCGATGATAAAAAGAAATAGCTTTCAAAAACTCTTGTAAAAACTTGAGCGCGATCCAACAATCGGATCAAAAGTTATGGTCCTTTTGAGCTATCATCTGATCTGGTGCAACCAAACCTCTTCCTGAACCTAAATTTGTTTTATTGGTTCATAAATACATCTGTTAGGCTATCTACGTAATCTATTTGGAACAGATCCTCAGAAGATCCTCAGAATCACTCGTAAGAACTAATATGTTTTTAAGATTTTAATTGGAGTATATTTTTTTATTTACAAGTTGGAGAAAAATATATATTTTTACTTATAAAATATATTTGAAAGAAGAAATTAATTTATAAAATTATAATTTTTATGTAAAAATATCAACTAATTATACAACTATATCAAACCGGTCAACCGATTGGCAATTGTTACGCTTTAAAAGCATGACATGTTTAAATGTTGTTATTTTAAAACACAACAGTTATTATATAATTTTTAAAAATAATAATATTTAGTAAATGTTATATTTAAAAAATAATAAGATGAAATTGTATTATTTTTCTAAAGTTTTTCAAATAATATTATTTTGGCAAAACTTTTAATTTATTTTCCAAATCCGTTTTAATTGGAAAAATTCCCCCCTTTTATATGTTCTGTTCCTCTCTCTTTCTTTTATGGTCAATCAATTTGTCGCATCCTCGGGAATCGGTATCAGTGCTGCGTTCGCATTGGAGGGTTGAGTCATAATCATTAGTCATAAAGTACTGCATGCCATGATGTTGAAGGTGATAAAAAAAGAAGATAATTGAATCAAAAGACACTTTATTAGTTGGCCTGTGAAAGAAATTAAAAAGACCCTTTATAAAGAGGTTACAGTTCATCAATTCATATAATGGGATTTATTATATGTACACTTTTACACTCATAGTAGTATGTAGTGTTCGTCAAACATACCATCAAACAAAACATTTGAGTAACAATCATATTAGAAATCGCAGAAAGAAAAAAAGAAGAGGAGGAAGAAGAAGAAACCTGAACAGAAATTAATCAGGAGGTAAATTAATTAAAATACTTAAAAAGGGAAGAAAACTTCAGGCCTAATACACAAGAACTTGTCTTCGAAGCAGACTCTAGGGTTTTCGATACATCATTTGCACATGGTCGTGCAGTGGGCTCAGTAGCTGTGCATTGTAGAGCCAAATTCATCGTCTCGACCATCTCATTCTCATTAATCGATGCATTCCTTCTTATCATTGGATCAATCCACATATCTAGATGACAATCCGAGTAGCAATAACGGGCCCACTTGACGATGCTCTCGTGCACGCCAAATTCAGCATCCGCCGGGCCTTTTCCGGTTAATAATTCAATAAGGACGAGACCAAATCCATACATGTCGCTCTTCTCAGAGATGTCTTTAGTTTCTCTGGTTTCTACAAGACGGAAGTAATATAACCCTATGTTAAGTTTATGGTTTACATGCATGGACATAAAGCAAGACCATGCATTAGCCAAGGTTCAATGGATTACACATGCAAATTGATTTTTTTTTTCTATTGAAGATATATCAGCATGCAGATTCTTTTAATATTATCACATCTTTGCCAGAGAAGAATGGCTAGCATTTGTCATATATATTAATTAGAAGGTCTCAAAGTGCCCCACATTTTCATAAACAATCCAATTAATCTGATAAGTTTTCTGAAGTGTAGGCTTAGAAAATAGTAAACTAGTACTAATAATGTAGTTTTACCTGACGACACTAATAATTTAAGGTTGACGCGTGCATGGACAGAACCTTTTAGCATGCCCATAGCGCATAATTGGACTTTTGTTTAATCACATACCTGTGACTGCTAGATTCTTATTGGTCAACTAAAGTAAAACAAAGAAGTAAAATTTACTATTATTCTGACAAATGTATACCTCTGTAATTATTCCTAATGTTTGGATTACCATTGAGATACAATTAATTACCATTGGTAGCAAGGAGAGAAATAGACCAGTTACCTGGAGCAACATAAGCTGAAGAAATTATGAAGCACTTGGTGTTGTCGATGCAAAGCGAGCCGGGAAGGCTTACTATGAGATGCGGTTCATATTTTCCATCAATGATAATTTTTCCTGGTGACAAGTAACCAACAAGAACTCTCGGTGAGCAATAACAATGCAAGAATCGGAGGGCTTTTGCGATCCCGATTGCAATTTGTTGCCGTCGTTCCCAACTTAAATTCCGAAGAACTTCACTCAATTGTTTTCCATCTATGTATTCATGCACAACATATGCACCCTTGTTGGACCGGCATAATCCAAATAACTTGACAATGTTAGGATGCTGGAGCTTGCCAAGTTCAGCAACTTCGGACGGCGGAATTGAGTTCACATCATTCGTTTTCTTTAGGATAAACTGCATGTCGTTTGTAATGGACTTCCCTTTGTATGAAGCTCCTTCTTTGCCTCTAGATATCAAATTTTCTTCTTTCAGGGACATTATAATATCCTCAATTGCTATCGATCTCGAGACCTTAGAATTGAATAATAGCAGCTCCCATGTCCCGTCCTTTTTTTCGACTCTTTTGAGTTCCGAATTCCTTTTTCCTCGAAAGAAAACAAATCCAGAAGCAACTAGAGCAAGCAACACTAGAGCGCCAAGACTACAGGCAACATAAAACCACCACAGAGGACTCTTCACCCTTCTGCATGGAGGCAAGCCGCTAGTCTTATCACCGCCGCAAAGATCATTTCCTGCAACAGCACTTGCATTTATGGCAAGAAATGCTCCTGTGGAGGGTAAACTACCATGGAAATGATTATGAGAGATGTTCACTTGAACAAGGGATTCTTCTTTTCCCAAATTGGCTGGTACTTCCCTGGATAGTTCATTGTATGACAAATCAAGCTGACCGAGAACTGGCATTTCAGCGAAACCAGCAGGGATTTGGCCACTGAGCTTATTCTGACTAAGGTCTAAACTCACAAGCTTTTCGCATGAAGATAGCTCGTCTGGGATTTCACCAGAGAGCTTGTTTTTGCTTAGATTTAGTTGCATTAGCTCTGATAAGCTCCCAAACTTATTCGGAATAGCACCTGAGAATTGATTATGAGACAGGTCCAAATTCTCAAGATTGTCGCTGCCGAACGAGTCTGGCAAGCCCCCAAAAAAACTGTTTCTTGCCAAACTCAGCATTTGAAGTGAAGGCATCTCCCATTTTCTCGAGTCAATCCTGCCCAAAAGTTTGTTAGCAGAGATGTCCAAGAAGTACACAAGTGGAAGTTTGGTGAATTCTGATGATAATTCACCAGACAGGCTGTTATCTTGGAGGCGTATCCGCCGCATGCTTTTGCAAGCACTCAAACTCTTTGGTATTTCACCTTCAAGAGAATTGGAGAAGAGAATGAGCTTAAAGAGATTCCCAGAACTGCATAACCCTTCAGGTATTCTTCCAGAGAGAGAATTGGTGGAAAGGTCTAAGACAGTGAGATTGTTATGTTTTCCAAGATCTTTTGGAATCTCACCAGATAACTTGTTAGACCAAAGTTGAAGAACTTGAAGACGAGGCAAGGAGCTTAAAGCGACGGGGATTTTCCCAGTGAAGTGGTTGGAGAAAAGATGAAGAATCTCCAAATTTTTCAACTGAATAATGAGTTCTGGGATCTCACCTGATAAAAAATTATCACTAAGATCAAGTGAAATCAACTTCGTGAGACCAAAAATAGATTTAGGAATAGGACCAGTAAATTTATTTTGGTAGAGAAAGAGATATTGAAGATCAGTGAGGTTTCCTAAAGATGATGGGATTTGTCCAATGAGATTGTTGTAGACAAGATCAAGATGATTCAAAGAAATTAACTGGCCTATTTCTGTAGGAATTTCACCAGAAAGATTGTTATAGCCCAAGTAAATCAACTTCAAGCTTCTCATTTGGCCTAATTCATGTGGAATTTGGCCAACTAATTGATTAGACGCCAAAGTAAAGACCTTCAAACTTGTCAACTTTGTTATCGAGGGAGGAATTTTACCCACCAAAGCATTGCCACCAAGATCAAGAAATTTTAGACTAAAAAAGGATCCTATTTCTTGAGGAATTTTCCCGGACAGCATGTTATTGGATAGATCTAATGTTTCCAGGAGGGGAATTGAGCCACTTGGTATTGGGCCAGTGAAATTATTGTTGCTAAGATTGAGGTACCTAAGTGACGAGCTAAGGAATATATCATCAGGAAGTTTACCAGAAAGCTGATTGCTTGAGAGATCAATAGTTTGAATATATGGGAAATGGAAGATTAAAGAGGAAATTTTTCCAGAGATGTTTTTCCCTGAGAGCTCAATCCCACTAATGCGAGAGGAGTTTGTGCAAGTGATTCCTAGCCAATTGCAAAAAGTGGCAGAGGTATTCCAGTTTGAGAGATACTTGGAAGGGTCATTAAGTGAAGATTTGAAAGACAAGAGAAGCTCAAGTTCCTGATTCTCTGCATGCGACATCCGAGAATTCAAGAACAAGAACAAGAGCATGAACAACAACATTGGACATGGTTGAGGCCCTTTTGTGGATTCCATTGATGACAAAATCTCTCCCCCTTGGTCCAAAAGAAGGTGTTTGTCTTAGTCCCTCGGATCTGAAGCTGCTAACATGTCATGAAAAGCACATATCAACACAGTTTTCTATATGGAATCCTTATTTTTCTTGGAAGTGCATATAAAATGTATATTTATCAAAACTAACAGAAACAAAAACAAAACAAACAACTCAAAAATGAATCAGAAGGTTTTTCACTAAAAACAAGAAGAGCATGAACTTACTGTTTTTGCATGCATGTACTGTGGTTGAACCCATTCCACTCCTATACCCTGTGCCAAATTATAACCAAGCAAAATTAGATGACAAATGAATTACAGAATGAAAAGAAAAACCATATATACTCTGCCTGAAGGGAAAAAAAAACCCTTAAATCCAATGAAACTAATTTGAAGATGTCCTAGTTCACCTATGAAAAAAGTGTTATAACAACCTTTTTAGCATAATATAAGCAAGAGAAGAACCATAGAACTTAGGTAAAATGTCTAGTGACGTACCAAAATATCATCATTAGAGCACAGTAAAATTCAAAGATTAGCAATAATTTGTTCAAAACAAATTACTTGGATCGAAAGAGTAGAGTAGGAAAGGAAATACTTAGAAACTATAACTGTAGCGGATATATAGTGAGTAAGATGGAGGCTGAGAGGAATAAGGAGATTTTGAGTTCATAAATAGGAGAATTTAGTAAATAAATGAATTGGAGTTATAATTACAAAAGTGCACCTTGATTTTCTTTGAAGAGTGTTTGAACACGAACGGTTGAAAGAGAAATAGGGACAGATGTTGGAAAAGCTTTTAGTTTTGTCGGATATTACCAAAATACTCTTTTGACTGATGACTTGGGATAGTGGTAATGATTTCTGTAACCGTTGAAAAGTTTAAAGTTCCATGGAACATGGGGATTTGCCTTTGATATTCTACTTAATTACCATAATGAGATTTACGTCGCATTTGATAGTTTGCTAATGTGAATAGAGCTTTGCGTTTGTAAGATTCAACATGAAGTATGGTTTGTATTTTTTTAAAAATAAAAAAAACATGGTTAAAGAAGTAAATTAATCAAAGTTAAATTAAAAATAAAGTTAAAGTTTTATTGTAAATTATTTTAGAAATAGTTAGTGAATAAGAAATTAATCTAAAAAAACTATTGGTAGATATTTATGTGAAATCCAAAACCCTATCTCAAATTAAAAATATATAATTTTTTTTATTGTTTATATAGTGGAATGTTGAAGAGCCATAAATGAGCTTAAACAAAGTGAATTTAAGCTTAAGTCATTTGTGTATGCTTGGCTCGACTTGGACATGACCCATTGGGACTTCTAGGTTTTTTTTTTTTGCTAATTTATTGTGGATTTAGGTTTGAGTTTGTTATAAAATAATTTTTTAGAATGAATAGTTTGAACAATAACCTTCCACTTTTTAAATAGTTAATTTTTAAAGAAAAACATCTTGTTTTTAAAAAAAATATTTCAAGTTTTTATTTCTTTTATGGATGGTAATTAAGGCAAAACTGTAAGAATTAATATATTCTGATTTCAAAAATCATTACAAAAAAGGGTTAAAGATGTTCTGCAACAATTCATTTAACTTATTCTCTTTTCTCAACTTCTTTTTGCCTTTAGTTTTTCTTACTTTTTGCCTCATTTTTTCTCTTTAGAACTTAGATTCTTGCCTTAGTAGAGTGATCTCAAGTTTTATTCCTTTGACTTCGTGAATCTTGTTTAAAAATACAACTAAACAAGATAATGTTATTGAAATTCTAAGAGGTTTATTGATATCATTATGTTCTCTCATTAGAATAGCAATAAAATATTAAGTGAAAATGATTGATAATTGATAATAGTAAATTTTCATCTATATCAAAATCTACTTGTTTCAACAAGTAAGTACCTTAAACTATTTCAGTTTAAGCAGAGTTTTCAATATATATTTAATATACATACTAGAATTCTATTTTAATCAAACTTATAAATAAAATTATTATTAATTTATAAATAAAATTGCATAGTAAACTAAATAATTATGATCGCTAATCTACTTATTTTGAATAGCAATTATTTCATTAGAAGAATATGTATTTATTTTCATTGGTATTTAGGACAATATAATGGAAATGTAAAAGTGATGGGTGGTAAAACTAAAACAGTACTTTCTAGACATATTGAATGGGTTGATGTTAATACTCCCAATCTAGCTAGGTATAGCATGGTTTAGTTTGCAGTGAGATATTCTCACATTATTTTTCATTGACTAAGCATAAAGTTTCTTGGATATTTAGATAGGCGGATCATCCGTATTTAAGCTGGCATAGGAATAGAATCACTAATCTTTTACAAGGATGTCATAATTAAAAAATTAAAAAATTAAAAAAACAAACTCGAGAAGAAGCCGAAATAAAAATAAAATAATTTGAAGAGAAAGTATTTTATATGAGGGTGCAAATGCATCATTTTATAAAGAAATTTAAAAGAAAATGTCTAAATTAGAAGATTTTAAAACTTTGGGGGTTTAATGCCCCAAAGCATATAGTTGTTCACCCTGGCAAGTGTAATATTCATGAAAAGTATCGGGTTCGAGCCCAGTAGCCCAATAGTAAGAGCTTGGGACTAAGAAGTTTGTTTCTTCTGTGGTCTCAGGTTCGAGCCGGCCTGTGGTTGCTAATATGATGACCACTAGAGGCTTATATGGTCGTTAACTTCAGGGTATATGGGATTAGTTGAAGTGCGCATAAGCTGGCCTAGACATCCACATTAATCAAAAAAGAAAAAAGAAAAAGAAAAGTATGGTTTTCGTAGAGTGGAAATGGTAATATAGAAACGAATTCTGTTTACCAATTTTTCAAGATATATAATGGAAATGTAATATAAGTTGATAAAAGAATTCATAAAATGTTGATGTAGTAATGAATAGAAAGCAATAAATCAGATGCTCGGAATTATTTCGATCATAAACTAAACATAAAAAAAAAAAAAAAAAACCACACTCTACACTCTAATGTTCAATAACACTAACTGAATTGAATTTCTATGAAAAAAATTCGAATTGTAATCGTCTTTGGGCAGTTTTTGGCAAATAAATGAGTCATGGTGTCTTCTTACAATAAAAAGAGCCTTAATAAGTTCCTTGAATGCCTATCATGAGACTCGGTTGGAATTCGCTTATCATTAAAAGCATCTAGCCATGCGTTGTCATTGGTTATTTATAATATTTTTGTCAGAAGAAATTATGGAAAATAATGAGTTCAGATTCTTCTTCTTCTTCTTCTTCTTCTTCTTCTTCTTCACTTTACTCTACCATTACATAAATGGTAGCTATGATAACCATGAGACTTTGCATTGAACTGTAAATTCAATGGAGAATTGAGGGCTATTTTAACTTTCTTTCCTTGCATGTAAAAGCAAAATTGATGAACCCCTTCTGTCTGGACTCTTATGATTATCTTGGATTCTCTTCTCGGTAGAAAAAGATCAAAGCTCCAGTACAAACACATGGAAAGGAGTATCAAAATGTGGCAGATATGAGAAGAGCTGCAAAGTGGGGCTGTCAAAAGATTAGTATAAATGATAAAGAAGCCAAAGAAAGAGAGCAAAGCAGAGGGAATGATAGAAAAAGTTGAGTGTCTTTACGTTACACTAATGCTGTCTCGTGCACACCCTTTCCTTTCTTTCCCTTTGTTCTCTTGAAGACGAAGGGGAGAGGGACCCACCATCTCTTTCTCGAAGGAATATACCCGGCATGCTGTCCTCATCTCCATTTTCTAGATTTTCACACTTTACTATTTGTTTTTATATTTTAAAAATATTTTAAAAAAAAAATTAAAATTTTTTATTTTTTTTATTTTAAATTAATATCTTTTTGATATTTTCAGATTATTTGATGTGCTGATATCAAAAATAATTTTTAAAAAATTAAAAATTAATTATTTTGATGCATTTCCGAGTAAACAATACTTTAAAAAACAATCATAATCACACTCTCAAACACGCTCTTAATATATTTTGCCTGGCCTCCACGCACATATCCCATCTTCACTTCTTCTTTATTTTTCCCCAATTAAAACCCTACTTTTAGTTGCTGTTTTTTTTTTAATACTAAGTTGTTTACCAAAGTATTTTTCTTTTTCTTGAGAAATATATTAGAATGTGGTAGTGAACAACCAAAAGAAGCACTCTAGAGTATTTGTTTTAATTTGTTAACCATGCTGTATTTGTTACGAGTGATATGATATAATAATGATAATTGCACAATATTCCACACTTACTGGCTCTTGAGGCCACTAGGAATCTCTCACCAGTTTAATTTCTTTCAACGGTGTACAAGGCAAAACACTAAGTAGATAATATTAAAACTAAAAACAAAAGACTAAGATGCATAATGTATTAATATGAATGGCTAGATAATATAAATTATATTTTAGAATTTTATCTAATAATTTAAATTATTGGGTTAAAATGATTTTTTAAAATGATATCAGAGCCTTAATGACCAAACGGTCACTAGTTCGAATCTCATCATCTTCATTTATTTGATAAAAATTAAGCGCAAAGTAATGTAGATCTGTGCAAATTTCAAGCCTAAATGGTTTTCACCTGAGAGGGTGTGTTAGAGAATAATATAAATCATATCTTGAGATCTTATCTAACATGTTAAGTTATTGGGTTGAGATAATTATTTGATATAAATCAAGATTTATCGTACTAGGAATCACAACATAAAATGGTCTTTTCACGAGATTTATTTATTATTATTAAATTAATCGAGGTCAAAATAGTCTTTTCATAATTTTAGAGTATAATAAAATAATTGAATTACTCTTATAAGTAAAAAAATTGTTAAACCTGTATCCAAGAGTTTTTTAGTCTTTTCATTCTTTTTTTAACACAATAAAATAACTTAATTATCTTTTTTTAAAAAAATTTACTAAACTGGCTTCTAAATACTTTTTTCGTATTATCAACTAATTGTTTTTGTTATAATAAAGTTGATTTATGAGTAATTTGATATTTTGCTAAATATAAAACATTATTAAAAAAACTGGTTGGCACGTGCAATGCACACGCTAGCAGATTGATGACACTCGTGTCCTTTGGGAGGTGATCAAATCGTCTTGGTGGCTCCTCCATCATAGGTAGTGTGTGTGGCCAACAGACTTCTAGTTCGGCATTGCTAATCTTTTTTTTATTATTTTCTCTCTCCTTCGTGATTTCTATGCCTAACCCTTTAAAGTTTTTTACATAGCCCACCCTCAATTTGTTTTCCCTTCAGAATTGGTCATGTTATTTTGATTATTATTTATATTATTCAAAATAATTTATAAAACTATAATTTGTTTTCAATTTCATCAGCTTTTAATTTTTATTATTTATCAAATTTGATCCTCATTCTTTTGAATGTTTTAGTTTTATTTTAGATAATTTTTAAAACTGAATTTTTTATGATTTCATTCTCCTTTAGTTTTTTTCCTATTAGATTTTATTGCTTTTTTTTATTTTAACAAATTTTAAAAATTGATATTTTTTTCCAATTTCATCCATCAATATTAAATTGGTTGGGGATTGATCTTCATGATTGAGCTCAAGTCTGGGATTTCACGGGTTACAAGTTTGGAAGATTAACCTAAGTTTAGAAGGTTCACCTGGGTTTGCTTTTTTTTTTTCTTTGTTTGCATGTTTGGAAGTGTCATTACGGTTGCTTTTCAAAGTGCTTTTCATTCTGAAATGCATCAAAATGATGTTTTTTATTTTTAAAAAAATTATTTTTGAGATCCACACACCAAAACGATTCAAAATATACAAAAAAAATAATTTTTAGGAAAAAAAATTTGAATTTTTTTGAATTTTCAAAACTCATTTTTTTAGTTTCATCCTTAAACATTTATTTTATTGGAGATTAGGCTCAGTTATTTTTCGTTTGCTTTCTATAGGATTTTTCACTAAATTTAAAAATGACTCAGGTTATCTCAAGTCCTTTTATATGTAATTCTCTTTTAGGTTTAGCTTTTTGAAAGAATTTTTTTATTAAATTAAATTAAATAAATAAATATAAGTATGAAATGTTGCTCACTTCTGATATTATGTTTGGTTTGCTTTTCGAGTCATTGCTCTGACAGCACGCGTAACCTCTTTTGATGTCGTCATGGAAGCTTTCACAGTGACGTTAAAATAATCTTAATAAGCTCTTTTTGGTGGTGGGGCAGTGTCGACAGTAGAGTGACAATGAGTTTTTTTTCTTCTCCTCCCGAGTATGATATAGATAACTTATTTTTTATAGTTAATTATTGTTTTTTTATTTAGTGTCAATGTCTTTTTTTAATCATATTATTAAATTAACTAAGTTTATTGAACTCAATCAAGTATATAATTCAAGTCTTAAATTTTTTATTCTTTTAAAAACATTAGCATTGGCTAAATATTTTTTTTCTATATTAAACAAAATTTGACCAGACCCACGTACCGCAAGCCATCTCTATATAGTATCACACTATTGGCCAATTGGATCGAAATACCAGTTGTATTACTTATGCTTTTAATTTTATTATTCGTTAGTATTTTATAATATTTCAGTTTTTAAACAAGGCTAAATTAAAAATTAAGGCTTTAAGAATCGGATAGTCCAAGTTCAAATCTCCCATGCATCTCCAAATTGTAGGGTACATATATTTTGGACGTAATACATAATATGCACTTAGCCCATCAATTCGGAATTGATGATGTTTTGGCAGAACGCCCTTTATCTTTGTACAGAGCTAGTCTTCGGTTTCTGTCACCATTGGCCTCTGTAGTTAAATAGACAATTATCTTCTTGGATCTTGATTAGCTTAACGACTTATAATTTGTGTGTTAAATTTGTTCGAACCAATGGAAACCCGAAGCAAAATTATTTCAAAATTGAGCTCTAGCAACATGTCTCTTGAGTAGTCTCCTACTTATTTAATCAGTGTTGGATCTTTTAAAAAAATTTAAATTTTTTTTTCTAAAATTTAATATATTTTGTATGTTTTAGATCGTTTTGATGTGCTGATGTCAAAAATAATTTTTTTTAAAAAAAAATATCGTTGTCATGCATTTCGGTACAAAAAATTATTTGAAAAGCAACCGCAATCACACTGTCAAATACTCTCAAACCCCCAGCAATACCGCCACAACTATCCCATGAAATGTTTATCTAGATTTTTAATTTTTTTTTATAATTTGTACAATTTCTTATTGTTAATATAAATATAGGAAAATATCAGATGCTAATCCTTCTTGCCTTTGAGTAGTTATATGGAAAAGTTAACTTATGCCAACATGCTGTAAAGAGCATTACCATCCAAAACTAGGTTTAGTGCTTTGTTTTTGTACTTGTACTCATTGATGAAGGAGGCATGAGTGGACCTAGCCGACCCCTTTCCTCGGAACAAGGGTCTGATCTATTTCTTTTTCAATATATAGGGTTTTATGCTATTAATTACCTAGCTAGTGGTCCACAGAGGATCACTTAACGAAAACTTTAATATTACTTTGGATTTGATGAGGACTACCAGCAAGAACATTGTCGTGCACTCTCTTGGTTGCTCCTCTTTTTTCAAAAGAATAGATTTTCATTGCATTATGATCTATATATGTCGGGCGCGAAGGTCCACTAAGAAACAAAATTGTTAATATCATCAATACTTTTGATGACTCAATTTTATTATATTTTTTATTTATTTAATTTTTGTTCGGTTATTTAAAACATATGGGTATGAGATACACATTAAATTCAAAGCATTTAAATTTGACAGTCAACCAAGTTTAGAGCATTTGAACTTGGTTGTCAACTAAGTCCAAAGTGCTTGAACTTAATAGTGCACCAAGTCCAAGATAGCGTGGATCTGACACGCATATCATATATAAGACGTTTGGACTTAGCAGTCAGTTAAGTCCGAGACACTTGGGCTTGACTGTGCGCCAAGCCCAAGGTAGCGTGGGTCTGGCATGCATATTAGATCTAAGACGCTTGAACTTGACAGTCAACCAAGTCCGAGGCGCTTGGGCTTCGCAGTGCACCAAGCCTAAAACAACGTGGGTCTGGCACGCATGCCTGAACCAAGATGTTTGGCCTTGGCAGTCAGCAAAGTCTAGCCAAGTCCAAAATAATGATCATCCTTTCTTGGCATGTCCAGAAGAATGATCGACCTCCCTTGAGTCTAAATTTAAGGAATGACTCAGTTTCCATAGGTTTAGCTACACTTAATTTTTAAAACTTTAATCTCCCTACAACTTTTTAGGTGTATAAAAGCCCTTCAAGAACTCACCATATTCTCATCAAGTAGGGGGTATTTATTCAAAAAAAATCACATTGTAATTTCATACAACAAAAAAATTCAAAAAACATGTGTTAGCATACATTTTGACTTTAATAACCAGTTTATTAAAGCCATGAAAACTAGGCTAATAATTCAAAAATACCCAGAAAATATTTTATTTTCTTTTAGTATCTAGGATTACGAATTTATACGTAAAATGTATTCTTCATATTAAAAAGGTAATTTTTTTATAGATATTAGAACGGTTAGACTTTCGTCCGATAAGATAAGGATATCCTTACCGAGGAGGATTTACCTTAAACTTTAAATAGACCAACAATTAGAAAACACAATAACACCTTAGTATTTTATCAGACAATTAAACAATGCAATTTACCTTAAGTAGGGCGTATTTGGGATGCTAATACCTTTCATTTACGCAATCAGTCTCCATGCCCGATCTCTAAGACTAGTTAGGGTTCCTAATGATCAAAATACTAAGTGGAGAATCTCACCCCCGCTTTCCATGGATAGAGGAGAAGAATTCCTTGTCTACCCCATTTCTCGATACTTAAAACCATAAAGTGGACGATCGTCGCGATGCCGCACATGTGCGACAAGGAATATGTCTTACATATAAGTTTGTAATCCCAGATACTAAAAGAAAATAAAATAATTTTTTTGGTACTTTTTGAAATATAGGTCAAATTCTCAAGGCTTTAATAAACTGGTTATTAAATCCTAAAATATATGCTAAAATATATTCTAGAATTTTTGCATGGGAATACGATGTGATTTATTTTTTATTTTTTAGAGACTTGGCCGTATACATGAAAACAAGATTATTATTTTATATATATATTTATTCTTTTGCAACATTTTAGACAAAACTAGGTATTTTAATATCGGATTTGTATCTTATAGTTTAAAAATACAAATCAATATTAAACAAAATTGGTAGAAAAATCCGCAAGAAAATTACAAATTTTTTTGAAAAGATTTTTTTTATTTTTTTTTAATTTTTTGGTTTTTTTATTTAATATATAATATTATATTATATTATTATTATATTATATAATAATATATTGGGTTGGGCTTGGCCCAATTATATGGGCTAAGCCTACCTTGGTTGGGTCGAG
>Ga0307513_10004286_pt1 | contig 19063 bp, 18 predicted proteins | sample 15_EM_MG_FD_202174 | JGI IMG/M metagenome (GOLD analysis project Ga0307513, IMG submission 202174) | Populus trichocarpa ectomycorrhiza microbial communities from riparian zone in the Pacific Northwest, United States - 15_EM | ecosystem: Host-associated > Plants > Roots > Unclassified | place...
GCTAACCTTGTAGTGTGACACTCGTACGTTCCATCACTTCGTTCCAAACCTTTTAGTACCTCTAGCGCAAGTTCCTGCATCATCCTAAACATCTCCGCTGCACTTAACCGTTTACCCACACGTACTATAACTTCAACTCCTATCTTCTCCCACACTCTCGAAACCAAGCTTCTCCTAAGACAAACGTTCCTTGTTGTAGTTTGTGTCGTAGATATGGAACCTACGTGAAAACTTTAACAGTAATCCGAGTCCAAGAGAACCATGATAGAATATGAAAAGTTTTCTCAAGTGACTTTAACTCTGCATTGAGAAGCATAGTGTTTGTTTATACCTGGCCAGAAAATGGCACCTACTAAGTTTATCTCATGTTACTATGCTATGTCATATCATATCGCATCCCACCTAGTGTAAACTCACTTTCCTGACCCTATTGGAAGGCCAGTAATGGCCTGTGATAATGCAGAAATTGGGGTTTTAAAGGAACAAGAAACAATAACACATCGGCCCAGGCATGATCGAGAAATCAAAACTTCCCAGCCAATATCTATTGATTTATGGTGATGCCCAATCTATAAGTGCAACCTTGTCGTGCGGTTGATAAACCCAATTGCCCAATTGATGAAGGCTGGGCTCTGCAATCGCCCCGTCCTCATAATATTATGGTATGGTTCCGGCCGCTTATACACAACACCTCGATTGAATCAATGGGGAACGCCTTGGCATAAGCTTAGCTCAAAAACAGGAACAATTAAGCCTTTAGCCCTAACAAAATTAGAATGAAAAAATTGAAAAAGTTCTCCTGCTGTAGCGGTTGGAACATCTACAAGTTTTTTTCATAGTCGATTTTCTGCCAAGGCATCCCCGTTGTTTCAATAGAGGTGTTGTGTATAAGCGGCCGGAACCATAGCATATTTTTAATTATATTCCCTTGTAGAGCGGATCATGAACTAACAACTCTTTGTAGGACTGAATTAAACACGTGAGCCCTGCATAATTATGAGAGGGATGTTGGCCACTGTGCCAGTTTTGTATCTCATGGAATATAGAATCAACTTTGGAGCGCTTACTCATTTCACGAAGGGCTAACTTTTGGAGTTTTAACAGAAATGGTGACTTAGTATATCCCTTTCTAAGTTGTTCTTAGATTTCAATTGATATCTTTAGCAAGAGATCTGCTGTGATCGTTGGTAGAAGTGGTGCTCTGTGCACTAGTTACATCCAGGGTTCCGAATGGTCCGACCAGTCAAGTCTCAGAGGCAGGACCAGACTGGCCCGTCCTAGTTGATGTTGATGACTGGACCCGACTAACTTGGTTGATCCGGTCCCGTTTGGACTGGTCCCAGACTAGTCTTTATAAAAGATCGCATGAGAGTCGGAATCACACCCAGGCCAAGCTATAGCATGATTTTAAAGCCGCTTGCCACTGTATGGATCAACAGCCCCTCAATACAGGTTTATAGAACATCATGGAGAGGATAGCATGTGGTGGAAATGCAATTACCCGATGGATAAGTGGCATCGAATACCCGTACTGTGGCAGTTGGTCATGTAATATCACGACTTAATGCATGAAAAATCGTTCGATACTTGAGAACCTATTTTCGCCACCCCTAATCAAAGCGAGACACTATCCCCACCTTATAATCCATGGAAACAATAAGTTTTATTAAGAAAAGCTTTATTTGAAAGTACTAAGTTATATAGTGATAAAAATAGCATATCCTATTGCTTGGCGGGCCTGGTCGGACTAGTCCTGGTTGAGTCAGTTTCAATAATCCTGACTGTCCAGTCGGTCTAATTTCCACCATTAGACTAGACTTGACTTTCGGCTGGACTAGCTGGTCTAGTCTAGTCTTCCGCCGACCATTCGGAACCCTGGTACTTATTATTATTTCCTTACTATCTTCCTCATTGGGCTCTCGATAGCCATCTTCTCTTTGAGAAAATCCGTCCCTGACCATTTAAACGGATATTATATTGTCTCTCCTCCTACTGGCGGGCCGAGAGAGCCTAATGGCATAAGCGTTTTGTACGATGTGGATCGCTCCCCAGCCGAAACCTCTTGGATGACAGTTCTCGGCACAATATATTCCGTTTTCGCATCTACTATTTCTGCTGGCCTTATTTATAATGTCTCCTATTCATAGTGGCATGTGAGAATCGTGCAGTACCTTCAAGAGTCAGGAGGCATAGCTTAATTGAAAAACATAAGACGTAATATCACTCTAGAAAACAGCCTAGTGCTCCTCCGCAATCCGCCATATTTCAAACTACCCTCCCCAGTCTCGCACTGCGACTATGACTGCGGCTTGCGCCTCCGGGGAACAAAATATTAATCTCTCCCATATCCCCGAGTGTATCCGTAATCAGTGTATTGGAAGAGAGAAAAAAAAGAACTCTATGAACCATTACATTCCACCCCCTCCGAACAATGGGAGGGGAAAAGAAACCAGTTATCATACTGTACAAAACCAGGATACCGACCACGCAAATATTAATCCCGAGTAATATACACTACATAGACCGAAATCTGTTCTATCATGGCAAGAAAAAGGGGGCATAAAATTGTCTATAAGCGGGGGACAGGTTAACATATTAAGAAACCTCCAATTAAACCCTAAATCAGCTGAAGAACCGAAAACGAAAAAAACAAATAAACATCACCAACCACCCTGCACAAAACTCATATTTATTTGAAGATACAAGTACCAAGAGACGGCGATTTCCATGAGACAAGGTGATAAACTCGAGGGAGACGGGCGGGAATCCAATTACCGAGTACGTTGGGAATATCGGGACTGCAGCAGATTAGCCACTCCACGGTGCATGTTTCGGGTGGCCCAAGTGAGTGGTGTTCGGCCGGAATTATCCGAACGATCGGGGTTGACATCTCCCCGCCCTAACAGTAGCTTCACTATTTCCTCATGGCCATGCTCGGCGGCCCACGAGAGCGGTGATTGGCCATGCACTATGTCTAGGATGTTGGGGTTGACATCTTCCCGCCCTAATAATATCTTCACTATTCCCTGATGGACTTTCCGGGCAGCCCACGAGAGTGGCGTTCGGCCATACACTGTGTCTGGGATGTTGGGGTTGATATCTTCCCGCCCTAATAGTAGCTTCACTATTTCCTCACGGCCAACCTTAGCAGCCCACAAGAGCAGTGTTTGGCCATATGCCGTGCCTAGGGTGTTGGGGTTGACCCCCCCTCGCTCTAATAGTAGCTTCACTACTCCCTCATGGCCTTTCTCGGCAGCCCACAAGAGCGGTGTTCGGCCACGCACGTCTGGGGTGTTGGGGTTGACATCCTCTCGCCCTAATAGTAGCTTCACTATTCCCTCATGGCCTTTCTCGGCAGCCCACAAGAGCGGTGTTCGGCCATAAATGGTGTCTGGGATGTTGGAGTTGACAAACTGCGGTCCCAGATGTAACCTCACAACTCTCTCATGTACATTTCCAGCAGACAATGAAAGCCCTGTTTGTCCCGCATTCAAGTCCCGCAGATCAGGGTGGATAGGTTTATTTCGCAAGAGCAACCTAACTACCTCTTCATGCCCATGAATCGCGGCCCATATTAGCGGCGTCATGCCCGCCCCATCTTTTTGGTTCACATCCCATCGGTTCATCTTTATCAAAGTATCCGCAACCTCAGGGATGCCGAAGTACGCGATACAGTGCAGTGCAGAAAAGATCTCGCGATTCGCAATGTCAAAACTATTCAACACTCGGGGGGTGGCCGAGCGCAAAAGGAATTTTGCAGATATGTGACTATCGAACTGATCAAGAAGCCGGAGCGCGAACTTTCTTGCGCGATCTGATATTTCTATTCGCATGTGGCTTCCCCAATATAATGAAGAATATTCAACGAAGGGTGGGTCTCGTGTGTCACGCACTGGGCCAGCGGAAAGATCCTTAATGTGCTGGAAATTGAGATACGTCAAGCAGGTTTCGGCCATCGTGGAGTGCGCTCGATCAAAAAGGTTAGGATGTTTGCAAAGATACTCTTGTAGGGTGGAATGAATCAACCTAACATTCTAGCCACCCTTTTCCATAGTGACAAGCCCTTGAGAGCAGCTTAACATTGTCGATATTGCAGGGATGCTATCGCCATCGAGATCATTTGACCCTATCCGGATCGCGATGGCGTGACATAGTCCGTGCACCTGCAAAGGCCGCACCGAATGAGAGGCCCACATGAGAACCGCCATCCCGAGTCGTCCTTTCTCCCCACCCTGAGCCTTTATCCTTCCCAGGGTTGCCCCATACGCGCCCCCCAAGTCTAAACCATTACTTATTGCTCTAACATTTTGCCTCCTTGAATATATGGTGGTCTCTTGTAGGATTGTCTCAATGCTTAAGACAAGCAGAAATCTAGATCCAAGATTACTCAGCACACAGTATCAAGTATTATTAGTAGTTTCCATTCTTACTCACATTTCCGAAACTTTTTCAGAGATATTTTGAATGATTTCCTGCTTTAAACTCTCGTTCATTGAGTCCGGCATCGTGTCCTCTTTTAGTTTCGCTCGGAGGAATGTGATGATATCATTCTTGGTCGGTGTTATTGATCTAGTCGCTATCCTTCCCCCAAGATGCTTCTCAACCTCACTCAGGATATGTGACCTCCCGGTCAGGAATACCCGAGCGCCGGGGGACTTCTGGAGAATTTGGTGGAGAAAATCGAGAAGATGCCCTGAGGGACACTCATCCAGGGCGTCAATGCATATAAATGTGATTCTTGAGGACGAGATATCCTGCAAGAACTGAACAATATGCGAAAGCGATAGCATCTGACCACCGATGGCCTTCCCTCGGTCTCGGAAAGCTTTGACTATTCCCTCTGGAACTTCTTCGAGTCCACGAATAACCTGCTTCAGAACCGAACCCAGAATCGCAGCTGGGGATTGCTCCTGGTCGGCGAAGTCGAAGTAGAAGCATGCAACACCAGCGTTTCCTTCCACTGCCTCCTTGCTAAATGTATCTATCACGACCGAGCTGAAATTACAGCTTATTAGCAATGACTTCCTTTCCTCGAGTATCTTCTCTCCTACCTAAGGTATGTTTTGCCGACTCCAGGACCTCCGTAGAAAAACAAGGCTGAACCAGTGGAATTGCCCCCACCGACACCACCAAACCAATTCCGATATTCCTCGGTCTGTATGAGCCAATCTCCCACCTCGTCAACCCTACGGCTTTGGATGTCGCGGTGGCGTATCTGGGGTTCGAGTGGTGATATCCAGGCCAAAACCCCCCACTTCTCGCCACCCACGGTGCAGTTATTCCACACATTGTTAAAAGAATTGGTATTATTAAAAGAGTGGTTGATATTGTCGGTGATGTGAGGTTGCGACATTTTGGATTTTTCACTGTTTCGAATGTTATAGAAGATGGGTTCTTGGGCGATTTTGACCAGTATAGTGGGTTAATGTAATTCCTTTGGGGTGAAGGAAAGCGGGGGCGATCGCAAATTTTAATTTTAAAGCCAAGGCCTGGCAAATCAATCCACCCGGTAACAGCACACCAAATTTGTCTGTCACACAACCATGATTGTGGACTGCTGCTGTATGTTCATTTAGGAATACTAGTATTCCAGAGTAACAAACCCAACAGCTACGCAACACACCACCATATGCGCAAACTTCAAGTGGCCGATAAAGTGGCCGATAAGGTAGTAGGGCTGCGACGAAAGACCGGCTATTTATTTTGTTGTATCAGCACCGGCGACAGTGTTGTCTGGACTCTGCTTGCTACAACTGCAAGAACTAGGAGCCATATCACTAGAATAATTCAAACAGACAAGGGGGGAGGTCGCTCTAGAAACAAGTCAATTGCACAATTCCATTTCAAAGCGCCTTTCTTCATCTCACACCGCTCCCATCACAACCACCTTCTCCTCCACGCAATGAAGTATCATACCAATCTCATTCATGCAACCCTTGTACTCGTAATGTCCTAGCGTTCGTCAACACAACTGCTATTGCATATGAGCAAAAAATCTGTCGGAGCCTCAATACTTTGCTGGTTTGCAAAAGCAGCTGAGTTCACAAACGCCCGGACATTACGAGTACAAATACAGTACGTGAACAACTAATGTATTATATCTGAGAGAAAAAAATCTCTGATGAAACCTTACATTCCACTCCCTACAAGTACCCAGACGAAGGAAAAAAAGATAACAAACGCCCCGCGCAAGAGTATGAGACCCTCTCCCCAAAAGTCGAACTCAAGGTGTATTTTCTACTCGAGTGTCTGAACCTAAAATCTATTCTGCTGCTGCTCAAACGGGTGAGATTTCCTAGGAGTAAGAGACCGGTTAACTCATTCGAGAAAATTTCAACTTGATCCCAAACATTTCTGTAGAGATCTAAAGTCTGTTTTTCCTGCCAGGCTAATCGTGTTAGTTAAGGTTGCTATTAAATATATTATATTTCGTCACGTCTTGCCTGATGTATAATCACCCTTTGAATCGATTCGAGGGGGGCAAGCATCCCGCCGCATCATACTCGTAGTGGGTCTTGGACATCAAGCTACGGCGGTCGGGTGAGGGGTTTTGTCTCTTAGCAAGCATGCCAGAGGCATCAAGTCTTGATAGGCCATCGCCGCAGATTTATACCAGTCCCCGACCTATTGCAGCCGGCCGCGCTTTAAGTCTCGGCACCGACCCCCCAGTAAAATTATACTCGGGCATAATCGGAATGTCGGGGTTTTTTTGAGGCGGACTGTTATTGCATGCAGCTAAAAATTTGCCAAACCTCAGAATTTTGGCATTACGCAATAGCAGTCGTTTTAAAAAACTTCACAACATTGGGAGTACCGACCCAGACGAGTTGAAGTGATACACTTTTAACGGGAATTCCCTCCCTAGCGCACTATGCCATACGTCCCTCGGGAGTTTTTCGGATTGTGCTAACTAAGCTTGCCAGTTTGATTCCTAGTAGATTCATGTTGGGGACCGCTGAAGCTCATGGAAGAATGTAGGCACCAACAAGCGACGATTCCCACGCGACAAGCTAGCAGACTCGAGGAAATGTAGGGTCAAATTATACCTGGAGGACAAAAGTGCATGAGCTTTTGTGTAACGGAACCATCGCCAAAAAGAAATCTTCCCATTAGGACAACCACACCTCTACAGACCCCCAGTGCGGAGTCCCAGCATGCCCAAGTCAAGTCTCTCTTAGAACTCTCTCTCCAGTACCGTAATAGACTCTCGCCTAAATCCGCCCTTTATAAGTGTAGGAGATAGAGTTCGTGCCAGATGGAGTAAGGCCTCTGCCTCCTTCTCGGTATTCTTTCTTTGGCATGTGCTGGTATGCCGTGTGGTGGGAGTTGGAGGGGATTTTTGTCTTGCGCCGGCATTTGTTGCATTTCACAAAAACTCATGCACTTTTGTCCACCGGGTGTACCCGATACACCGGAAACGCCGACCCCCCGCGGCTCAACAATTCTATCATGCCAATTCTCGGCAGCCCACAACAGGAGTCTTGGCATGATTTATTTGAACTAACCCAACGGGGTTGACATCTTTTCGCCGCAAAAGTGGCTTCGTTACTCCGTTCTCGGCGCCCGAAAGAGTGGTATTCGGCCCTACCCCACATCTACGGTGTTGGGTCGACATCTCTCCACCGCAAGAGTAGCCTACTCTAGCCTGGTGGTGATTCTTGGCAGCCTACCTACGAGTGAAGACAATAGTGGGACAAGCCCAGATACAGACCAAAATATGCAGTTTTCACACATTGATACCAACCTGGAGTTCAACCTTGAGCTGAAAATAATTTCGTGCACTGGTCCTATTGCTTCTCCACTTTACCCCTTCTTGTTTTAGGAATGTAGATACCATTTCTGCCCCACTGGTTATATTGAGTAGGGTGGGATTTGTTATTTTTGTTGCTACACCAAAAAAGTGCCTGTTATGCAGTGTTGTCGGAGGTAATTTTGACTAGCAGTCATAAACAGACATTCCTTTTACAAAAACCTTCTAAAATATGTGTAGCTAATTCCTAGAGATAATTAAATCTATCTACCCAATATCTTGATTTTTAAATATTTTTGTGCTGTTGATTATCCGGAATATACCTGTTTTTTGGCGGGGGAAACACGTCGTCCCACAATTTTCTTCACTCCCATGTACGAGAGCAATATCTTCTCTGAGGAGGATCCTTCGCGCCAACATTAGGCGTCATTATACACAAGTCAAACACTCACAATTAGCCTGTAGGCTGGGACCAAGTAGCGCTAAATGGCTTTCAGTCCCTCTTCATGAGCCCTCGCGAAGGTGTTAGTAGCCTCGCGTGTGATACGATTAAAATATAGCCACCCATGGAATGCCCCCGCAAAGCGGGACCTTTCTTTATCAGTCAAACTGCCTCACCCCCCACCCCCCCCCACAGAGGATCCAATATCCTGTGGTAGCTCCCCCTTCGGCCACCATAATCTCGGCCAATTAGAATCTCCATTTCACCAAGGTTTTCACCCATTCCATCGAGATCCGAAGTACCTTTTTTTCCGGGCGGATGGCTTGCAATAAGCATACTGCATCGTATCTTGTCGCACCCTATATGACCTAAATTTGCCGTCCGAACCCAATTGGGAGACAAGCGGTACGCTATAGCGAGTCTCGGACGTCAAGTTATAAATGGGGAATAAGAAAATTTGGTCTCTTAGGCCCGGGATACCCCAGGCACCAAGTCTCCGGGCCCCACTTGCTCCGGTCTATGTTGGATGCGTGGAGCCTATAACAGTCTGAGTTCTCGGCAAAGCCTGTCTTTCAGCTATCAGCGTGGCAATACGCAAGCAAAAGGAGACACGCCTGGAAGCGAGTGGATATGTGTGGTAATCGATAGGGGGGGTAGGAGGGTGAAACCGTTATGTTTTATATCCTTCTGCCTTTACCATTAGTTAGTTATTCAAAGTAAGAACCAGCAAACTTCCCCACTCCCCCAAAAGTGATGCCCTTGCTATCGGAGTTGTACTTTGTGGTTTTAATTCTGACCCTTGACTTCTTGATGTTTAATAGGTTTGCCGCTTAATTCGTACTATTATCCCTTTACCGCTCCCACAATCAGACGTCTCATGGCATGCATGTGTTTGGGGTAGTGCATAACCCGTTCGGGTCTAACTATCTATAGTATTATATCGGATTTCATGAGGTATCATGAACTAAGTGTGATGGGAATGAATGTTCTTGCATCTCTACGCAATCTTAACATTTCGGATACGAGCACACACTAGCCATGCGCTATTGACACACTATACCTCTTCGCGGCAAAATCTGTGCAAACCTTCCTAGGACAAATGGGGAAGGCAATTCTCGGCCGGGGAGCATGAGTATGAGATTGTTGGGGGATAGGATAGGTGTCCATAAAGCCAGCTGTTATATAAACTTTCCGGGAAAACATCCATCTCATCAGACCATCTCCTCACACCTACTTGCTCTCCACCACAAATCCTACCGCCCACGTCCTGCTTGATACTCCTGTTATCTCATCATAGCGAAATGACGGCTTGTGGGTTTAAGACATTTCCACGTTCAATACAAACTTAATTTCTGACTTGGTAATTTTAGTTTGTAACTGTTGTTCGGGGCATGAAGTTGGGTTTATGGCTATGGCTATTAGCGCCATTTATTTGATTGTGAGCTATATATACCCCGCCCCGGTTGCAGACCCCACACTCGGAACTCCAACCATCCTGTGCTTCGCCGTCTCTCCGAACACCATCTCTCCGACCACCGTCTCTCCGACCACCGTCTTTCGCACTACCACCACCGTCTCTCCCACCACCGTCTTTCACACTACCACCATGACCACCACCACCACCATGACAATCGCCATCGTCAGTCCGGACATGCCTCGCCTCAGTCTGTGAGCGTCGCGAAGGCAATATCTGTTATGTCCAGAATAAAGCAGATAGGTAGGGGGAGGAATGTAGAGTGAGGGGGGGTTGGTGGCGGGTGGCGGTGGTGCTAGGTGGGAGGGGGCTGAGATCTCGGGGGTGGGGGCAGTGGGGGGCAAATGCAGTATACCGTATAATCTGGCAAAAGTCGGATTGGTACTAGTGAGGATTTTCTTGAATCCGTTCAACCAACGCAGCCTATATGTTTAAACTGTGGCGAATTCTCCTTCTTCACGCCCTCCTGTTGGCTCGGTTACTTTAGTTTCGCTTTAGCTCCAATCCGACTTTTGCCAGATTATACGGTAGTGTTTTCTTTGTTTTTTCTATTAATTCTACCCTACCGTGCCCACAAGAATTAGAAAGATCAATACCCTTATCGCTCAAGGTTAGTGAGCAGAAGGTAACTGAAATCGGAAACACCCAAATGCCATCCCCGGCCCAAGAACCCATAGCTTGTTGAAAATAAAAGACCATTTACCACATGATCTAGTGCAACTCGTTTTCACACGGAGACTTCAAAAGAAAGTGTGGTGTAATACACGAGCTCTTTTAAGTATAAATTCAATATATTGATGCCAGATAGGCTTAATCGGCACCATTAGCGGAATTAAAACTCCCCAGCAAACCGGCCACGCAACCCTTCTCCCCAAAGGAAACCTAACAAATTCCAACCCTCAACCACAGCATCGATAGCCCATCCAATCTCAGTTCGCCACAATACCCCAAAGAGATAGGTAGCCAGGGCAGTGATAACATTCCCCACCGACCGGAGCGACCTGCCGGACCAAAAGCTCCCAGGTGCCCACATAGAAGCCCGGATACCCAAGAGTCCGCTATCTTGGACTCTCGTCCCTATCTCCCAAGCTGCGAATACACTTTGTTATTTGTTGGTCAGTGGGAGATATTCCCAAAGAGCTACCCATTCTTGCTCTAGAGACATGAATAAAGGTTGTATAAGGATCATTGAACCTCTCTACTTCAGGAGAGTGTGTAGTGAAGAAACTTCCCATAGGAATCTGGAAGTAATTTAGAAGCAGTCTTGGGCTCTTAGTAACTCTTTGTGATAAAGTCTCAAAGGGCCGTCTCTGTATTCTGAATCCCAAAAGCGTCTGAACTAAGGGGGCTGAGTGAGGTGATTCAGATATGGGATATTCCAAATTTGGAAGATGAGAGATGATTGGATAATCAGCTTTTTGTACCATAGTGAACTTGAAGCATTACCAGTAGTCAACGACGACTACATCAACAACTAACTAAGGCAAGGACAGGCGATATATCCTGACAAAGCCCTCCTATCTTTCCAAAGGCTGCCACAAAATGCCTTTTCCCAGCTTGCTCCTTTTCCAACTTTTCCGAACTTTCATGCTAACAAAATGAAAGAACAATCATCACTTTCCCTTCGGGTGTAAAACCCCATTACAACCTTTTTGCTTTCTTTCCAGCTTTCCTTACGCCCCTCCGCTTCCGCATCCCCGCACAAAAACGCTTTCCACAAACACATATGCCCGAAGCCAAAACACATCCCTGAATCCCAAGCCCATTTCCGAAGCCACAAACATGCAGGTCCCCGGAAGCTATCCAATAAACGAAGGAGATATCGGGAGAGTATGGCGAGCAGCATTTCCAATATAATCGTGTATCTATAAAAAAAACTCTAATAGACCATTACATTCTACTCCTCCTGAATAAGGGGGGAAGAAAAGAGTTTAGAGGAAGGGAGGCGTCCATCACCCAAAAATAAACCTGGAATGACATACACAATCCAAATCCAAATCCATTCTAGCTCCAAAAAAAGAAGAGTGAGATAGCCCATGAGCGGGGGAGGGGCTGACCTGTCCAAGAAACTTCTAACCCAACTCTAAAACGCCGGAAGAACTAAGAGCAAAAAAAACAAAAACATCTAGAAACCACTCCGAATAAAACTCATATTCATTTGAAACTACCTGACCATTTCGATGAGACAAGATGAGAAACCCAAGGGGGCCAGGCGGGATCCAAGTTACCGGAAACGTCGGGGCTGTCGGGTCTGTAGTAGCTGGGCAACTCTATCGTGCCCGTTTTTAACAGCCAGTTCGAGTGGTGTTTGGCCAGATTTAGATGAACTATTGGGGTTAACATCTTCCCGCCCTAATAGTAGCTTCACTATTTTCTCACGGCCATACTCGGCAGCCCACGAGAGCGGTGTTCGGCCATAATCTGCATCTTGGGTGTCGGGATTGACATCTGCCCGCTCCAACAGTAACTTCACTATTTCTTCATAGCCACTCGCGATAGCCAACGAGAGCGGTGTTAGGCCAGATTTACTATAATTATTGAGGTCGACATCTTTCCGCCGCAGCAATAACTTCACTATTCCCTTATAGCCATTTGCTGCAGCCCACGAGAGCGGCGTCCAGCGGTCTGGATCTAAGGTGTTGGGGTTAATATCTTCCCGCCCCAACAGGAGCCTCACTGTTGCTTCATGGCCACGCGCGGCAGCCAACAAAAGCGGTGTTCGGCCATAGGTAGATGAGCTATCAGGGTTGACATCTTTCCTCCCCAACAGGAGCTTCACTATCCCCTCATGGCCATTCTCGGCAGCCCAGGAGAGGGGCGTCCAGCCATAACCTCCGCCCGTATCAATGTTGACATTTCGCAGTCCCAACAGTAGCTTAACTATTCCCTCATGGCCATTCTCGGCAGCCAACGAAAGCGGTGTTCGGCCATAGGTAGATGAGCTATCGGGGTTGACATTTTTCCTCCCCAACAATAACTTAACTATTCCCTCATGTCCATTCCCGGCCGCCCACGAGAGCGGTGTCCGGCCATGATCTGCGTCCGCGGTGTCGGGGTTGACATCTCTCAGCCCCAACAGTAGCTTCACTATTCCCTCATGGCCATTCTCGGCAGCACACGAGAGCGGTGTTCGGCCATTGGTAGGTGGGCTATCGGGGTTGACATCTTTCCTCCCCAACAGTAGCTTAACTATTCCCTCATGGCCATTCCCGGCAGCCAACAAGAGCGGTGTTTGGCAGAAGACAGAAGAGCTACCGGGGTTGACATCTTTCCGCCCCAAAAGTAGCTTCACTATTGCCTCATGGCCATTCTTGGCAGCCCAGGAGAGGGGCGTCCAACCATAACCTCCGCCCGGGCTATCAATGTTGACATTTCGCAGTCCCAACAGTAGCTTAACTATTCCCTCATGGCCATTCTCGGCAGCCAACGAGAGCGGTGTTCGGCCAGATGTACCTGAACTATCGGGGATGACATTCCGTTCCAATAGTAGCCTCACTGCTCCCTCATGGCCATTCTCGGCAGCCCATGAGAGCGGTGTTCGGCCGGAGTCACACGAGCTATCGGGGTTGACATATCTCCCGCCAAATAGCACACCCACCATTCGCGCCGCCTTCCCCCACCTGGGGCCCCCGGTCCCAGGCTTGGCCAATCGCTGTTCAAGAAATAACCCTACTACTCCATCATGTCCATTTCCGGCAGCCCATGAAAGCGCTGTTCGGCCAGAATACCAGTCCTGCTGATCAGGTTGGATATGTTTATTTTGCAAGAGCAATCTTACTACCTCTTCATGCCCATGGCTTGCAGCCAATATGAGCGGCGTCATACCCGCCCCATCTTTTTGGTTCACATCCCATCGCTTCATCTTGATCAAGATAGCCGCAACTTCAGCGATGCCAAAGTACGAGATACAGTGCAGTGCAGAAAAGCCCTTGCGATCAGGAATGGGTCCCCAATGAAACTCTTGGCTAGACAATTCCCCATGCATCGAATCCCAAAGGAATTTGATGGATATGTGATTATCGAACCGATCAAGAAGCTGGAGCGCAAATGTTTTCGCACGATCTGATAGCTCAATTCGCATGTGGGTTCCCCAATATAATGAAGCATATTCAAGGAATGGTGTGCCTCGTGGGTCAGGGGGAAGGCCAGCTGAAAGATCCTTGACATGTTGGAAGTTGAGATATGTCAAACAGGTTTCGGCCATGGTCGAGTGAGGTCTGCCAAAGAGGTCGGGATGTGCACCCAGATACTCTTGAAGGGTAAAATGAATCAACCTCACAGTCGCAGTACCCTTTTCTATGGTGGCAAGGCCTTGACAAAATCCTAGCAGGGTCGATATCGCAGGGATGCCATTGTTATTGAGATCATTTGACCCTATCGGCGTTGCTATGGCGTGACAGATTTCATCAATCTGCAAAGCCCGCCTCGAATGGGAGATCCACATCAGAACGGCCATCCCGAGTCTTGCTTTCTCCCCACCCTGAGCCTTGATCCTTCCTACTGTCGCTTTGTATGCGTCCCCAACATCCAAATCATACCTCATTACGCTAAGCCTTTGCCTCCTCCGATATATGGTCGTCTCTTGTAAGATCGTCTCGATGGTTAAGAATGCAAGTAGGAACCTAGAGGCAATATCTATCAGCACACAGCCTTAGGCATCTCTAGAAGTGTCCCCGCTTCCCACTTACATTTCCGAAACCGTGTCGGGAATATTCTGAACAATTTCCTCCTCCAAACTCTCGTCCATCGCGTCGGGAATCGGATCCTCTCTAAGTTTCGCTCGGAGGAATATAATAATATCATTCCTGCTAGGTGTTATGGATCTAATCGCTACCTTCCGCCCAAGGTGCTTGTCAACCTCAACCCAGATATGTGGCCTCCCGGTTAGAAATATCCGGGCACCTGGGGATCTCTGGAGAATTTGGTTGAGCGAATCTAGAAGTTTCATCCGATATCTTGACGGACACTCGTCGAGTGCGTCAATGCATATAAATGTGGATCGCGAGGCCGAGATATCCTGCAAGAACTCAACAATCTCTGCGAGCGCCAGCCTCTGGCCACCAATGACCTTTTCTCGATTTCGAAAAGCATTGACTATTGCTTCTGGAACCTCGTTTAGTCCACCAATAACCTGTTTCAGCACCGAACCCAGAATAGCTGCTGGGGATTGCTCCTCCTGAGCAGCGAAGTCGGAGTAGAAGCAGGCAACAGAAGCGTTTCCCCCGACGGCCTGCCTGCATAACGTATCTATCACCAGCGAGCTAACCTCACAGCATGTTAATAACATCCCCCCTCTAGCATCTTCTCTCTTACCTAATGTAGGTTTTGCCAACCCCCGGACCTCCGTAGCAAAACAAAGCGGAACCGTTAGATTTACCGCCACGGATACCACAAAACCATTTCCGATATTCCTCAGTCCGTATGAGCCAGTCTCCCACTTCGTCGACCCTTCGGCTTTGGATGTCGTGGTGCCGCATGTGGGGTTCAAGTGGAGATAGCCAGGCCAAAATTTGGGACTTCTCATCGGCCACCGTGCAGTTATTCCACACATTGTTAAAAGAATTGGTATTATTAAAAGAGTTGTGGATATTGTCGTTGATGTGACGTTGAGACATTTTGGATTTTTTGCTCTTTTGAGGGTTGCAGAGGGTGAGTTCGTGAGTAATTTTGCCTGGTGGGGTGGGTTGATATAATTCCATGAGGAGTGAAGAAAATGGGGGGCATTCACAGTTTTGAAGTTTTGGAGGCGAAGCCTTGATCCAGTCAATCCACATGATAGCAGCACACTGCCTGTGAGACCAACACGATTGCAGACCGCTGCACGCGCAAACTTCAATCGGCTGATAGAGGAGTGGGGCCGCGATGAAAACATTGTTCCCAACTGTTCGGGGGGCTGTTCGGGGGGCTGGTGGGGCCTGCGGGGGGGGACCACTCGTACCAAATTCCCTAAATAGGACTGGGCGGCGGTTTGTAGTCTACCGTAAAAACTCGCCAAAATCGCCATGTAAGACCACACATTTTCGCCCTCTAATTAGCCAACACAATAGCTAGCTTGACAAGTTTACCCTCCGATTGGCCACAATCCTCACCGTGTTCCGCCTAATTTAGTTAAAGTATCGGAATCGACGTCTTTCCGCCGTCACACGAGCTTCATTACCGAAACCCCTTCTCAGCCCCCTACCTGGACCATCTAAGTGTGGTGGGGGTTGACAGCTCCCTCAAACCCTTGTCTACAGTTGGCTTGGGGCCACTCGCGCTAGCCCACAAGAGCGGCATTTGGCCTCGAGAGCGTCCTTAGCTTGGGTGCAAGGCGTTATTTTACCCGAGGATCAAACGCCACCAAGCCCAGTAACTTATCTGTTGGCCCCCATCGTGCTACTCGTACATACATGCAGCATCTCAGGGCAAAGAGAGCATAGCATACGAAAATGGCAATGCCCATACATGTGCTCGCGGATAGACAAAGGTTGGGCCCACCTCCATGACAGAGGTGTGGCATTTTTATGTGGACCAAGCAGGATTAGGAAATTCGAGTGATGGAAGGTGAGCACTTTTTGGTGTTGGTATGAAGTTGGGCCTGTCAGAAGTAGAGATTGTTATTATACAGTATTGCTATAGTTGCGATTGAGAAAAAGAGCGGATCAAGTATTAATATCAGGAAGGGGAAATTGTTGCCAAGGGCATTGTACACGAGTACAGTACACGTGTACCGAAAAGGTTCACCCCCCTGGGAATTGAGAGGGACACTTCTGGCCTTTCCTCAGCAAAAATTAGACCTTTTTCTTGGGCAAAGCCTTGAGGCAGGCTTCGGGAAATTAATTTGAGAAAAAACACCGCCACCACATGTCGAAACAAAAACAGCACCCCCAGTTTCCAAAGGTGCGACAACCAGAGTGAAAACAGCAATAAAAGTTCCATTGGCGTTCTCACCCCGCTGCGGGCTCGCTTAGCGGTGGGTCACTTTAGCTTTTAGTCTCACCTTACCTTACGAGCTGTGGTGGAGCTTTTTGCAGCCCTGCGCGTAATATGATCCATGTACTCGGGGGTGTACAGGGGGTTAAGAGTCAGTGAGGCGAAACGATTTTCATTTGTTCCTGGGTCACTCGGCCAATGACAGAGCAGGAAGTTTTGTTGTCGGCACATTTTGGGTTCGCCTCACCTTTTTCCCCCTCCAAAAAAGCGCCAAGATTGGCTGTTCCCATGGTTGCATACTATATGCCTGCCCCTAGTACAAGTACTGTACGGTACTTGGGTGTGAGGGTAAATGATCGGGAAAAAAGTGGTGTTGCACCAACCACTTTTTTTCCGATCACTTTTTGCTCCATGCTTGTACAACATTTTCCACTGTCGCACCAGTCAAGGAGATAGCCATCCAAGAAATACCCGTGCCAAGCGGGTTTTCCCTTCGCTAGCGTCACTGCCCCCCCACGAGGCCCCAATATCCCACAATGCCGCCCTTAGCCCACCATAATCTCCCTTCAATAGAATCTCGATCTCACCAAGGTTTCGCCCGCTGACTCCACAGTGGGTTTTTTGCCCCACTAATGCCGGCTGGTAAATTTATTGTACTTGTATCATTGTGTCGCATCCTCCGCGACATAGACTCACATTTCGGACACACTCGGGAAGCGAGTAATAAGCTGTAGTATGTCTTAGACATCAAGTTATATTAATAGTAAGGGGTGAGAGGAATTTCATTCCTTTCGTTCGAGTATGTTAGGGTTACTAAGTCTTGTATTAACTTACGGTAATAATCTATGCTTTAATGTCGGGATCCATCCTGATGTATATACTGCAATAGTCTTCTGGATTTCCCCTGACGGATACATCCGACTGCAGAATGCTCAAGATATTGACCCCAGTAGTGTCGAAAACTCACCCATGCCCCGATAATTGGTTTTCGTCGCATATGCAATATTTCAATTTAGAATAGGGTTTCTCCCTTTCTATTCCAGAACAGATAAGAGCACTTGTTTATATATATCATACTAGAGGAGATTTCAATGCTGTTTCTTTGTGACACAAGCGGGAAATATGAACTTCAAATCGCGAATATGGGGTTCTTTTAAGGCTCTCAATGCAAGTCTATTAAGATGGCGGACTGAACTGTGCATTTTTCAAACAGGATACAGGATAGCCAACTAACACCATCACCAACTAGAATAAAATCGGGAATGAATGTCAAATCTGCTCGCCCCTTGTAGATTGCCTATCAAGACACAAAAATGGTAGTCGCAGTAGACTACTTTTTCTTTTCTAGCGCGCCATACTCGTTACAGGCAAGAAGTATTCGAAAACAGGGATAAGGCAGGGATTCGCGAAATATATGGTAAAAAATCCGTGCGTGTCCGAGCGCCCATATAAACTCGCGGTTCGTATTTTCGAATACTTCTTGCCTGGGACAAGTACCATAAGCCTCTTGGTGTTTCCTTGGACTTTGTGCTGACCGGGTCCCGGCCCCACGAGATCGAATTGGGCTATTGACTGATAGTAGGGATTTGGTTTATCTCCTATGTATTTTTCTTTCCTTTTTAAAGTTGCATTCGGCGAATAGGGCCCGCCATAGGGTTTGTTTTCTTCCCCTTTGGCCTCAGGTTGAGGTGTGTTGTAAAGGGGAACGAAAAAATTAGCTATGATACATAGCATATCTACCCATGGGCATTTTTCTATCTCTTGGGCCGTTTGAAAAGCTAGAATCCGTTACCGGCGAACTTAGGTAGCTATGGGCTCTACTTGGTCAGGGAATAGCCTTTTTCTGTCTTCTTTCGAGCTTAAACAACAGCGGTTATGGCAAGCTTCAATATTCCTTCCCTCCCGACCCGCTCCCGAATAGCCTTGGCCTGCTGGCAACGAATTCTAGTGCTCCAGACCGCCCATATGATACTCCCTTATCTACAGATATACACGCTCTCCATTTGCCTTTTGTTCCTCATTCCATTTGTGCTAAGCTATTCACGGTATCTCAGTGACTGACTCGGCATTTACTTATATTATTCCATCTCCTACCCGGCAATCCCATTGTATTATAAGAGTTGCTGATAGAAGCTTCCTAGATATAGACATTAATTAGATTAGACGCATATATAATACACACGAGAGCAGGCGCCCGGCAGGAATGAACCGAAAAGAGCCCCTGGCACAAGTACGTGGTTCGTAGATTGCCATATTTCTTCTTTCCGCTCGCTGTTTCCCTTTTTTCCTTCTCTGCCACCATCCTTGGCCGCCCACCTGTTTACCGCATTGTGAGGTCGTTGAAAATGGTGCTGCTCACTGTTGGAAATTATGCTGCTCATCACGTGCATATATTCTCATGCGCGCTGGATAAGAAACGCTACTACTATCATCTGTTACACACCGTTGCTCAAGGGCTGTTCCACCATCATTAGCTTCAGACGAT
>Ga0307513_10004287_pt1 | contig 19063 bp, 18 predicted proteins | sample 15_EM_MG_FD_202174 | JGI IMG/M metagenome (GOLD analysis project Ga0307513, IMG submission 202174) | Populus trichocarpa ectomycorrhiza microbial communities from riparian zone in the Pacific Northwest, United States - 15_EM | ecosystem: Host-associated > Plants > Roots > Unclassified | place...
GACAGGTGGACGCTCACGGTCTTCTCGCTGATGTACAGCTCCGCGCCGACCTGGCGGTTGGTGCGGCCGCCTGCGACGAGGTCGAGCACCGCGTGCTCGCGCGGGGTGAGCAGGTCGGTGCCGGACGTCGCTCGGGGTGCGGCCGCGGTGCCCGCCAGGCGTACCCCTGCGCGCCGCGCCGTGGCGGCGACCGCCCCGGCCAGTGGCTCCGCGCCCAGCCGGGTGGCCGCGCCGTGCGCAGCGGTGAGGTCGTCGGCCACCGCGGCGGCGGGCTCGCCGAGCGCGAGTCGGGCCTCGGCGCGGCGGAGCAGCGCGTATCCCTGTCGGTAGCCGGGGGCTTCGGGGGTGCCGCCCTCGTAGGCGAACGCCTCGACGGCGGTGGTCCAGGCGGCCGGATCGGGGCCGGTGAGCCGGGTGAGCTCGGCGCGCGTCCAGCTCAGCCAGGCCTGCCCTTCCGGGCCGAGCATGTTGGACCGCGGGACACCGTGCGCAGCGGCACCCTCCGCCAGGACGGCGAGCCGCTCGGCCTCGGCAAGGGCAACCTCGACCGGAACCGTGCCCGCCTCCGCCAACGCGGCCTGCGCACCCACCCCGATCGCGGCCATCGCGATCATGCCGAGGTGCTGCTCGAGCACCTTCTGCAGCGCGCGCAGGGTCTCGGCCACCCGCGCCGCCGCGACCTCCGGCGCCCCTGCCCACAGCGCCGCCTCCGAACCGGCGACCCCGGCGTACACCAGCACCTGGTCGTCGCGGACGGGCTGCGCCTCGATCTCGGCGAGCTGCTCCTCGACGGCAGCGAGCCGGCCCTTGGCCGTGGCCACCAGCATGCCGGCGGCGGCCAGCCGCGTGGCGACCGTGGTGGAGACCGTGCGCCCGGCGATGCGCGCGGCGGCCTCTGCGCGCTCCCAGCTACCGAGCATGTACTTGGTGATGACGTGCACAACCCGCAGGTCGATGCCGTAGCTGCTCCACGCGAGCCCGATCTCGTCGGCGCGCTTCTCCCCGTCGTGGAAGGCCGCGGCCGCCTCGGCGAGCTGGCCGGTGTCGAACAGCGACATGCCCAGGTTGAAGTAGGACCGCAGCTCGACGGTGAGATAGCCGGACCGGTGCGCCAGCTGCTTGGCCTCGGCGATCAGCCGCCGGCTGCGTTCGTCGTCGCCGATGTGCGCCGCGTAGACCGACATCGTGACCAGTGCGTCGGCCTTCGCGCCGAGGGCGTCCTCTGCCGTGCACTTCGGCATGCCGGCCACCGGCAACGAGTCGACCACGGCCACCGCGGCGCGGGCGTGCTCGTCGGCCTCCGCCGGCCGGTCGGTGCGCCACAGCGTGCGGGCGACGGTGCCGTAGGCCCAGGCCAGGTTGGCCGAAGGCTCGCGGTCGGCGAGCAGGGTGAGCGCCCGCTGCGCCGTGGCGACCGCCTCGGCGTCGTGCCCCGGGAGATCGAGCAGCTGCAACGCGAGGCTGCGCGCGTTGCGCGCGGTGAGCACGTCGTCGTGCGCGGCCTCGGCCAGCTGGACGGCGCGGCGGGCCAGATGCACCGCCCGATCGGGATCGCCGGTGTAGCTGGCGTACCAGCTCGCTGCGCGGGTGACGACGCTCTCCGGCGAATCGGCGACCGTCGCTGCGTCGGGCACGGCGTGCCACAACTCCAGCGCGCGTTCCAGCTGGAACAGGGCCTCGGCGGGGGCGGACCGGGCGTCGGCCTCGTCGGCTGCGGTGATCGACGCGGCCAATGCCCGTGGCAGGTCGTGGCCGGCATAGGCGTGATGGGCCAGCTCGGCGGCGCTGCCCGGCTCGGCGCGCGCGGCGAGGCGCTCCGCGTACCGCGCGTGCAGCCGGGTGCGCTCGCCGGGCAGCAGCTCCTGGTAGATCGCCTCCCGGAGCAGGGCATGCCGGAAGACGTAGCCGTCGGTGCCGGGGCCGCCGGCCGACTCGGGCCGATCGGGCACCAGCACGTGCTGGGCGACGGCATCGCGCAGGGCCTGCTCCAGCTCGTCGTCGCCGAGGTCGGAGACGGCGGCGAGCTGCTCGTGGCGCACCTTGCGGCCGGACACCGCGGCGATCCGCAGCACCCGCTGGGTGAGGGCCGGCAGCGCCTCGATGCGCGCCATGAGCACCTCGGCGAGCCCCTCCGGCACGCCCGACGGGCTCGCGGTGACCAGCTCCTCCGCGAAGAACGCGTTGCCTTCGCTGCGCCGGGCGATGCGGCGCATCTGCATGTCGTCGACCCCGCCGTCGACCCAGCCCGCGGCGAGCCGCCGCACCAGCTCGAGGGACTCCTCGCCGCCGAGCGCTTCCAGCTCCAGGCGCTCCACGGCGGGCAGGCGCACCAGCTCCGACAGCACCGGCCGCAGCGGGTGGCGGCGGTGGAGATCGTCGCGGCGGTAGGTGGCGAGCACGACGAGCCGCTGGGCGGTGAGGCGGGAGAGCAGGAACACCAGCAGATCGCGGCTGGACCGGTCGGCCCAGTGCAGGTCCTCGAGCACCAGCAGCGTGGGTGACGTGGCGCTCAGCGCGTCGAGAGCGGAGAGGACGGCGTCGAATACCCGGAGCTGACCGAGCGCGGAATCGTCGCCGGTGGCGACGGTGCGCACCACCATGCCCGGCAGCAGGCTGCGCAGGGCAGGCCGCTCGTCGACGATCTCCGGCCGCGCCGCGGCCAGCGACGCCACGACCTCGGTGAACGGCAGGTACGGGAGCGCGGCGTCGGCGGTGTCGAGGCAGCGGCCCACCAGCACGGTGAAACCGGCTGCCGCGGCGCGCTCGACGGTCTCGGCGACCATGCGCGACTTGCCCACGCCGGCGTCGCCGGCGAGTAGAACGGCGCTCGGACGGCCGGTGGCGGCACGACGGAGCGCGGACTCGAGCTCAGCGAGCTCGGGCCCGCGCCCGACGAGATCGATACCGACGCCCAGACGTGCCACATCGGTCATCGTGACACGGCGTACCGACGGTTTCGTGCGGTTTCCTCCGCCCGCTCCGGCACCCGGGTGTCCGAGGTGTCGGTCGGGGGCGGCGGTTGGGGAGGCGTGTCCGACCTGCGTCGCCGGGCCGCGCGGGCGATGCGGACGAGCCGGCGGTGGGCGGCCTCCTCGATCAGCACCTGCTGGTGGTGCTGCGCGTCGGCGGCGGTGATGTTGAACGGGAGGTGCGAGGTGTGATCCATGCCCATGACGTTCGTCCTGAGGCCGGCACCGCCGCATCGGACGATCACGTCGTCCCGGAGGCAGGAGACCCCTCAGCCGGCGCCGATGGACCCCTTACCTGCCGGAACCAGCCCCCGCGCGTACGCGACGCTGACGGCCTCGGTCCGGCTGCTCGCGCCGAGCTTCGCCATCACCCGCGACAGGTGCACGCTCACCGTCTTCTCGCTGATGAACAGCTCCGCCCCGACCTGGCGGTTGGTGCGGCCCTCGGCCACGAGGCCGAGGACGGCCCGTTCGCGCGGTGTGAACGGATCGGCGGACGGGGCGCTCGCCGTCGTGCTGCCCAGGCGCACCCCGGCCCGACGCGAGGTGGTCGCCACCGCCGCTGCCAGCGGCGCGGCGCCCAGCCGTAGAGCGGTGGCGTGCGCGGCCTGCAGGTCCTCGATCACCGCCGCAGCCGTCTCGCCGCCGGCGAGCCGCGCCTCCGCCCGCCGCAGCAGCCCGAAGGCCTGCCGGTAGCCGGGCGCGGACGGGCGGCCGCCCTCGTACGCGAAGGCCTCGACGACCCTGCTCCAGGCCTCGGGATCGGGGCCGGTGAGGCGGGTCAGCTCCGCTCTGACCCAGCTGAGCCAGGCCAGCCCTTCCGGGCCGAGCGTGCTCGCGCGCGGGTTCCCGTTGGCCGCCGTGTCCTCGGCGATGGCGGCGAGCCGCTCGCCATCGGCGCGGGCCTGCGCCGCGGGCACCGTGCCCGCCTCCAGCAGCGCCGCCTGCGCGGCCACGCCGATCGCGGACAGTGCGATCGCGGCCATGTGCCGCGGCTCCATCGCCTGCAGCGTCCGGATCGCTTCGTCGACCCGCGCCGCTGCCGTGGCCGGGGCGCCCGCCCACAGCGCGGCCTCCGCACCGGCCATCCCGGTCAGCACGATCACCTGGTCGTCCAGGAAGGGCTGCTGCTCGGCCACCGCGACGAGCTGCTCCTCGACGGCTGCGAGGCGGCCCCGCGCGGTGTCGACCGGCATGCCGGCGGCGGCCAGCCGGACGGCCACGGTGGCGGGCCCCATGCGACCGGCGAAGCGGGACGCGGCCTCGGCGGCGTCCCACTCGCCCGCCAGGTACTGGGTGACGAGGTGGGTGACCCGCAGATCGATCCCGTAACCGCTCCACGAGAGCCCGACGCCGTCGGCGCGGGCCTCGCCCTCGGCGAACTCGGCCTCCGCGTCGGTGAGCCGGCCGGCCTCCAGGAGCGACATGCCGAGGTTGTAGTGCGAGCGCAGCTCGACGGTGAGGTGGTCGGAGCGGTGCGCGAGCTCCCGCGCCTCGATGATCAGCTGCCGGGCGCGCTCCTCCTCGCCGAGGTGCTGAGCGTAGATCGACATCGTGACCAGTGCGTCGGCCTTCGCGCCGACGGCGATCTGGCCCGGTTCGGTGATCGCGTCGACGACGGCGACCGCCATGCGCGCCTGCTGGTCGGCCTCGGTGGCACGGTCGGTGCGCCAGAGGGTGCGCGCGAGCGTGGCGTGCGCCCACGCGACCTCGCCGGAGGGCGGATCGCCCTCGACGATGGCCAGCGCCTTCTGCGCGGTGGCGAGCGCCTCCTGCTCGCGGCCGGGTAGATCGAGCAGCAGCATCGCGTAGTTGCGCGCGTTGCCGGCGATGGCAATGTCGTCGTGCTGGGCCTCGGCCACCTCCACCGACCTGCGGCCCAGCTGCGCCGCCCGCTCGGGATCGCCGGTGAAGCTCGCGTACTTGGCGGCCCACCGGGTGATCTTCGGCTCGAGGAGGCCCGCCACGTCTTCGGCCTCCGGCACCGCGTGCCACAGCTCCAGCGCACGTTCCAGCTGGAAGAGCACCTCGGCGGGCGCGTCGCGGGTGTCGGCCTCCCGTGCTGCGGCGATCGACGCGGCGAGTGCCCGTGGCAGGTCGTGGCCCGCGTAGGCGTGGTGCGCCAGCTCGGCGGCGACGCCCGAGGTGCCCGCGCGCTCGGCGAGGCGTTGGGCGTACCGGGCGTGCAGGCGGGTGCGCTCGCCGGGCAGCAGCTCCTGGTAGATCGCCTCGCGCAGCAGCGCGTGGCGGAAGACGTAGCCGTCGGTGCCGGGGCCGGCGGCGGCGCACGTATCCCGGTCGGGCACCAGAACGTGGTGGGCGACGGCGTCGCGCAGGGCCTGCTCCAGCTCGTCGTCGCCCAGGTCCGAGACGGCGGCGAGCACCTCGTGGCGCACCTTGCGACCCGACACGGCGGCGATCCGCAGCACCCGCTGGGCCGTGGCCGGAAGCGCCTCGATGCGCGCCATCAGCACCTCGGCGAGCCCCTCCGGCACCCCGGCCGGGGCGGCGGTGACCAGCTCCTCCGCGAAGAACGCGTTGCCCTCGCTGCGCCGGGCGATGTGCCGCAGCCGGGACTCCGCGACGGATCCGTCGGCGAGCCTGCGGACCAGCTCGAGCGACTCGTCGCCACCGAGGGGCTCCAGCTCCAGGCGCTCGACGGCGGGCAGGCGCACGAGCTCGGAGAGCACCGGCCGCAGCGGGTGGCGACGGTGGAGATCGTCGCGGCGGTAGGTGGCGAGGACGACGAGCCGCTGTGCGGTGAGGTGGGAGAGCAGGAAGATCAGCAGGTCGCGGCTGGAGCGGTCGGCCCAGTGCAGGTCCTCGACGACGAGCAGGGCCGGCGACACCGCGGAGAGCGCGTCGAGCGCGGAGAGGACGGCGTCGAAGACGCGCAGCTGGCCCAGTGCGCGGTCGTCGCCCGCGGCGTCGTCGCGCACGACGGTGCCCGGCAACAGGCTGCGCAGCGCCGGCCGCTCGGCGACGATCTCGGGTCGGGCGGCGGCCAGCGACGCGACGATCTCGGTGAACGGCAGGTAGGGGAGCGCGGCGTCGGCGGTGTCGAGGCAGCGGCCGACGAGCACGGTGAAATGGGACTCGCCGGCGCGTGCGACGGTCTCGCCGACCATGCGGGACTTGCCCACCCCGGCGTCGCCGGCGAGCAGGATCCCGCTCGGGCGCCCCGACGCGGCACTTTGCAACGCGGCCTCGAGCTCCGTGAGCTCGCGTCCGCGCCCGACGAGGTCGATGCCGACGCCCAGACGTGCCACGGAGGTCATCGTGGCACGGCCTACCGACCGATCTGGAGGGTTTATGCCGCCTGCCGGGTCACGCGGGTGCCGAACGGGTCGGCCTCCCTCGGTTGTAGCTCGGGCTGCATGCGCGCCGCGGCGCGCCGGGCCGTGCGGGCGATGCGGACGAGCCGGCGGTGGGAGGCCTCGGCGAGCAGCACCTCGCGGTGGTGCGTGGCGTCGGCGGCGATGGAGTTGAAGACGAAGGTCGATGTGTGGTTCATGCCGAGAACGATCGTCCTGAGGCCGGTCCCGACACATCGGACGATCACGTCGTCCGGGACGTCGCAGACCCCTCAGTCGGCGACTGAGGGCCCCTTACCCGGCCACCTGCGACCGGCCCACACCTGCCAGGTATCCTCGTGGGAACGAGTTTCGGTAAGGAAGGTGGGCGCTTCATGCCCGGCAAGCCACTTCGCCCGATGAAGAAGAAGGCGAACCCCCTGCACGCCAAGGGGATCAAGGAGATCGACTGGAAGGACACGGCGCTGCTGCGCCAGTTCATCTCCGACCGCGGGAAGATCCGTGCCCGCCGCGTCACCGGTCTCACCCCTCAGCAGCAGCGTCGGGTGGCGGTCGCGATCCGCAACGCCCGCGAGATGGCACTGCTGCCGTACCCGCGCGCGGGTCGCGGCTGACGCACACCACGTCCGTCCGGTCACGGGAACCCGGTGTCGGGTCCCGCCCGGCGGTGTGTAAGCTCTACGAGGCCGCTGCGGGAGCGATCCTGCAGGCGGTTGCCGCCCCTTTAGCTCAGTCGGCAGAGTGACTCCATGGTAAGGAGTAGGTCCACGGTTCGATTCCGTGAAGGGGCTCCGCGAGGCAGATGTGTCACGTCTCGCACGGCGGCGTAGCTCAGATGGTAGAGCAAACGGCTCATAATCGTTGTGTCGCCGGTTCAAGTCCGGCCGCCGCTACCAGCCAGACTCGTCCCGAGATCCGTTTTTCTTGCAGGAGGCACCCGCGATGGCCAAGGCCACCGATGTTCGGCCGAAGATCACGCTGGCGTGCGAGCAGTGCAAGCACCGCAACTACATCACGAAGAAGAATCGTCGGAATGACCCCGACCGCCTCGTGATGAAGAAGTTCTGCCCCAACTGCGGCACCCACCGCGAGCACCGCGAGACCCGCTGAGCGGCGTGCCGGACGCGTCGTTCGTCGGCCGGGCATTCCCGGCGGCGGAGTCCTATCAGGTGGGTCGCGAGAAGGTTCGCGAGTTCGCCCGCGCCGTAGGGGAGAAGGCCGCCGTCTGCCATGACGTCGCCGCTGCCCGGGCCGCCGGTCATCCCGATGTCGTCGCACCGCCCACGTTCACGGCGGCGTTCACGATGCCGCTGATCGAGCAGGTGCTCCGCGATCCGGAGTTCGGCTGGGACTACGCGCACATGGTGCACGGCGACCAGTCGATCACGATGCAACGCCCGATCTACGCAGGTGACGAGCTCGCTGTCACGGTGCACGTCGAGGATCTCTCCACGCGTGCGGGCAGCCATCGGCTGAACCTGCGCAGCGAGATCGTCGACGCCTCCGGCGCGCCGGTCGCCACCACCCGGTTGCTGCTGGTCACCGCCGCGGAGGCCACCTGACATGGGGTCCGTCGCAGAAGTCGTGGTCGGCGCCGAGCTGCCGCTGATGCCCGTCCAGGTCACGCGCGCGGACCTCGTCCGCTACGCGGGCGCCTCGGGCGATTTCAACCAGATCCACTGGTCCGACCGCGTGGCCGGCGAGGTGGGCCTGCCCGGCGTCATCGCGCACGGGATGCTCACGATGGCGCTCGCCGGTCGGTTCGTCAGCGACTGGGTCGGGGATCCGTCCGCGGTCCGCGGCCTGTCGGTGCGCTTCACCCGCCCCGTGGTCGTCCCCGACGACGAGCAGGGCGCGCTGGTCGAGCTCACCGGCAGCGTCACCGGTGTCGCCGACGCGGTCGCCGGCGGTCGGATCGCCACCGTCACCATCAAGGCCGTGTTCGAGGGCCGCACAGTGCTCGGCAAGGCCGTCGCCGAGGTAGTCGTTCCCTGATCACCGCGCGGTCCGACGTGCGACGAGGTGCGGTCGTCGAGCCATTCGTGGCGTGCCGTACACTCGAATCGCTGGGTTCACCGCAGTTGCGGTGTGTCTCGTCCACGTGGCGGGACAGGCCTAGGGGTGTAGCTCAATTGGTAGAGCAGCGGTCTCCAAAACCGCAGGTTGCAGGTTCGAGTCCTGTCGCCCCTGCCAACAAGGTTCGACATCGGCAGGTACCGATGCGGTGTTCCCGAAGGAACGTCGCACACACTGGAGGACGCGGGCGTGGCTGAGGAGCGCGAGTCGGACGACACTGAGCGGGAGCGCCCGCGCAGCGCCGCCGATCGTCGGGGCCGCCGGTCCGAATCCGCGCCGTCGGGCGCCAAGGGGCGGGCCACTGCGGTCCGCGACAACCGTCCGTCCAAGGGCTCGCTGCCCTCCCGGGTGATGCGGTTCCTGCGCGAGGTGGTCGCCGAGCTGCGCAAGGTCTTCTGGCCGAGCCGGCAGCAGTTGGTGACCTACACGATCGTCGTGCTGGTGTTCGTGTCGTTCATGGTTGCGCTGGTCGCCGGGCTGGACTTCGTGTTCGGCATGGGGATCAACGCCGTGTTCGGCACCGAGTGATCCACACCGCAGGACGGCCATGGACGAGGAAGCGAGCGAGAACGTGACATCCCAGGACGGCGGCCAGTGGCCGACCGACGTCACCGACGACGTCGAGCAGGCTGCGGACGACCAGTCTGCGGACGCCGACGCCACCGCTGACGACACCGCCGACGACGAGGTTGCCGAGGCTGCGGACGAGACCGCTGACGAGGCCACCGACGACGACGCGATCGAGGAGATCGCTGCGGTCGAGGAGGAGGACGTCGATCCCGTCGAGGAGATGCGTGCCGCGCTGCGGCGTGCGCCCGGCGACTGGTACGTCGTGCACTCGTACGCGGGCTACGAGAACAAGGTCAAGGCCAACCTCGAGACCCGCGTGCAGACCCTCGACGTGGAGGACTTCATCTTCCAGGTCGAGGTGCCGACCGAAGAGGTCACCGAGATCAAGAACGGCCAGCGCAAGCAGGTGCAGCGCAAGGTGCTGCCCGGCTACATCCTGGTGCGCATGGAGCTGAACGACCAGTCGTGGGGCGCCGTGCGCAACACGCCCGGCGTCACCGGCTTCGTGGGGGCGACGACCAAGCCGTCGCCGCTCTCCCACGACGACGTGATCAAGTTCCTGCTGCCGAAGGTGGAGCCGAAGGCGCCCGCCGCTGGCTCCAAGGGCGACGCGGCTGCGGGTTCGCCCGGCAAGCCCACCGTCGAGGTCGACTTCGAGGTCGGCGAGTCGGTCACCGTCATGGACGGCCCGTTCGCCACCCTCCCGGCCACGATCAACGAGGTCAACGTCGACGCCCAGAAGCTCAAGGTGCTCGTGTCCATCTTCGGTCGCGAGACACCCGTCGAGCTCGGCTTCAGCCAGGTCTCGAAGATCTGAGAATCGTCGCCGCGGCACGGCAGGTCCGCGGCGAGTTGTAGAGACAGAGGACAACAGAGATGCCCCCCAAGAAGCGGAAGCTCTCCGCGATCATCAAGCTCCAGATCAAGGCGGGTGCGGCCACGCCGGCGCCGCCGGTCGGCCCCGCGCTCGGTCAGCACGGCGTCAACATCATGGAGTTCTGCAAGGCGTACAACGCCGCCACGGAGTCCCAGCGTGGCGACATCGTGCCCGTCGAGATCTCCGTGTTCGAGGACCGCTCGTTCACGTTCGCTCTCAAGACCCCGCCCGCAGCTCGGCTGCTGCTGAAGGCGGCCGGTGTCGAGAAGGGCAGCGGCGAGCCGCACGTCAAGAAGGTCGCGTCGGTGACGATGGACCAGGTGCGCCAGATCGCAGAGACCAAGATGTCCGACCTGAACGCCAACGACATCGACCAGGCCGCGAAGATCATCGCCGGTACTGCTCGGTCGATGGGCATCACGGTCAAGGGCTGACACACACACTTTCAGAACGCGTGGGAGAGCCGGGCGCGGCTCGTGACCACGACCTGATCCGAGATCACTGAGGAACAGCTATGGCACAGCGCAGCAAGGTCTACCGCCAGGCCGCCGAGAAGATCGACCAGGACCGTCTCTACACCCCGCTCGAGGCGGCGGCACTGGCGAAGGAGACCGGTAGCACGAAGATGGACGCCACGGTCGAGGTCGCGATGCGACTCGGCGTGGATCCCCGCAAGTCCGACCAGATGGTCCGTGGCACCGTGAACCTGCCGCACGGCACGGGCAAGACCGCACGCGTCATCGTGTTCGCCACCGGCGACAAGGCCGCCGATGCCGAGGCCGCCGGCGCCGACGTCGTGGGCTCCGACGACCTGGTCGAGCGCATCCAGGGCGGGTGGCTCGACTTCGACGCCGCCATCGCCACCCCGGACCAGATGGCCAAGGTCGGGCGCATCGCCCGCATCCTCGGCCCGCGTGGTCTGATGCCGAACCCGAAGACCGGCACCGTCACCCCGGACGTCGCGAAGGCGATCGCCGACATCAAGGGCGGCAAGATCAACTTCCGGGTCGACAAGCAGGCCAACCTGCACATCGTCATCGGCAAGGCCTCGTTCGACACCGAGAAGCTGGTGGAGAACTACGGCGCCGCCCTCGACGAGATCCTGCGGGCCAAGCCGCCGGCCGCCAAGGGTCGCTACATCAAGAAGATCACGGTTTCCACCACCACGGGCCCTGGCATCCAGGTCGACCCGAACCGCACGCGCAACCTGCTGGTCGACGAGCCGGCCTGACGCGCAGCACTTCCACGAGGGCCCCGCACCGGATCGGTGCGGGGCCCTCGTTGCGTCAGCTCCAGTCCGCCAGCACTGCCTCGACGGGCTCAGCAGTCGTGCTGCCGTCCGTCGCGGCGCTGGGTGTGCGGGAGAAGCGGGGGGCGGGGGCGGCCTGTGCCACCCCGCCGCGCTCGATGATCGTGCCGCGGGCGGCGAGGTGGGGGTGCGCTGCGACCTCGCCGAAGGCGAGGACGGGCGTCACGCACGCGTCGGTGCCGTCGAACACCTTCGCCCACTCGTCACGGGTGCGGCCGGCGAAGACCTCCGTGAACCTCTGCTTCAGCGCCGGCCACGCCGACTGGTCGAACTGGTTCGGCAGCTCGGCGTCGGTCAGGTCCAGGCCGGCCAGCAGTGCCGCGTAGAACTGCGGCTCGATGGCGCCGACGGCGACGTGCCGCCCGTCCGAGCAGGTGTACGTGTCGTAGAACGGCGCCGAGCCGTCGAGCAGGTTGGCCTCGCGCTCATCGCGCCACATGTTCTGCGCGAGCAGGCCCCACATCATCTGCACGAGCACGCTGGCACCGTCGACCATCGCGGCGTCGACGACCTGGCCCTGTCCGGAGCGCTGTGCCTCCCACGCGGCCGCGAGCACCCCGATGACCAGCAGCATCGAGCCGCCACCGAAATCGCCCACCAGGTTCAGCGGCACCGCGGGGCGTTCCCCGGCGCGGCCGATCGCGTGGAGTGCGCCGGTGAGGGAGATGTAGTTGATGTCGTGCCCGGCGCGCGGTGCCATCGGGCCGTCCTGGCCCCAGCCCGTCATGCGGGCGTAGACGAGGCGGGGGTTGCGGGCGTGGCAGTCGGCCGGGCCGACGCCGAGCCGTTCGGTGACGCCCGGCCGGTAGCCCTCCAGCAGCACGTCGGCCTTCTCGACGAGCCGCAGCACGGTCTCGAGCCCCGCCGGGTCCTTGAGGTTGGCCTCGACGCGTCGGCGGCCGCGCAGGGTCGGGTCCGCGTTGGCGTCGCCGAGCTTCAGGCCGCCGGCCGGCCGATCGACGCGTACGACGTCGGCCCCCATGTCGGCCAGCATCATCGCCGCGTGCGGCCCGGGGCCGATGCCCGCGAGCTCGACGACCTTAAGACCTGCCAGTGGGCCGCTACCTGCCACGTTTCTCCGACCTCCGTGTTGATGCGCGATTTGACGGTCAGTATTGACCGTTTCTCGCGATCACGCCACGGACCACTCAGGCGGATCGACGACCGGCGTCGCCCGATCGATCTCCGACCACGCGATCGCGATCCGGGCGAGCGCCTCGTCCATCCGGTCCTGGCGCAGCACGTACGGCACGCGCAGGTACCGCTCGAAGGCGCCGTCGAGCCCGAACCGCGGGCCGGCGGCCAGCAGCACGTCGCGGCGGCGCGCGGCGCTCACCAGCCGGCTCGAGTCCGGCGAGCCGAGATCGACCCAGTGGCACATCCCGCCGGCCGGCCGGCCCACCCGCCAGGACGGGAAGAGCGTCGCGATCCGCCCGGCCACGCGGTCGCGCGACGCGCGCAGCTCGGCCCGGCGCGCGATGGCCGTCTCCTCGACGTCGGCCAGCAGTCGGGCGGTGAGGACCTGCTCGAAGATGGGGCTGCCGAGATCGATGGTCGCCCGGAACGTCGACAGTCGTCGCACCATCGGCGCCGACGTACGGATCCAGCCCACCCGCAGCCCGCCCCAGAACACCTTGCTGGCCGAGCCGATCGTCAGGAGCAGCGGCGAGTCGACCGCGCCGTGCGCGGCCACCGGAGCCGGCGGCGGCTCCTCGAACCAAAGCTCCGACAGCGTCTCGTCGGCGATCACCGGGGTGCCCGTGCGCCGCGCCAGATCGACGACGCGTTCGCGGCCGGCGGCATCGAGCACCGCGCCCGTGGGGTTCTGGAAGTCCGGGATGAGGTAGATGAGCTTCGGCGCGGCATCCCGCACCGCGGCCGTCGCCAGGTCGAGATCCCAGTCGGCCGTACCGTCCGAGCCGGGCACCATCGGCAGCGGCACCGGCCGGGCACCTTGGCGGGCGATCGCTCCGAGCGCGTTCGGGTATGAGGGATGCTCGGCGAGCACCCGGTCGCCCGGGGACGTCATGGCCGTGACGATCAGCGAGAGCGCGCCCTGCGCACCGGGCGTGACGAGGATCTGGTCGGGGGTCGTCGGCAGCCCACGGGCGACGTAGCGGGCGGCGATCGCAGCACGCAGCTCGGGGATGCCCTGCAGCTCGTAGCCGGGATGGCAGAGGTACGCGTCCAGGTCGCGGGCGGCCTCGGCGACGGTGGCGCGCATCCCGTCGGTCGGCGAGGACAGCGCGGAGATCGCGAGGTCGTACAGGGCGGGATCGGTGTTGGGTGCGAACGGCTGCGGACGGGCGCTACCGGCGCCGCCGGGCATCTGCGTCCAGCTGCCGGAGCCGCGCCGGCTGTGCAGCACCTCGTCGTCGCGCAGCGCGTCGTAGGCCGCGGCCACCGTGGTGCGGCTGACGTCCAGGACGCTCGCCAGCTCCCGTTCGGCCGGCACGCGGGTGTGCAGCGGCAGCCGACCGTCCAATACGAGCAGTCGGACCCGATCGGCGAGCGCGCTGGCCAGACCGCGTCCGTCGCGCGGGCGCCACTCGCCCAGCAGCCGGGCGAAGCTGCGCGCGCCGATGCGCTGCTCGAACTCCTGGTCGAGGGCCAAGACTCAGTCCACCTTTGCGAAATTGGCTATGCCGGAGAGGGCCAATACTACGCACACTATGGACATGGACATGCCACTCATCATCTTGGCCCTGCTCGTCGTCATCGCCGCCGCAGCTCCGCGCTATGGCGTGGACAGCCGCCGGCTACGCCCCGGCGAAGGACCCGCGCACCGCGGACCGACCCCATGGGGCGATGTCTCGCGGTTCGTCGCGTTCCTGCGCCGGATGGAGTTCGCGTCCCGCCGTCCCACCCGTGGGACGGCGTGGATCAGGCGCTGACACCGCATGCCGGCGATCAGCCGGCGGTGGACTCCGCGGCCCGCCGGCGGATTGCCAACCAGGTCTCGTGCTGTTCCTCGGTCCGGTGCCACAGTCGCTGCAACTCGTCCTGGCGGAAGTCGTTCAGCGGGACTCCGTGACCGCAAGAAGCGCCGCACGCGGGTCGCCCACGTCGAGGCCGCGTACCGCCTGTTCGACGCGCAGGGCTACGACCGAACGACGACAGCGGAGATCGCGGCGGCTGCGGACGTCTCGGTGGCGACGTTGTACAAGTACTTCCCCACCAAGGAACGGCTCGTGTTCACCGACGACGGCCGGGACCTGCTCGCGGCCGCCACCGGGGCCGATCCACGGCGCGTCGTCCCCGGACGACGCGCTGCGTGCCGCAACGGACCGTGTTCTCGTCGACGTCGCGACGACCACGCGTGATCCGGTCGGCGAGCTCGAGCAGATCCGGATCCGGCTCATGGCCACCGTCCCGTCGTTGCGGCCGGCGCGGCTGGAGCGGATCTTCGACACTCAGGAACAGTTGGCAGACGCGCTGCGAGCGGCCTTTCCCGGCGAGCTGGACAACGTCGAAGCGGTCGCCATGGTCGGGGGAGTGATCGGCGCCGGGCTCGCCGCAGGGCTGGTCGCCGTGCGCGACGGCACCCCCTCGGCGGCGAGGCGGTGCGCCGCGCCATCGAGATCGCGCTGCGCTGACCGCCATGTGCGCGGGCGCCCCGTGGGCAACGCCTTCAGTGCTCAGGCGTTGAGGAGATCCGATCGCCCGGCCGTCTCCAGCTGCTCCTTGTAGGCCCCGAACATGCCCTTGGCCAGCGGGAGCAGCTTGAGCACCTTGGCGATCGGGCCCTTCGCCCGCACGTCACCCTTCGCCAGCGCGACCGGCAGCACGACCTTGCCCAGCCAGAACCGGTTGCCGGTGTCGGCCGTCATGAACAGCTCGACGTTCGGGGCGGGACCGGCGCCGGCACCCTCGTGCAGCTCCGCGTTCGGGAAGTCGACGGTCAGCACCGCATCCGGCTGCGTGTAGGTGATCCGCAGGACGATGCCGGTGGGCTTCAGCTTCGCCACCAGGTCTGCGTCGTCCATCCCGATGCGGAACACACCGCCCAGGAACTTGTAGACCTCTTGTTCGTCGCTGAACACCGGCACGTCGCAGCTCCTTCGATCGCTGTTGGACGCAGTCTGGCGGAAGAACGGGCCGGTCGCGACGACTCGATCGGGCCACTCGCGGCCCGCTCGGGCCGACGATCATTCGTCCAGGAGCCCGTACCGGCCGGCCAGCGCGGCCGCCTCGATGCGGTTCGCCGCGCCCAGCTTGTGCAGCAGCGATGCGATCATCCGCTTCGCCGTCCGCTCGCTCACCAGCATCGGCCGGGCGATCTCGCTCGTGTCCAGCCCGCGCGCGAGCAGCGTCCACAGCTGCAGGTCGCGCTCGTCCAGTCGCTCCAGCCGGCCATCGCCGGTCCGGTCGCCGGCCGCCAGCAACGCGTCCAGCAGATCGGACCGCACCACCCGCACGCCTGCCGCGATCGTCAGCAACGGGGCCACCAGTACGTCCGGATCGGCCGACTTGCCCAGGAATCCCGACGCCCCCGCGCGCAGGGCCGCGGCCGCCAGGCCCAGGTCGTCGGTGCCGGACAGGGCCAGCACCTTCGTCGCGGGGTAGGCCGCGACGATCCGGCGGATCGTCTCCACGCCGCCCAGTGGCGGCAGCGCCAGGTCGACGATCGCGATGTCGGCGGCCTCCCGGCCCACCAGCGCGACGGCTTCCTCGCCCGCGGTGGTCGATCCGGCCACGGTGAAGGTGTCGCCGGCGCGTGACTCCAGCAGCAGGGCCAGGCCCTGCGAGAAGAGGGCGTGATCGTCGACGATGACCACGGCGTATCGGCCGTCCCGCACCAGGTGAGGTTAGTTTCTCCCGCATGACCACCGAGGACCGGACCGCCCTCCAGGCGATCGAGGACCGTCCGGCCGTCGTCATTCGACTGCTCGTCGTGCTCTCCGTCGGGCTCGCACTGCTGATCGGCCCGGAACTGGCGCGGGGACGCATCGGGATCGTCGTGGGGATCGTCGTCGGGACGTTCTGCTACGCGCTGGTGCTCGCGGTGGCCGAGTGGCGCGGCCGCCGGCTGCTCCGGCCGGCCGTGGCGACCGCGGTCGACTCCGTGCTGGCACTCGTCGCCTGCGGGCTCACCGGCGGCGCCGACAGCGTCATGGTCACGGTGCTGCCGCTGGTGGTGATCGCTGCGGCCGTCCGCGGTGGGGCGGTGCTCGGCCGGCTCGCCGCGCTCGCCGTCGGCATCGGGTTCACCGCGGCCGCCGTGCTGGGCGCCGACCCCGGCAAACGGATCCTCGACGCGTGGCTGGCCGGTGCCTGGTGGACGGGTTACCTGGTCGCCGCCGCCGTGCTCGTCGGGGTGCTGGTGAAGATGCTGGAGCGGCAGCTGGACGCAGCCGCCACCGCGCGCGCGACCGCTGCCTCCGAGCACGAGGCGCTCGTCGAGGAACGGGACCTGCGCGAACGGCTCTCCCAGGCGCAGCAGGCTCGCATGGACGGGGTGCGGGTGGTGCTGCACGAGTTCCGCACCCCCGTCGCGTCGCTCACTGCGCTGTCGGCCGATCTCGCCGCGGACCGGCTCTCCGAGACCGCGCGGCGCGCCGCCGTCACGCTCCTCGCCGACCACGCCGTCCACCTCCGCGACATGCTCGACGGGCTCGCCGACGTCGCCGTCACCAGCGGCAGCCCGATCGGACGGGTGCGAGAGCGGCCCGTCCGGCTCGCGGAGCTCGCCGTGGCCGTCCTGGACGCGGCCGGGGTGGCCCCGGCCCGCCGCGCCCCGCACATCGAGCCTGCCGACGCGGCGGTGCGCACCGACCCGCAGCGGCTGCGCCGGCTGCTCACCAACCTCGTCGAGAACGCCGCCCGGCATTCCGGCGACGCTCCGGTCGAGCTCGACATGTGGCACGTCGACGGTGTGCTCGTCGTCGAGGTGCGCGATCGCGGGCCGGGCCTCCCGCCGGGGCAGGAAGGTCTCGTCACGGCCAAGGGGGTGGCGCTGGGGGAGCGGCGCGGCACCGCGGGGCTCGGGCTGTGGATCGTCGAGACGCTGGTGGAGGCGATGCAGGGCGAGCTCACCCTCCGGCCCCGCGATGGTGGCGGGCTGACGGCGCACCTGGAGCTGCCCGTCCCGCCTGCCGTCAGCTGACGGGCGTCAGCGCCGGGCCTGCTTTCCGCGTGCCCAGCCACACCACCGCGGTGACCGTGATCAGCAGCGCACAGGGGATGAGCATGATGACCGACCCGACGCCTGCCTGGCGGTCGAACGCGTCGGTCAGATCGGCGTGCACGACCAGCGCGAACAGGAAGATGAGCGTGTTGTTGAGCGCGTGGATGACCACCCCGGTCTCCAGACCGCCCGTCCGCCACGCGATGAGGGCGAGGGTGGCGCCGAAGGTGAAGTAGTAGAGGTTGAGCCACGGGTCGGTCGAGAAGTGGATGACGGCGAACAGCAGGCTCGAGACGCCGACACCGAGGACGAGCGCCACTCGCCGTCCGCGGCCCCAGCTCGCGGCGATGCGGAACGCGAGCCCGCGGATGCCGTACTCCTCACCGGCCGCCTGCAGGGGCGTCAACAGGAGCACGATGAGGTACATCCAGAGCAGGTCCGACAGCTTCCAGGGGGCTTCCGCGCTGGGCGACAGCACGGAGAAGGCGACGGTGTAGACCACCCAGACCGGGCCGATGACCAGCAGTGCCCTGGCGAACACGTCGAGCCGGAAGAGCGACCGGACCGAGTGCAGCGACGCACCGCGCACGCCGTACAGCCAGCGCTGGATCAGCATGCTCCACGGGATGAGCAGAGCGATCGCGAAGAGGTTCGCGGCCTGGAACGCCGGGGTGAACTCGGTTCCGCCGACCGCGAGGCTGTCGCGGCCGAGCGCTGCGTCGAAGCTCGTGGCGAGCAGTCCGATGAGGGTGCTGAAGAGGAGCAGCCCGATCACCAGGAGGACGAGCGCCGCGATGCCCCGGCCGATCCGCCGCTGCTCACCGGCGAGGACGCGGTGGTACGGCACCCCGGGTGGGACGGCCGGAGCCGGCGCACTCGGGGGCGGGAGGTCGACGTCGGGGTTCATGGTGTCCAGGGTGTCCCAGAGCAGGCATGCGTGCGGAGTAGCGCGAGTCACCGGATCGGCTTGCAGGACGCACGGATGGCGATGACAACCGTCATCTCACCGCGGCGCGCAGCTACCTGGGACACCTGCTGACCTGCCGAGCCGGTGACGGGCTGGAGAACTACGGTGCCTACCGCGAGACGGTCCACCCTGCGTAACCCCATGGGGTGGTGTGGCACCGGCGGGCCACGGTCGGAACGGCTGGGCCGGTGTGCCGGAGAGTGATCCGCGCCATGCTGAGCCCATGAAGACCACGGCAGCGGTGCTCTGGGAGATGGGTGGCAAGTGGGAGGTCGAGGAGGTCGAGCTCGACCCGCCCAACGCCGGTGAGGTGCTGGTGGAGCTGGCGGCCAGCGGTCTCTGCCACTCCGACGAGCACCTCGTGACGGGCGACCTGCCCGTCGCGTACCCGATGGTCGGCGGCCACGAGGGCGCCGGTCGGGTGCTGGAGGTCGGCGAGGGCGTCACCGACGTCGCGGTCGGCGATCCGGTGGTGATGACGTTCCTTCCGTCGTGCGGCCGCTGCAGCTACTGCGTGCGCGGCTTCACGAACCTGTGCAACGACGGCGCGGGCGCCACCCTCGGCCCGCAGCTCGATGGCACCTACCGCTTCCACGGCCGCGGCGAGGACATCGGCCAGATGTGCCTGCTGGGCACGTTCGCCAAGCACACGGTGGTGCCGGTGAAGTCGGTCGTGAAGATCGACGAGGGCTTCCCGCTGCACCTGGCCGCGCTGGTCGGCTGCGGCGTGACGACGGGCTTCGGCTCGGCCGTGCGCACCGCCGAGCTGCGCGCGGGCGACACCGCCGTGGTGGTCGGCATCGGCGGTATCGGCGCCAACGCGGTGCAGGGCGCGAAGGTGGCGGGCTGCCGCT
>Ga0307513_10004288_pt1 | contig 19062 bp, 17 predicted proteins | sample 15_EM_MG_FD_202174 | JGI IMG/M metagenome (GOLD analysis project Ga0307513, IMG submission 202174) | Populus trichocarpa ectomycorrhiza microbial communities from riparian zone in the Pacific Northwest, United States - 15_EM | ecosystem: Host-associated > Plants > Roots > Unclassified | place...
CCCCATGTTCGATATGCCCCACCCCATGCTCAAGTCTAACCATAAGTGGATCAAGCAACCCACAGGTGAGTAGGGAATGTGCTGGTGTTTCTTTCATTGCATTACTTGCTGTGCACTCACTCAATCCCCAGACCTTCACACGGAGCTCATGGCTGCACTTGGTGTCATCCAAGCTCACCCACCCAAAGGAGGTAAGAGGAAGTGTGGTGACACCAATGACCCCTTTGCAAATTTCTAACACCTGATCACCTGCATCACCAATAAGGTAATTTTCACCCTTTCATACAGATCCCTTTTGATGCTAAAGCTTTGCATCAGGATGAGGACATGAGCTATGAACTTGCCAATGTAAGTATTCTAGATATATAGGAAATTGTCAGACAAATCTAATTACATTTACAGCTCTTGGACAATGAGGCTATGGTCCTTAAGCCAAGTATGTATCTTACTATTGAATTCACAGTGCTCACCAACTGACACAGCACCAACAGAGAAGCCAAATGCAGTCATCCCTGAGTCAGAGCCGATGACTCTCAAGCCTAAGCCCATGACCAACAGGTACACGGACTCAGACTTGGACCTCAATGGCGATGCCAGTGCCAGCACCACATTCACCCCTCAAAAAGTGAACAAGGGAAAGGGAAAGGCTGTTGTCCTGCCTGACAATCGTGACAAAGATCCCACCCCAAAGGTACATTACAACTTTATTGTTCAATAATTGACTGACTCACACAAGCAGCACGCTACTCGCATGAGACAGAAGGTTACCAACCCTCACTTATTGCACTTGAGGTGCAGGTCACCATGTAGGTAAGTTTATATCCTTCAGCCAGCCAATTACCTGCTCACTATTGGTTATCCACAGCTCCTTATTCATCACCCTTGTCCACTGAAGACCACTGTTGTCTCCCCCCTGTTCACTTTATTGTTACCCAGCTCACTTGCTCTTGTAAGTCGTGTTCCTTTGCTTATATTCTCCCATCATACATAATTTGATGCTTTTCTTGGACAATTCACGCACTGTGGTACTACAGTAGTGTCTTTACTTGTGCAATACATATTTATATTGTTCTACTATACATGTCTATCCCTAAACAGAGCGTCCCTAGTACCTAGAAAGCATACTGGTTACCCTGTCAGTGAGCAGGTTCGCCCTGCTGAGAGAACAGGGAACCTGCTCCCTCACCTACCCCCCTGTATACAAAACTATTGAAAACCCACTGTATGAGAGGTGGGTACCAGTCACTGAGAAACAGGGGGGCTGCTGGGAGAACAAGGGGGGGTTGTCCAGAGACCTGGGGGTTGTGAATGCGACATATGTCCTTGACATGGTTTTACCATGTCTCCCAGCAGGTTAGTACCCATGTCCATGGACGAGGTATAGTACCTATGGAGCTTTGGAACCTCGCATAAATTACAGCATCGTGATATTCAGTGTCGACATACTATCAGAATACGGATCAGTACGTACCGAATAGATCGTGCGTCAGTTGGTGAGGCCAAAAGCCACTATCAGGCTCAGCTCAACACACCGGGCTGTCGCTAGGCCTTGATCGCAGGTTTCGATCAAATATAGCGTCACAATTTATATTCTTATTCGTTTGGTCCTCGGCTCGTGTCTTCATTAGGGGTACTCCTGCGTGAATATTAAGGAGAACCCCTGTACATCCGAATAACGTCTTAATCTTCCTGTACTTTTTACGATCTATTCACCCTTACAAGCCTTATTCCCTGTATTCGTCGTTCGCCGGATACTTGTGGCCCCCGGGGTAGCAAATCGCCGCCCTCGTCGGCCGGTGCCTATTCGCGTGAATCCGACTTGCCGGCTTCGCTTGACTCGCCCCCTACACCTCGGTATCTCAACGAGAGGCATCTTCATAGTCACTCCGGGACCTTGTCTATCAACGGACGGCCATATACCCCACTGCTCGCTCCTCCACTCAGAGCTGCTGGTCCTCGGGCCTTCAAGCACTTCACGACCTTCTCATGAGCGGCCTCTTTGTATTTGCGATTCACTACCTACATCCCCCTCCACAACGACATACCCAACCGGCGCATCGGCCTTGAATCGCTAGTGCATAACTCCATCCATACATCGTACTTCTGGTTATGAGGAACCTTGACAATTTGGTGGCGGTCCTCAAATTTTTCATGAGTGACTGTTGGTGTCCTTCTCGCCTTTGGTATGAGTAGGAAGCGTAACGAGAATTACATTATCTGTTGGCAGCCAAACCGTTTTGTCTCCGCGCGCGAGCTTGCGCATCCACAGGGGTACAAGTTCACCGGTTCGCATATGCAAGATCTCCCGTTGCTCAAAGTTTTCCGGCACGAGGCGGTTGTTGGAAACCTTGGCAACAAGAATGGGAAGACCCTTCAGGATGGCCATCGCGAGGATACCTGCGATGAGGCCGTATGCGACATTGAACGTGACTTCAGTGAATCCGAGTTAGCTTCGCTCACCACAGCACGCCAGGAGGGGTTGAGACGTACGAGGAATCAGGATGATAGTCAAGAAGCAAGGAAGCGCATCTCCCTATCAAAACGCGAACACGTCAATGTTGATAACTGGACGCAGAGGTGCGACAAACCATGTAGGACCAATTGATATCCAGAACATTTTTGACCATGAGAGAGCCAGTGATGACCAAGGTGCCACCTATTCAATGTCGGGTCAATGTCAAGGTTTCGACTGAGGGGTGCTATTTACCAGTAGCCCACGGAGGTATACTTGCGAAAATCGGCGCGAAAAAAATGGAAATGAAGAACGCGATTCCCGTTGTCACGCCTGCAATGCCGGTCTTCGCACCATCTGCAATACCAGTTGACGATTCGACGAATGGAGTGACAGGTGATGTTCCCAAGAGAGCGCTTAATACAATGCACAATCCATCGACGCAGTAGGCAATCGACGACCTCTCGAAATCACCTGTCTCATCCATGATACCAGCAAAACGGGCCATGGAGTACAGGTTACCGGTGGTCCCTATGAGCGAGGGGAGGTCAGGAACTTCCTAAATGCCCTCGGAGTCGTACTTACCCATGACCTCAACGTAGAGCATGGTAATGAGCGCGAGCCAAACCTTGCCCTTGCCATAGTGGTAGTCCAAGACATTTCCGGTATGGTTGACGGGCCTGAACATTACAACTTTCTTGAAAAAATCAAAGTTGGCATCGCCAATTGGCGTGTGAGGAAATAATGTAACGGGGGTTGAACGTGGCCAGGAGATACAGGAGACGAGGAGGGTCCCAATGATGAAAGCACCACGGACGCGATACATCATCATGAGAACCGTGAGGAAGCCACCAACAAAGATACCCAACCAGACGGTAGGCTTCTGGAGCACGTGGGACAAGCAGAAATATGCGTGGTCTGGATCCGCATATTGATCAGGGCAACCACCAAGTCCGACTAGATTGCTGTAGTCACCACCTAGCATGCCGAGCCCACCAGAGGGTTGCAATCCGATGAACGCAATAAAAATACCAATCCCTGCGCCAGTTGCGAGTGCGAGTGACTTGGGCGTGTTGAGGGCGAGCCACCGCTGAAACCCGATGGCCGAGATGAATAAGGTGATCCACCCGTCGAGGAACACGGCAGCAAGTGCTTCGCGATACGTTATGGAACCGGTACCATTGAATCCAACGACAGAAAATGCAAAGTAAGCGTTCACTATGTGTAGCAGCACATCAGGCACGAAAGGGTCTACGATAACAGGCAATACTTACAGCCCATTGCCGGTGCAAGGCCCACGGGAAGATTTGCTAGCGCACCCATAAGGAATGACGAGATCGCCGCGATTGCTGCTGTACCCTACCGAAAGAGTCCCAACGATTAGTTCGGAAATCGGCGAGTGAGAACTGCCAGGCGCATGGACGCACAGTAATGAGATCTTTCCTAATTTCGTCCTTACAGCGGTTGTATTCGGCATTGACTACGCAGATTGGATCTTCTGGGGTGCTGTTACAGACACAGGTACCACCAGTTTGCGAGATGATAATGGCGTTTACGGAAATGATGTACACCTAAGAAGTGCGGGATGTCAGAATTTATTCGAGGGTACAAGGGTGAAGAATGAACCATTGACGAGAAGGTGGTAAGCCCACCGCGTATCTCTGTCGTAAATCGCGCACCCCTTCGCGCTTTCGGGTGGCCAGAGTCTTCTAGGAGAAAATACCGACCAAACGCCGAGCGAGCGACGCGATTGTTGAGTTTGTGGATGAACCCCGTCATTCTGGACTAGCGATGCGGGAAGTGGCGAGGACCAAGTCGTGCAGTCGATGGAGGATCGATAGCCTGAGGCTGAAAATAGGGAAACGGATCAGATCGGACGAAGTCTTCGTGCAGGGCAGAAGCCCCATGTCTGCCATCCTGCCCCCCATCGAGGAGCAGTCCGCCACTAAACACCCATGACATCTCCACCCCCGTGTGCAAGACCTTTTACTCCAAGGCAGTCACCGTCTCACTGTTGTAAGCAACGATGGCAAGTAGTCCCGATGGGACTAGAGTTGAATTAGTTGCAATGGAGAGCAAGTCTCTGGCGCGGCGACGTGAAGGGTTTTGAAGCTAGTCCCTGGCGGATGCTGAGAGCGATTGGCAAGCACACACGTGTACCAACGTTGAGCAACCTGTATTCGAATTGAGGAGTGAGGAGTGCTGGGTCGAGTTTCGGGGCTGGACAATGTGTCAGAGCTGAGGAACAGGTTTTTACCCCGCTTCGTCCGTATGCACAGGCCGGGAGACACCGTAAGGCTTCTACTATTCGTCTTCGATACTTCCGTTCGTTGCCATCCGTCGAGCTTGTTCGTCTTGTTCGTGATAGGCCGTACGAGTATGCCTGACCTGGAAAAGCACAGCTGGTCGAATCCAACAAAGGGGTTTGACCTGGGTATTGGATCCATCCGTCGGCTTGTCTCGGGAACCCGTCGTCCGACAGCAAACGTGCAGAAGATCACGACATTTCCTATTCTCCTTCTCAGGAGGGGCAATACAACCACCTAGACGTATCAATATCGATCCCATCACACGCGGCGACTCCAACGAGAATGCGGCCTGGCGGGGGGGGCGGTCCAAAAAGTCGGTGGTGACCAATAAATTTAGGGAAATTCACGGAGTACACTGTGTAAATGAGACTGGCATAGCAAGCGATATCTGTAATTATTTCACTCTGTGGTGCAGCAGCCATCCCTCTTAATAAATGTCTTGTGATGCGTATGCACGTGAATAGCCATCGTCTCGTCCAACCCTGCAACGCCCTCGTCCGGCACTAGACCTAAACTCAATTGACGATCTTGAGAATAGACACGGGACCCCACTGATGAGAAGCAAACGCATGAGTGGGGGCGGATCCGTGGATATGCCGGTGTCGCACGCGTGCTGCTTCGTACGAACTGCCGAATAACTGCCGAATGACGGATGTGTCACCCTCAGTCACAGTCACAGTCACTTCCTTGAAGGAGTGCAGGGTCTTTGTCCTTAAGATCCGTGAAATGAGTGACCACATAATCAACCGCAGAGCTCCCAATAACCACAGAAGAAGGGCACGGGATTTAAGGTTCGCAACACACTCTCGTACAGACCAAATACATACTAGTCTAAAGCAGCGCGTAAGGTGGCTCTATTTGATTAACATGATTGTCATAATACAGGTCGTAGTCGTATAGTTTGTCATAAGAAATACTCTGGTAACTACGCGTGAAATCGGGGTAAGTGTCTCGGGAAGCCGCGAGGTCACATTACTTACCTGCCCTCCAGCGTTCAACTGCGCCTGCTGACCCGGTCCGTCCCGTTCATTCTCTGGCGCGGCCTCAAACACATTGAAGAACATGTCCCCCTCCTGCAGGTCGCCCTTCCCCGGCTTTACTTCGAGTATACTCGCACTATTCCCACATCTATAGCAGTAGTTCGGGGCGGACCATACAGTCGAGAGGTGGTTGTCGAAGAGCACGGAGTACCCTTCCATGCAAAGTTGGTGGGCGCGTAGGATGTGTGCCATATTGTTGATCGCGAGGAATTTTCGTACGACACCTGAGCCGAAGGTGTATCCTGCCCCTCTGTCGGACATTTAAGAGCGTAGATATTGTTATGGTTGTGAAGTGGAAAGAAGGGGGCAATGATACATACCGAGGGGAGATAGCAAAATCCTCTTTTTCAGCGTCGGGGTCTGACCACACAAGGTCGGCCATGGGACCTTCGTGTGGGATTTCTGAAAGCAATGGGCTGAGTGAATTGCGGATCGTAAGACCGGCCGCTCACCTCGGAATCGATCCACGACCTTTATCTGATCAATGGAGTGGATCGAGGGTGATAAGCCTGTATTACCCGATGGATTCAGTAACTTTGGGACACATTCGAACGCCTGGGCGCCTTACCTCCGTGCACACAGAATATTCGGTCATCAATTACGACCGAAAGGGTCAAAAAATCGAACATATCGGTAAAGTACTGCCATACGGCAGGTGAGCCGTACTTTCTTACGCATTCAGTGTAAAATCCGTAGCTCTGCGGATGGCTATGGTCAGACTAGCCGTGAGATTGATAAGCAGAGCCTAACCTGAGTCACTGCCCTGGATTCATGATTGCCCCGTATGAGGTGTATGCGACTAGGGTGGCGTAGTTTGAGGCAAGTAAGTAGGGAAATGGTCTCTACGCTAAACAAGCCTCGGTCGACGTAGTCGCCTGCAAGGAGTAGGCAAATAAGGTGGAAAAAAGTGGTACTATGGCTTACCGAGAAAGAGATAGTTTGTGCTTGGGGCATAACCGCCGATTCTAAATATTTCAATGAGGTCGTAGAACTGACTAGGACTGGTGAGTGCTCGTCTGGGTACACAACTGCAAGTATACACACCCGTGTATGTCTCCTACTACGGTGACCGGAGCTTCTACATGTACGACGTTTCCCTCGCGCATGAGGACCTCCTTGGTCTTCTCGCAGATTTCCTTGAGGACTGCCTCGTGGAGGAGCTGCTTCTTCATGAGTTGTTGTATACATGCATCTAGGTCGAATGGGGCCATGGCCAATTATGGTCAAGGTTAGGGCTGAGAGCAAGGTGCAACTTGAACCCTGACCACAACGAGCAGATGAGTGCTGTCCCACCCAAACGCCCCAAACCACGCGTCCCAAAGGAGCTCACGCAGGAGGAAATCGATAAAGTGTATCCTGCATTGGAACAGGCTGCATCCGCTGCCCGTGACTTTCTTTGGGCTACTCAATTAGGTTTCAGACCAGGCGACACCCCCGATATCGCGCTCACAGAGGCTACTCTTCGCCGTTGGGTGTACTCCTCACACAGTAATATTACTTCTCAAATCATCCGGCCCTTGTTGACGCGTCTTTGCTCAGGTCTCACCAAGATGTGCTCCAAGCGCGGCAGCTTCTTTCTCTCGCTAGATAAAGTACCCGCCACGCCCGCACAACACCGTCTCATGGCCCAAGTCAACCTTGCACTTATTCTCGAAGTCTTCATGCCCAAAGCGGTTCGTCAGGCCTTCAAGGACCTCACAGTCCCGATGCCATTCGAAGACGGCGACCAGACAGCCCGCGAGAAGAAGTTCAAGAAGTGGATTGAAGCGATTCAAACGAAGTACCTTGGCTACTGTGCTCATCGAGACGAGAAAGAGATGCAAAAGATGCTCTTCACTGTTATGGTTAATCTGAGAACCTCAGTCAGTCCAGTCCCAATCTGGCTGCAGGCACTAGGCTAACATGTTTGCCACCCACACCCAGTTAATTACTGCGATCGTAAAGGCTCGAGGCGGAACAGTCTGGTCCAAGGAAGATTTTGTCGAAATATCCGACGTTGATTTCATCTACCATGCGAGTCTCTTCCAACCCATGGGCCCATTTGAAGACCGAAACCACCAAGAGAAGTTTATTCGTCTCTGGAAAGCGCATTTACTCAAACATACAAGACAGGTCGGCCGTTTCCCGTTGAAATTCATAGGATGTCACTTACCCGTTTTCTAGCTTGCAAGGGAACCGACTTTGTTCAACACTTACCACTGGGACATGGCGTGTAACTCCATTATTCATGACATTGTCACGTCTCTTGTCCCTCAGTGGTGTGGTAATCCACCGACTGCTACACCGTCTCCCTCAAAGCCCCTTCCTCCTCCAAAGTTGGCGTATACAACTGTTGAAGGTGTCGCCTCTGATCCCTTTTGCAGGAACCAGTCTGCCTCCCCGTACCCCAACGCTTTGCTGCCTGCCGAAGTTAACCTACTCGAATCCCCAGTGGAGCCAATCTTACAACCCTTGGCAAGAAAGTGAGGTTTTCTTTTCCGTGCTTTTAAGACTTGTTAATCCTTCTCTAGACGGCCAATGCCGGCTGGATTCATGTTCAACGCTCCTCAACAAAACGCCGAACGTGTGACCTGGACACCTTCCCCTCCTACGTCTCCTGTCCCTCGCCCACCAAGACAGCGCGTTATGGTGGCTCACGACTCATCCTCGCCTCCTCCGCCACCAGGCCGCATGCTTCCGACGTGGCGCGTCACCGACCCACCAAAGCAGCTATTCACCAAACGCTTCCGTAATGAAGACTTGGAACTCCCTCCAGTAAAAAAACGGCGTATCGAACCGCCCCAACTATCTCCCCAAGAAGTAGATGAGGAGGCGCACTCAGAGGATGCAGAAGGATCCGCGGATGACGAACCGTCCGATGGTGGAGACGGCGTTACACCCGCAGTCGTGGACGCTCGGATCCGCGATCTCCGGCGCAAGGCTGAACAGCTCCGTCCTTCTGAGGATATGTTCATGCGCAAACCGCGTCAAGGTAATTACACCTCATCCCGAGGGCAGAGGAAGATTTACCAACCCAATCCTATTGGGTTCTGGAACCATGATGACGCGAAGATGCATCATGAGTGTGGGTTGGTGTATTGGTGGAAGAAGGGGATTTCTGTTCCAATCGAGGAGATGACGGAGGAGGAGATCATAGAGAATGACAAATTTGACGCAAAACAAAGGGGCGTTGAGTATGTCCCTCGACAGTTCCCGATAGTCCCCCCACCGAGGGAAGAGGCCGGCGTCAACCTACTGAAGAAGGGGAAAGAGAAGGGAAAGGGGATAATAACAGAAGGCGAGAAGGAACAAAAAAAGGATCGTGAGCGGGCGCACGCGAGCGGAAGCGGGAGCAGCAAGGGGCGGTCCAGTCGCGATGCCAGCAACGATGCGGGTAACGAAGAAAGAGCAATCGACGAATTGTTCTCAGAGGAAGAGGCTGAGAGAGCTCCCTCTACCCGTGTGAAGGCGTCAAATGCAAAGGCAAAGGCGAAGAAGGGCAGGTCCGCGAAAGACAGGGGCAAACCTGCACCCGCGAGGGATCCCACCCCCCTGGCCTCCACTTCTCAAGCAAGTCACCCGCGCCACCCATCCGAACGACCCGCCTCCGCTAGTGTCCGCTCTCCCTCACCGGTGGAAGTCCAATTAGTACGTCCAAACATCTACCACACGGGTCGGAATATGTCCGGTCGCGTCAAATGGACAGCGGAAGAGGACACTTGTCTCCTTGAAGCACTGCGTGACTTGCACACAAAGGGACAGATGCTTACCCCTTGGAGCACGATCCTCAAACTGCACGGGGTCACCGGCATACAATCGAAGACACTGCTTGGGCGTAACTGTGTACAACTAAAGGACCGCGCGAGGAATATCGCCATTCGACTTCATACGCAGCGCAAGGAGGTCCCAGAGTATCTTAGGTTCATCAAATTACCCGAGGCAAGGGTTGGTGGGAAAGCATAGGATCTCATTTGTGGTAATTTTTGGTTGTGGCGAAACTGAAGTAACTTCGAACTCGTAATACCCCTTGTATCCTTGTGCATGTATCACTTCCCTCTACCTAGCAAATTGTATATCAAATTTCATACCTAGGTCAACAGACTAAGATCGGGAACATTGCTGCAACTGCACAGGCATACGACAGACGGGAGAACGACAAGAAAGAAAGAAGAAGGGGACAACTAGAATATATGGGCATACAGATAGATTGTCACGGGACAGAGAGAATGGATGGGAGGGAGCGATTCACCATGGCCGAGGGTTTCCAGATATCAAGTGGTAGGAGAAAACAGTATGGCTTTACATCGACACTCCTCTTCCCCCCCTCGCCTACACAAGCCCTCGCGGAGAAAGGACGGAAGGGAAGGGAAAGAACGGACGCGGTTGAATGGGCAGAACTAAAATCCGGCGGCTTCCAGCCCCTTGCGTATGTCAGCATGGGCTAACTCGGCGCTCAGCAAGTCTTGACTTCTCTGCCAGAAGAACCCTGGATCCTTGCTGGACGCGTTGGCGAGCTGAGTGTCGATGAAGGCGAGCATGTTTGGGTTTTCATTTAGTTTGTATGGCTTGGAGGAGAACTTTAGGATGGTGTTGATGACGTCCGAGAACCGCTGAAGTTTGACGAAATTGACGAGCGCCCGTCCACCATTTACGGCTATTGGGTTATGAGGGGAGGTTGAGCTCGAGGGTTCACTATTGGAATCAACGAGGTTGGGGAATTGATCGTTTACATGCACGAGGTCAGTGAGGAACATGCCTGGAAAACGGTCAGTCTGAAAAGTCGCTGGAGAGAAGATCAATACATACTGATGAAGGGAACACATGGACCACCCAAAGAACTGTGCAAGGTGCGGTAATTGCTAAAGTTGCCGGTGGGCTCCGCTAACTTGGAGAGTGGCTCCAAGTGAGAGCCCCCGTTGACATGTTGCCAAGTAAGCTGTAACCGGCTCACATCCGCGCCTGATAGTCCCGCCACGATCGCGCTCATAGAGGATATGTTGTTGATCGCTCGGCACCGCTGCAAATGAGACTCTGGTCAACGAGGAATTTTCACTCTCATCAAGAAGCCGACACACCTCGGCAACTCTGATCCAATGGTCGATTGTATCCGCTCGCTTTCCGAGCCCGTCATATGACAGAATGCTCAGTTTGACCCATGCCGCCAGCCGGTCGTTCATCGCGCAAAAGCTGATGAGATTGCGCACGACGTCGCCCTTTTGGTTTTGAGGGAAGATCAATAGCTCGCCTGGCCGTATCTTCATGTATGCCCTGCTCTCCAAGATTGTTAATTGATTCGCAAGCTCCCCCTCGTCGCACTTGAGGAACTCGTTCTTGTGCTTTTTGGTCTGCCGCCGTTTCGGAAATGAAGATGATAATGATACATTTGCTGATGTGGGTGAAGGTGTGCTGCTACGAGTGGCCGCAGCCGCGAGCTTTTGTTGCATCTTCTCAATGGTTATTTGAAGATGCTTGGCTGTCAGTGCATTCGCAGTGGGCGATTTGATGAGCAAAAGAAATTCGCATAGTCTATGGACCAGAGCGGGATCATCGATAAGTAAACCGTGCTTCTCCACCCATTGTGTTAGGACCTGTAATATTCTAAAGCACACTGAGCCATGTCTGAGAGCAACTTTCAAGGCCACTAATCCGTACCGCATCTGAGTGGGCCTTAGTTTCTTATCCTTCCACTCTTTGAACTGCTCTTCACTGAGTCGAGGGGGGTATTCCATTTCGTACAAATCCCGGAGGCTCTCGAAAACTTGCACGGCACCATTTGGAGTAAAAGCCTTGTATGTCGTCAAAAAAGCCTTCCGGTACGCCTGCTCTTGACTGATTTCTAAAATACGACAAATTTAGACGGAGTTTAAAGGGAGTCAGACCCGAGGCACTTACTCAGCGGATCAACCGTCAGTCTCTCGATGAGAGCTGCTACAGTACCTGCAATGACAGTGCCGTCATACTCTAATTTGATATCGCCGCTGTCATGTCGAGGTTTAAGATACCAAGGTAAATTCGCTTGGGCTACCTTGGCATTATGAAATGCTTGGGCATCGTCGTCACCTGTAATCTGTGCTACTTTACGACCATTCCGGGGAGGGGAATAAACTGGGTCGTCACCAATCGGTGACTCTGAACGAGAGTGGGGGACTTCAAGTCGGAGGCTTTGGTCAAAGACAGTTTGTAGCCGTGTGATAGCAGGGGAAGGTGACCGGTATGACGTCGACGAAGATGGTCCAGAAGCGCTGCCCAGAGGAGTTGTTGCGGAAATAGACCGATGAATACTTGGGCTAGCAAATGTATGGCTATTGACACGGCCGGGCACCGTGTTATCAAGCGATCGGCCACGATATGTAGGAGGAATAGGTTGTTGGATGCGAATAGTATGTTCCTGCCCAACAGGCGTAGGCGGTGTGGGTTTGTTGAGCTGCAGCTGCTTAGCCGATGGCCGGGGCCCAGGTGGCAGAATTTGCGTCCCATTTGTCAGCGGAAGGACATGTTGTGAGGGAGTGAATGGTGGTGCAGGCGTGCGCGGTTCTTCAATGTTACCTGTGAGCTGAGTGTAGACGGGAGAGTCGGTCTGGGGAGATGTGAGGTTGGTGATACCACTTGTGTAGGTGCTATAATCATCCTCAGAATATTCCGGGGGATTGAGGGGTGTAGGTGCGTCGATACTGTTGTAGGGCGGCGTGAGTTGGTCCTGATATAGGTCACGCGCGGCCGAATGTGGCAAGTCGGGGTACTCCAGGTCTCCTCCAGACGAGGAAAGGACGATTGGATGTGATTGGGTTGAAGGTGAGCTCTCAGTGATATACTCCGCGTCGAGCTCGATTATCCGCATCGCGTGGGGGATGCGGCGCATGGTATTAGCCATTTCCGCGGATAGGACTCTGAGATAGTATTTTGGCACCCATCCTATTTGGTCGTCGACAAGCGCCGCCCACCAGCCGCTGTCCTCTTTGTGGACGATGGTGAGGAGGTCATTCTTCTTGAATGGGATTGTGCCCGCTCGGTCAGGTTCGTAGTCGTACATGCAGAGTGCTATGAACATTGGAGAGGTCGGGGAGGCCGCGTTCGATGGGTCTGGGGACGCTACAGTGGCGAGCGCGGAGGAAGCATTGGATTCGAGCGAAGATTGGCGGCGGAGGACATTCTGCGGCTGGGCGAGCATATATGCAGAGACGATTGCGCACGACAGTGACGTTGGTGGTGGTGGGGACGGTGACAGTCAGTGCAGCCAGTTTCGAGCAACGGGTGAGTCCAAGAACAAGAGAGCGCTAATCACGCGGTCAAATTGAGGGTCAAAATGCGGGGGCCTCAAAGGCACTCATCTAGACGTCCACAACGGCCCTGTCTGTTCTATTTATCGGTGCCTTTCATCTGGAGCTCTATTCGCCCCAAATCGCCCAAATCGGACCTCGGCGATCGCACCACAGGAATGCACGGCTAGCCGCCTACGGGGTGTACAATTATCCCATGAGCTTGTTGAGCAGCATCGTGATGTTTTGAGGAGGTAACGCACCACCTCCGAACCTGTCCCTAGGCTGGGTCGAATCGCCCACACGGAAACGTTCACGATAGTCTTACAACGAGATGAAGGAAACCTCTATCGAAACGACCCCGGGTGGGGGGGGGCAATCCCGGCGTTAAACAACGCACAAATAGAATCTGGACCGAGCCTGACAGAGGTGACCTTATTGCTTTACTAGTCAGACGCAAACCCCTAATATCTATGCTATTCTGCTTACGATGTTCGTTCGAACGGGATAGTCCCGCGATCGCGTATCTGTCAAACCTTGCGATCGTCGTCAAGGCATCCACAGCCTTGTATAACGGTTTTTATTTTATTTCAAGCGAGCTGAAAAGAGAGCTGACCTTTAATAAAAGTCCACGCGCGAAGACGGTACCGGCCTGTGTGGAACATACATTCATAAATTCAATGGAACATACAGAGTACATGCCTATTTGGTCTGTAATTGGAGCATAGCTCGCACCTGCGCATACGCGACCTCGCCTGTGGAATCACCACCTGCATCCTTATATTTCTGCCGCACTGCAGCCAAAGCTCTCTTGATCCTTTTCCCTTCCACTGCAGCCCAGTCCACGCGAATGAAGGGGCCTCCCTGCCTAGCCCGATCCAGGACGATGTCTCCGTTCACCAGCACCATCCCAATATCATTTACCCCCGCAGACATCACAACAACCCTTAGAGGGTCATGCTGAGCGCCCAATGTGGCTGGTGAGCCCGCGTCCAGGATCACCAGGTCGGCTTTCTTCCCTGCTTCAAGCGATCCAATATCTTTCTCTTTATGCAGCGCCTCTGCACCCCCAAGAGTAGCCATCCTGAAAATTTCTGCGACTCTAGTCCTCATCTTCAACGGTACCCTTCCATCCTTAGCGAGCTCCGCATTCTCCTTGCCACGTTGATGAGCGAGCGCCACGCGCATCTGGGTGAACATATCTCCTCCGACGACGGACGTACAGTCCGTACCGAGGCCAACCCGACAACCCTGTCGTGAACAGTCCAGCCCCACAGGATTGCCATGTGTCATTGCGAGCTCAATCTCTGGGGTGCAGGCGAGCGCACCACCGGAAGCCTTGAGGAGTTCAACCTCCTTATCGGTAATCCAACAGGCGTGTGAGAAGAGGACGCTGCGGTCGAGTAAACCTTGGGCATGGAACCCCTCCACCAGTGATGATGCCACATGATTCGGTCCGCCGACATAGTGGCTTGTCACGACTTCTATACCCAATTCTTTGATGACCGGCCATATCTCCTCCTTGAGCCCCTTCCAATAGTTTGGCGTCACACCGTCGACTAGAAGGCCGAGCGATAGTCGGTCGCCGAGGAGCGAAGAGGAGCACTCAGTCTTGGAGGATAATGAGCGGAGGATAGAAAGTTGAGATTGTTTGGGCCCCTTCGCGGCATAGGCCTCTTCTTCCTGTTGCGCGAAGCAGTGCACCATCCTGAGTCCTGATTTGCGGGAGGCTTCGAGAATTGGCTCCGTCATTGAAGGGTGCAAGGTCATGTCAACTACCGTAGTAACACCTAATCCACGTGGATACGGCGTATAAGTACATGGTGTGACTGAGGAAAATAGTACGAACCAGCATTGAGTGCTTCCAGAGTTCCCGCCATCTGTGCAGCATAGACCTCTTCTGGTTCCAAGAGTTCCGCAAGCACTGATAAATTCTTACCGATGTATTCGGCGAGGGTCCAGTCACTCATCATGCCTTTGAAGAGCGACTGCCAGACATGACGGTGGGTGTCGATGAAGCCTGGAATAATGATCTTATCCGTAGCATCAATAATGTCGACTTGCCCACTCGGGAGGTCTATGTGGGGTTCGATCTTGACGATGCGATCTTGCACGATGAGGATGTCGTAGGAACCAACGAGGGGCTCGTCGCAGTCTTTCGTGAAAGTCACGATAGTACCACTGCGTATGAGTTTGGGCTTGTTTGATTGGATGGGAGGCGCCAAGGAGCGTGATGAAATAGAGTTGCCCATTCTCTCGCAACGGGGTATGGTGGGAGGGAACGGTGACCAGGCGAGCTAGAATCGACAGGTTTTTGTAGTAGTCCCCATAACCCTTGGCCGGGTTGAGTGAAATATTGTAGGATGTTTCAACACCAAAACACTTGCATTTCCCGCATTTGTTCCCGAGCAAGGATCTCACATGACGTTAGAGGTGGCCCATGGGACATACAAGATTTTGCGTTGTGGGAATTACAATAAAGCGTGGTGAAAGCCCTGATTTGCGTCTTTTTCTCGGCGCTTGTCTCGTGGCCAAACTAGCGTGGGGGTCCATAAACCAGGGCCCGCTAGCCTCGTAATCAAAATCCCTCTTGTGCGCTCCGCATGACATAATGAGACCTGTGGTGGGTTGAGTGCCCGGCGGTTGCTCGACCGCTAACAGTGAGGGGGAGAAAATGTCACAAAGAAAGTTAGAGTCGCGGTGGTGAACGAGTCCATGATATGGAAGCCGCAAGCCGTGGAGACACCAACGGATTTGGGGCCGCGCTGAAAATCTCCTCTAGGCGATTCAAATTTTGGAGGGTGCCTGGAATGCCCAACGATCGATATTCACCGGTGACAATACCATTGATCGCCAGATGTGGTAGGAGGCGGCAGCACAGAAAGAACAAGCAGAACGATTACACCGGTGGCGCAGATACGGGGACATGGGCGCACGTAGTATGCGGCTGTCGTCGGACTAGCGATGACAGCCTTGAGTGGGCGGGTGGTCAATCGAATGCATATCTGTGGGAGGAAGATAAGAACAATATTGAATGATGTGGACCCGGTACACACGGGGTATACATCAACGCAAGGCGCTGGGGTTTTTCATCCGCTTTGCGGTCCCTACCGTGAAAGCGTGATACGGTCGACCTACGTCTTTGAGCATGCCTTGTACAGCGGCGCCGCGTATATGAAGGCGTCGAAGGGTACCATCCTACCTCACTGCGCTCCTCTCAGTTCTCAGCTCTCCATCCTCAGTGCTCCACCAAACTCATTAGCAACCGCCTCAAATGGATTTCTTCTTCAACCTCTTCTTCGGCCCTGCTACCTCTGAGACTCGTACCAAGCTTGACTCCGAAATCGAGCAAGTTCCGGTCGATTTCGAGGGCGGACAGGGGAGCGGCTCAGGCTGCGTCGTGGCGTAAAGATTTAGAATCAAAGGCGAGCCTCCCTGGCAATTTGCTTGGCATTATACTAAGATGGCCTTGCATCCAATAGACTCCCTTACCCGTGAGTTCGTTAGATGGTGGAATGCGCATGCTGCTATAACACCCCTCATGCTAGCCTCTGTGATTTGTCCGTTTCCTTCCTCGAACCGACTCTCCACTGTCGCTCCTTTCAAGTCGTCCGACATGGTGTGGATAGAGTGACTACTATTGTGCTCCTTGACTGTATCCACCACATGGAGCCTGAGTTGAATATAGTCACCTCAGTCACTCGATTTGGGGGCCATTCAGGCCCTGCTCCGCATAGTAAATTTACCCCCCTGAAAGGGGGTCCCGTCGTGATCTCGGACTTCGCGAACTTGAATTGGCTGGAAGGATCTCACCGTGGCCGTCGCGAACTCAGCCTGGCCGTCGCGAACTCGGCCTGGCCGTTGTCGTCCCGCCTGTCATCCTCACCTGGCCGCCCGTTGTCCTTGCCTGGCTGTCGTCGTCCTTGCCTGGCTGTCGTCGTCTTGCCCATCGGCCTGGCCGTCGTGATCTCTGGCTGTCGCGATCTCGGCCTGGCCGTCATGATCTTTGGCTGTCGTGATCTTTTCTTTGTCCGTCGTGATCTCAGACACTATCTCGGCGACGTTGTTGGAGGACGGCAGTCCGGTGATGCGGGGTCATTCCGAGGCGCCAGAGTCGGATACCCATGCGGCGGCGGAGGTGCATTCCGCGGGGCTATCGTTGTTCATTGCAGATCCGTCGGTGTAGACGTGGACCATGCGGTTCAGGATCGGTCCGTGGGCGATGTTCCGGTCCGGGGACAGGAGGAAAGGGAGCACGGGGTGGCGGCTGTTCTGGGGGCCGGCCCACGCGTACTGGGGCGCGAGGTTGGACCGGTAGTTGGTGTAGGCGCGGAGGCAGTCTTTGATGTCCGCTTGGTCCTGCCAGGCGGCGATTTTGCCTTGGGGGTGGTTAACGGCTCTGTGGTCAAGCTGGGGGTGCCAGTCAGTCAGGAGCAGGATGCTCAGGAGTCGCTCCCGGGCTCCCTGCTCCTCGGGGGGGGCCTCCCAGGGGAGGACGCAGAGGGGGTCAGTGTTCTCTTCCTCGGATGGCATATACTCCACTGGGGCGTGGGACTTCAGGAGGCGGCCGTGGCGCCGGCCGGACAGGGTCGGGCGGACGAGCTGTCCGACTGTGGTGATGCTCCGGAGGGATAGGTTGCTGTTCCGGCTGGCGACGAAGCCGGTGGTGGCGTGGTGGTATTCTGCTGGGGCGCTGGAGCGGGCTTGGGCGGAGGGCGCGCAGGACTGTATGTTTACGCGGGCTCGCCAGGCGGCCATTACGGCGTGTAGGACACGGGGTTCCAGGTCACCGTACTTGGTGTGTGCGCGCTGCAGGATGGGGTCCAGGTTCTGGTGCAGGGCCCGGGACTTGGGGTAGCGGTTCGGGTTCATGGGTTCGGTGGACTGCATGACAGTGGATGTGCATTGGAGGTCGGCGTGGGTCCACGCTTTCCAGGGGAGGGACTGGTTGCCCTGGGTCAGGTCGCCTAGGAATTTCAGGTCGTAGGCTTCCTTCCGGTGTATCAGGGAGGGGAAGTTCAGGCTGCCCTCGGCCAGGGGCGGGGCTAGCATCCGGTAGGGCAGGAGTGAGTATCTGCCCCACACAAACCTGTTTATTAGGTTGCTTAGCTTGGTCAGTGTCGACGGCGGGATGCCGTTTCCGTCTAGGAGGTAGTAGCAGCGGGACTGCATCAGTAACTTGGCGATTAGTACTCTGTTCTGTACGGAGGCGCCGATGGCGTTCCATTGGCCAATGAGCTTTTTGGTGTGGGTCAGTATCTGGGCCCACCGGGGGCCAGCCTGCTTCCGGCACCCGATCCAGACCCCGAGGATCCTCAGGGGGGAGTCGGGTGCCAGTACGTACGCTCCGGGGAGTGCCACCCCGTTTTCCTTGGTGGTTGCTTTGTGGCGGGCGGACCCGACTGGCAGAACGTCGGTCTTGTCTAGGTTGAACTTGCAGCCAATGGCATAGGAGGTGTCCTCCAGGCATCTGGCGACGTCTCCAATGTCGTCTCTGGCAGCGGAGAGGAAGAGGTTCGTGTCGTCCGCATACATCATCAGCTTGGCCGGGGGCAGGTTCAGCACAGAGATGCCGTGTATCTTGTTTCGGAGCCTGTGTCTGAGGGGTTCTAGGCTGAAGGTGTATAGCAGGCATGACAGGGGGTTGCCCTGTCGGACTCCGCAGAGGAGGTGGAAGGGGCTGCTGTAGCCGCTGTTTATGTGGACGCGGGCTCTGCAGCGGTGGGTGTGGTCCTTGACCAGAGCGATGAGGTCCTTGCAGACGCCCATTGCAGTTAGTACGGCGATCAGCCAGGGGAGGTCGGTGCAGTCGTAGGCCTTGGCTTGGTCCAGGCTCACGATGTACCCGTTCGTGCCGGTGGCGTCGGAGAGGTGTGCGACCTCCGCTGCCAGGCAGGTGTGTTCAGTGATGTATCAGCCGGGCACGAAGCCCTTCTGGTCTGGGTGTATTTTCGCAACCACCCAGGTGGCCAGGCGGCCGTTGATGAGGTTCGACCACATCTTGCAGTCGGTGTTCATGGAGGAGA
>Ga0307513_10004290_pt1 | contig 19059 bp, 20 predicted proteins | sample 15_EM_MG_FD_202174 | JGI IMG/M metagenome (GOLD analysis project Ga0307513, IMG submission 202174) | Populus trichocarpa ectomycorrhiza microbial communities from riparian zone in the Pacific Northwest, United States - 15_EM | ecosystem: Host-associated > Plants > Roots > Unclassified | place...
GTAACAAAATCCCCACCCCCCCCCCCCCCCCAATGATCGCTTTTACATTCAACTCTGCCCTTTTGAGAGTGGGTCAGGTCAACACCCCCGAGCGTCCCTTTCTCTCTCCCCCAAACCTAGTTATTGCGCGCTGTGTCTACTCGTATCATACATAGGTAGATGTGACCATGCATATTCCCTCCCTCCCTCATGCACAGTTCTGCTGCCGCTGTAGTAAATAGCATGTCGATTTAACTTGTAGTACTAACTAGTCCACTACCTTCATATTTCATTTGGCGATTTATTGGCGGCTCGCGGGGGAGGCTAAGATGTATAGTATGAATAGCTCTTTCCTCTTCCTCCTCCTCTTCCGCCGGGCCGCTCAATAGTAGCATAGTTCATGTGCGCGATGGAAAGGACGACGGAAGCAGAACCCCTCCTTCCTGGTTGATCCTCGCCTGTTGGTAAAAGGAGAGGAGATTTATTTCCTCCTTTCTTTCTTGTACCTGTGAACACCCGGGCTATCCATCTATCCAGAACCGCCTAATTTCCGCCAGGCATGATAGGTAAGTAATCCACTAGTGGGGAATAAAAGTAGACCGACCACCCCACCCTAACCCCCACTCTCCCAGAGCAAAAAAAACATACCCCCGAGCAAGAGGAACCCTACATAATATTATGATAATAATATTATGATATGATGCAAGCAAGAAATTCCATCCGTCAATTATCACCATGCATGACAACAGTACTGTACTAGTACTAGTACATGCCATAACCTCCCCAGTGCCGAGAGTGGCCGAGTACGGATATATCTATCATATTATTATCATACACCAGGCAGCACAGCACAGCGCATTGGTAATTAATTAACTAGCAAGAACACCCACCACTCCTCTATAATACCATTCATTCCCAACTAACTAATACTTACCACTGAGTTAGTTAGTTTTTCCCCAATGGGAAATTTTTTAAAAAAAATCGAAACGGAAGGAAGCAGGAATTTAATTTAGTGTTCGGGGGGACGAGATGCATTTCTTTCTTGTCTTGACCGCTCAGTCATAGCATATTATTTATTTATTGCGGGAGTATGATACTTAGTATTTTATATCATAGCAGTTCGTTGAAAACCCCAGAAACGGGTTTTATCACACACACGGTACTGTACAGTACAGTCCCAACTCCGACAACCTAGGAAGCTATAATACGACGCCACCAAGTTCTTGATGAATGAATAAACCGGCGCTGTAGGATAGATAGCGTGGTGGAGAGGGGAAGAAGCGGGGATAGCATGGAAAGCTATGGTAATAATATAACAAGAAATGATGTTTCCCCCCCCCCTTCTTTCTTTCCCTCTTTCCTTCTTCAAGGAATCTAAACCTACTTTAGCTCATAACCATCACAAGTCACTCTTCCAAGATGACCTGGAATATACCTTCTCTTTTTTCTAGATGCAATCACAGCCGCCGCCCCATCGCATTATCCTGATCTAGCATGATGATGAGCACACCGCAGCTTCTGATTTTTAATATGTGATGATAACCACAGGTTTTGGTAACCGCAAGATGGTACGGTAGGAGGAGGAGGAGGAGGAGGAGGAGGAGTTAGAAGGGGCCTAGCAAGTGTGCAGTACTGATTCAGCCTTCATTTGATAATTACAGTAATTAGCTTCCAGCTGCAACGCGACTTTTGCTATTGGCTTAGCGTTATGCACGATAACTACTCGAGTACGGTAGAACTAAACCAGTTTTGCCCTGGAAGGTGCTCACGTGATATCTTGGTTGATTGATTGGTTGTTGTGAGTGATTGTTTGTGAAGATCGCCGGATTGTTTGGGTTTGGGGACGCGTACGTGTGGAAATGATGGGGTGGCCTGAAGGGTATTATTATAGGAGGAGTGGTGGTGGTAGTCATGGACGGATAGGATAAGCTTTCTCTTGGGTATCACCGCCGCCGCGGTTCTGGTATTGAATTATTATTATTTTTTTAAGTAGTTACCGGTGAGTGGGGTGGGTATATGCGGAGGTGGAAACTTGCAGAGAGGTATTGGTGGGTATGTATTACATCGGACGGAGCAGACGGGGAGGATCGGCATTGTATAGTATAGCATAGCAGCGGCAGTATCATAGTAGTAGTAGAAGTAGCCAGGAAGCAGCCTGGCGAGAACGAGACAAGACAAATGAGACAGACAGACAGACTACGAGGGCAACATCAAACTCCAGCATAAAAAAGAAAGAAAGAAAGTAAAGAAAGAACCCGTATCGTGACATATTACCCCCTCCCCCCCCCCTGGATCTGCTTCCCCAACCTACAAGCACACACACTAATTTCTAACCCTTTTAACAACCTGACACTCCAGGTCCCCCTCCTCTCCCTCATCCTCCCTGTCATCCCTCCTATCCCTATCCCTCGCATTCCCGTTCTTCAACTGCCCCCGCACCCCATTCCCCGCCACCAACGAACTTCTCTTCCTCCCAGTCCCATTCCCGCTTCCATTCATCACCATCTTCCTCCCGTCGCGCTCGGCATCGGCGATCATGATGACTTCCTCCTCCTCGCCCGGATTCCTCAGGTTGTGAAACGAGGCGTGATGGCCGCAGCCGTCGCATGCGAAGCTGCTCGCCGCTTGTAGCGGGTTTAACATGAAGCGGAGGCAGGGGCAGGAGGTGCTTAGGACGCTGAGCTGGTAAAATGTTAGCAAGGAGGCTAGAGGAGGAGGAGGAGAGGGTGCTCCAGCGGGGGGGGGCCCTACGGGCGGGCAGGGAAAGGGTACTTTGTGGACACATTTGCCGCGAGGCACTTGATAGTTCATCACCGACCAGATGTTTGTTGCGGGCTTCGTGGGGGGGTTGTGGTTTAGCGACATTTTTTTTGTTTTTTTGTTTATTTCGCGAGCTGGCTCTCTTGTTGTGTGGAAGATGTAGCGTTGGCCAGGTGGTCTTTTTGTGCGCCTGGTTGTTGTTGGGAGGAAGGAAGAAGGCGTGGATTAATGCAAAGTTATGGACGGGACGGGGCGGATGAGATGGATGGATGCTGTTGTTTGTTTTTGCCAAGAGTTTTAGGCTGAGCCGCGGTCATCACGTGTCACTCGATTGGTAGTATAATATCATACTCTCGCGATTTGAGAGGGGGCAGGAGGAAGGGCTATTTTGTGGGGACTTAGGGTTATGCAGTTGTCGAGCGTATAGCGTATATCGGCGAAATTCGGCGAGTTTTCCGAGGGCATGAGTAGATCACCGAGAATTCACAGCGAGTGACTCTTGATTAACTCGAAGATTGCTTAAACCCACTATCATAGCTATCATACTTATAGGGAGAAATCTAATGACCTCAATCAGACCCCGCTTTCCACTCCAAACTCCACACCTCCTTCCCAGCATTGAACGGCACAACAATCTTGTCCTTCTCCCCAATCTGATCAACGACCACCTCACCTCCACCCTTCCTCAATAGGATCCCCGCCTCAGCGCCAAACTCCCTCTCCAACTCCTTCTCTCGCACTTTATAAAACCCCCTCCCAAAGTCGCACACAAATCCCTTCAACATATCCAACTTCCCCACCTTATCGAACGCCTCAGCGGCCAATTGCACAGCATACGGTTGCGTAAACACCCCAGCGGCAGTCCTCCCGTTCCTCGCCCCAATCTTCATTTCTCGTGGGTGTGGCGCCGAGTCTGTTCCCAGGAAGAACTTTGCATCACCGGACGTGGCGGCCTCGACGAGCGCAGCACGGTCGGATGGGAGCTTGGCAACGGGCTTGCAGAAGCAATGTGGGTTATCCGCCCATTGGTCTATGGTGAGGAATAAATGGTGCGCGGTGATGGTTGCAGCGACGGTATCACCACACTTCCGGACTGCCTCTACTGCCGCCGCAGTGGTGCAGTGCTCCAATACGATCCTCAATTTCGGAAAGCGAGAGTGTAAGTCCAGCAATGTTGGTAAGAAGGTCTCTTCGGCATTTAGGATAGTCGTAGTCTCACTGGACGGTGACTCCCCATGTAGGTTTAGCACCAGGTCGTGCTTTTCCATCGCGGCAAAGACAGGATAGTACTCCTCGTACGAGACCACGCCTGCTTCGGAGTTTGTCGTGAGGCCCTTCGGGTAGGATTTTACTCCTACTATCTTTTTCGTGGAAGCTGCGTGCTCGATTACTGCTGGGGTAATCGCCGGGCAGAGGTATAGCGTCATCAGAAAGATTACGGAGGGTTCAAGGTCCACAAGCCCGGAGTGGTAGGAGAGAGCTTGGGGTACGGTTGTAATTGGAGGGATGAGGTTTGGCTACGGGACGTTAATTATGGGGCCCTCAGGAGAATGGGAGGGGGACTACCATGACATAAACGAGTGATACCCCTCCTTTTTTGATTGTGGGAACGACGACACGCATCATATCTCCTTCACGGAGGTGAGCATGGAAGTCTGCGGCTGGAGGGAGTTCAATTGTGTCCATTTCTCCGTTCTTTCTTAGCTATGTCGTAACTATGGTTAGTGCGCAATCGGTGGTTGTTGGAAATGATTGTGAGGACGGGGTCATGGCGGGGCCTCAAAAATTTAAACATCTGACCAACCTATCTCTCGGAAAAAGCTTGGCAAGTTAATGCAGGGTAACCAACCAACCAACTGACTGCCTGAATCCCAACAGCACAAGAACCCCTGCGTTACAATCTCCAGGGAACGTTGACAACGAACTGTTGATTGATCTACAGCTATCAACTCCAACCTCCGAGGTTTCCATCTCCGATACCCAATTCCTTCCCCCCTTGAGCGAAGCTTCTGAAAGCCCCCTGCTATAGCTGATTCCCGGGGACCCCCAATCCCAAACAACGGGCTAGGGAACTGAACGGACTGACGAAAAGGAAATGGCCCTGGACTCACTACTCAACCAACCCGTCGTGATAGACAATGGATCGGGTACTATCAAAGCTGGCTTTGCCGGTGAGGACCTGCCGAAATGCTTCTTCTCGTCGTTCGTTGGTCGGCCGAAACACACACGTGTGCTTGCTGGCGCATTGGAAGGGGATGTGTTCATTGGGTCGAGGGCACAGGAGCTGCGGGGGCTACTCAAGATAAAGTACCCGCTCGAACATGGGATTGTAACGGATTGGGATGACATGGAGAGGATATGGCAGTATATCTACAGCGAGGAATTGAAGACTTTGTCCGAGGAGGTGAGTTTGGGTAGGATATATGGCTGAGGGATGGGATGGAAGGGAGCTAATTTTGAGATTGGAATTGGGGAGGAATAGCATCCAGTGTTGTTGACTGAAGCACCTTTGAATCCTCGAACAAATAGAGATACCGCTGCGCAGATCTTTTTCGAGACGTTCAATGTACCGGCTTTATTTACTTCTATACAAGCCGTCCTGTCACTGTATGGAGCCTTAGCCCTTCTATTAGTCTTCGCAAGCTCCATCGGCGGTATTCCTAGCTAACTGTGGATTATTAGCTACGCCTCCGGTCGAACAACGGGTATCGTTCTCGATTCTGGGGATGGTGTTTCCCATGCGGTCCCCGTGTACGAAGGCTTCGCGATGCCATCTGCTATCCGCCGAATCGACGTTGCTGGTCGTGACGTAACGGAGAACCTCCAGGTCCTGTTGCGAAAATCCGGAGCTATATTCCACACTTCTGCTGAGAAGGAAGTTGTCCGGACGATAAAGGAGAAGACATGCTACATTGCATTGGATCCAAAGAAGGAGGAGAAGGAATGGGCTGGCGGTGGGGCCGCGAGGGTCGAAGAATATAGACTACCGGACGGACACATACTCAAGGTAAGATTCCCGATTCGCTCCCTTTTTCGCTCATACTGGCACAAGGACGAGGATGGGTGGGTGCGCGAAGGCGTTGCTAAATTGCATGCGTTTTTACCAGCTCGGCTCAGAAAGATTTAGAGCTCCAGAGATTTTATTCGACCCTGAAATCATCGGTCTCGAGTACCCGGGCATCCACCAGATTGTGGTCGATGCAATCAATAGAACTGACATGGACCTGAGAATGTCGTTGTTTGGGAATATTGTCCTGTCTGGTGGCTCGACGTTGACGAAAGGTAACGTGTACAACCCACCCTCTACCAGGGTTTCACCAAAAAGCCGAGCGCTTCCGATCCGCCCAGATCTCAACCGCTACACAGTAGTTGTGTTTTATATATATATATATTTTTCCCGCCTCCCCGCCAGAGTTTAACGGCTGACGAATGAGTTCATGGCGTGTTCGAACGATAGGATTCGGTGATCGACTGCTTTCTGAAGTCCGTAGACTAGCTGTCAAGGACATGAAGATTAAGATATTTGCGCCTCCTGAGCGGAAGTATAGCACGTGGATTGGAGGTTCAATTCTGGCTGGTTTGAGTACTTTTAGAAAGGTTCGTACTTTCATCATTCGGGTCTTCCGTCACACCACACACCGCGCACCGCGCACATGCGCTCTTTGTTATTATTATTATTGATTTTATTCCTTCACCTTCTCTCCCTTCATATATACCGGCGTCATCACATCACGCCTTTTCACCGGCTGTTGATCTCATGGTCGGTGGTTACCGTACTGTGCCAATTTGTTACGTTTCGCACTGCTGCCCCGCATATCTGTTACGAGAGGAAAATTTCCCGCCTCCCTCCCTAACCTTTGCTGCCTACCCGCCTTCTTTCGATGTTGGAACTCTTGTATTTTCCATCAACTTCTTACCCTCTCCACGCACCCACACCCTGCCCTCCCCAATACCGCAGAATCCGTATGGGAAAATCCCGTGCGTCACTGCTAATTGCACCATGATGCTGATACCGCTATTTCATAGATGTGGGTCAGTATCGACGACTGGCACGAGAATCCGGAAATCATTCATACGAAGTTCACTTAGACTTTTTTTTATCTCTCTTCCCTTCCCTTCGCTAGCGGCTATTGTTGTTTGTTGGATAGTGAGCGAAGCCGGATTATCATAGTTTAGTTAGCCTACCTACCTACCCCTCCCAGTACCCTACCGTAGCAATGTAGACAAGGAGAAATATACCCGCAAACTATCTCCTCCCCTTGTTCCTTTCTTTCCTCTTCCTGCAAACCGATGAATAAAAAAAGGCCAAAACAAACCACCCTACCGAGCAAGGGGCTCTTGCGTTGCATACCACATTACGTGCTTTTTTGTCCAGAACTCCCGAACAGGGTAGCCCCACAACGGCCTATCACCACAGTGCGAGTACACAGAGCAAGTGAGGTCCTGTGCTGTACCGTATGCAGCGTACCGCAGCGGAAAGCAAGAAGGGGGCTATGATAATATTACAAGTATACAAGTGCCCGAGGGGCACAGCAAAAGATTCATCGTATAATAAAAAATGCGGGGTACCGTATATACGGCACGCCTTTTTTTCGTCAAAAGTCAAAAGGTTTCGCCACGGTTCCCCTAAGGGGGGGGGGTTTCCGGTTTTAACATACCGTATCGATAGAGGGGTGCGAAGGGGAGGAGGTTGGTTGGTCAATCTTTTGTTTTTTCCTTTTGCTTTCTCTTTTCTGTGGTAATTACGGTACCGTAGGGCGGTTGCTCGAGTTGGTGGTGCTACCAAGGTGTTGTTGATATTGCGAGGACTAGAAATTCTCGTGTGCAGTACAAGTACGGGTAGTAAACACATCGGAGATTGGCCCAGGGAGAGAGAGGAAGGGAGGGGCTTGGTGAGTGAGTGAGTGGGTGAGTGGGTGGGTGGGTAGGTATACAAAGTTCAGGGCGAAATCATCTTGCAAAATCCTACAGTGTACTGTACGAGTACGGTACTGTAAATAACGATAGTCTACTTGATGGAATATACCGGACTGTGATATGTATATGATGCTTGTATGACAATGTACTGTTATTACTGCTCCCTTGATAGGGGCGAAAAATAGGAAAAACAGGAATAAAGTAAAGCAAGAATGAAGGAAAAGAAACTCGTGAGAATAAAGTACAGTGTGATAGATGCCTTTTTTTTCTTTTCTCCCTAGGGAAATAAAAACTTGAGCAGAAAGTTAAGAATCCCATATTTTCAGATATCCAGTTTGAATCTTAATAATATTATATAGCCCGCCTTTTTTTTCTTTTCCTTTTTTTTTCTTCTCCCCCTTATCCTTTCAGATACCAATAGACAGACAGAAACAGATTAACCACTCCAATCGATAACGATAACAGAAAAATCAAAAATCAACGCCGTGCATGAATCATGCACCAGACTCCAAGAAAACCCCCATTAGATAAAGAAAGAAAGAAAAAAGAGAGAAAACAGAACAAAAAACAACTCCACAAACATAAGCTTTTTCCATTCTTCAATGATTAAAACCCTCCTCTTCAATTCTACCAGTTTCAAATCTAAGAGGAAGATCTGACCCTAGCAATGCTCTCCCAAACCTTATCCGCGCCACTCCTCAAGCTGTGAGAGGAGAACCTCGGCGACGTGCCGGGAGTGCTGGTACTGGACCTCGGGCTAGCGTCCGGGGACCCAGCGGGGCTAACGCTGTAGTGCGACCTGGTCGCAATGGCCTCTGAGGGGACAATGTTGCCGGCGCCGCCGCGGCCAATGGAGTACACGGGTGCGTGGTGCTCGTGGAAGATACGGTCTCGCTCGAGCTCCTCGTCGAAGGAGAACATTGCTCGCTCAGACTTAGGCTTGATGTTGCCAGCGCCGCCGCGCCCACCAAAGAAGACGCGGGGGGTTGGGGGGGTGGTAGTGGCTGGGAGGGCAGCAGCGACGGTTGCTGGGAGGGAAGATGTGCTTGGGAGACGGCGGTAGTTGCCTGCGCCGCCACGGCCGGCATGGTAGTAGGAGCCCTCGTGGACGGGGGTGCCTTCAGTGATCTGGAAGGGCATTGCGGTTATTTGGTAGAGGTGGTGGTGGTGGTGGTAGTGATGGCAGTTGCAGAAGAGGAGGTAGAAGCTTTATTTATATGCTTCTAGTTGGATACTATGGTAGGAAGTATTGATTGCTTTGGTAGTAGCAGTAGTAATAGCAGCGAGGTAGAGTAAATGATATGGTAGTGGGTAGTAGACGATAGGGAGTTGCAGGCGGGTAAGCTCAAATATATAAGCTGTAGAATAGTAGTCTCAAGGTCTGAGTCGATAGCTTCAAAATAAAAAGGTATCCAGAGCGGCAACTAGGGAGGTCTTTATATCCTAGGTGAGGCCTGCCCTGACGATCCCGCTAATAGTAAATCTGGGGCGAATTGTGCCCCAAAAAGTTTTTTGTGTGTCGCTGGGCTGTGGCTCACCACCACATCATCCACCCCTCATACTTCGCCCTTACGGCATAGTTAGTTGAAGGGGTAACGACCTCGTGACGAGGGGGTGAATGGTTGGTGGAAAAGGATGGCTCGAGGCCATGAACCGAACGGCCATGAGCTAATTCTTGCACGACCCAATACAGTGCAAGCATCTGTGGGTGGAAGGAAGCAGGCGCCGAGTAAGGCTCCGGACATACCAAGCGCAGCAGGTGTGTGCGGTACAGTATCATACTAGCACGAGTTTTGAGAAAGGGAAAGGCTTTTCTTTTTCTTTCTTTTTCCTTTTCCTTCTCAGAAGCTGGGTCGATGTGCTCCATCAAGCTTAGAAAAGTAGGCGGCAAGCAAAGCAAGCTGCTTGAGTCCACGGGAACAAGCCATCCCATCAATGACCCATCCCAGATCCAACGAGGAAGAAATTGAATTGGCTGATGAAACAAAAGAAATCTGAGGCAAGTAAAAGAAAGAAGGGTGCGCTAGATTCTTTTTTTCTCAGCGCCGAGAACCCACACAAGCCCCAGCCCATGCTTAAAGTGTGGTAGACTGCCCGCCTGTTCGGCGTTTTCGCCTAGAGATGCAGATAGGGTTCAACTACAGCTAACTTTAGTAGAAGCGAAGCCAATTTAGTTGTGGAGGCATAAAAAACGTAACCTTTGGGCAAGGAGCTTTGATTCGGCATTCCACCGAACATCGTGAAAATGACGAATTTCCACCCCTTGGAATTTGTTGCTTCCCTTTCCGTTTCCCTTGCCCTTAATGGAAATGGAAATTTTTGAAGAGGGGAAAAGAAAAAACTGAGAGCTGTTGTAATATTCGAGGTCAGATGGTTTGGTACCTTACCTTCATTGGAAGCGCAAATTACCTAACAGCTAATGTGGGTGACCGACCGACCGCAGTTTCGCCTCAGTCGCACTAAGAGTCTCTTTGTATTCTCACGCCTTTCCCCCCCATCTGCTGTTCTTAGGGAGATTCTCTCTCGTAATGGACAACCTACAATTGGAAAGGGGAAAGTTTGGCCCTGCCCTTTTGGCGACGGGAAGGAGGAATGGAAATTTTGGCAGGACGGGGAGAAGGCATTTCCTTTACATCATAATCGGCATGCCTAGAAATGAAAGAAAATACGGTTTAGCGAAGAATGAATCATCAAACGGATGCCATTACAGTGCCTCAATGTGGCGAGCTCATAGTGAAGAAGAATGGAGAAAGATTTTCTGTCAAAATTGTCAGATCCACAACGTCATCCCAGACAAGAGCTAACAAGCGGGAAAAAACCGTTGTCAATTGAAAGGGGAAAGAAAAAGTAAACTACCAGCACAGTGGAGATCTTGCTCACTGGGATTGATTTCTAAAGCTATATAGGGTCTGGTAAGAGGTTATGGAACAGTTATTCAGAGGTTCCTACCTTGCACCAGCACAAGTGCAGGTGCCAGTTAGAAAGTTAGTAAGCAGTTAACTTAGGTTAACCCGCAAATCCAAAGGCTGTGCAAGAACTGGCCAACACGCAGGCTCTCTAGTGAAAAGATTTTTTTTTCTTGCAGCACGGCACTATTGACTGTGCCCTCTTGGGAAGCTGAGAAATTTACATTTCGTTCCCTCTGCCAGCTTCTCTGGTCCCGTAGACTGCCGGTACTCTGTTATGCTGGCACAGTTGTACCCATATTCGTCGACTGGTACCGGTATGGCTACCAAGGTGCAGGCAGACAAAGAGCTGAGGGACCTCCCATCCTCAAGCTTGGGTTACGGCAGGCTGGCTGCAAACAAGACACCACTCTTCCATGGGTTCTATGAATAGGGTGCGCGAATCGGCCCACGAGGCAGTACCGCACACAGTTGCCCCAAGCTGCAAGGTACCGCCAAGCTTTGATTCCTCGGATCGATGGCGAATTTTTTTCCTTCCAAAAACCTTTCCAAAGTGCGGGGGAAAAATTCCTCGAAAATGTGAAAAAAAGTGGCCAGTCAGGAGCCCAAACCGGAAAGAACCTGCCGAGGTTCGGACTTCCGCGAACGGATTTGTTGGTGGCTCCCCTGTCAGCCTGAAATATTTTTATGGAGCTCTCTTCCAAGACGTCTTCCCTTTCGGCTTCTTATTTGCTTTTTGTACTCCCTTTGTCGAGGTGAGCGAGATCTGTGATCTCTGTTTCAACCTGCTGGGAAGTGGGAGATCACTTGATGCAATGGAGCTGCTCTCCAAGCTAACGATCTCGCTGCTTTCGTCAAGAAGCCGAGGAAAATTTCATTCCAAACGGACACCGTTCCCTGTGGTACGAGTACAGTACGGGAGCAGGTAAGGAGAAACCAGGGAAACCACTGGGGGCAAAAAAGCAATGTGGGTAAACAATCCAGGCGTCATAGCTCATCATGCGTAAGAAGCAAGCAGTATATTTTTGTGCGTTTCGTTTCTTTTTTATCACCGACAATGGCAAGGGAGGCTCTGGCCTTCCTTCTAGTTTTTCTTTGAACATCGTCACCCCTCGTGCCCATCGAGCCCGTAAAACTGAGCCCTAGGAAAGGAAAAGGGAACACAAAAGAAAAAGGGAACACAAAAGAAAAAGAAAAGAGGCGAATGGCCCGTAGAACCTTCCCAGCCGGGAAAAAAGAAAACAAATAGTCAGAAATACATGTAATAAATCACCGGCGCAACAACTTGCTGGCTCACCGAACCGTTCTTCGTGTGGCCCTTCCTCTAGAGTACAGAGAAAAGCATCGTGAGGTTCGGGGAGGCGTCAAGCTAGTTCTTGGCAGATAGAAAAGTTTTCAGCATCGCAGCTCCTGCATTTTCATGCGCATCAGTACTTGTAACGGACATCGTGACATAGTGACCATATGACGTTTCGTCTTTGCGCATTCCCCCAGAACCAGAACAACGAATTACCAGAGGGGGTATGCTTCTTACCAGTCATCAATAACAGATACCTGAATGCAGCTCTCTTCCTACTATGCGCCCCCAGTAGAAGGACCCAGGAAACCAGAGACCTGGGTAGAAGTTTTCCATCTCTGCCAAAGTTGGGTTCAATGGTACCACCCGCCTTCCTCATCAAGTCGAGTTTCTTTGGAGTGTATGGTGGGTACCGCATCTGGCATTTTCATAATGGAGCCCTTTGGTTAGCAACACCCTACAGCCATAGTTCAACTACGGTACAGAGCCATCCTGAAAACGGCTGGGGAAATTGTGTGAAGTCCGCTTGGAACCGAAGCCCGTGTCTGTGAAACTGCCGACAGGGCGGCGAGCGGGCGACGGTCGTGCTCTCATTTTTCATCGTGCATTGGTAAAGTGGAGCACTGGGGTGGAGAAAGTACAGGAGCTCAAGGGAGAAAAAAGAAAGTGCCGGTAAAACATACGCGAAGTTGACTCTCCACCCACAGCGGCTGATTCACCACAATTCGTCTGTGAACGAACGCATCAAAGGAGGCCTTTCCTGTTGGGATGAAGTGTGATCGTCAGTCAAAATTCGGCACGAGCCCATTGGACTCGAGTACCGTAGTCGTCAAGGGAAAATAGCCGTGAGGGAATCCATGCTGCATCGAACCGATCACTGGCTCGGCGCCGTCCATCCGCCGCCTCAGTGTCGCCTGCAGTAACCCCTACCAGCCCTCACCCAACAAAAGCAAAAGGGCTGAGAGGGAGCTCCTCCACTATCGGTTGCTCCTGCGCCTCAAACGCACAAAGGGGAAGAGGAACTTGAGGAAAAAAACATCGTGACTTTTTTGTTGTGGACAACAAACTCACCTCTGTAAGAGCCGGTGCCAGACTCTCCCACCCCCCCAAGTGGAACCCCTGGAATTACCGCATGGAAAAATACGCTACATCGTCAAAGTGTCGATTGTCAGCAAGCGTCGGCCTAGATGAACGGTTAACTTGTCAAAGCTCGGACTCACTCATTCACAGTCGCCCCACCAGACCTGATGTTCTTCAGGACTGCACGAACAGGTCAGCTCTTGCCGCCCAACGAATTTCCAAAGTATTCCCTTACTTTTCTCTTCCTCCTCTTTTTCACCAGAGAAGATGTATAATGCCAATGGGCAATCTCCAACCTTTCTGACCACCGATATCATGCTATCCAAATCTTCAACTATAAGCATCGGAAGCAGAGGCCCAAATATCTCCTCACTCAACAAGCTGTCTTCTGGGCTGGTGATTTTGACTAGAGTTGGTTCAATGAATAATCTCGATTCATCCTGCTCTCCACCGTATAGGATCGTTCCTTTGGAATTATTCAACAATTCCGTGATGCGGTGATAGCGTCTTGTATTGACAATGCGTCCCAAATCCGGTGACTTCGACGCCCCCTCAGGGAAGAACTCCTTCAGGCTTTGGATAAATGCACCGACAAATTCGGCTTCAAGAGAAGGGTGTATAACGACATAGGCAGGAGAAATGCAGACTTGTCCCAGGTTGTGAAATTTCCCCCAAGCAATTCTTTTCGCAGCAAGCTTTGCGTCTGCTGATTTGGTAACAAAGCACGGATTCAACCCTCCACTAAATACCGAAAGAGGGGTTGGTTAGTCGGGCCTTCGGTTCTATCGGGGTGCCATTAGTTTGGTGACAACTTACAGTTCTAGAAGCACCGGGGTCAAGTGTTTTGCTGCTGCAGTGGCGACAATACGACCAACTGCGGAATTGCCTGTGTAGCAGATCTTATCAAACTTTTGGTTCAGAAGCTCGGTCGACTCGGGGATACCACCGTTGACGACAGCATAGGCTTCGGGGTCAAGGACGCTCTCTACGATTCGAGTGATGACAGCCGCCGAATTTGGAGCTTGCTCTGATGGTTTAATAACTGCAGTGTTTCCAGCAGCAATTGCACCTATGAAGGGAAGCAAAGCCAGCTGAAGTGGGTAGTTAAAGGCTCTATAAACCGGGGAGTTGGGAGCGTCAGTCTAACATCAAGCATGGCAAGGGAATATATTTGTCAAAAATATACACGGAATATGGCCTAGGGGGTGAAAAAGCAATAAAACCAACTGTAATAGAAACTAAGATACAGCACGTGCAAGTACATACCCGATAACCAAAACTGTTCCCATGGGTTCCTTCCGAAAACGCGGGGACCAGATAAGCCTCTGCAGAAGCGGTAGATCCACCTTGTCATCCGCGGCCCATTTTCTGAGGTTTTTGAGTACGTAAAGGATCTCGTCGCAGATCCAATAGAGCTCTGCTATCATAGCCTCAAAATAAGGCTTACCAAGGTCAGCCTTAAGGGCTTGAAGGAGCTGCTGTTCGTTGTCTTTGATGCCCCAGTAGAGCTTGCGCAGTTGCTCCTCACGATAAGCAAGAGGATGCGTCTTGAGCGATGTGAATGTGCTTTGAAGACGTGAGACAGTGGGGGCGATGGACTCCACCGGAGTCGAACTGAAGGGGATCAGAAGATCGGAAGCCATTTCAAACTTTAGATTGAATTCGGAGTTTGCTTGTTGGCACAGCAGAGAGTCCGCGGTTGCGGGTGTGTATATGGTGGTTTTGGTTTGGGGGAGATCGCTACCGGTAATCGTCGGCAAAGCCCAATGGCTATTTGGTTGAGAGAGTAAGTGGAATTTGGATTAAGAAAGGGATAAAGGCAAGCTCTCTTAATTCTACCTTGATCAAAGGTATTGCAGGGCTAAACGGGAGGTTGATTTTGAGTTCGGAATGGTCTGATTTGTGCGCCCTTTGAAATGATAGAGGTTGCTTAGGCTGTGAAGTCCACCTCAACCCTACCGGTATCCGAACCGAGGCAGCGGGGTTGGGTTAATCACCCTTATCTCGATAAAAGACGAAGAGAGTATAATAACATGTGCCTGCTTGTTTCCCGCAGGTTCGAATAACTCGTATGTCTGCTGTTATCAATGCCATTATATTTTGTATCAATGTAAGTTAGGGCCTGTTTGGCACGCTGTGATTTGATATCATAGCCGTGATCAGAAATCACGGTTTGCAAACAGCTCTCTGCTAAACCTGACTACAATTTTTAATTTCCTAAATCATAATTTAAGCTATCATAGCTCTATGAAGACCTCAGGACTCACCAGCATTTATCATACTAACAAAATACGGTACCATACTTAACGATACCAAAACAAAAATCTACAGCCTAAATATTCGCGAGCACAACTATGAAATTTTCCAAATCCTGATTTGAAAACGCTACCCAACTGAACATCATGAATATTTCAAATTACGATTTGGGCCGAAAACATAGTGTGAGATTGGCAAAAGCTTGAATCATGTTCGGTTAATTTTGTCCACGCACAATAACTTGCCCCGTTAATGTTGTGTCTCCGTCGCAAGGGCTGGAGGGCAGAAGGCGGCGTCTGATTCGCGGAGCATTCGAAAGGTTATGATAGGATAATTGTTTTTCCGATTGTCGAAACCGATATGTGCCCCTAGGCCAGAAACGAATCACGATCTACACCCTGTCCCGGTCGGTCGACCTGGAACAAGGAGCCAGGAAACACATCGACACTCTACATCTCATACTGTAAGACCGCGCTTTCTGGATTCCGCGTCTTGGCCGTCGGAATCCTATGTGCAATTGTCGAGGAAGTTAAAATATTTCTGCTTTTCAATAGCTGTAGCAGCAATTACTCCATGGTGCGGTATGACATGAGAGGAGATGAAAGGCGCTGAGGCTCTTCTAAGGGTTTATTCTGTTCCAAGGTATGATATGTCCATAGTTGAACGCCCCAACCGACTAGTAGGTTCCCTCGGGGAACAGAAGATTGTTATCGCCAGCCTCAAAATGTGATTGGAAAAACTTACTCTCACGGGAAACCTCCTGGGTTTCCCTATAATCCGGCTATGGGGGCCAAACTCTTCTTGTTGAGGTGTCTTCCACATAATTTACCAATACCCTAGACAGGGTTCTGTTTTGAGCACTTGTATTATAGTTTGAACATAGGGAAACAGCTCATATAATCGTGGTTACTTAGTCGTCTGCTGGGTCGGGGTATGGTTCTCAAAGTCCCTTGTCCGCACCACTCTACCGTGAGTACAGAGGGGGGTTTAGCATAGCGAGGATAGACTTTGCATTTCGAACATGTCTGCTTTGTAGGTGAAAAGAAGGACTTAAATAAAAACTAACCGGTGACCTACGCCTAACTTAAGTACAATACCCGCCGAGGCGGGCCCCTACCCGGGTATTAGGTACACCGTACATGGGAGTGCCCGTCCCGTCCCCTTAGAGTAACTTTTGACATATTTCTCTCTTTCCCTACCTTTCAGGAATCAGGGGAAGGGGGCTCTAATACATATTGTGATCACGCCTCCTTCGTTTTGAGCGGTTATTATTCTATTTTGTTGTGCTTGGAGTCATCACACCGGGTCTTCCCTTACCCTACTGCCTGCCTGATGGCTCAATTCCGGTAGCAACCCTTCATGAAATATCACTTGGGGCCGCGAATCCCCCGCAATCTCTATAAACCTGGTATTTTTAAACTCTATTGGGATGGCTTCAATAGACAATTCCTCTTCGTGCACTATTGATAATAGTATTTGTGGTAGAGTGAAAACCCCTCTAGGAACAAGTCACAGTCCAGAGGACCAATATATCTGCCGATATCCACCTCTTCATCCAAGCAGCCCGGTGAATAAACGGGGCATAGCATTCTACGCCAACACAAATTCCCGGGGGAACTACATCAACGACCGAGTCCTTATTGTACAAGCCATGGACCGGTATAGCCTTTCCCGGCAAGAAATAAATTCCATACACCACGTAGGTATTATAAATGGCACACTCCCCTGCAAGCAGGTTTCCCGTTCTCCCCCATCATCCATCTCCACTAGCAAGATTCAACACAGCGCTCCTGGCTGAGCTTCTTCACACATTCGTTGTTCTTCTCTCCCATTTCGTATAGTGCACAAAAACCTCTCTTCGCCCTTTGCATTTGTTTTATTAAATTTTATCCCTTGAACCAGAGACCCATCACATAGCGCTAGGATGCTCTATAACTCCGTTCTCCTCCTCACGCTTATTTCCACCGTCGCCTCACTCCCACAAAGTACACCAGTGCCCGAGCCATCAAAGAATATGACTCGCCCCAGCGGAGTAGTAAACACAAGGCCGAGGATACCCATAGGGCTGGAAGAGCCACTAGGGCACCCTCTGGTAAACCCTGTATCACTCATCCCGGTGGTGGGAGCCGTGGTGTCTGACCGCATGCGCGATCGCCACAATTGCGGTATTCGTCCTGATCTTGGATTCGGAGGATTCTTCGAACAATTTGATCCTCACTCCCTCTTGATTGGCGATGGGAAGGTCTTGAATGGGACGCAGGGGCAGGAGTTGGTTACCAAGGGGTGCAAGACTATGATTCCCGAGGGGCCGAGGAAATTGTATGTCCCACCGCTGAAGATCTGTTTTTTTAGTTTGGAGAGACTGACTTTAGGGCGAATAGCACGAAGAAGTCCGGCGAGAATGGTGTCTCGGCGTCAATGTGCATAAAGTATTCTCCGGAGCAAGACAAGAACAAGCCTGGCAATCCCTTCAAGGTGGCTTTGAAACCTGCTACCAAGCTTAGGTACAAGGTCTACATCACTCACCCCATGCGCGGTAACATTGGTGAGGTCGAGGCCTCTCGGGAGGATTGCGAAAAGCACCTTAGGCATCTCCTCACTGAGTGCTCTTTCCTCGGTGCTGGAGGATACGTCCTTGAGAATAAGGACAATAAGGAGCACCTTTACTATGGGTTGTCGGTTTCGGAGTGCGATGGGGATCTTCGTATTGTTTAAGGGAGGGTGCGTTTTTTTATTTGAGTGAGACTTTAGAGGCTTTTCATTTCCGGATTTAGGTTTATTTATTACATGGCATTGATGATTTAGGGAGCAAAATCCCCTTCGTTAGAAATTGTGGACAAATATGATTTCTATCCTGGGGATTTAGGCCTCTCAGGAGGGAGTTAATCTGGTTGGGTGACAAATTTCATAAAGAATCACTCGTGCAAATATTCCCCCACAGGGCCCAAGGTCGAAATATAAAGGGTTATAATCGCATCTTGTCATGAGCCGGATATGAAGCTCTTCACGACCACTCAACTGCCTAAATCTAGAGTACTGCAATTTCCAGAATCCTTCAGAATTTTGTATTCTAGATCACTAGGCACACAGGGTTGGTTTGAGAGAGGAAGAAAAACCTTGATTTGCCCAAACCCCCGGGGTTAGGCTGCCCACGAATATGATACTCTAATAGCAGAGACCGGGAAAGCAAACTGTCTAACAGCATGCTAAAGTTAACAAACCGAAATTCCATGACCCGACGTAAGAAGTGGTTTTCTCGGGCGGACAAACTTCGAGATTATTACGGATTATCTATCGTACACTCATGGGAGAAACAATGGCTCCTAAACGCAATTAGCGAGACACATGGAATACTCGTGCTTCTTAGCCAAGAATTGCATTCCCCATTTGTCCTAGGAAGGTCTGCACAGATTCCTCTGCCGACGAGGTAGACCGGTAGGACCCGTTTGGATACAACGGTTCCGTTCCGTTCCCCAATACTCGCAATGTCGTGACGTTCTTAAAACGGACAGCTCTTGCATACTACCAAAAATCTTAGGCTTGGCTAGTTTTTAGCTGTATCCGATAGCAAGTCAGTTTTACAAACGTCACGACATTGCGAGTACTCATTAGCCAACCCACCCGCAGCTGGAAGACTCTTGGCTTGAGTAGGAAAGAGTGCGAAAGAGAAAGAGGAAGCCGAAGTGGAAGCAAAAGCGGAAGTGGAAGCAAAAAGCGGAAGTGGGAGTGGAAGCAGAAGTACTCGTGCCAAGGTTGCGGCGTGCGGCCGCAACCCCCGCATGTTCGCTGGCTCACAACCGGGGCCACTCTAAAGAGTGCCTGACAGCTCAACGCAAATTTACAGCTCAACGCAAATTTGTGGCT
>Ga0307513_10004291_pt1 | contig 19057 bp, 18 predicted proteins | sample 15_EM_MG_FD_202174 | JGI IMG/M metagenome (GOLD analysis project Ga0307513, IMG submission 202174) | Populus trichocarpa ectomycorrhiza microbial communities from riparian zone in the Pacific Northwest, United States - 15_EM | ecosystem: Host-associated > Plants > Roots > Unclassified | place...
CCCGGGCGATCCGCGGACTGCTCTCCAGGGCGAGTCGCTCGTAGTCGGCCGCGGTCACCGCCCGTTGCCCGGTCCGCAGGCTCAACGGTCCTCTGGTCTTGACCTCCTCGATGGTCTCCGGGTCGGAGCCGCCGATCGCCGGTCGCCGGTTCGTCACCGTCGCCACGTAGGGCAGCGGGCTGCGCAGGGCGATCAGGGTGCGCGCTCCGACGTTGCCGACCGATCCGCCCCCGACCCGGTAGCCGGACAGCGCGATCTGCGCTCCTTCCGGCGGGACCGCGCCATAGCGGCGGATCTGCCCGTCGGCCTGGCGGATCGCCGGGCCGAAGCGGATCTCGCCGGTCGAGGAGATCCAGACGATGTGCCGATCGTCCGGGCCGCTGGACGCGAAGTCCTCGACCTCCGTCCAGGTGTGGACACCGTCGGTGCCGGTGATCACGACGTGTTCGCCGGGCCGGCGCGCCGGGGTCGGCCGACGCGAGGTGGCGAAGACCTGCCCGGGCTGCCCGTCGCTACGGCCAAGAATCTCGCCGCGCAACCGCTCGACGTGTTCGGCGGCCGCGGTTCCACCAACGACGCCGACGATCAGGGAGCTCAGCAGCGGCGGGCGCTGGTACTGCGGCCGCCCGGGCTCAGGCTCGGACAGCACCGCCTGGACCCAGTACGCACGTCGGCCGGCGAGCGTGCCCGAGCCGTGCGTGGGCGGCATCAGCAACACGATCTCGCCGTCCCGGTTCAGCCCACCGCTGGTGTCCCGATGGACGATCAGCGGGTGCCACTCCTCGCCGGTCCAGGCCCGCCAGGTCAGCGGCGGATCGCCCGGGTCGATCCCGATCCCCTCGGCACTCGCCCCGACGGTCAGCCGCAGCGCCGCACCGGCCAGGGAGTCCTCGAACCCGAGGTTCAGGGCATCGCCGGGCATCGCCGGTTCCGAGCGGAAGCACGGCTGCGGTGTCCCCGAGCGCAGCGATTCGGTGATGTCCCGGGCATCGTCCGGGTCATCGGCCACCGTGGTGAACAGCTGGGTGAGCCGGGACGGAGTCATCACCAGCTCGTCGACGGTGGTGAAGACCACGGCCGGGCCGGAACCACCAGCGGTCGCGACCTGGCTGCCGGCCGGCACCCGGACCTCGTGCTCGAGAGCCCCTGACAACCAGAACGTCAGATCGCACTGGGCCACCCCGGGCGGGAACGGCTCGATCCCGACGAGGTTGAGGAAATGCAGGTAGAGCCGATCCGGCACCTGGTTGAGCCGGAAGATCAACTGCTCGCTCATCCAGGCGAACAGCTCGATCAGCGCCACCCCGGGATCATTGAGATTGTGGTTGGTCCACTCCGGGCAGTGCCCGGGAATGGCCCGTTTGGCCTGGTCGACGAAGTCCTGGAAGCGACGGTCGTCCAGGGTTGGTGCGGGCAGCGGCATCAGTCGGCTTCCTGTGGGATCACGTAGAACGGGTACACGAGATTGCGCCGGTCGTTGGTGGCCCGGATCCGGTAGTCGATCGAGATGTGTACCAGACCGGAGACGTCGAGGTCCGCCTTGACGGTGACGGCATCGACGTCAATCCGTGGTTCCCACCGCGTGAGTGCGTCCCGGACCGCCTGGGTCATCCGGCCGAGGGTGTTGGCGTTCACCGGTTCGAAGACGAGTTCGTGGATGCGGCAACCGAACTCGGGGCGCATCACCCGCTCCCCCGGGGCGGTGACGAGCACCATCCGCAAGGAGGAGTCGATTTCCTCGGGGCCGCGGGTCAACCGGATCGACCCGCTGTGGTCGACCTGCATCGGCCAGGCCAGTCCGCGGCCGACGAAGTCGACCGTCTCCTTCACCGCCGCGATCACCGGGCCGGGATCCTGGTCCCCCGGCGCCGGGGGCGGCGGGCGCCGTTGCGAGGGCACAGCCCGCATCGCCCCGTCCGCGACGACGTCGGTGGAGGCAGGTGTCTCGTGGGAACCGGTCACCGTCTCTTTCTCGTCCTGCGCCGGTGCACCTTGAGTCAGTTGATGGCGACAGTGGCACCTTTGATGGTGGCCATCGCATCCGCATTGATCTCGACCGTGGCGCCTTTGACGGTGGTGCTCGCGGTTCCCTGGAGCGCGAGCGTGGCCTCGGCCGCGACGCTGATCTCGGGAGCCGTCACGGCGGCCTTGCTCTGCCCGGTGATCGTGACCTCGACGCCCTTGATCTGCACGTTGCCCCAGGCGTCGAGCACGATCGAGGCCTGACCCGCCTGCAGTTTCAGCGGCGTGCCGGTTTGCGCCTGGAGCAGCACCTGATCTCCGGTGATCAGAATCTGATGCCCGTCGGCGTGGATCAGGCTCAGCCCGGAATCGTCGCTGCCGCCCGAGTCGGTCAACACGATCTTGTGCCCGTCCGCTGTGGTCAGCCCGGCCGAAAGGCCCGAGTCGCGACCGGCGGTACCGGACGGCGGCGCATCCTGCCCGTTGTGCACGGCCCCGAGCACGACCGGACGCTGCAGGTCGCCCTCCTCGAACCCGACGACCACCTCGTCATTCAGCTGGTGCGGCACCACGAGGCCTCGACCGGGGCCGGCCGCCGGTAGCAGGGTGCGGGCCCATCCGGTCTGCACGTCACTGCCGAAGGTGGGCAGTTTGACCTTCACCCGACCCCACCCCTGCGGGTCCTTGATGTCGGTGATCAGGCCCGGCAGGAGCAACCCGAGACCGCCACCGGTGGCACCGGTCGAGTCCGCGGCGAAGACCGACCCACTGCTACCGGCACCCCCCGAGGACCCCGAGCCCCGAGGCCCGGGAGTTTCCCGCGCTCCCGCGGTGATCCAGGTGACCACTCGCTCACCCCACTCGTGCCGGACGGCCGTGACCGGATAGTTCCCGGACAGCGGACCGGCCCCGACGAGAACCAGGTCGTCCCGCGGATTCAGAGCCGGAACCAGCCCGAAAGCCGCTGCGGTCAGACGTGTTCCGGCCTGGGCGGCGCGCTGCCCGAGGGCCCCGGCCTGGGCGGTGACGTCCTGGGCGTCAACCGAGGACGAAGCCCGCGACTCGTACCGTTGAGTGGTGTCGGCCCGCCCGAAGGCACTCGAACCGGTCAGCAGCGCGGGAGCGTTGGCAGGCGCGGTGGCGGCGTGTTCGGCGGTCAGTTCCTGTTTGGCCGCCGGATCCCAACCGCGCATCGAGACGGTACCCGTGGTCGTCCCGTCGGTCTCCAAATCGAGGCTGACAAGGTGCTCCCCCAGGGTCAGGCTGACCTCCGTCGGTGCGGTCGGCAGCGGAGCGACGTTGAGGGAGCCGTCGGCCGGGTCAAACCACCACTCGACGCCGTAGCGGTCGCAGACCTGCTCCAGCAGATCCAGCGGTGACGCGGCGACCAGCACGGTGTCGCGCTGCCCGGACGGGAGCCCGTCGATCGTCACCGACGACCGCCCATACCTGGACAGGATCGAGCGGAGCACGTCGGCGAGGTCGGAGTTGGCACTGGTGACCACCTGCTGGACGGCTCCCAGCCCGTGGCCGGCGTCCTCGGCGAGGATGGTCAGCGAGGTCCGGTGGTCGCCGTCGTTCGGGCAGGCGACCCGCAGCCCGGTCACCGTGCCGGTGAAGACGGTCCGCGGGGTACCGGCGTCGAGGAAGGCCACGCTCAGCGTCGAGCCCGGGGCGAAGGACGTCGCCTTGCTCGCCAGTATCGTGAAACCGTCGTCGGCCAGGACGATTTCGGCCCGGGAGGGACGGCGCAAGCCCCGGTCGACGGTGACCGACAACAGCTGGGACGCGAGGTCCCAGGGCAGCTGGGTTCCGTTCAGGTGGATCACCGGGGAGGTCATCAGGTTCGCCCCGGGATGGCGATGAGCATGCCTGGTCGCAGTGACAGCGGGTCGTCGATGTCGTTGGCCTCCGCGATCAGCCGCCAGGCGGTCGGGTCGGCGTAGTGCTGGGAGGCGATCCGGTCGAGCGTCTCGCCCCGGCTGACCCGGTGGACGGCGTGCGGGCGAGGGGTACCGGAGGTGGGGTTCTGCGGGCCGAAGGCGTCGGACTGCTCGTACTGGCGCAGGGTCACCTGGACGCGGGCCCGCAACGGCACGCCGGTGGCGGAGAAGTAGACCAGCCGCACATCCAGGGCGGACACCACGGCCCGGAACGAGTGCAGGTCACCCCAGTGGAACACCACGGTGGGCGGGCGGACGTTGCCGGTGCTCTCGTCACTGCCGGGCACCGTGGGATCGACGTCCATCAACGCCACCAGCTGGCCGGTGTATCGGGTGGCGGGATCACCGGTGGCGGTGGTGTCGAAGAAGATCTCGAAGCTGAGCGTGCCGCCGGTGGCCCCCGCGTATTCCAGCGTGGGCACGGCCCGGCCCGGCCTCGACCCGGAACGCCATTCGTTGCTGCGGGTCAGGGCCAGTTCGGCGGGGTTGAACAAGCAGGTGATCTGTTCCCCGGTCTCCACCTCGAAGTAGGCCTTGGTGTCGGCGCCGGTCATGGTTGCCGCTGCGGCTGCGGTGCGAACAGCTTCGGGGCGACCGCCATCGCCCCGGCCGCCTGGACGGGAGCGAGGCGGTGCACCGGCACCTCGGCGCGGATCGCACCGGCCAGCGTGCTGCCCGGGACCGGTCCGGTGCCGGCCCGCGCCGCCGTGCGGAGCGGACGCGGGCTCCGGGCCCCGGCGAACCGGACGGATCGGGCTCCCAGATCGCCCGGTGGATGAGCCGTTTCGGCGGTCCGGCCGGGCCGCCGAAGGCGATGGACGATCCCGTCGCCCAGCGTCATGCCGCGGTCCGGGAACGGAACCCGGTGTGGGTCACCTCGAGTTCCTCGGTCAAGGCGGTGGAGTCGCCGGCGTCAAGGGTCGGACCGGTCCAGCGCACCGGGAAGGCTCCTTCGATCTCGTATGAGCGCAGCCGGGTTCCGGCCACGTCGAGCAGCGTGACCGACGCGGTCGAGGGGACCAGCTTGCCGCCGGCCGCCTCGAACCCGTCGCCCGCAGTGCGATTCACCCAGTCGAGCAGGTTGTCCGACTCGGTCAGCCCACGGCTGAAAACCAGATTGGGCCACTGGATCCGGCCCGGGAACCGGTGAACGTACCCGTTCACCCCGCCCTCGGCGTACTCGTCCACCGAGACCGTCAACTGCAACCCGCCGACCCTGCCGAACATCCCGATCGACAGACCATCCACCTCCAGCAGGAAGTGCGCAGCGGTCGGCGGAGTACCCCCGAGCGGAGACGCATCAGGTACCGGCATCGCGAGTCTCCTGCCGCGAGCGCTGCTCCAGATTCACCACGGCCCGCACCATCCGGACCCGGTCCAGGTGCTCCAGACCGAGCAGGTCGTCCAGTGACCAGTGCAGGTGGTACGCCAGGTAGGCGGTCTCCTGCCAGACCGCCTCGGCCGGATAGCTCAGCATCGTTCTTTGCTCCTCGTCCGGTCACACTGCGGGACGGTTCAGGTTCGCCCGCCCGCGGTGGCCATCTCGAGAATGGCGTCACGGCGGGTCGGTGGCGTCGGGACACGCCCGGAGCGGGCCTCGAACTCGTCCTTCGGGCCGGACGGGCCGGTGAGCGGTGACCCATCGGGGTCTGCGGAACCGCCCGGGCCGGTCGGGACGGCGGCAGCCGCCCCGACCGGGAACCCGGCCGACGCCGTCAGCGAGGGCACCGGGCCCGCCGGGTCGGTGGGCTCGGGAATCGAGCCCACCGCCGACACCTCGAGCACCGTCCCGGCCGGACCACCGGGTCCGGGCACGACGAGCTCGGGCCGCAACTGACCGGCCGAACGCAGCAGGGCCTCGTACTCCGCCTGGTCACCGAAGTTGACGACCGAGTAGAAGTCCTGCAGAAAGGCCAGGTCTGCCGCGAACAGACCCTCGATCTCGTTGATCGTGACGTACTCGATCCCGCCCAGCCGCTGGACCACTCGGGCCAGCACCAGCATGGTCAGGCGCGGGTCGTCCGGCCCTTTGACAAACGGATCACGCAACGGCTCGAGCTCGTCGCGGCCGGTCGCCAGCCGCATCTCGCCGTCCCGGTGGACCGTGCCGTCCGGGCCGAGGTAACCGCGGGGAAGTGTGAACGGGTAGACCGTTCTCACTTCACCCGCTCCAGGAAGTCGATCTCCAAGGTGATCGTCTCTTTGAGCGGGGCGCCGCTGGAGATGTCGAGCGCATCGAGTGCGATCTTCGAGATCCAGCCGTTGGTGAAGTTGTACCGGCCCAACTCGGTGCTGTCCGAGCCGTACAGGACAACCGAACCAGTCTTGCGCGCCGCGTCCAGGGCACCCTTCAGCGAGGTCTCCTTGAACCAGGTCCAGATCTGGTCGCTGGTCGTGTCGACCACGGCCAGCCGGGTCAGGATGAGCGTGCCGACCGACTGCTTGGCGGCCAGGGTCCGGGTCCAGACCGACTTACCGTCGGCACTGGTCTGCATCAGGTTGGTCACCTCGACGCCGATGTCGAGTCCGCTGACACTGGTCAGCATGGACATCGGTGCACCGTCGAATTCGAGGAAGAACGCGTTGCCGATCAGGCTGGTGTCGGCCACGAGTGAGTTGGCCATGACGGGGTACTCCTTCAGTTAGCTTTGTTGGCAGAGACGAGAGGCAGGGGCGAGAGCGCGATCAGGCCGCGGACTGCTTGTGCTGCGCGATCCGGAAGATCACGAATTCGGCCGGCTTCGACGGGGCGAGCCCCACCTCGACGATGAGCTTGCCCGCATCGACGCTGTCCGGCGGGTTCGTCTCGGCGTCGCACTTGACGTAGAAGGCCTGGTCGGGCGTCGTTCCGGCGAGCGCTCCCTCGGACCACAGTCCCCGCAGGAACGCGTTGAGGGTGCGCTTGACGCCCTCCCAGAGCGGGACGTCGTTCGGCTCGAACACCGCCCACTGGGTTCCGTCCAGGATGGTCTTCTCGACCATGTTGAACAGGCGCCGCACGTTGATGTAGTTCCAGTCGGTGTCGCTGGCCAGCGTCCGCGCTCCCCAGACCCGGATTCCCCGCACCCCGAACGGGCGGATGCAGTTGATCCCGATCGGGTTCAGCAGGGACTGCTCGTTCTGGGTGATCGTGCGCTCGATGTCCAGGACACCACGCAGGGTGTCGTTGGCCGGCGCCTTCCAGACCCCACGGGTGGCGTCGGTGCGGGCCCACAGGCCGGCGATGTGCCCGCTCGGCGGGATCAGGATCTCCTGGTCGCCGCCGGTCCCGACCGGGTTCTCGACCTTCACCCAGGGGTAGTAGAACGCGGCGAAAGCACTGTCGTACATCGCCGTTTCGCTGCGCCACTCCTTGATCTGCTGCGGGCCCATGCCGGGCGGGGCGTCGAGGATCGCCATCCGGTTGGTGTACTGCTCACAGTGCGAGATCAGCGAGGTCTGCACCGCCTTCCACAGGCCCAGGTCGAGCGACCCGTCCGCCTTGGTGGCCGCGGTGACCAGGTCGGGAACGATGACGATGGTGACGTCCTCGGCGATGGCCAGGCCACCGATCCCCCGGCGGGTGCTCTCACTACCGGCGAAGGCCCGGCCGGACACGGTCACCGGTACCGGGGTGGCCCCGGCCAGGTCGTACGCGCCCGGACGCAGCAGCTCCAGCTGCGAGGTGAGGTCGGCGTCGGCACTGACCTCGACCTTCACCTTGATCCGGGTGGACGTGCCGTTGATCGCGGCCCCGGCCTCACCGGGTCCGTCGAGGGTGAGGCCCGGGTAGGACTCCACGATGTCCTTGCCCTCGAAGACGTCGAGGCGGAAGGTCACCGGCGCGTCGTCGCCGGCCGCTTCCTCCGACTGCACGCCGATGCTGAGCACGGCGTCCGGCTCAATGGACTCGACGCTCAGCGGAGTGCCCAGGGCGCGGTCGGCCGCCGGCAGGGCAACCGTGGACGGCTGGCCGGACGGGCTGGTGTGCGGCACCCGGACGATGTAGGCGAGCGATCCGCCGTTCTGGAAGTACCCGAACACCGACAGCGGCAGCATGGCCCCGGGCATGAACGACCCGTACAGCTGCTCGAACTGGGTCCAGCTGGTGACCAGCCGGGGGGCCAGGCCCTCCGGATCCATCAGGTCGTCTGTCGGGTAGCGCTCAGTGAAACCGACGAACGCCGCTACTGCGGTAGGGGCAGCAGACAGCACTTTCTGCGTCGAGGCGACTTCCTCGACATAAACGCCGGGGGCCGTGTATGTGGGCATGCGGGAACTCCCTGGGATGCGCGAGCGGGCTCGGCCGCGCGGGAATCAGAATGTTCTCGGCTCGATCCCCTGACAACGCCGCCGAATGAAGCTTCGGTGCGGTGTCGAATGACCTTGAGCATTCGCCGGTCCAGGCCACCGAGTAGCGGTCAGCTCATCAGCGAGCGCATCGCTCCGGGCATCTGAATGCCGATCACACCGCCGTAGGCGCACGGGCAGGTCCCGCCCGACCCGAGCGCGGAAAGTCCGCCCACCGAGGTACGCACCACCGGGCTGATCCAGGGCCCCACCGGCATCGGCAAGCAGGGCATCGGGGTGAGCACCCCGAGTGCAGCGACCGTGGCGGCCAGCACCATCGGATTGGCCGGACTCTGGCACATCCCGAACGGCATCAGATTGAGAAACGGCACGTTGTCGGTGATCCGCGCCACCGGGCGTCCCTCCACCAGCACCCGCGCCGCGGGCAGAACCATCAGCGCGGAGGGGGCGGTACCCATCGGGCACTGCAGGACGGCACCGGCAACGACCGGGAGCGGGCTCACGAGTTCTCGATTCGCTCAGGTACGGCACTCGGGATCGAGCCGGACGACCCACTCGCCGGGGCTGAGCCGGTGGTGGCGGGCACCGAGGTCGGCGTCGCGACCGGCCCCCGGACCGAGGCCGTCAGGGCAGGACCGGTCGTCCGCACGAAACAGACCACGGATCGGTCCGACCGGACCGATGAGGTGACCAGGCGAGCCAGCGGACCGAGCTTAGGTCGCTGGGCGGAAGCCGCCGTCCAAGAGGAGACCGACGGAAACAAGTAGGTCAAGAAGTACCACGGTTTAAGGGAATTCGACCCGAGGTAAGCGCGGAAGCGCTCGGCACAGGCCTCCCGGGCGAACGTCTGCAGAACATCACGGCCGGGGTATTCGCTCGAGGACGCCGGGGCTGCGGGCGCGGTGGAGGCGGCCGACGTGGACGGCGTTGACGTGGACGGTATTGGGGTGGCAGGTGCCGTCGAGGCCGGCGGATAAGGCAGCCGCGCGTACACCTCCATGGCGTGTCGCTCGTGACACGGCACGACTCGGGTCCTGGCGATCGCGGCGCTGGCCCGGGTACCCGGGTCGACGCAGTCCCCCGGACGCAACCCGGCAACCCATTGCAGCTCGCCCTTCTGATCGCTGGACGAGCAGGAACCGACACTCAGCAGCACGCTCAGAGCGAGCACCAGCGCCACCGGACGCGACACGAAATGGCCCCCCATCACATATTTCGCCGCATTCCGGCGCCGCGCGGCGGAACGTCTCCCTGCCAAAGGACCCTAGCAGCGGGACGACGGCGGACCCGGGACCGACGGCACGGCCATCGAAGCGCTCGAACAACGCGCCGGAGTCGTCGTCCGCCGATCCGCGATCAGGTCACCGATGGAAGCCCCGGGCCAGGTAGCCCACGGCTCGGTAGGAAACGGGGGTTTCAGGCGTGTCCGCATCGAGACCGTGCCTGCGTACCAGGGCGGTGAACGCCGGTTGGACAAACGCTGCGTCTTCGGCCCGGGTCTGGGTGGACAGTTCGAGGACGTCGAATCGATCCCCCATCGCGAGGTCGTCGCCGATCGGGATGGTCCACCGCTGGGCGGCGACGTCCAAGTCGTTCCGCCGGAAGATCCAGTTGCGGCCGATGACCGGTCCCAACTCGGTGAACCGAGTCGTATCCGCGTCAATGCGTGCGCACTCGGCCAGGAACCGGCGTTGACTCTGTGAGAGCAGGTCGCCCGACGTACCCGGGTTGGATGGAGTCCAGACTGCTGACCGGCGGCGGAGCGTGACCAGCGAGGCCTCAGTGGTCTTGTTCCCGCCTGTCCAGTCCTCGGTGACGCTGAGCGTCTCGCCGTTGCGAGTGTGGAAGGCCAGCCAGAAGGGGGTGAGGTGCCTACGCCGAAACGGATGGACGAATACCGTGACGTCATCGTCACCATGGCGGGCCGCGTTGGTGGCGCGCAGTTGCCTGCGCAGGACGACTCCGCGATCGATGAGGGGATGACTGAAGCCATCGGCGAGGTCTTCGTAGAGCAGGATCATGGATGGGTTCGCGGTGCGTGGGTCGAGGTCGAATGCCTCCGTCGCTCGCCTGACTTGCGAGCCCAGGATGCAGATGCGGAGACGGATCGAATCGAGACGACGCGTCTCGGTGGTGTTCACACCGATCCCCTCTCCTGCTGAGGCCCGGGAGATGGGCATACTGCCGATTCGATCCAAGCGCCGATTTGCTAATGCCGACATTGGGGAAACCCCCAAGCTATCCAAATCGGTAGTCTTTTCCGGCGCTGCGGTCGATGATGGTCTAGGCCGCTACGCCGTGGGGGTGATCGGCTATGGAGAGGTCTGAGATCGCTGGCCAGCTATGGCCGGGATCCCGCTGGCTGACCCCGGACGATCCGTTTGTGGGACGGGCCCGAGAATGCCGCTTGTTGGAGGGCATGGCCGCCTCCGTCACCGAAGGAGGGGCGGCCGGCGTCATCCTCGGAGATGCCGGCATCGGAAAGACGGCTCTCCTGAGCCAAGTAGCCAAAACCAGCACGGCACGGATCGCCTGGGTACGTGGCGTGGAATCTGAGGCAGTGCTGCCGTTCGCGGCTGCGGCTGACTTGCTGACACCATTCCGTGAACATTTCTGTGGCCTGCCACCCGCGCAACGTCGCGCTCTGGAAGTCGCGCTGGCGATGACCGAAGGAACGGTGGCGGGGTCCCTTGCCAGCTGTGCAGGGGCGCTCGGGGTGCTGGCGGCGGCAGGTGAGCAGCAGCCGTTGCTCGTCCTCGTCGACGACTTGCAGTGGGTGGATTCCGAGTCGCAGCAATTGTTGATTTTCGTGGCGCGCCGACTGGCTGCCGAGCGCATCGTCATGATCTTCGCGGTCCGCGACCAGCCCGGTAGTCCCTTGCCCACCCACGACCTGCCCGTTCTGCGGTTGGGCGGACTTTCGCTGAACGACTGTGTGGACCTGACGCGACGACGACAGCTGGTCGTAGCACCGGATGTCCTGGCGTCGATCGTCACGGCCACCAGCGGCAATCCGCTCGCGGTTCTTGAAACCCTCGCCCGCGGTCCGAGCTCGATTCCCCGACCAGCTGGCGAGCAGGTCATCGCCGTCGGGTCATCGGTCGAACGTGCCTGGCGAGGTGTCCTGGAAAAGCTCCCCCAGCGCACCCAACGGGCGCTGTTCGCCGTCGCCGTCATGCGATTTTCCCGTTCACCTGGGCTCCACGTCGTTTTCGACGCGCTCGGATTGTCCATCGCCGACCTCGAGCCGGCCGAGCGGCATGGCTTGATACACATCGGCAGTGACGCCGTCGAGCTTCGCCACCCGCTGCTGCGATGCGTCTTGATCAACAGCATCCCATTGGATGTTCGGCTTTCCACGTACCGAGCACTCGCCGACGTCGTCGAGGACGACCTGCGCCCGTGGTACCTCTCGCAGTCGATCATCGGCCCCGATAACGCCATGGCGCTCGAGCTCGCCGATGCCGCTGAGCGGGCCCGTAGACGGAGCGGATACGGCGCTGCGGGGCTGCTGTCGGAAAGATCAGCAGAACTGACTCGGGACCCGGAAACGCGCGCACGACGTCTTTTGGAAGCCGCGACAGACGGACTGCTGGCCGGCGATCCGGCCTCGGCCGGACGCGCCGAGCAAGCCCTCCGACTGCGTTCCGACGCGGAGTTCGTCGCCGACGCGATGTTGGTTCGAGGCCGGGCACTCGCCTGGATGGGATATCCGACGCAGGCCTATGAGGAACTCTCCCGGACAGCGCTCGGGTTGGAAGGGCTGTTGCCCCAGCAGGCTGCAGGTCTTCTCGCCGAGGCCACCCTGCCTGCGGCCATGGCTGGGCGACCCGACCAGGCCATCGAGGCCGCCCTTCGTGCTGAGCAGTGTTTGGCCGGCCCGGCGACCTTCCGGGTACTCGCCATGTTGGGTAGGGCCTACGTGCTGTCGGGACGCGTGCAGGAGGGGCGGGAACGGTTGGACGCCGCCCAAGCGAGACTCGTGTCGGCCGACCCCGTTCACGATCAGCAAGCCGTGGCGTTCCTGGGGCGGGGACGCCTCTGGACCGAGGAGTTCGAGGAGGCTCGCTCCACGCTGAGCGCCACGATTGAAAGCGCTCGGCAAGGGGCAACTCCGGCAGTCCTCGCCCTCGCTTTGAGTACGCGCAGCGAGGTCCAGATCTGGAACGGACAGTGGGCGGCCGCCTACGCCGACGCGACCGAGTCCTTGCAGTGGGCCGAGGAACTGCACCAGCCGGCCATGGTCGGATACAGCCTGATGCTGCTGGCCCGCATCGACGCCGGCCGCGGTGAGCGCGACCGCTGGGAAGCGCAGATCGAACGGGCCCGACGCGAAACCGGAGTCTTCGGTGTCGACTGTCTGCCCGTGTACGAGGCCGGCGTTCTCGGGTTCGCCGCTCTTGGCGACGGCGAACCGCCGACCGCCGTCGAACACCTGGAACGCGCGTGGGACTCAACGACAGCGGCCGGAATGGGTAACCCCAACGTCGTGCCCTTCGCGGCCGACCTGGTGGAGGCCCATATCCGCTGCGGCAACCTGGATCGAGCGGCGACGTTGCTGGAATGCCTGGACGAGAGCGCCCGGGCTACAGGTCTGGTGTATCCCACCGCTGCCGCCATCCGATGCCATGGCCTGCTGGCCGACGATGTCGACCAAGCCGCCGAGCTGTTCGCCTCAGCGCGGATCGCGTATTCGCGTCGGCCGATGCCGTTCGAGCAGGCCCGCACCCTTCTCTGCGAGGGCGAAACCCTCCGCCGAGGTCGGCGGCCCGGAGCGGCCCGCGGCCCTCTGAACGAGGCGCAGGCCATCTTCGAGCGCCTCGGCGCCCGGCCCTGGGCAGCCAGAGCGCGAACCGAACTCGGAGCGGCCGGCTACCGCGCGACCAGGGAACGGGACGACCTGCTGCCACTCGAAATTCTGACTCCCCAGGAATTGCAGATCGCTCGAATGATCGCCAGCGGCAGGAACAACGCGGAGGCCGCCGCGGCCTTGTTCATCTCCCGCAAGACCATCGAAGCGCATCTCACCCGTGTCTATCGAAAGCTGGCCGTCCGCTCCAGAAGTGAGCTGACCAGGATGCTGATGGCCCGGGGCATCGTGGACTAGCCTAGCCACGGATCGACGCGACCGGCGGGGCGCAGGCCGTGTCGACCAGGTGCAGCAGGGCGCGACCGGGTTCGACGCCGATCTCGTCCAGCAATACCTTCCGGTACACCGCATAGGCTCGCCGTGCCTCCCGCCAGTTCCGTTCGGCCAGGTGAGCTTTGATCAGGAGCGTCTGTGCCGATTCCCGCAGCGGGTCGGCGACGACGGCGGTAAGCGCGACGTCCACCGCCTCCGCACAGCGCCCGCGGGCGATGAGGTGCCGGGCCAGCGCCTCCAGGGCGTGCAGCAGGCGCTGCCGGACGCGCTCACGCTCCATCAGAGCCCAGTCGTCGTAGCACCCAGGAAGGAAGTCGAGTTCATCCAGCCGCCAGGGCACCGCCGCCAGATCGTTCGGCCGCACCTCGTTCCGGATCAGCCGCTGACCCCAGTCGCAGACCAGTCGGACGTCGACCGAGACATCGGGGCGCAGCCCCACGAAGACCTTGTCCGCATCGATCAGTTCGACACCGAGGTTGCGCAGCCGCCACAGGGCCGAGCGGAGATTGCCTGACGCCCGGGCCTCGTCCCCCAGCGGCCAGAGCAAGGCCGCAGCGTACCGGCGCTCCACCGGGCCTGGCTGCAGGGCGATGAACACCAGCAGGCGTTTACTCCCCTCCGGCACCTCGATCTTCCGACCCGCCAGGGTCACGAACGGGCCGCCGAAAAGGTGAACGACACCCGCACAGGCCCGTTCGGACCTGGTCAGCGATTCGATCAGTGGTGAGACCACGGCAACCCCCCAGACGCGGTGACCCAGCGTGGTGTGGGCCTACCCTCATCGCCACTGCGTCACGCGAGCGTCACGCAGGGCTTCGGCTGCCGCGCCACCGGGTGCGCGTGACCGCCGCGCTAGCCGTCCTCGGTCCCCGGCCGGGTCGCGGGTTTGGTCACCTGCTCGGCCATCACGCTGAGTAGCGTGAAGATCTCGTCCAGGTCCACGCTCGAGAAATGGCGCTCCACTGACGACGACGTCACGTCCAGGTTGAACCGGGCGTTGCAAACCAGACGCCCGTTCTGGGACCGCATCGTGACGATGCAGACCGCGACCGGGGGAGGTCGGCGCGGTTGCTCGGCGGCCGGGGGCCGGGTCGGCGGAGGTATCACACCGTGAATGATCTCCCGACGCCGTCACCCGGCCGTGACAGCTTCGGCCCGGCCGGCATCGGTGCCCGGAATCAGGGCGCGGAGCTCGGCCGACGGATCAACGCCCAGCTCACCTCGCAACCGGGTGCGGAACGCTCGGTAGCAGGCCATGGCGGTCGCGACATCATGGCGCGCCAGGTGAGCCCGGATCACCGCGGCCTGCGCGCTGTCCCGTAGTGGGTCGGCGGTGGCCGCGGCAACCGCCGCCTGGATCGATCGGGCATATCGACCCTCGGCCAGCAGATCCCCGGCATAGTTGATCAGCGCGGTCACCCGCAGCTGGGCGAAGCGCTCCTGCGGCATCAGGACCCAGTCGTCGTACCAGCCGGGAAGCAGGTCCCCGCAGTGCAGCAGAAGCTGACCGTCGGCCGGGCTGTCCAACAGGCTCTCGGCCACGGCGGTGGCGGCCGCCAGATCGATCTGCAGCTGTGGACCATGCCGCAGCACGCAGGCGTCGCTGAGCAGGCCGGGGTCCAGGACCTGCTGCGCCCGCCACCAGGCCGACCGCAGATTGCCGGCCGCCCGCTGCCGCCCGGTCTCCGGCCACAGCAGAGCGGCCGCCTCCTCCCGGCCGATCGGCCGATCCAGGACGGCAGCCAGCGCGATCAGTCGCTGCGTACCGGCCGGCAGCTGGACCGGCCGGCCATTACAGCCGAGGGTCAGACCCCCGAGCAGACGAAGCGTCCAGGTCCGGCAACCATCCTGCCCATCGGCGGCCGATCCGGCGCCGTCCGGTTGGCGAACCTGCAGACCGGGCATGAGGTCCTCCGGGGCTGTGAGGCGTGTGCTTGACAACCGTGTCAGCGCACACCTGGCCCACGCATCGGGAATCTCCCTCGCCCTGGTCACGCCTCGCGGGAGGCTGATGCGCTCCGGTCCTGCGTTGCCCGGAACAGCGGCTCGAAACGCTCAGATCCGGTCGACCAGCCGTCGCTTGCGGATCTCGTACTCGGCATCGCCGATGGCGCCGGCTTGGTGCAGGGCCCGCAGCTCGGCCAGCTCGACCAGGGGGTCGGTGGCCGGTGCGTCCGGTGCGCGCGGGCGCAGGGTGTTAGCGGCGAAGGTCTCGGCCTGGGTCCCGAGAATCTGGTCGATGACGTGATCGCCGGTGGCAGTGGTCAGCGTCAGAGCGCCAAGCATGCGGTGGATGCGGCCGGCCGCGGAGAGGACCTCGGCCCGGTCGACGACCAGCGTGGCCGACGGCCCAGACGCTTTGGCGGCGAAGACGATCCGTTGAGTCGTCAGGACCAGGAGACCGGTCGCCTTCCGGTATCGGCCTTCCAGAAGCTGTTGCACGACCTCGTCGTCATTCAGTAGTCCCGGGAGGGCAAAAACCTCATCCTCGCACTGGCGGCCGAAGGCCGTGCGGTCGGCGGCCTCGATCAGGTCCTCGCGGATGCCGGCGGTTCGCAACCGCTCGGCCAGAGGTGGGCGCCCCAGCCATCTGAATAAGCCACCGTCCATGCGAAGAATTGTCTCATCCCGGTGATGGCGATCTTGGTGAGGCGCCGACCCGTTACCAGCCGATCCGGTATGCGTGCGTGATCGTCTCGGTCAGGGTGGCGGTGCCGCCCGTGGCCTGGACCTTCAGTGAGACGAAGCCGGCTGCGGCCGGATGCCTCAGCTTGGCGTCGAAAGTTCCCTTGCCCGTGCAGGTTACCGTGGCGGGGCGCCAGCTGACGCCGTTGTCGTAGGAGACCTGGACGGTCACCGCCGTGGCATCGGCCGTGATCGGGATGGTGAACGCCTTACCGGCCGGTGCGCTGCCGGTGGCGTCCAGGGCTGGGGCCATCCGGATCGCCGGGAGGTGCGCGGCCGCGGCCGGATCGGTGAAGGTCCAGTCGGCGGTGACGTGGGTGGACAGCTCGAACGACGCCGCGCGGGTGGAGTCGACGTTGAGGCGGTAGGTGCCCTTGCCGGGCTGCGCGGTGAACAGAGCGTGCCCGGGCAGGTCGGAGGACGCCACCTCTGCGCCGTCACGGTAGAGCGTCGTCGTGCCCGCGGGCATGTCGCGGGATTGGTCGACGTACCCGGGGTGTCCGGCGCTGTCGCAGTAGGGCCCCACCCGTACGGTGAGCTGGTCCCCGGTCCACCCTCCGCCGGGGGCAGGGCAGGGGGCGACGATCGGAGCGTTCCAGGTCGAGGTGTAGGTTTTCGCCGCCTGATAGGTCGTCGGCGACCCCGTTGTGGTGACGGTGAAGTAGTCGGCGCCGTCGTCGGACCACTGTTCGGCCTGCGAGGTCCACCTGATGCCGCCATCGGTGTTGAAGTACCGGGTGGCCGACCGTGGCGCGGACGTGTAGATCGGCGTCAGCGGGTACCCGGGGACGGTCGCCGCCGATCCCAGCAGCGTGATGCCTGCCGGGGCCTGCGCACGGGCCGACGTTCGGTCGGTGGCGAGCTGTTTCGCGGTGAGCGTCGGGGTGAACCCGGTGGGCAGGGTCCCGGGCCGGTACCAGGCGAGCTGATAGGCGTAGGCACTCGGGTCCGACCCGTCACTGAGGGCCGACCTGATCACCGAGACGACGTTGTCGCCGCCGTTGGCGCCCAGCTGCGCGGTGTACACCGGAACCTGGCCGTTCACGATGCCGCCGTAGCTGACCCAGCTGTTGCTGCCGTTACGGACCGCGACCGTGACGGCGCTCTCCGAGCGGACGGCGTCCGCATCCGGCACGGTCACCTCGACCGGCTTGCCGGCCCGTGCGTCGAGCGTCAGGTCGGTGTCCGCACTCACGCTGAGACTCGGCTGGGCGAGCACACTTTCACCCAGGTCGTCGCCTTCCCTGAACAGCGTGGACACGATCGCATAGTGCCCCTGCGGAACGCTGATGGTGATGTCGCTGCTCTCGTCGCCCAAGTGGGCGAGGTAGTCGTACTGGTACGGGGTGTCCAGGCCGACGACCAGCGTGTAGTAGTTCAGGGTCGGCTGCCCGGTGAAGCCGAGATGATGCAGCGTCAGGGTGTGGGTGGCCGCCTCCCGGATCAGCCCGACCGGTGTGGTGACGTGCGTGCCGTCCACGGTGGTGGCGGTGAGCTGCCCGGTGTAGGGCCCCGCCGGGGCCTTCGCCGAGGCTGCGGCCGTGACGGTGACCTGGGCGCTACCACCGGCCGGGACCGTCAGCGCCGACGTGTTCAGGCTGAACAGCCCGGATGTCGCCGTCATGTCGGGCCCGTCCACGGTCAGGGCCAGCTGCAGCTTCTGCGCCGCGGTACCGGGATTGCGGTACGTGAGCGTCTTGGTGATCGCGGTGTCGTCGGTGTGCGGCCAGGTCTGGGTGCCCAGACTCAGGCTCGGCGGATCGGCCAGCACCGGGGCGGTGAGCGCGGCGGCGACGTCAACCCGACCGGCGCCCTGAGCGAACACACCGACTCCGGCGGCGGGGCGGGCGGTGGCCATCAGGGCGGCCTTCAGCATGGCCGGAGTCCAGCCCGGGTGCTTCTGCTTGAGCAGGATGGCGCTGCCGGCCACGTGCGGCGCGGCGTACGACGTGCCGTACCCCGTGGTGTAGGGACCGGTGCCGCGAGAGTCGACGCTGCGCGCGCCGGTGATGTCCACGCCCGGCGCGGTGATCTCCGGCTTGATGGCGTCATCGCCCAGACGCGGCCCTCGGCTGGAGAAGTCGGCCAGCTGGTCATCGTGGTCCACCGCACCCACGCTGAGCGCGGCGTCCGCCGAACTCGGTGATCCGACGTCGTAGTCCTCGGCGCCGTTCGGGTTGTTGCCGTTGATGCCGTCGTTGCCCGAGGCGACGACGAAGAGCGTGCCGTACTGCTGGGTCAGGTCGTTCACCGCGGTCTCGACCGGATCATTGCCCGGGGTGTCGGGAAAGCTGAGGCTCAGGTTGACGACCGAGGCGCGCTTCGTGCCGGCCGCCCACTCCATGGCCGCGATCACCGAGGACTCGGCCGCGCCGTAATCACCGACCTTGGCAGAGACGATCGTGGCGTCCGGGGCCACGCCCCGGTACCGGCCGGCCGAGGCCGCCCCACTGCCGGCCATGATCGAGGCGACATGCGTACCGTGCCCGGCGAGGTCGTGCACATCCGTGCTGGTGGGCTGGCCGCCGTCGGCAACCGGCGAGAAGTCGACCTGAGCGGCGATCCGCCCGGCCAGGTCGGGGTGGGTGACGTCGACGCCGCTGTCGACCAGTGCCACGGTCATGCCCTTACCGGTGGCGCCGGCCCGCCAGGCGGCCGGGGCACCGATCTGCTGGATGCCCTCGGCGCCGCTGAAGTGGCCGATCCCGTCCAGCCAGATCTTCCCGGTGGCGCCCTTGCGGCTCACCGTGGACCAGAGCTTGCCCAGGTCTCGCTTGCGGGTGTGCAGCGCGCGGGCCTTGACGCTGGTCATCGTGTGCACGACGGCGCCGGGAACGCCGCTGCCGGTGGAGGCGATGATCGGCAGGTCGGTGCGCCGGTCGCTGTACCCGTCGGCAAGCAGGCCGGTCACGTCGAACAACCGTGGATCGAGCCGGTCGGCCCGCAGCAGCGGCAGCGCGTCGGCCGGGACCACCCGCACATGGCCGGAAACAGTGCTGGTCAGCATGGGAATGTTGGCCCGCCCGGCGCGCGG
>Ga0307513_10004292_pt1 | contig 19055 bp, 28 predicted proteins | sample 15_EM_MG_FD_202174 | JGI IMG/M metagenome (GOLD analysis project Ga0307513, IMG submission 202174) | Populus trichocarpa ectomycorrhiza microbial communities from riparian zone in the Pacific Northwest, United States - 15_EM | ecosystem: Host-associated > Plants > Roots > Unclassified | place...
CCACCAACTGCCCGAAACGACTAGAAAATGCTAAAATCCTCATCGCGAACACTTGTGCGTGCTTCTTTCATTTCATTTTCGCTTGCTCGCATCCTCATACCGCATAACGTATAGCAATGGACACGGATAAGATTAAAGTCTTCGGCGCCCGTGTGCGGGTAGATGGGACGGGCAAGTTGGCGGAGCTCGAACGTGCCGAAAAAGAAAAGATGAAGGCCAAAGTCGCTCAGATAGCCGCCCACGGCGTCAACGTCTTCGTTAACCGGCAGCTGGTGTACAACTATCCCGAACAGTTGCTCGCTGAGTCCGGAATTATGGTGATCGAGCACGCAGATTTCGAAGGCGTCGAGAGGTTAAGCCTTGTTACCGGTGGAGAAATTGTGAGCACGTTTGATGCACCAGATAAGGTGAAACTTGGGCGGTGTGATTTGATCGAGGAGGTTATGATAGGGGAGGATAAGGTGCGCTCGCTTTCTTTCGATCCATTTCTTCTAATGCCCTGTCATGACTGACAATTATGTACTATCACATGTAGCTGATCAAGTTCTCCGGTGTGGCTTCACCACGAGCGTGCACCGTAATCCTGCGCGGGTCAACAACCCAAATGGTCGACGAAGCCGAACGATCCCTGCACGACGCTCTCTCCGTTCTCTCCCAAACTGTGCTCGAGACGCGTGTGGTGCTCGGCGGCGGCTGCAGCGAGATGCTTATGGCGTGCGCAGTGGACGAACGCGCGCGTACTGTAGTGGGCAAGAAAGCGATCGCGGTTGAAGCCTTTGGACGGGCGCTCCACCAGATCCCGACCATCCTCGCTGATAATGCTGGCTTTGACTCGAGTGAGCTCGTCAGTCAACTTCGCGCAGCGCACTTTGAAGGAAAAAACGAGAGCGGGCTCGATATGGATGAGGGTGATATTAAGAGTATGAAGGAATTGGGGATCACAGAGAGCTATAAGCTGAAGAGGCAAGTCGTGCTTAGTGCGACTGAGGCGGCGGAGATGATCCTCAGAGTCGACACAATATTGAGGGCGACGCCGAGGAAGCGGGAGAGGACGTGATCAGTGTTAGAGCAGAAGGACGTCTGCCAGGTCAGTGGAGAGTAGCAGTTATAAAGCAGAATATTCAGTCCCAAGTCAGAAACACCTCACAATTTGAGAGTAAATTAGTGAGACAGACAATATAGGATGGCCACCACAGAAACTTCATTCAGGTTCATGACCTTGGCTAACTGCACTCGCCCACCGTCAATAAATCCCACTTGTTGGATGCAATGATTGAGTCACTATGAAGAATGAGGGGAGTATCCCTTTTATGAACAGGAGGCCAGCCATTCTACCAACATCAGCACACAGGCCGTATAATGGAACTGGAGAGACACTGAATTCAATCAGAGATACATAGATGATTGCTTCTGGCAATTCCCTCAGTATATAGTAGACAAATGTCCTTCAGGTGCGGTTAAAACAGCAGCTAACTTACCGATGAAGATCAAGTAGTAGAGTATCCCATGTCAGCGAGACATCAAACCTGCAACTCGCAGAACTCGCAGGTCAACCAACCACTTGCCCCTGCCCAAAAAGAATGGCCATTCCTCCGCGATGATAACACATGCAATCGACTCCATCCCTCGCCTAGGTCCCTTCAAAAAGACCAACGCTGTAGCCTTTTCCGGCATTGGCTCATTGGGCCTCATATGTCGTTATGGGTGTATATTAGATATTAGGTAATTCCAGATATTATATAGGCGAGGTGGCCGAGCGGTCCAAGGCGCAAGATTCAGGTTTTCTGATATCTTTCAGTCTCAATTCTTGTCTGTAACAGGGCGTGGGTTCGAATCCCACCCTCGTCACTTTTAGAGGAGTGGACTTATTTGTTTTCATAGATGCATTTCGCGCACATACAGGCTCCCGATCATTGTCCTTTTTTGTTGTGCCCACACCTACACTGAGGGGCACTGCAGCCTTGGTCGGAAATCGGGATTCTCGGACGCCTGCCATGCCCGTTGGCCCAATTGTCAGGCAACACGACCAGGGCATATTAGCGTCGAAATAGTGCCGATAGAGCCTCGGTTATATTCTCGATTGCAAACCAAACTTCCGCCGGTTGCAATTACGCTTTCCATTTCATGCTCGATTGTCTGCTATATAACCAGTTCGTAAATTGTAATAAACAAGGGTTTTACTCGATCTTCCCCCCCCGTTCTTCATTGCAGTAATGGCATGGCAACTCTCATTCACGCTCTTGATGACGAGTAGTCAGTGATCAGCGGACACCAAATGCGGGTAAACGTCATCGCTTCAGAGCATTACGCGGATCTGCCGCGACACTGCACGTCATTGGCGATGACGCAGAGGATGCAGGAAACCAATAAAGCCTGTGTGCAGACCATTTCCTCGCAATATTTCTCTCGCAACATTTACATCTCATCTCCAGACAACACACAGCTGAAATGTCGACCTACACTACGTCTGGTAACTCTGAGAACGCCCCTTCCAAGGCTTCCGGCCAGTTTCACTCTGTCAAGGGAACCGCCGTTGAAGCCGTAGGTAATTTGACGGGGGCCCAATCCTTGCAACAAAGCGGTAAAGAGGAGCATGCTGTGAGTGCGATCCGTATTCCGGGAACAGTGGATAATCATATCACCAACTACCGCACAGGCTGGTGAAGCTGAAGTCAAAGCTGGCAAGGCTCGCGGGTATGCAGAGGGCACCGCCGACCGCCTTTCAGGGAAGAAGGATACCGTCGTTGGCGCCGTCACGGGGGATCGCGACCAACAGGCATCCGGGTACGTTCACACAGAACACCTATGGTTTGTATGTGCTTGACATTTCGTACAGGGATACTCAACAGGACGTCGGCAAGGCTAGCCAGGCGTACAACAAGAATTTCTGATTTAGCTCAGCTTCTTGTAAATTTAACTCCCATGTATTTGAAGTGGTACTTAACGTAGGGTAGCGTGTGCTCCCCTCGCTCTGCAAGACCGTGACCCATAAGCTCATAAGTCTCTCGAATACTTCCCTGTGCCCTTCTTGCATCACCCTCCGTTTGCACGCTGCACGAACCATAACGGGGCCTTCAAAAGAAGGTGAGAGGCGCGATGGGTATCGCCTGATCAGTTCTCAAGCTATTGGAGATGATTCTGGGTTCTACCTCTCCTCTAATGGCACACTGTCTTTGTCGCCGCGTGGGCTATCTGGATGCCATGATAGTTCGGTCTCGCGCAGCTCGTATTGGTGCAAGGTAAGTTGCAAGCGGGTGTGCTCAGGGAGTGTGTGACAAGGAACATATACAGGTATTCAATGCTTTCAAAGGTAAGAAGGGAGTCCTGTTGAGGTATTCGTGGGTAAGGTAAGGTGACGACAGATTTGTGACGCTCATGGCTTTCCATTTCTAACCAGACGGGTGAAGTACGCTGTACGACCAGGAGGTAAGTGCGACCAATAGACGAGAAATGACTGCAGGGTATTCTGAGTGTTCCACATAGGTCACTCGATGATGCAGTGCTGCTCCACCAGTGAATATAGTCCGCTGACTTATTTGTACCGGCGTGTTGCATGACAACGCCCAGTGGTAGACTGCTTGGGGGATCCTCCATTGCTAGTGAGGAGAAATCTCCTCAGGAATCTCACACGGGCAGTGGGGACCCATAATTTCGAGCGCGGAGTCGTACTCAAGGCACTCGGAAATTCTCGATAAACTATAACGAATGGTCCTTTTGAGGTCAGTCGGCAAGCCAAGTGCCTACTAATGGTATAGGCCAAGTTGGTGACGTGCCAGACTAGCATATGATGTCCAGTCCAAGTTCGTCCAGACAGCACATACGAAAGGAATTTATATAGCTTTGTTACTCACGTATTACATCCCTTATTGGTTCAATATCCCTTGTAGTGGTGAGAAATAGAAATCCTGGAGAGTACATGGCTTTTGGGCCGCCTTTTTCATGATCTCCTTTGGAGACTAATATAATAAGACAATCATCCCAACCGATGGTAGAAGCGCTCTTACCACCGTGTTGGTAGTCAGCTCATAACTTGAACTCGACCCATATTTCGACCGTTCCCTCACTCCCTTCTCGTAGCCAGTCAAAAGCTCCATCTCGAGCGAAACCTCATGCGTGCCTCTTTGCGATTATGCAGCGCTGTTCAGCTGCGAAAGCCGAGCATCCACTTCCTGGGCAAGCGCACCCCCAGTCGGTCCTCTTTCTTGCCCGTCCGCGGTATATCGAATCGCTCACAACCCCCTCTCACATCACATACAACTTCTCAAAACGACTCCGACGCTTCTCCGACGCCTTCCATGCGTTCGTCACAAAATGGTCAACCTCAACATTTCCCAAACGCCTCCAAACACCAACCCGGGTACTATGTGTCCCGGTTACAACGTGCCTCCGTACCACATCGTCCAATTATGCTGGCCCACGTTTTGGCCGCGTCCATGCACCCTCCTCCCGAACCACCCCCACCATATAAACCCTTGTCATCTCTGCGACCATGGGAACGCGCCTGGTCGGGTCCACAGTGGTACACCCCCCGGCCGCCCATCCGTCCGCGCCGCAAGAGATCAAAGACCGCTATGGTGACTTCGTTGCCAAAATCCAAGCTACTTTCCAACGACGATCTGGACCCGGAGCAACCTCCAATACAGGAAGAGCTGACCCGGGAGCAAAGGAAGGTAGTCGCGCTGCAGCTGGAGGGTCGACGTCGAGTGGAACGTATAGTGAATTTTGGGAGGCGCCTGCACAGTACCAGAAAAGACTAGAAATGAGTCCATTGGAGGTGGAAGCAATCATGGTGCGTTATTTCCGACTCATTGGCGATCTAACGCTGATTTTACCCAGAGTGGGGGAGCCACGCAATAAGACGCACTTGGGTAATCGACCTCCTTCCAATATGGCCTATGTTTGGAGCCTAATATCAGTATTCCCCTCGGAATCATAGTACTCTAATCAGGGCTACAGTCTGAAACGCTTGAAGTCACGACAGTGACCACTTCATACTGTACTTCGGATTTACGCTTACACTGGTCATTACATCTCCCTTAGCACTCTCAAGCTACACCACGAATCGACCTACGAGTGCTCGTGTCGGTTGAACTACAACACGATGGTAAAGACCCAAGAATATGTGTTACTAGTACGACTTTGCAACAAGGTCTAAAAGATAGAAGTGATTCCTCGAAATACACTTGCGCATTCGCGTCTCTCACACATAAAAAAGACCCTAGAGCTAATACAGAACGGTGTGGTCAGAATACGCATCTCAAGATGGCTGATACCGTTACATACTCTGAACAGGAATCCAAGATCTTCAGGCGTCAGGCGGCCCATTGCAGAGTCATCAGTCGACAGCTACGCGCAAAACACATTGTTCAACAAAGCAGTATGAGAAAACAAGCCAGAAACCTACCGTTGCATCCACCATTGCACTCTTCTTCTCTTGCAGCTGGACGATCCTACTTTCGATGCTATCTTCGATGACCAGTTTGGTGGCCTGGACCGGACGGTGCTGGCCCAGACGATGAATTCGATCCATGGCTTGGAACTCGACAGCCGGGTTCCTAGACTCTTTAATCAGTCCCCACGAGCGGTTCACTGGAGCCGAGAAACGGAGAAGTATGACTGGGAAGCAAGATGTGGATTGGACGGGAGACCAAGACCGACGTACCACCAGCTGTCCATGAGGTATACCCGAGACGCTTCAGTCAAGTTCAGCGCGACTCCTCCAGCCTTCAGTGAGACCAAAAACACGGTGACGTCGACATTGTTCACTAGTGGACGGTGGTAGGTGAAGGAACGAACAGCACCAGACATGACGCACTGAAATGCTTGATAGTTGCATCCCGAGCTTGAGGACTCATGGTACCTTCGAGACGACACAGCTGAAAACGGACTGTCAGGCTTGAACAGGGCAAAGGACGTTGGTAACTTACATTGAACCCGGCTTTCTTCAGCCGATACGCGATCAAATCCAAGAAGTTGACGCTGCAGATAAAGGCGTCAGGAATATATCGCCCAACGCTGGCACACTTGTCCACTCACAACTGACTGAACACGATACTCTTCGTTGTACAGTCCTGCCTACGGAGGTTACTTAACTCCTCGACAAGCGCCTCAATCTTCGACGAGCTCCTCCACGTATCCAAGTCTAGGCGTCCAAGGATACCCTGACGTGCTTTATTCACCGCATCCTCCGCGAGCTCCAGAGCTTCCGCTTCAAGGTTGATCGAAAGTGGGATGTGGCATACAGGGCAGTCAGGGTCACTTCCAGACGCCGCTTCGCAGTATTGCTTTATGCATTCCCGGTCGAAGATGTGGTGGCATTTGGACTCGATGGCGTCTTCGGCTATGTCATTGCAGAGCCGGCAGACGGTTGCTTCCACCACGTCGGCGGAGAAGTGCGGGTTAGTCTTGCTCTTGAGGACAAGATCGGGATGGCAGGCCTGAGGCAAAGATGAAGCGAGGCGCGGGATAGTAAATGGAGAAAAAATTCATACCATTTGCCTCATACGGGTGATCAATGAGAAGATATTCGAGTAATCTACCATTCTGATAAGCAACTCTCCAGCGAGGGTCGCAAAATACGTACTATTGAGCAGGGTTTTCTTCTCTACATATGTCGAAAATTGCCTCTTCGCATCCGTAAACAGTGATAGGTATAGCTCCTTTTCTTCGGGGCTGAAGTAGTCGCGACGAACGATGACAGTCCTTGGCGGCAACCCAAGGTCATCTGCACATTGTAGCTTGGTACGACGGAGCATGACACGATCGAGAAGGATACGGAGCTTCTTGAATGCAACCTCTCCTGGGCCTGAGAATGCGTTCTACGACAGATGTTAGTCCATGGGAAGGAGATGGGCAACGTTGAAGTACCTTTTGGATTGGTCCAAGGATCTCGTTGTTCCAGAGACAGACCTGACATTGAACAAGATGAGTATGGCCTTACCCGCGGAATACGGAAGCCGTACATGGTTCATAGGACTATGCTTGCATTCTGTAGGCGATGTATCAGTTACGAGTTCCACCTAGAGCACTACAAACACACTATCACAGCCCTTCTTATCCGAAAATTTCCAGTGCAAACTCTTGCAATCGCATTGTTTGCCTGCATGATCAGGGAGTCAATACCAAAGGCTTTAAATGGCGAAAGCACATACAGAAATAATATGCAAAAGGGTCTCCACCCAAAAACCGAATTAGCGAATACAACTCCCCGACCCGGTTCTGCAGCGGCGTTCCGGAGAGGCACCACTTATATTTTGACTGGAGTTCGAAAGCGCCTTTGGCTGTATTGCAACTCCGCTCCTTGATATTGTGCGCTTCGTCAAGCTACCAAGTTGAGATTTGGTTTCGTTCAGCGCCGCGTTTGCAGATTTGCACTTGAAGGCTAGGTAGCTCAATACTTACGATAATCCTAGCCCACTGCAGCGCGTGCAACGGCGAGACCTCCTTGACCATCTGGCCCTTGCGCTTGAAACCCAAGTGCTGTTTCCGGTACGAGCTCTCCAGTACAGCATAAGTGGTAAGAACGACATCGAAGGCTTTGAGCTCTTTTACTTCCTTAGTCCTGGTAGCACCGTGGAACACGCAGACATTCAGTCCCTCGGTGTGTGCTTCGATTTCATTCCTCCATTGCATGATTGCCACCGTAGGCGCGACAACCAGGTTCGGCTTGCGGCGATCGCTCACGAACAATGCAAGCGTTTGGATCGTCTTCCCCATGCCTAGTAAGTTGTAAGTTCAAAGTATAGAATGAAAAATACCAAAAAAAACTCACCCATCTCATCAGCGAGCACACCACCCTTCCACTCGCTGTATTCCTCTTGTTTGCGCATCCAAAGCAACGACTCCTGCTGAAATGGCAATAGTTTGAGTTTGAGACTGGGCGGCTGAACGGCCTTCTCCCTCGCTTCGACTGCTGGCTTTCGTTCTAAATCTCCCCAGACAGTGCGCAATTCAGGGTGATGGAGATGCAGCGCGACTGAAGTCCTCTCGGCCTGAGAAAACTGTGAGATAGATCCGAGTGGGAGAGCGAAATGGACTTGCATGAGTGAGCTTTCGTCCTAACTTCCTCGCCATAGCACGTTGATGAATCTTCACTGGGTCGGTAATCTGAGCAAGTTCCTTCTTCTCTTTCGCTGTCAGCTCAGGTGCGTCGAACTCGCCGGCCACTTCCCAACTCTCGCCCTCGGCATCCGAATCATCCCAGTCTACCGTGGCCCCGCCCTTGCCCTTGCCCTTGCCTTTCATCTTGAGAGGAATATGATCATCCGTCAGGTCCGACAGAGTATCGCCGTCGAAGTCTGGGAGCAATACAGCACTGGACGATCCGGCACCTCTACTTGACTGACCAACTTTGCGCTCTTGTACGGCAGTTCGTCGGGATTCCTTGAGAGCTGCTTCGAACATGACTTGCTCGAGCTCCCCCTGATCAATAGCCGTACTGCTAGCCATGGACGGCCTCGATTTGCTCTTCTTCAACGCACTGCGGAAGGGCGAAGGTGACTCGTCACCATCAGAACCAACATCGGATCTTGCTGCAGAGTCTTCCTCGGAACCTTGTTCATATTCCGACCCAGAATCAGACCCTTCATTGTATTCGAGAGAATTGCTTGTCAAGTATTCCTCTTGGTCGTCATCGGTGATGGTGGTGCTAGAGACACCATTTCCATTGGAAGCCCTTGAGAGGACTTTACGCGTCCGAGCGAGCGACTTCTGTGGGAGCGCGATTGTCAAAAACCATGTGAAGGGTGGCAAAGGCGAATGCGGGATTCATGCTTCCTAGACTAACGGCAAGATACAGTAACATACCAGTTGTTCCGATCTATTGGCCTCGTTTGCAGGAGTCGGAAGGGGCGGGACCTGTGCACTGCCGGTCAGCACATGGCTCCAAATATGTGTTTGGTAAGCAAGGTGAGATAAAACGCACCGAAGACTTCTTCTTGACGGGGATTTCAACGTAAACACGGCCGGTGATAGCACGCCGTTTGATAGCACGGTTTGCCACCTTTTGGAGAGGCTCCGCTTCGTCCTCTTCCATCGCCAAGGGATTCTCTTCATCGCTAGATTCTCTAGCACGCTTCTTAGGAGCTTTTGCAGAGACTATGGACCGAGTAGGGCGCCTGGTCGCTGGCCTCGCAGAGTCGGCCTCGCTCGTCGCTGGCGTCGATCTCAACGATTGCTCGGTCGCGCTCAATTGTGCCGAGTCTACAGTGGTGGAGGGTGAGGAGAGGGTCTTTCTACGACGCGGCGGCATAGCGACGGCGAGGCTGGAGGCAGTTCAAGCCGGGCACAAACGCGTGAGCCAAACACAAGGCAAACAAGGATGGTAAGCTGGAGATGTGCGAGTGTCGAGGCAGGTGTCTAATTGAACACCTTGCCTGTTGGATGCCAAACAGGCGACAAGCTTAGACACGACCAGCAACTGGTAACCAGTCGAGATACCCACCTTCGTTCTGTCACCGCTCACCGCCCAAGCACCCAACGGCCACGAAGCAGTCCTTTAGCATATATAATACCTCTCATATCCAGTCTGGTGTCTTATCGAAGACCATCCTCCGTATGTAGGACGACTAGGTCGCACCTCAAACTGATGCTTGACACCCACATTCTAACTTGTCCCCAAATGTGTTTGCGTTGCCTCTACTGCAATAGGTCGGCACTTACCATACGACAAGCACGCGTCTGGCAGCACCACCGTCAACATAAACGACCCTGACGCAGACATACCTTCGCTCGCAACCTCGCTGAAGAAAGTGGAATAAGGGAGGACTGTGGTGATGGACAAAACTTCTGTGGAGCTCGATTCGCTGCAAGTGATGCACCATGTCGACAAATAGGTGTGCTCATCTGCCCGTCCTGTGGGTCGCACCCTGACACAATGGATAGCAACTTGAAACTCACCGAAAATCCACTGGAATATTCCTGCCCATTCGGTGCATTTGCTTGCGCTTAAAGTTTAGGTGCGATACTAAGGCCAACGCCAAATCGTATCAAGGGAACTCACGCTGGCGCCGACAAGCAGTGCAACACGCAGTGCTGGTGGTTCTTCCTATTCGATGCTACATTCGTGCTTGCTTAAGGCAGGGCGTCCTTGACTTTCAAAGCGCTTCGGGCAGCGAACGAACCTCAATCTGAGCTGGAGAAGAAAGCGATCTGATTCCAGGTTGGTTTGCCTCGGAGATCATATACTGCAACAAGCCTGACTGAAAAAATATACCAAGGCCTTTCCCACTGCTCGACGCCTATTGGATGGCTTGCCAAGTCCCAGAAGATACCCTCGGAATTCCCGCACCTCTACCTAGTCATATTACATGCTTTTAGATGCTCCTTTCTTTGCGTACCAGTGCTGTCAACCGCTCTTTCTCATCTGACTTGATGTCTGCCTCTCCAAGTCAGCATTCAGGAATCTAACGCCTTTAAATCAACGCTCCAGCGTGTCCACTACCAGTCCCATAATATCCTGGCAAGGCGGCATTCGACCACAATGCTCATAGCGGACATCCACTCGCTTTCGAGTATGTATCAGCACCAATTATTGGCGCTGGTCGCAGTGGATGCACATCTTTTGGAAGACTGCCATCGGGGGAGATAGCGCAGTCGTGGACGGGATTCACAACTTCGTCGATGAGCGCGGCTTGGAAGGGAGTGAGTACTAGATGGGATAACTGTGAGTGGAAAAGGTATAGCCACTGCGTAGCTGTGCCGAAACCCAATGCCCACTCATTGACAGCGGTCTCTCTGTCGGAGATGTGTATATGGACCGGGTTCTGGTCCAACGTGCCGTCGGCATTGGATGTAGCGTACGGTTACATTTCATATCGGGTCCGCTTTGCTTTGCGATATATAAGTCACCTTTTTGTAGGACGACAGACTCAGTTTGCTACGCAACTGAGTCTTACACTCTGCTTAGTTCCAACAGGTTATGAGCCCTGTTGATGGCATTTACTCAACACATCACGCATACCACTACGCTCATGCCAATGTTACCATGAGTTCCTCTCACGAAGTTCTTCCATCCTCTGTCAGCAGCGGCTCTGCTTTCAATGCATTTGATAAGCTGCAAGGAGCCAAGAACTATGCAACATGGAAGAACTTCGTGAGAGGAACTCATGGTAATGTTTGCATGAGCGTAGTGGTATGCATGGTGTGTTTAGTAAATGCCGTCAACAGGGCTCATGACCTGTTGGAACTAAGCAGAGTGTAAGACTCAGTTGCGTAGCAAACTGAGTCTGTCGTCCTACAAAATGTCACAAAGCAAAGCGGACCCGATATGGAATGTAACCGTGCGCTATATCCAATGCCGACGGAACGTTGGACCAGAACTCGGTCGCTAGTATATACATTCCTGACATTCCTGACACCTGGTAACGCATTTCGGTCATAACCGCAGCTCGCATTTACCACGTGTTTGGTGATACCCAGTTCCCGACCACGCTAGGAATCGAAGAGAGAAGAACATGAAATATCAAAGTACGCAGGAGATCATTAAATTGAGACTATTTACAGACTAAAGTCATCCAGAACTATATATAGCCATTATACAGTGTGGCTCGGGCTATTTCCAGCGGTATGCCCGTGGAAAGCACGGTGATCGCATCTCGATTCCGACCAATTCGCCCACAGCCCCGATCTTTTCAAGGTGTGCTGCTCCTTCGATTCTGGTGGCACGCCTTCTGTCCCTGGAGTCGCTGGGGTGTTAAATTGCTCGTGAGGGGCAATCGGCCATTCTCTTGGACATGATGCTGTCTGTAAGCACAAATGCACTCCTTTCCGGATAGTTTGCCGGTAGTGCGTGATTCCCTCAAATAGTGATTGGTGATCTCTTCACGTTCCTCGATGATTGCCAGACCTGTTACGGTTGTACGATTTATTTGAATATACTATATCACGTGCGCCGCTCCGATCGATCCCGGCTGTACGGCCCGACCAACTGTTTGGTCCCGCTTACGGTACACAGTATCGCCTGGCCGAATGACGACATAGGATCGGCATACCGATTCTTCCAGCAACCCCTACCAAACGCGCCCGCTCCTCAAGTTTCGATTCATTCGTAGCCCACCCGACAATCACGTGCCCATTCGCGCACGCGCTTTAGTAACGTCTTTTTCATGTGCTGAGTTTACTTTTCTATGTTCTCCTCATGGGACGAGTTCCCTTTCCGCATGTACTCCCCGCGATCAGTCTCCTTTTCGTATGGACTCCGCCCTTCTATCTTTTTCACCCTTTCGCTTTCCGATTCTTTACGATTTCTGATAAGCTATATATATGTACTAGCGACGAGTGTACACGTTCTTCAGTCAGATAATCAATTTGGTTCCTGGCCCAGTTCCTCCTATCCGCGTTCCATTCTGGCCACCCTTCCCACTTCGTTCGACAGCGTCCTTAGGTGAAACCTAAGGAAAAAACCTATCCTCATTTACATAACCTTCCCGGACAACCTCTTCTCGTCCATCCCTCAACACATCCTAACAGGACCTTAGACCGCGAGGACTTGACGTCGTCATCAGAATAATGTGGCATATTTTTTGCAATGTAACCTGGGTCAGTAACCACGTGGCCGCGTTCTAATCAATCCATGGTATCCTCCCTTCGATGTGGGCTCAACAGGCGAGAAGCTCGCCGTGTACGGTCCTGCCCGCAGCTTCAGTACATTAGACTGTTGCTTGAGTATCCCGAAATGATTCTTTGAAACAAGCCGTGGTTTAGAATAGACAGTCGGTGACGAGGGCACATGTGCTTATATCATAGAGTCCCGTGATGCTTTCCAGTACTCCCACCCTTCCACCGGCCTTGGATACACCGATAGCAGCTCAGGCGGCTATGCCAGCCATTGAGGCTGGAACTCCCCCCATCTCGAGAAACCTCATCTTGACTTCTTGTCATTATATTAGGCTTTTCCATACGACATAATGTCATCTCTCCATCTCTTTTGCAGCCACGCCGGAGCGAACGCGGGTGACTGCCTTGAGTCTATCACCGCGCGCAGCTGGTACATGGCATACCGAATCTTGCCCCATGCGAATATTGGTGAACTCGAATGGCTATCCCTGATTTTCTCCGATATCAATAAAGTGCGCACAGCACTGCTCCATGTGGAGTACGGTCACCATCGCTCCCAAATCATGGATGATAACGCCGCTCTCGCGGCCCTCGAACAGCAATACTTCAAGCTGCAGTGTTATGTTACACCTAGTTGTCGTCTTCCTGTAGAGGTTCTCAGGGAAGTTTTCCATATTGCTCTTGAGCACGGGATTGATGCACGTTTGCCAGAATTGGCACAAAATCATTGAAGGAATGTCCAGTGCTTGGACTTCCCTTAGGTTGTGGGCTTGGACGGCACCAGAAAGTGTGCAATGCTGAACCAAAGACGGGATGGAACAACTAGAGCTTCAATTTGGCAATCGCTTAGATCTGCAAAATATTTTGACCAGGCTTTCAGTGGTTAATGAGAGTACAAAGAGGGTGTCCTGTTCTAACATGAAGGTGTTGGGTCTTCAATGGTCACAGATTGCAGATTATGCAAAGAAAATAGTCACCCAATGTTGCATGCAGATGATGGACAAGAGAAAATTGGCTGGCCACCCCATGGATAAGTGCTGTATCTGGTGGCCTGAAGCCCGAGAGGGGGCTCCTTCACTTATACTGATTACAGAATGAGAAAAACAGAGTGGAATAGTGTTCCTTTGTACATAAAGCTAGATGTCTTGCTGGTACCTATTGAGAAATGTTATCCACGAATTACTTTCCTGTTTATCATCTACACATCTACCCTTGTCCTCTTCCACAACAGTACCATCAAACACGACCGCAGCCACAGTAGGGGCAATAACCCCTCCAGCGCTCGACCTGGGTTCTGGGTTCTGGGCACTTTTCGACATTTGTGACAGGCGCATTCAAGCGAGGTTTGTAATGGCTCTCAACAGCAATTGGCATTCGAACGCATAGCGAGTTTGTAAGAATTTGAGAGAGGTTGTTCATCCGGGTGTCCTGGCGAGAGCTGAATTCAGCCTTAGGATTTGCTTGAGGTCAACACAGCTAGATAACTTTGGACATCGAGCGCACATGTGTCTGGACTCCTGCTTGACGCACCCGAATGTATGAATAGACTCTCATCGACGAAGACAACACGTACACTGAAATACCCGTGTCATCGACTGGACTTGACCAAATGACCAAAATACGCCGCGTCGAGATCGCTCGCCCTCGCCTCTCCTTGTCGCCTCTCAAGGTGCCAACATTCTCAACGCAGTGCTACAGTATGTATAATATCAGCCGCAAAACGCCCCGTGTCTCACTGAAGAACTCGCTCTGGGAGTTCATCGACCGGACATTCGCGTGCAATGCCCACAACCAGCAGGCGAATCACTATTCCTCTGAACGCGTGGTATGTGCATCTAATACCGGCGATCAGTGATTATCGTACGGGACGAGCCTGTCTGGGAACGTCACTCTTGAAACGTGTCCGTTTCTTTCCGCATTGAGTGGGTAGAGTTGAGTGTAGAGTTGAAAAGCATCCTTGCTGAGTGATTCGAAGCCTGCTGCCTACAAAACGGTGGTCGAGCGAATTCTTGCACAGGTCCATTGGTGGTCATTTCAACTGTTCGGCGACAGGGCTGGTCGTATTACTCTTACGCGCGCCGTGCGAGGATCGAACGAGAAGTTGGATGACGATATTGTCAATCGCAATACTTTGAAGCGTCGCTACTGCAAGATAATAAGATCTATAAGTGAAGTTGGTTGCAGTGGCTACCATGAGGTCAAAGGAGATCGAATTAGCGATCTCAACCTCGGTGGATTTGGATTCAGCAATGGGACCAGCCGCGTGCAGTATGCAGTATGTTTGACACCAGTTACCTATCGATTCAGTCACGGTTGGCATGAGCATCTAATTGGAGTGGTAGCTTTAACTCGGAAGTTGTGCACCTACTATCTCCATGAAACGATATGATAAGCAGTGGAATTATGGGGGATCATGTGCTTGTTCTTGTTCTGGAACCCGCAGTGGAGGACTCGATATAGAGTTGTCTGTGTTGATCGCATAGGGTTAAAAATCACTGTGACGTCATACTGCGCGGTGCTAGGATGTTTCATGGAAATATTGACCACCCCCCTCCAAAAATTCGAGTTGGAAAGAAGGGATGAACTTGGGGCCACGTTCAGGGATACGTCTCGGAATTGGAACGGCATCCTCACTCCGATCGGGTGCACCATGGGGTATCAGGAATTGTGGACGTGCTGTTTCTACAGCTGTGTCACCCCGGAATGGGCTTTCTCTGGAGGGATACGTACCATGGGCGTTATCATCACCACAATGGACGTGATCGCCTTTCAGTCGCGTGCGCTCCTCCATTAGTGACTTTCGCCGCTCCTGCAACCCGCCTCCAAATCTGCTGGAGCACATTCCAAATCTGCAACAGACCTGGTTAGCAGTAATCGAATACCTCGAGGTAGTTGTTGGTCAGATCAGCGTTGGCGTTATTGGCAACTGGCCGACCAACGATGGGGTCTCATTCGGAATCTAGTGATCGTATCCACCGTTCTTCTTATATTCGCCAGCGTATGGAATGTGACACAGAATGGTGAGGCCATTTTCTACCCTTCTACGGTATTGGTGTCTAGTTTCCGATGACCGCCACCTCCTGAATGGAGATCGCTGTCGGCGCTGGTCGTGTATCGACTCGAACCACCTTCCTCATGTAGCATTGGGGCCAGTTCCTCAATATCATCGGTATTATGATCGTACTGTGCACCGTCCACAGTTCCGAATGATCCCTGTACTCCGAACGTACCGTCCAGTGGACGTACCGTACGTCATTGTTCATTCCAGCTCTCGGCACTGTTCTACCGAGCCAACAGGATGAAGTCTCGCGGTTCAGGCCTGTCCCCCTGTGTCGGAAATTGGAACTCCGACGACTTAGTTTCGTCTTCCATGCCTCCAGAATGCCCACCCAATGGGTAATTTGTTATTCATTGTTCTCCATTTTCGTTCAGACATAGCCATACATAAGTAGAAATTACCATTTACAAATACAAGTATTCGTTACAGAAAATCCCAGAAGATCGCAGGCACCGTTATGGAGCATATTCGCCGGTGGAAATTATGATGTGGTATGGTTGTGAATACTCTCTATTACTCTCTATTGTGGTACTTCTAGGGCCGAACATCGGGATGGGTGAAGGTCGTCCCTATCCCCTATCCACATGCTCGACCATTCGAGATGAGATTGGTACTCGAAATGGGGCTGAGAGGTTTGCTTGGGGCTTGTGAGATCCAGACTAGACAAGGTGCACCCGAAGCTGAAGGTCATGATAAAGGTGGTGCAATGCAGCTTGAGCCGCTGCAACGCTGGAGACCATGGCCCCTGACTGCGTCTATTGAGATGTAAGTTGTAGGTTTAAATAGCCATGCAACGGGTAAACCTTGACCCAACCTTGCACGAATCCATTCCATTTGAACCCAAGTCGGCACAAAGACGATAGAGAGGAATGCCTTTCTATTGAGTCGGCTCTCTTTCAAAGCTGGTCATTGGGACCCGTGCGTGGCAGCGCGAGGCAGAGCCCCGTCCAGAGCAGGACGACATTGCGCCGCGCTAGAGAGCTACGATTTGTGTCCAGCAGGTGAAAATAGGAATCTTGACGACGTGCGATTCGCATTTTAGACCAAAATCCCTTTTCGTGTCACATCTGCGACTCTCATCCAGGCTTCGGCTCCCACCCAATTTCTCATCCACCTGACCCACAGGTCACAATTGCTGGCATGTGGGCGTCTATGAACACTTCGGAGAATTGTCATGTGGGAATGGAAGTCACCGACAGACTCTTCCCAGGACTTGAGCTTGGACCTCACCCCCCCGAGCGATAGCAGAACCTCCGATCATATTAGGGTCTAGCATCACCAGTACTGATTTATCAAGTTCAAATGGTTACCACGACGAACGAGCAGGCGGGAACCGCCTCCCAGCCAACTCAAACCCTACATATCGACGACTTTCGATCCCTCCTCGCAGCAGTTGCACCTACCAAAGCAGATGCTTTGAAAGAGCGCATCTATGACTGGCTTGAGAAGCGAGAAAAGGATGCCGAAGTGGCAATCGAAACGGCTAAGGCGCGGGCGACCATCGTGGAGGAGCAAAATCGGATCGTGCGCATGGAACTTCAAGTATTAGAGAGCGACCGTTTGAGAGACGAAGTTGCTGCTACTAGGAGGGATAAAGCGAGGCTGTTCGCAGAAGCAATGTCGGCGCTTAACGCACCGGACCCCGCTGCTCCAAAGGAAGAGATATCAGAGGACGAAGGTGACGATCAAGGGGTACTCCCTGCCGATTATCAGCAACCCACCGACAGCTCCGCAACGACGCACCCGCTCCAGCCTCTTGGTGCGGATATCGGCAGAAGGGTGCATGCCGGAGATACTACCGCCCTCGATATCGTCATCAAGGAGTTGCTGGACGAAGTGATGCAACTGAGGGAGGGTGCGTCCGCCAATGTCGCGAGAATTATGACGCTCGAAGAACAATTGCAGGCGGCCAACGATGCAGTCGCGACACAAAGTGTCCTCTTGGACGAGACTATGCCTGTCTCAAAGGAACCCTATTACAAGGAGGGATTGGGAACAGAGACGAGTACCTACCGCGGCCCTCCACCGTTGTTCAAATATACCACCACTCCTTTAAAGTCCTGGGACGACGAGGAGGAACAAAAGTCTCAGAAGTCGTTCGATCCATGGACGAGAGACGACGCGCGACAGCTTCGTTCACCGTTTTCCGTCTATTGCAGCCTCGGAGATTCCGATCCAGCCCCGACTCGCGGATATCTCGACGATAATCCGGAGGAATCTCTCCATGAATTCGATTCATGCTTTAAGGCGTACCAGGACATGATGCTCTTACTGCAACTTAAAGCGAGCAACGAGCCAGTCGCGTACCACGAGATTCCTTGGCCGATCCTCCCGTACACTCCGGATGGGAAATATCCAGTTCCACGTTGGAGGGCACGTTATGCCGAAAAAGGGGACGTCGATAAATTTGTAAAGGGTTTCTTGGCTTCAAAGTACGCAGAGACCTGGCGCGGATCCATGAGAGATGATTGGTTGGACCTGCTGGAGTATGCTCATGATGATAGCATCAAGGAAATTGTTGAGACTATGGTCGGCTTTCTGGGCTAACATGTATGATTTTTTGCGTTCTCTTAGACCTCGTTGCTATGATGGTTTGGTTCAATTTGGCAGCCCTATGTACATGCTAGAGTTTGATTGGCTATTACCCTATGTCTGTGCTCATTACTGCACGCCCCGAAAGGAGAGAAGTATTGGCAGGGAAATGTACTAGACCAAAAGTGTCATTCATGTTCGGGCTGCTCTGCGAGTCGTCGCGCGGTTGAAGATTTTAGTGCGTTCACCAACAGAGATTCAAAGGGCTGTAAATAATGCCAGTGCAGTGTGGCCAAGCATGGACGGCTGCGCAAGATTGAAATTACTATCCCTGAGTTATTCGTCATGACTGATGTCAGAGGTTGGTCTCTTTAATATCCGCGCCTGCTACTCGTAATAGAAAACAGTGGTCGATTTCTCCAGGGTCGCTTTGACAACAAGGGGATGATTACGAAGGGTAGGAAATAGAAGATGTAAGAGAAGCCCTAGGATGGGAGTAAAATGAAATTTACCTCTATCCGCCTAGTTTGGGAGGTGAACGTGAACAGGTGAGGGCCCGGGGTCTGAAGGTCTTCGCGAGCAACTTCCGGCTCCTGGAATATGCGTCAGCAAAGCACAGGACCACCTGATAGAGAAATCACTTACTCTCCCAAAGAAAAGTGGAACTTGGAACGGCGGCCTTGTTTCGAAACACAACACGGTATGCACATTGCATCCTGCGTTTTGTATCAGAATCAGGCGCTTCAAATTCTCCTGGACTTCTTCTGGGATCTTACATGGACCCACACGAATTCCACCTGCGCTTATAGTTTGCAGTGCAGGAAGTGAGTGCGGTTGGTTGGCGAGGGAGGTAAGAAATGAAATGAGCAGAGGTCGATATGCTCGTAGAGACAGTCGTAGGATATTGGGG
>Ga0307513_10004293_pt1 | contig 19053 bp, 12 predicted proteins | sample 15_EM_MG_FD_202174 | JGI IMG/M metagenome (GOLD analysis project Ga0307513, IMG submission 202174) | Populus trichocarpa ectomycorrhiza microbial communities from riparian zone in the Pacific Northwest, United States - 15_EM | ecosystem: Host-associated > Plants > Roots > Unclassified | place...
CTCGGTAACCGGTATTCGTAATTTTGTTAACATGCCCTACTAAGCCTATTTGCAGTTTAGACTGTGATTTCTGTTGAGATCCCCGATGGTGGATTTAACGAGAGTTTACGGTACTTCTTGCCTGGGACAAGTAGCTCTTCATATGACGGCGGTGATTGGAGTGGCGATCTAGAAAGAGGAAATGGATGAACCTTGGCGAGACATACCTTAAATCAACATACGAGGGTCAGGGATAAAATAGTTGTACGGAGCAGGGTATTGATGGTGATTTTGGTCAAAATTAGTGGTGCACAGCAACCAGCTCGTCCAGAAATGCAAACCTTCCATTGCTTAACATGAGCCTAGAGGGAATTGTTTTTTTAATTGAGGTATTCAACAAGAGGCTAGGTACCTGTCTATTAATTATATCTTGGTAAAACTGATCAAGGCAGGAGGAAGTAGAGGTCCCATCAGGGTCGTGTTTCTTATGTGTATATACCATTACTACTAGCATTTAGTTATGCAGCCTACCATTATTTTATCCCTGACCCTTGTATCATACCCCGGTAGCCCCCTCTGCATACAACCCTCATCGTATGCTAACCAAAGCCTCCTTCATCCCCCGTCTAAGAGTCCCTTTATCCGCAGGTTGACAATAGAAAATCCGCCCGTTATCAGGAAACTTAACCTATCCGTGCTTCCTATGCCCTAAACCTCTAACTTATGTTTTGGCAGCGACCGCTGATCGGCAAACGACGGACGACGAAACTGCTATTTTCGCGACGGCGAAACGAAACGCCAAGATTAAAGCAATACTCAAGACAGATCGCCAACACATAACCTGACGAGGGGAACTTCACTTCTATTCAACTGCTCGCCCATGCCCACAACCCTTAGTTCTCGATACTCTACTAACCAAACTAACTAGCGGTAAATACAGGAGTATCGTATAAATAAAACAACAACGACATCCTCCTATTCTTCCATCCTTCGATCGATCGCGACACAAGTCAGTTTTGCGGGAGGGAAAGGGAGACACGGGTGAGAGAAAATGATCATACTAACAATGGCAAAGACAAACATCGCAAACAAAACTTCTTCGCGCTCCATAGCCTACACTCTCCCGTAACATACTCTTTCAGGGTCGCATTCCTTCCGGCACCCCACCGATCCCAAACGCATATCCGAAGGGTTTGTCAGAACGATAACGGAGCAGGCTGCACGTATGCCGAGCATACTGGAACAGTGTCAAAGACTTCTACTTTCCTCCTTCCTCCCGGCGAACGTATCGATCTAGAGCACACATCCGAAGCCTTCGTTTAATCGATAAAAGAAAGCTCGCGGAACACGATATGCCGTACGCGATATGCCGAGCATACCGAGCATCAAATAATTCCATCACTATCGGAAGAGACACTATTACCCGGCATCAGACCATAGTTGCGAGACATCCTTTTGAGTATTATACCTTACAGCTCTATTACGGTACTGTAACATAGCCTATTGTTCGAGCACTCTTGTCCTGGACATGACGAGATTTTCCCTACCTAGTTGTGGAGATTATGTGGGTTCGTGGGGCCCGATCTGGACATTGTGCACGGTGCCCGGGGGAGGGAGAAAAGGAAGAAAATCCCGGTGGGCAAGAGGAGATCACAGTAGAATGGAATATGTTTCCAAACTGGCCCGTGCGCCGATATTGCAATGTTGTGGGCCGTTCAATCACCCATGACAAGTCGGGGTACGATACCGATGCTCGTGGAGTGGAAGCTAACCTGCCGCTCGAAGACTCCACACTTTGCTAACCATCCTTGATGAGCAGGACTGAAAAAGTGTGGACTACCTCCCAATCCCACCCTAGGCCTACCCCACGAGGAAGTGGTCTGAAAGCATACTGTAACCCCCATTAAACCATGCCCATGATTGGCACCAATCACCGCCATGTTTGTTAGCTAACAGCTAGCTCTCTGGTGCCTCTTCACGTGTGTTAGGAGCTACTCGCACTTCGGATTTTTATTATCATTCTCTATTTGTATCTAAGCAGTCTCCACAAGGGAATTAGGGAAAAAACAAATGAACAATAAATGTACGAGATGGACTGCTAAAACAATAAAAGTAAATAAGAGTGAGATTCCGGGGGGCGCCAGCCCATATCAATATCCATACAACAGAAATAGCCCGCAGCCAAGTTAAACAAGGCGGTGTTGCGAACTAAAGAAGGAGATAAGGGCAAAGAGAGGAGGATGAACGAAGTGGCTAGGGCAGGCATGTTTAAGGAGCTGTTGTGGTTCTTGCGGAAATGTCGAATGGGTAGTCCGTACTCAAAAGCGCTATAGTAAGAAAGCTGATGTCTCCCGGCCTTAGGCCGTGTTGGGCATGCCAGGCACTACGGTAGGAGGTGTGCCGGCAGTGGCGCTATCCACTGCCGGAGTGGTGCTTAGCTGCTATCATCTAGTTTGCCAAAGTTGTCTTAATCTGAGCGCGAGCGCGGCTGTAGATATCACAGTCACGTGGATCTGATAAGAAAAATTCGGTAGACCTTCCGGCTGCAGCCCGCCTAGATAAGGCACGCGGGTGTCGTATCTCTCGCTCGTACTTGTAGCATTTCCACCACTCCACTATGACCATTCTTAAAAGCACAAAAGAGTGCTATATTTAATTTGCTGGGGTCTAGGTCATCCCGGGCAAGTAGCATTTTCACTGCTCCCTCGCGCCCATCTTCAGCAGCACCCGCGAGGGGTGTTCGGCCGTACTTATCTAGTTTGTCCGGGTCAACATCGTTCCGCCCGAGTAGTATTTTCATCACCCTCTCACGCCCATCCGCAGCAGCCTGCCAGAGAGGTGTTCGGCCGTTGATATCTGGTGCGTCAGGGTCAACATCATTCCGCCTGAGTAGTACTTTCATTACTCTCTCGTGCCCGTGATAAGCCGCACTCCAGAGAGGTGTTCGGTCGTAGATGCCCCGTTTGTCAGGGCCAACCTCGCCCCGTTTGAGTAGTATTTCCACCACCCCTTCGTGTCCCTTCTGAGCAGCGTGATGGAGTGGCGTTCCACCGTCGTCATCTGGTTTGTCGGGAGCAACGTCACCCCGCCCCAGTAGTATTTGTGCTGTTCCATCGCGCCCATTCTCAGCAGCACCCGAGAGCGGTGTTCGGCCGTAGTTGTCTGGTAAATCAGGGTAAACATCGTCCCGCCCGAGTAGTATTTTCACCACTCTCTCACGGCCGTCCGCAGCTGCAGCCCAGAGCGGTGTTCGGCCGTTGATATCCGGTGCGTCAGGGTTGACATCGTTCCGCCCGAGTAGGATTTTCAACACTGTCTCGTGTCCATAAGATGCTGCACTCCAGAGAGGCGTTCGGTTCTGGATGCTCGCTTTCTCGGGGTCGACATCGTCCCGTCTGAGTAGTATTTCCACTACCCTTTCGTGTCCCTTCTGAGCAGCATGATGGAGTGGTGTTACCCCGTCCTCATCTGGTATGTCGGGATTGACGTCGCCCCGCCCAAGTAACATTTGTGTTACTCCCTCGCGCCCATTCTCAGCAGCAACCGAGAGAGGTGTTCGGCCGTAGTTATCTGGTAAATCAGGGTCAACATCGTCCCGCCCGAGTAGTATTCCCGACACTCTCTGCTGACCATGTGCAGCAGCAGCCCAAAGCGGTGTTTGGCCGTCAATATCAGGTGTATCAGGGTTGACGTCCTTCCGACTGAGTAAGGTTTTCAACACTCCCTCATGTCCGTAATAAGCCGCGCTCCAGAGCGGCGTTCGCTCGCGGTTACCCTGTTTGTCAGGGTCGACGTCGTCCCGTCCGAGTAGTATTTCCACCACTTCCTCGTGTCCATTCGAGGCAGCCCACACTAGAGGTGTATTTCCTGTGCAGTCTGTTTGGTTGATATCACAACCTTCTGCTTCTACCAAGCCAGCTACAATCTCAGCAATCCCAAAGAACGACGCAGAGTGTAAACCACTGAACCCGGAACATCTATCGATACTACGAAAGCAGGACCTCCATTTTCCCGCATCCAGGAGGAGTCTCGTGGATATGTGGTTGTTGTAATCGTCAAACAGCTCCAGCGCAAGCCGTTTCGCACAATTCGATAGATCTATTTTTGCGTGCGTTCCCCAATAGAGAGACGAATACTCCAGAAAAGGTGTGCCTGAATATCGAGAAGAATATCTGAGAGAGGACCTGCCATGGAGGTTACCAGAGGGGCCGGTGGAAAGAGCCTTGACCTGGTGGGAATTTAAATAACTCAAGCAGGTCTCTGCCATTGTCGCGTGAGGTCGATCGAAAAGTTCAGGATGAGCCCGGAGGTACTCCCGAAGGGTGGGGTGAATTAACCGGACCGTGGAAGTATCCTTGTCTACAGAAACAAATCCTTGACAAGAGGTTAGCAATGTCCCTATCGAGGGAACATTGTCGCCATCGAGGTCCGCTGACCCAATTTTGACTCCGAGAGCGTGACACAATTCGTCGACATTTAAGGGTCGCTCAGAGTGAGAGATCCACATCAATGCGGTCATGCCGAGCCTTGATTTCTCCCCTTCCTGTGCCTCTACCCGGCCAAATATCTGACTACAGGCACCTCCCAACTCCAAGCCGTCGGTCATTCCATCGAGCTTTTGCCGTCTGCGAAGTATTGTAGTTTCCTGCAGAACCACATCGATACTCAGCGAGACGAGCAGGAATCTAGATATGTATCTGTTAGTCGATAACTTGAGGGAGCTTCTCCGATGTTGTTGCTTCTACTTACATTTCTGAAATATCTTTTGGAATTTTCTTCAGGATATCCGCCTTAAGACTACTGTCCATCGCGTCTGGCGTTGTGTCTTCTTCTAGTTTGCTGCGAAGATAACTAACCATATCGTGTCTCCGTGGAGTGATGCGCATGGCCGTTACCCTCCCGGAAAGACGCCTGATGACCTCAGCCCCGATGTGCGGCCGTCCTGTCAGGAACACCCGTGTGCCCGGAGAGCCTCGTATAATTTGGTTGAGCGAATCAAGAACCTTAATTCGATCTCGCGCCAAACATTCATCCAGCGCGTCGATAAATATCAATGTGCGGTTGATGGAAGCGGTCTGGAGCATCTTTACGATAGTGGCAAGCTGTGGCCCCCGCCCACCAAATACCGGTCTCTGATCATCATACGCTTCGACTATCTCTTCGGGGATCTCTCTTAACCCGCTCACAACTTGTTTGAGCAGGGCACTTAGCACACTCACGGATGACTGCTCTGTTCGGGCTGCGAAGTCAAGATAAAAATATGCAATCGCGGCCCCCTGTTCTCTAGCCTGATCCTCCAAGCTGTCTACCACTAATGAGCTAGAATCACAGCTCGTTAGCGCTTGACCTTGTTCCATTCGTCGAGATTCGTCTTTGTTACCTAATAAAAGTCTTTCCAACCCAGGGATCTCCATAGCAAAATAAAACCGCGTTATCAGACCCACTTCCCTCACTACCGTCGTACCAGTTTCTAAACTCCTCGGTCTCCAAGACCCATCCCCCTATATTTTCCGCCCTACTCTCTTGAATTTCCTTGTGCCGTATCCTAGGCTCTAGCGGCGATAGCCAGGCCAAGATTTGTGATCGGTCATCGGTAACAGTACTACTATGGGGGCTCTCCATATCACTAAAGGGGCCTGTATTATTGGACTCGATATTGTCATGAAAGTGATACTCAGACATCTTCGCTATTCGAAAAGCAGTGGAGGATTGATAATTCAGCAGGTTGGTTGATGGAAGCACTGGTAGCAAGAGATGCGGGGTCTGTGTGGAACCCGATACGGTGGATCCCTCCACACCCCCAGGTTAATCCCGCCAAAGTTTAGTCAGCCACACTCATGTTGTCTTTACCTCGTCGCAACAAATACTACTTGTAGACCCCTTTTAAGTTAAATGCTCTACTGTAGCGCTGCACAAATCGTTCGTTATGATGAGGGAACACTCCTGAGGCCCTAGGGTGGAATCGTCACGGTAAAAATTCTTGCGATTCGGTATCTCCATGAGGTCGTTAATTTCTGGATTCAGAGACAAATTTCTTGAGAAGTATCAGCGCTTTCCTAACATGGTACAGTACTCGTAATTCTTTCACGTTTGTGAACACAACTGCTACCGTAAGTACTCGAATAGAAGAGAAATGTGCTAGGACGTTGGAATTCCCCTTCTCAGCTTAGCGAGGGGGAAAACACCGCAAACTCGGCCCAGAGTCGAGCCGAACAAAAAGAATATGCAAAGCGCCTTACTAGGAGAGGCAACTGCAACGTCCTAGCACATTTCTCTTCTATTTGAGTACTTACGGTATTGCATACACAAAAATCTTAAGACTCCGGCACGATTTTTACCCATATACAATAGCAGTTATATTCACAAATATCGGAGAATTGCGACTACAGCCTAGGCGCTTTGGCCTTGTTCGATCTCATTAATTTGCAAAACTACTGGTACCGTAAGATCTCGAATAATTGAACCCTGTGCTATGTCGTCGGACTTTCCTCTACCAGTAAGGTCAAGAAAAATTTTAAAGTTTTTTTTCTGTCTCAGCAGGGGGAAAGGGGCTGTGTTTTTGCTGTGTTTTTTGCCCCCATTCCAGAGAAGGGAATTCCGGACTTCATAGACACACGGTTCAATTACCGTATTTGAGATTTTACGGTAAAGCTATGGTAGGTCAATGACTTGATTTACGGGTTCAATCCAAATTTTCATTATCAACTAAGGAAAGCCTTACCAATGGTGAATTACAAAGAGTTTTATGGTGTTATCTATAAAGTGCTAGGGAACAGTTACCCTGAACAGACATCGGTATATTTGGCTACTTAACCTTCAATAACTGTTCAACTACTTCTTCCCGGACTCTGTATATCAAGCCCGATGGGTGAACTATGGTAGTCGAAGCCCTTTCATATCCAACTTATATCATCGCACCGTATTCCTTCGTGGTGTCGACATGGGCTGGAAACGTTCTTCCCACGGCCACGTGACTCGCCAGATTCTGTGAGGCTAAGCACTGCACTTCCCAATAACTGTTATCATACTTGGCTAATACAAGGCCGCCAAGCACACTTCAGCGCCACAGAGCACCCCTGCAGCAGCCACAATCAAGCCTATCATAACATCCCGCACACCCCCCTTTCCCCTTACTAAGCCACGGATTCTCAAGGCCAGATATTGCTTGCCGGTTGGCCTAAGCAGTGATACAATGAATATTTCGAACAATCTTCTAACGCTAACTGACCGAGACAGCAAAACAAATATCTTGTGAACAAGCTTCGAAAGAAATTACTGCATGGAGGAGACAATAATATGATTGGTATCCTACGATTGTACAATTCCGCCAAAAAGTAAAACAAGATGCCAGTTCCACCCTACCTAAACCACTGCCTCTAAGTCGGTAACCATCATCGCCGCCCTTCCCTAGGCCATTGAAAAGCCAACAATTATGATATCATCACTTTCCCCGTCTTTCTTTTTGTTTACTATTCCGTCACAGGCCGTCACTCGTCTACTTGAGGTTGAGAGTTGTTACAGTATGCGATCAGTACTTTGGACGGAGAAGTGATAATAGAAGTAGTGGAGATCTCTTATTGTGGCAACACTCATCAATTGAATAATAGGAAAGACATAGCTCACCTATATAGTACAGTGGTTGAGTCCAGCCATTACCACTGCGATTTCTTCACAAGGAAATTCGAAAACAAAGACAATCAGAGAAGTGACCTGAGAGGAACAAAAGGAACAATGAAAGAATACACGTTAGATTTCAACCAGTAAGAGTATGGAAAACATAGAGAACTGAAAGAAACATTCGAGAAGAGAAATAAACCATATTTGAGAGGAGCAAGAAATCATAGACGAACAAGAGTTATCTCAGAGTTGGGATATGACAATATGGCACGGCACAAGGCAATCAAATACAGTACAGTAGCTTTCCTTAGCCCCATCCGACACTATCAGCTGGATGAAGTTAGAAAAAAAAGACACTTAAATTTGTAAAGGTGATGTAGGTGGGGGAGGGGGGGTGGGTGAGGTTCAGTGCTAGAAAAGTTCGGGGACAAACCCCAAAACACACTAAATTTCAAGATCTACCAACACTAGAATGCCTACCGTAAAAACTCGAATAATCGGACTATGCGCTATGTAGTCTGAAATTTCCTCCTTTAGAAAAGGAGTGAAAGACAAAAAATATGCCCTCTAAGGCAAGAAAAAAGAAAACAAGACCAGCCCATACTAAGAGAGGCAGCTCCAACATCCTAGCACATTGCCCGATTATTCGAGTACTTATGGTAATAGCACTACAACCCTCTGAAATTTAAAAAATCAGGTACTATTTCAAATTCAACATACCGAGCTGGTAGAGATTTTAGATAGGTCTAAACCATGTAAACACTTCTTGGAGCGGCAGTTGTCAGACATCTGGGTTTCATTTTCTTACTGATTCAATATATAATTGGACCTCTTTGCACTGTTTGGGGGCAAAACAGTCTCAACACTTGTTGAATTGTAATCTATAAAGCAGGTTTGGCATCCATTTCTAACCACAAGCTAGAATACACAGTATACCTCCGCTTAAAGGTTCAGGAAAATATGTAAATGTTTTACAAGGTACTCTAGATATAAACTGTGGCTTTCAAAATTAAAAGCTTTAATTAAGTGAGATGGGCCCGTTCTGGTGTGCTGAAGAACAGCACTTTTGGTGTGCTTTGGAGTTTGGCCCCGAACTTTTCTAAGGGCACTGTAAGTTACTGCTTACCCGTGACATGGAGACGAAGAAAAGAAATTCAGAGCTTTCCCTTTTATACAAACCCAACCCCCGGAATCGCGGGTAAATATTGCGCACCGAACCCCCATCTCCTCAGTAGCGCCCTCGGCATGCAACCCTCCCTCTATGCTAACCAAAGCCTAATCTCCAAATCTTATTTAAAAATCACCTATTCCGCAAGTTGGGAGCAGAAACCCGCTCGTTCTCAGATAACTTAACTTACCAGCGCTTTCCATGCCATGGGCTTCTATGGCAAGAGACATTGTCAATTAGCATTAGATATTACTACTGTTTTTCGGTATTATACCTTACAGCTGTAATCCACGGTATAGCATAAATCCAATACCGTACTGTAATGTAGCGTATTATTCGAGCACTCATGTCCTGGACATGACTAGACTTTCCCTACCTGTCCGGAGAGATCATATAGGTTCATAGCACCCGGCCCTGAGGGAGAAAGGGAAGAAAATTGCGGTGGGCAAGAGGAGATCACGGTAGAATGGAATATGCTTCTAAACTAGCTCGTACACTAATATTGCCCAGTGCTATAGGCCGTTCAATCGCTCATCAAATTTTTAGGTACGATACCGATGCCCGTGGGGTGGAAGTTAACCTGGCGCTGTAAAGGCTCCACGCTTTGCTAATTCCCCTTGATGAGAGCGACTAAAAAGTGTGGGCAACCTCCTAATCTCACCTCCGAGCCCGGAGCCTACCCCCGGAGGAAGTGGTCTGCGAGCGTGACCTCCATGATTTGCACCTAACACCGCCATGCTTTAGTTAACTTAGCAGCTAGCTCTGGGGTCCCTTTTCACGTGTGTTAGAAGTTACTTGCACTTCGGATTTTTCACTGCTCTCTATTTATATCTAAGCAGTCCGCATGTCCACATTTTAGAGGGATAAGGAGAAAGGAATTAGAGAAAGAAAATATACGAACAATAAATGTGCGAGGGGGACTGAGAAAACAATAAAAGTGGGTAAGAATAAAATTCCGGGGCACGCCAGCCAATATCGGTATCAATACAATAGAAATAGCCCACAACCAACCCCAAAGTCTGTATTATGAGGAGAAATCGGGAAATCTGGATTCGACAAGAATTGGAGTGCGCGTAGATCTTTGGACGGGGAAGCGGTAAACCTATGCATGTCCATCGTAGGTGGTTACCTGGGGGTATAGGAGAAATGCCTAATCTAAGTGCTCGCCGCATGTCTACTTCGGAGGGAAAGAGAGAAAGGAAAATACGGCAATTAAACAAGGCGGTATTGCGAACCGGAGAAGGAAACAGGGACGGGATGAGAGGAGGGAAGAAGTGGTAAATGGGTAATCCGTACTCGAAAGTAGTAAAGAAGATGGTGCTTCCTCGCCTTAGGCTGTACCGGGTGTTTCAGACACTGGGGGGCGTAGCAGTGCTATCACTTGCTGGATACGCTGGAGTGGTGCTTGGTTGTCGCCACCCGGTTTTCTAGAGTTAACGTCGTCCGCGTAGTATTTCCACCACTCCTTTGTGACCATTCTTAGTAGCATAATCGAGTGCCGTTCGGCCATTGTTACTCGGCTTGTCGGGGTTGACGTTATCCTGCCCGAGTAATATTTTCACTATTGCCTCGCGCCCATTCGTAGCAGCACGCAGGAGCGGTGTGTTGCCGTGCGTATCTAATCGGTGAGGGTCGACATCGTCCCGCCTGAGGAATATTTTGAGTACCCCCTCGCGCCCATCATTAGCAGCCTGCGAGAGCGGTGATCGGTCGTTGATGTCGGGTGCGTCGGGGTTGACATCGTTCCGTCTGAGAAGAGCTTTCACCACTCCCTCGCGCCCATAATAAGCCGCAACCCAGAGAGGCGTTCGGTCGTAGATACCCCGTTTCTCGGGGTCAACGTCGTCTCGTCTCAGCAGTGTTTCCACTACTCCCTCATGTCCCTCCTGAGCAGCATGATAGAGTGGTGTTCCGCCGTCCCCATCCGGTTTGTTGGGATTGACGTCGGGCCGCCCAAGCAGTATGTGCATTACTCCCTCGCGCCCATTTTTAGCAGCAACCGAGAGCGGTGTTCGGCCGTACTTATCTGGCCTGTTGGGATCAAGATCGTCCCGCCCGAGTAGTATTTTGACCACGCCCTCGCGCCCATCTCCAGCAGCCTGCAAGAGCGGTGTTTGGCCGTACCTATCGGGTCCGTCCGGGTCAACATCGTCCCGCCCGAGTAATACTTTCGCCACTCTCTCGCGCCCACGCTCCGCAGCGCCCCAAAGAGGTGTTCGGCCGTTGATATCCGGTGCGTCGGGGTTAACATTGCTCCGTCTGAGAAGTGCTTGCACCACCCGCTCGTGCCCATAAAAAGCCGCACTCCAGAGGGGTGTTCGGTCCCAGATGCCTCGCTTCTCGGGGTCAACGTCGTCCTGTCTGAGTAGCATTTCCACTACCCCCTCGTGCCCCTTCTGAGCAGCGCGATGGAGTGGTGTTGCGCCGTCTTCATCTGGTATGTCGAGATTGACGTCGCCCCGCTCAAGTAGTATTTTCACGACTCCCTCGCGCCCATTCTCAGCAGCACCCGAGAGCGGTGTTCGACCGTACCTATCTGGTGTGTCAGGATTAACATCGTCCCGCTCCAGTAGTATTTTGGCCACTCTCTCGCGCCCATCTGCTGCAGCAGCCCAGAGCGGTGTTCGGCCATTGATATCTGGTATGTCGGAGCGGACCTCTTTACGTCCGAGTAGGATATTCAACACTCCCTCGTGACCGCAACATGCTGCACCCCAGAGAGGTGTTCGGTCGTGGATATCCAGTTTCTCGAGGTCAACGTCGCCCCGGCCGAGTAGTATTTCCACTACCCCCGCGTGTCCCTTCTGAGCAGCATGGTGGAGCGGTGTTCCGCCGCCGTTATCTGGTTTGTTGGGGTTGACGTCGCCTCGTCCAAGCAGTATTTTCACTATTTCATCGCGCCCATTCTCAGCAGCACCCGAGAGCGGTGTCCGGCCGTCCTTATCTGATCTGTCGGGGACAACACCGTGCCGCCCGAGTAGTATTTTCACCGCTCCCTCGCGCCCATCCGCAGCGGCACCCCAGAGCGGTGTTCGGCCGTTGATATCTGGCGCTTCGGGGTCGACATCGTTCCGTTCGAGTAGGGTTTTCAACACTCTCTCATGTCCATAGTAAGCTGCACTCCAGAGCGGCGTTCGCTCGCGGGTACCCCGTTTGTCCGGAGCAATGCCACTCCGCCCGAGTAGTATTTTCATCGCCCCCTCATGCCCATTTGAAGCAGCCCACACCAGGGGTGTATTACCTGCGCAGTCTGTTTGGTTGATATCACAACCTTTCACTTCTACCAAGCTAGCTACCATCTCAACAATCCCGAAGAAGGACGCACAGTGTAAACCATTGAACCCAGAATATTTATCGATACCACGAAAGCAGAGCCTCCATTTCCCCGCATCCAAGAGGAGTTCCGTGGATATGTGGTCGTCATAATCGTCAAACAGCTTCAGCGCAAGCTGTTTCGCACAATCCGATAAATCTATTTTTGCGTGCGTTCCCCAGTAGAGAGACGAATACTCCAGAAGGGGTGTGCCTGAATATAGAGAATGTCTGAGAAAAGGTCTGCCACAGAGGTTACCCAAGGGGCGGGCCGAAAGCGCCTTGACTTTATGGGAATTTAAATAACTCAGGCAGGTCTCTGCCATTGTCGCGTGAGGTCTATCAAAAAGCTCAGGATGAGCCCGGAGGTACTCTCGCAGAGTAAAGTGAATTAACCGGACCGTGGAAGTCCCCTTGTCTACGGAAACAAATCCTTGACAAGAGGTTAGCAATGTCCCGATCGAGGGAGCATTGTCGCCATCGAGATCCGCCGACCCGATTTCGACTTCGAGGGCGTGACACAATTCGTCGACCTTTAAGGGCTGCTCCGAGTGAGAGATCCACATCAATGCGGTCATGCCGAGCTTCGATTTCTCCCCTTCCTGTGCCTTTACCCGGCCCAACATCTCATTACAGCCACCGCCCAACCCCAATCCGTTGGTCATTCCATCGAGCTTTTGCCGTCTGCGAGGTATCGTAGTTTCCTGCAGGATCGCATCGGTACTCAGCGAGGCTAGCAGGAATCTATATATGAATCTGTTAGTCGATAACTTGAGCGATCCTCTCCGATCCTTTTGCTTCTACCTACATTTCTGAAATATCTTTTGGAATTTTCTTCAGGATATCTGCTTTAAGACTATTGTCCATCGCGTCTGGCGTTGTGTCTTCGTCTAGTCTGCTGTGAAGATAGCTAACTATATCATCTCTCCGTGGATTGATGCGCAAAGCCGTTACCCTCCCGGAAAGACGCCTCCCGACCTCAGCCTCGATGTGCGATCGCCCTGTCACGAATATCCGCGTGCCCGGAGAGCTTTGTATAATTTGGTTAAGCGAATCAAGGATCTTGACTCGATCTCGCGCCAAACATTCATCTAGTGCATCGATAAATAAGAACGTGCGCTTGGTGGAAGCGGTATTCTGCAGCATCTTTACAATAGAGGCAAGCTGGGGTCCCCGTCCACCAAATACCGGTCTCTGATCTTCATATGCTTCGACTATTTCTTCGGGGATCTCTTCTAGCCCACTCACAACTTGTTTGAGCAGGGCCCCCAGCACACTCACGGATGACTGCTCTTTTCGGGCCGCGAAGTCGAAATAAAAACATGCAATCGCGGCCCCCTGGCCTCTAGCCTGATCCCCTAGGCTGTCTGCCACTAATGAGCTAGCATCACAGCCCGTTAGCATTTGGCCTTCTTCTATTCGTCGAGATTCGTCCTTCTTACCTAATAAAGGTCTTTCCAACCCAGGGATCTCCATAGCAAAATAAAACCGCGTTATCAGATCCACTTCCCTCACTACCGTCGTACCAGTTCCTAAACTCCTCGGTCTCTAAGACCCATCCCCCTACATTTTCCACCCGGCTCTCTTGAATTTCCTTGTGCCGTATCCTAGGCTCTAGCGGCGATAGCCAGGCCAAAATTTGTGGTCGGTCATCGGTAACAGTACTAGTATAGCGGCTCCACATACCGCTAAAAGGGCTGGTATTATTGGAGTCGATAATGTTAAGAGGGTGATGCTCAGACATCTTCGCTATTCGAAAAGTAGTAGAGGATTGATGATTGAGTACCGTAGGTCGGTTAATGGGTGTGCTAGGAGATGAAGAAAAGCGGGGCCTTTGTGGAACTTGGTATTTACTCGAGTAGATACTTGTACATACAGCCCGGTTAATCCTAGTAAGGTTTAGTCAACCACACTCCGGCTGCATCGGTTACAAGCAATGCCACACCCCTTTAGTTTAAGTGCTACCCGCGGCGAGAATAGTCCTCAGACAACGGGTCCAATCATAATGCGACCACACGCAACCATCCCAATACCACAGCGACTTAAATCGATGCCACAGTCAAAACGAAAGGGCTTATTGCCAGTTGCCAGATCCCATGCTCCTAGAGAGAGAGGGGGGGTCAAATACCATAATCTACTAGCAAAATTCAGACTAGAGCTAAAGCGAAACAAGGGCAACCGAGCCTACAGGAGGGCGCGAAGGCGAATTCGCCACAGTTTAAACATAGACCACGGTGGTTGGACAGGTTTAAGAAAATCCTTAGTAACGTCAATCTGACTTTTTCCAGATTATACGGTATATAGGCCTCAGTATTAATTGTCATTATAGCTGTAGTTGCGATCGTAATAGCTATGATGGTTCTCATGGTAGTTGGGTTTTGCGGGGGATCGTAGTTGCGCCCGTTAGTTATCGAAGGCTTATATGCTGCGGTGGTGCACAAATCCTTGGCTATGACGGGCGAACACCGGCCTGGCTTGGAATCTTCACATTTATCTTAAAAAAGTACCAAGCCCTATGGGTGAACCAGCCGAAACCCTTCATATCCAACTTAAATCATCGCACCATATTCCTCCGCCTCGTGATTCGCCAGATTTTGTGAGGCTAAGCACTGCACTTCCCAATACTCTCCAAGGCTGCCAAGCACTGTTCAGCGCCACAGAGTACCATACGCTTGCAACAGCCAGGATCACCTTTCTCATAGCATTCTGAAACCCCCTTTCCCTTCCTAGGGCAGACTACCGTAGTAGATTCATCAAGACTAGGTGTTGCTTGGCGGTTAACCTAAGCAGTGATTCAAGGAATATTTCGAAAACCCTTCTATCGCTAACTAACCGCGACAACGGAACAAATATCCTGTGAACAAGCCTTGAAATGGAGGGCATAATAATTGATATCCTACTATCGTACAATTACTCGTATCATACTGAACCAAGAAATAAAAATAAAAATAGGTTAATTCCACCCTACCCCGGGCAATTGCCTCCAAGTCGGTAACCACCCTTGCCACTCTTCCCTGCTATCGAGAAGGTAACAATTATCATCAATCTTTCTTCGTCTTTCCCCTTAACTTTATGCTATCGCAGGCCGTCACCCGTCTACTTGCTACCGAGAGTCATCTCTGAGTTGGGATATTGTAGCCTACGACACTACACAATCAAATATAGTACAATATCATTCCTTAACCCCATCCAACACCGTCAGCTAGACGAGTTTAGCACATAAAAAAAAGAGCCACTCTAATCGACAAAGTTGATGCTGCTAGGGGGGTGGGGTACTGTTTACCCACGACACAGAGACGAGGAAAAGAGATCCTGAACTTCCCCTATAATACAAGCCCAACCCCCGGAACCGAGGATGAATATTCTGTACCGAACCCCCCTCTCCCTCAGTAGCACCCTCTGCATCCTACCCTGCTTGTATGCTAACCGAAGCCTAATCCCCGAATCTTATCTAAAAAATCATGTATTCCGCACGTTGTCAACGGAAACCTGCTCGTATCGCGAAACTTGATATATCAGCTCTTTTTTATGCCGTAGGATCCTATGGCAAGAGATACTATGACCCAGCATCGGATTTTATAGTTGCGAGATACCGCTTTTCGGTATTATTATACCTTACAGCTATAATCTAAGGTATGGTATAAATCCTATACTGTACTGAAACGTAGCATATTATTCGAGCACTCCTCTCCCGGATATGACAATATTTTCCCTACCGGGCTGGGGAGATTATATGGGTTCTCGGCACTCGAGCCAGGCATTGTGCACAATGCCCGGAGGAAGGGAATAAAATCCCGGTAGGCAAGAAGAGATAACTTTTAGAGGTAGTTCGACAGCAACGGCAAAACGGGACGAGTGACGAGCGGTGAAACCAAACCAAACGCCGAGCAACTCCCAGAGAAAACCATCGCACACTCGGTTTCGGGGAAATCCCCTCCACGAACAACAACCGCAGCCTCAATAACTAACTAAGGGCGATTACAGGACTATATATCAATCACAAAGACATAATATCCATCCATGAGCTACTCCGTGTGAGTCTGTCTCCCTCCCCCCCGTCATGATTCCCGGGCCGACAAAAGGAAAACAAACTCCCCCACCGCCGTGGGACTTCCGGCTCTCTCTCACACTGGCCTTACCGCGCTTCGGCTTTTCTCCCGGCTTTCCCGAAAGCTGCGCGATCCCAAACCTATTGCTCATTCCTGCATTCGAAATGTTTTCCACAAACACGCCCGAAGCCGAAACAAATGCCCGAATCCTCAGCGCATTTCCGAACGCACAAACAAGCGCGTTCCCATAAGCTTTCCGAACAACCAAGGAAGTATTATGAGAGTATGGCGAGCAGCATCATTTCCAACAATCACGGTAGAATGGAATATGCTTTCAAACTAGCACGTACGCCGATATTTCATGGTGGTGTGGGCCGTTCAATCACTCATTACAAGTCGGGGTACGATACCGATGCCCGTGGAGTGGACGCCGCTCGAAAGACTCAACACTTTATTAACTCCGCTTAATGAACAGGACTGAAAAGTGTGGGCAACCTCCCAATCTCAACTCCGAGCCCTGGGCCTACCCTACGAGGAAGCGGCCTGCAAGCATGACCTCCATTAAACTGTACCCATGATTGGCACCAATCACCGCCATGCTTTTTAGCTAATGGCTAGATCTCGGATCCCTTTTCACGTGTATTAGAGGTTACCTGCAACTTCGGATTATTTTTCTATTCTCGAGTTGTATCTAAGCAGCCTCCACGTCCACATTTCAGAGGGATAAGGAGAAAGGAATTTGAAAGAAAAAACAAGCGAACAACGAAGGTGCGAGATGGGCCACGAAAACAATAAAAGTAAATATGAGTGAAATTCCGGGGCACACTAGCCTATATCAATACCAATACAATAGAAATAGCCCGCAGCTAACCTCAAAGTCTGGATTATGAGGAGAAATCAGGAAATCTAAATTCGACAACAAAAAACGAGAGTGCGCGCAGACCTTTCGACGTGGAGGTGACAGACCTATACACCTCCATCACAAGTGATTTCCTGGGGTTAAAGGAAAAATATCTCATCGAAGCGTTCGTGGCATGTCTACTCTGAAGGGAAAGAAGAGGAAGGACGGCAATTAAACAAGGCGGTGTTGGAAACTGAAGAAGGAAACAGTGACAGGACGAGAAGGGGAAAGAGTGGCAAATAGGTAATCCGGACGCGAAAGCGGTAGAGAGGATGATGCCTCCGAACCCCAGGCCGTGCCGGGTGTGTCAGACATTGGGAGGCGTAGTAACGGTATCTAGTTTGTTAGGATTGAAGTCGTCCGCGTAGTATTTCCACCACTCCTTTGTGACCATTCTTAGTAGCATAATCGAGTGGCGTTCGGCCATCGTTACTTGGCTTGTCGGGGGTGACGTTATCCTGCCCGAGTAATATTTTCACTACTATCTTGTGCCCACCCTCAGCAGCGCGCAAGAGCGGTGTTTTGCCGTCCTTATCAGCTCGGTTGGGGTCGACATCGTCCCGCCCGAGGAGTATTTTGATTACCCCCCCACGCCCAGCCTCAGCAGCAGCCCAGACCGGTGTTCGGGTGTTCATGTTCGGTAGGTCAGGGTTGATGTCGTTCCGTCTGAGTAGTGCGTTCACGACTCCCTCGTGCCCACGGTTAGCCGCGATCCAGAGCGGCGTTCGGCCCCAGATACCCTGTTTCGCGGGCTCAACGTCGTCTCGTCTCAGCAGCACTTCCACTACCCCCTCGTGTCCCTCCTGAGCAGCATGATAGAGTGGCGTTGCACCGTCTTTATCTGGTTTGTTGGGATTGACGTCGCCCCGCCCAAGTAGTATTTGCGTTACCCCCTCGCGCCCATTCTCAGCAGCAACCGAGAGCGGTGTTCGGCTGTACTTATCTGGTATGTCGGGATCGACATCGTACCGTCCGAGTAGTATTTTCGCCACTCCCTCGCGCCCATGGTTAGCCGCACCCCAGAGCGGTGTTCGGCCATTGATATCTAGTGCGTCGGGGGTAACATTTTTGTGTCTGAGTAGTGCTTTCAACACCCCCTCGTGCCCATAATAAGCTGCACTCCAGAGCGGTGTTCGGTCGTAGATACCCCGTTTCTCGGGGTCAACGTCATCCCGTGTGAGCAGTATTTCCACTACCCTCTCGTGTCCCCTCGCGGCAGCATGATGGAGTGGTGTTGTGCCGTCCTCATCTGGTTTGTCGGGATTGACGTCGTCCCGCCCAAGCAGTATTTGTACCACCCCCTCGCGCCCATTCTCAGCAGCACCCGAGAGCGGTGTCCGGCCGTACTTATCTGGTATTTCGGGATCAACATCGTCCCGTCCGAGTAGTATTTTCACCACTCTCTCGCGCCCATCTGCAGCAGCACCCCAGAGTGGTGTTCGGCCGTTGACATCTTGTGCGTCGGGATAGATATCCTTCCGCCTGAGTAGGGTTTTCAATACCCCCTCGTGTCCATAACTGGCTGCGTTCCAGAGAGGTGTTCGGTTATAGATACCCCGTTTCTCGGGGTCAACGTCGTCCCGTCTGAGCAGTATTTCCACTATCTTCTCGTGTCCGTTCGCAGCAGCATAATGGAGTGGTGTTCCGCCGTCGTTATCTGGTTTGTCGGGATTGACGTCGCCCCGCTTGAGCAATATTTTCACTACCCCCTCGCGCCCATTCTCAGCAGCACCCGAGAGCGGTGTCCGGCCGCACTTATCTGGTCTGTCGGGGCTAACATCTTTCCGCCCGAGTAGTATTTTCACCGCTCCCTCGTGTCCATCTTCAGCAGCACCCCAGAGTGGTGTTCGGCCGCTGATATCCGGTGCGTCGGAGTTGACATCCTTGTGTCCGAGTAGGATATTCAACACTCCCTCATGTCCGTAATAAGCTGCGCTCCACAGCGGCGTTCGCTCGCGGGTACCCCGTTTGTCCGGGACAATGCCGTTTCGCCCGAGTAATATTTTCACCACCCCCTCGTGCCCATT
>Ga0307513_10004294_pt1 | contig 19052 bp, 15 predicted proteins | sample 15_EM_MG_FD_202174 | JGI IMG/M metagenome (GOLD analysis project Ga0307513, IMG submission 202174) | Populus trichocarpa ectomycorrhiza microbial communities from riparian zone in the Pacific Northwest, United States - 15_EM | ecosystem: Host-associated > Plants > Roots > Unclassified | place...
TGCTGGCGGCCCTGGTGTCGCTCGGCTTGCCGGTATCGGCCGTCGATTGGGTCATCGTCACCCACGTGCACCTTGACCATGCCGGCGGTGCAGGCGCGCTGATGCAGGAGCTGCCGAACGCCCGCCTCGTGGTGCACCCGCGGGGCGAGCGCCACATGGTGAACCCGCTTGCTTTGCTGATGAGTGCACGCCGCGTGTATGGCGCAGAAGAGATGGCACGCTCCTACGGCAAGGTCACGCCGGTTCCGAAAGAGCGCGTGGTCACGAGCGGCGATGGCATGACCCTCCACCTCGCGGGCCGGCCGCTTCAGCTGATCGACACGCCCGGCCATGCGCGCCACCACCACTGCATCTGGGACGCGCGGACCCGCGGTTTCTTCACCGGCGACACCTTCGGCCTCAGCTACCGCGAGTTCGACACGGCCCGCGGCCCCTGGCTGCTGCCCACCACGACGCCGATCCAGTTCGACCCGGAGCCGCTGCGGCAGTCGGTGCGGCGCATGCTGTCGTACGAGCCACAGCGGCTGTACCTCACGCACTATGGCTGCGTGGAGAACGTTCCCGTGCTGGGCGAGATGATGCTGTCGCAGATCGACGAGATGGTGGCGCTGGCCGAGCCGCTTCGCCACGCGAACGACCGCCACGCGCAGCTCAAACAAGGCCTGGCCGGCATGTACCTGCGCCGAGTGCATGCGCATGGCTGTACGCTCACAGACGGCGACACGCTTGCGCTGCTCGCCATGGACATCGAACTCAACGCCCAGGGCCTCGCGGTCTGGCTGGATGAAAGCAAAGCTGCATGAAGAAGCCCGTTCAATTCAACCTACACGATCAGGTCATCGTGATCACCGGTGCCGCGCAAGGTATCGGCGCAGCCTGCGCGAAGCGCCTGGCGCAAGACGGCGCGGCAGTCGCACTGTGGGATGTGGACGATGCACGCGGCGAGGCACTGGCCCAGTCGCTCGTCGACCAAGGCCAGCGCGCCAGCTATCGGCATTGCAATGTCGCCTCCAAGGCCGAGGTCGACGCCGCCGTCGCGCACACGCTGCAGGCCTTCGGCCACATTGACGGCCTGGTCAACAACGCGGGCATCTTCAAGGCCGCCGACTTTCTGGACATCACCGAAGCCGACTGGAACGCGGTGATCGACGTCAACCTGAAAGGCTCCTTCTTCGTCGGCCAAGCCGTGGCGCGCGAGATGGTGAAGACCGGCGGTGGTGCCATCGTCAACATGAGTTCGGTCAACGGGTTGATGGCCATCCCCAGCATCGCCAGTTACAACGTCAGCAAGGGCGGCATCAACCAGCTGACGCGGGTGATGGCCTTGTCGCTTGCCGACCAGGGCATTCGAGTCAATGCGGTGGCTCCAGGCACCATCGCCACCGAGCTGGCACTCAATGCGGTGCTGGGCAGCGACGAGGCGCGTGCGCGCATCATGAGCCGCACGCCGATGAAACGGCTGGGCGAGCCCGAGGAGATCGCCGATGTGACGGCGTTCCTGCTCAGCAGCGCCTCCAGCTACATGACGGGCGAGATCGTCTACGTGGACGGCGGGCGACTGGCCCTCAACTACACGGTGAGCACGTCGTGACGAACGAGAAGCTCATGGCGCGCTGGAAACAGCGCCTGTGACGATGACGCCGAACCCGGCATCGCCGCCACGCCCAAGACTTAAGCCACCGCTTCCGCGTTCAACGCTTCCAGGCAGTCTTCGATCACCGCGTGCAGCTGGGCCACGCGCGCCTCGCCCAGGCGCTGATTGAAGGCGATCTGCGCGCGCTTCCACTCACGCTTTGCTTCGGCATGCTTCTCGCGGCCCGCGTCGGTGGCGGCGACGAGGCGGCTGCGCCCGTCAGCGCCCGGGCCCACCTCCACCCAGCCTTGCGCCACGAGCGGTTGCAGATTGCGCGTGAGCGTCGACGCGTCCATTTCCATCTCGGACGCCAGCTCACCCGGCTTCACCGGCCCCAGCCGCACCACGTGCGACAGCAGCGAATACTGAGTGGTCTTCAGGCCCGCCACGCTGACGATCTGGTCGAAGTGCTGGCTGACCCGCCGCGACAGCTGCCGCAGCTTGAAGCTGCTGCAACCCACCGGGCTGCCCAAACCGATGGATGCTGTCACGGCGGGTTGGCGCGAAACTGTCTTTTGCATGATCGATTGATTGTAGCTACAATCATTGCAAATACAACTGTTGAGGCACGCGATGAACCCGCAACCAGACGAAGCACAGGTGCTGGCGCAATGGCAGGCCGACGAAGCCGAGCGCCGCAAGCACTTCGCTGCACCCGGCGTGTCGAGGCCCGACCAGGTAACCGGCAAGACCGGTCTGCAGTTCTTCGAAGGCATCTTCGCGGGCGAGCTGCCTTCAGCACCCATCGGCGCCACGCTCGATTTCATCGCCATCGAGATGACACACGGCCGCGCCGTGTTCCAGGGCAAGCCGGGGCTGAACCACTACAACCCCATCGGCACCGTGCACGGCGGCTGGATCGCGACGCTGCTCGACTCGTGCGTGGGCTGCGCGGTGCACACCACACTGCCGGCCGGCAAGGCCTACACCACTGCTGAATTGAAGGTGAACTACGTGCGTGCAGTGACCACACGGGTGCCGCTGCTGCGCGCCATCGGCACCACCATCCACGTCGGCTCGCGCATGGCCACGGCAGAAGGAAGACTGGTCGGGCCGGACGGCAAGCTTTACGCTCACGCCTCCACCACCTGCTTCATCTTCGATACGCCATGAGACTTCTTCATACGATGCTTCGCGTGGGCGACCTCGATCGCTCCATCACGTTCTACACCGAGATCATGGGCATGACGCTGCTGCGTCGGTCCGAAAACCCGTCGCAGAACTACTCCCTGGCCTTTCTCGGCTATGGGTCGAATCCCGAGCACGCCGAGATCGAACTCACCTACAACCACGGCATCTCGTCATACGAGCTCGGCACGGCCTACGGCCACATCGCCATCGGCGTGCCCGACGCGGCCGCGGCCTGCGACCGCATTCGTGCCGGTGGCGGCAACGTGACGCGCGAGGCCGGCCCCGTCAAGGGCGGCACCACCGTGATCGCCTTCATCACCGACCCCGACGGCTACAAGGTCGAACTGATCGAACGTCGGGAAGCCTGACTCCCTCCAGCCTAGGACACCCATGTTCGCGCAACTCGTCTCCAACTCGCTCCACCGCAAGGGCATCCACTACGCGTGGGTGATCGCTGCGGTGACCTTCTTCGCGATGCTCACCACCTCGGCGGCGCTCGGCCTGCCGGGTGCGATGTTGCAGCCGCTGAGCAAGGAATTCGGTTGGACGACCGACCAGCTGTCGTCGGTGTTCGCGGTGCGCTTTGCACTGTTCGGTTTGCTCGGCCCGTTCGCGGCGGTGTTCATCATGCGGTTCGGCCTGCGCCGCATCATGGTCGCAGCGGCCGCCTTCATCGCGGTCGCCATGGCGCTGGCGACCGTCATCACGCAGCTCTGGCAACTGTTCATCCTGTGGGGTCTGGTGCTCGGCTGCGGCACGGGCCTCACGGCGCTGGTGCTGGGCGCGATGGTGGCCAACCGCTGGTTCACCGAACGGCGCGGCCTGGTGGTCGGCATGTTTGCCGCCAGCACGGCCACGGGGCAGCTGATCTTCCTGCCGCTGGCAGCATGGCTGATCGAGCACATGGGCTGGCGTTATGCGGTGATCCCGGTCTTCCTCAGCTGCGTGGCCGTGGCTGCAGTGGTCATGCTCTTCATGCGCGACGACCCGCGCGAGATCGGCCTGCGTTCCTTCGGCGAGCCCGAAGGAACGCCGCAGGAGCCCCTGCCCACCGCGAAGCCGAAGCTCAATTTCCTCGGCCCGTTCCAGGTGCTCGCCCAAGCCTCGCGCAACCGCACGTTCTGGGTCCTCGCCGGTACCTTCTTCATCTGCGGGCTCAGCACCAACGGCCTGGTGCAAACGCACTTCATCTCGTTGTGCGGCGACTACGGCATGACCGCCGTGCCCGCGGCCTCGGTGCTCTCGATGATGGGCATCTTCGATCTATTCGGCACCACGCTGTCGGGCTACCTGTCGGACCGCTACGACAACCGCAAGCTGCTCTTCTGGTACTACGGCCTGCGCGGGCTGTCGCTGTTCTGGCTGCCTTACTCCACCTTCACGCTGTACGGCCTGTCGGTATTCGCAATGTTCTACGGGCTCGACTGGATCGCCACCGTGCCGCCCACGGTGAAGCTCGCCGCGCAAGAGTTCGGCAAGGAGCGTGCGGCGATGGTGTTCGGCTGGGTGTTCGCGGCCCACCAGCTTGGCGCGGCAACCGCCGCCTATGGCGCGGGCCTGACGCGCACGCTGCTGTTGACCTACACGCCCGCGCTGATCACGGCCGGCGCAGCCTGCCTGGTGGCAGCGGTGATGGTGATGACCATCCGCCGGCAGGTGAAGCCGGCCGTGGTCGTGGCGCCCGCGGTCTGAACCTTATTTGCGAAGCGCGCTCGCCTCGCGGGCAAGCTTCGTGATGCGTGCCCAGTCCTTCGCCTCGACGGCATCGGCGGGCGTGAGCCATGAGCCTCCGCAGACCTTCACGTTCGGCAAGGCGAGAAATTGCGGCGCGGTCTCGACGGTGATGCCGCCCGTCGGGCAGAACACCACGTCGGTGAACGGCCCAGCGAATGCCTTGAGCATCGCGATGCCACCCGCTTGCATCGCAGGGAAGAACTTCAGGAAGAAGTAGCCATCGGCATTCGCCTGCATCACTTCGCTGCCGGTGGCGGTGCCGGGCAACAGTGGCAGGCCGATCTCGCGACACGATTGGCCGATGGCGCTCGTGTAACCCGGGCTCACGGCGAAGGTGCAACCCACGTCTTTCGCAGCCTGCGCATCGGCCGCGCTGCGCACCGTGCCGGTACCGAGAATGGCTCCGGGCACCGAGCGCGCAATCGCCTCCATGCACTTCAGCGCGATGGGCGTGCGCAGCGTCACCTCGAGCACGCGCACGCCGCCGTCGACCAGCGCTTGCGCCATTGGCACGGCGTCTTCGAGACGGTTGATGACGATGACCGGAATCACCGGGCCGTAAGAAGCCAGTTCGAGTGTGTTCATCATTGCTTTCTCGTTCACAACCAGGTGATCGCGCCTTCTTCGGCCGTGCGCACATTGCGGCGCATGCCGCCGAAGAGTTCGCGGCCCAGGCCATGCGCATTGTTCTCGCTGCGCTCGGGGTCGATGTCGGCCAGCTCGCGTGCGGCCCAGGTGGCGTCATCGACCAGCGCGTTCAGTGTGCCGGCGACAGCATCGAGGCGGATCATGTCGCCGGTGCGCACCTTGCCCAGCGGGCCGTGCGCCAGCACCTCGGGGCTCACATGGATGGCGGCCGGCACCTTGCCCGACGCACCACTCATGCGGCCATCGGTCACCAGCGCCACCTTGAAGCCCTTGCCCTGCAGCGCGCCCAGCGGCGGCGTGAGGCGGTGCAGTTCGGGCATGCCGTTGGCGCGTGGGCCCTGGAAGCGCACCACCGCCACGAAGTCGCGTTCGAGCTGACCGGCCTTGAAGGCGGCCAGCAGATCTTCCTGGTCGTCGAAGACGACAGCCGGTGCTTCGATCACATGGTTGGCTTCGGGCACAGCCGAGACCTTGATCACCGACCGGCCGAGGTTGCCGGTCAACAGCTTCAGGCCGCCCGTCTCGCTGAAAGGCACGTCGGCACGGCGCACGACAGTGTCGTCACCGCTTTGAGCAGGCAGGTCTTTCCAGACCAGGCCTTCGCCGCCTCGTTCCGGCACACGGCCGAAGTCACGCAGGCCGCCCTTGCTGACGGTGGTGACGTCATCGTGCAGATAGCCGGCGTCGAGCAGTTCGCGGATCACGAAGCCGGGGCCACCCGCGGCCTGGAACTGGTTCACGTCGGCACTGCCGTTCGGGTACACGCGCGCCAGCAGCGGCACGGCGTGCGAGAGGTCGGAGAAATCGGTCCAGTCGATCAGGATGCCGGCCGAGCGCGCCACCGCCACCCAATGGATCAGGTGGTTGGTCGAGCCGCCTGTAGCGAGCAAGGCCACCATCGCGTTGACGATCACCCGTTCGTCGACCAAGTGCCCGATGGGCGTGAAGCGCTTGCCCTGGGTGATGTCGAGCACCTGCCGCACGGCCTGGCGCGTGAGCGGCTCACGCAGCTCGGCATGCGGGTGGATGAAGGCCGCGCCGGGCACGTGCAGGCCCATGGCTTCGAGCAGCATCTGGTTGCTGTTGGCCGTGCCATAGAAGGTGCAGGTGCCGGCACCGTGGTACGCCGCCGATTCAGCCTGCAGCAGCTGCTCGCGCCCCACCAAGCCTTGCGCGAACTGTTCACGTACCTTGGATTTGGCGTTGTTCGACAGGCCGCTGCTCATCGGCCCGGCCGGCACGAACACGCAAGGCAGGTGGCCGAAGTGCAAGGCACCGATCAACAGGCCCGGCACGATCTTGTCGCAGATGCCGAGCAGCAAGGCTGCGTCGAACACATCGTGCGAGAGCGCGATGGCCGTTCCCATCGCGATGTTGTCGCGCGAGAACAGGCTCAGCTCCATGCCGGGCGTGCCCTGCGTGACGCCATCGCACATGGCCGGCACGCCACCAGCCACCTGCATGGTGGCGCCCTGGCGGTGCGCTTCGTCGCGGATGACGGCGGGGAAACCTTCGTACGGCTGGTGCGCCGACAACATGTCGTTGTAGGCCGTGACCACGCCGATGTGCGGCCCGCGTTCGGCAACGATGCGCAGCTTGTCGTTCGCCGGCATCGCTGCGAAGGCATGCGCCACGTTGGCGCAGCCCATGCGGTCGGACCCGCGTGGCCGAGCGGCCAACTGGTCCACGCGTTTCAGGTACGCGGAGCGCAAGGAGCTGCTGCGTTCGCGGATTCGTTGGGTGACTTCGAGCAGGGCTGGCTTCATGCGATTCACCTCGTGGGTGATGACGGTAGTGATGTAACTTCTATTTTGATTATCAAGTAACCAAATTACATCGTCAATCGCTTCAAGACTTTCGTTCGGGCACCTGGGTCGGCCCTTCCCCCTTCCCTTCCCCTGCCCCTTCTCCCTTGCGCTCTCCCAGCTTTTGCGGTGCCGTGGCCTGATGGCCGAGCTTCTCCCGCCCTGCCTGGCGCGCGCGTTCCAGCAGCTGGGCACAGCTGTCCGCGCCCTCGTCCTTGCTCCCGGGATCGACAAACGGCACGATGGCCGCCAGCGGATTGAGCAGGCCGAGCAGCACCGCGCCCGCGACCTTGCGCGCGAGCGGGGCCTTCTCCACCGAGATGCGCGGCGACTTGAACGTACCCTTCACCAGCAAGGGCGTACGCAGCGCCAGCGGGCTGAAATCCTTGGGCGCAACGACAGCGCGCAAGTCGAGCGCCTCGCCTTTCAGCGACACGCTGCCATCGGCCCACACGGTCGAATCAGACGTCTCGACGACGAGCGCGCGCGGTCGCAACACGCCTTGTTCGGCCTGCATGTCGGCAAAGGCGCAGCTCACGGGCAGCAGGTCGTCACCCTTGACGAACACACCCAGGGCCTGCGCGATGTCGAGGCCCGCCGCCTCGATCACCAGGTGCGATACCTGGCCGTGGCGCAGCGAGGTGGTGACGGTGCCGTCGATGCTGCCCAGGATTTGCGCGGTGGACCGCCCCTGCCCCTTCAGCGACGCGCGGCCGACCAGGTTGCCCGTCACGTAAGGCTGACCGCCGTCAGCGCGTTTCTGTTTCAGCCAGTTCTCGAGCTTCACGCCCGTCCAGCGCAAGTCGGTTTGCCACAGCGCGATCTTGCCGGTGCCGTCGAGCGACACGTTGCCTGCCAGGTTGCCATCAGCCGTGCGAGCCACCAGGTCGTTCAAATGCAGCTTGCCGTCTTGCAGCGTGAGGTGCGTCTTCAGCGGCTGCAGCGGCAAGGCGAACAATGCGCCCAGTTCCACGCGGTCGAACGACATCAGCACGTTGGCGTTCATCGCCCGCAGCGAAGGCAGGTCGAATTCCTTGTCGGGCAGCACGCGGGCCGAAGGCGGCGACGACGCGCTGGGCGGCGGCGCGGCCGCGGCATCGGGTTCACCACCGATGGTGGGCGCCAGATCGGCCAGCAGCAGGCGTGGCCCGGAGACGCGGCCTGACAGCAGTGGCACCCGCGGGCGGGTGTCGTAGGTCATCGCCGCGGTCAGCTTGCTGGAGCCCACGGTCGCGTCGTCGGTCAGTACGCTCCACACCCCGCCGTTCTTGCGGATGCGTCCGGCCAGCACGAACGCGCCGGTGGTGGGCAGCGTCACGCCCAGCGGGTCGCCCGCAGCGGCAAGGGACGGGCCCGACACGCGAAAGACGCCGTTCATGTCGGCGAGCTTGAAGAGGTCGGTCACGGTGCCGTTGAAGCTCGCCGCGGCCTTGCCCGACTTCACCTCGAGCACCACCGGCACGCCCGGTGCGCCGGCTTCGTCGCGCAGCAGCGGCGTGATGCCGGAGGTGCGCAGATTGGCGGTGAGTGTGGCCGGCCCATAGGTGCCTTTGGCACTGGCGATCAACCCCCGCAAGGCCACCGGCAAGGGCTGCGACTGCGTGGGCAGCGGGTGCCCTTCGGCACCTTCGGTGAGTTGCAGCTCGGCCGTGATGTTGGCCTTCAAGGGGGCGTCGACAAAAGTGAGTTGCCCTTGCAGCACCTGCATTTCACGCACGGTGGGCAACGGCGTCTTGGGTTGGTTGTCGCCGGCGAGCCGATCGGCTTCGGTCTTCGGTTTGCCGAAGGCCCACGACGCGCGGCCGTCCATCAGGCGTTCTGCGTGCACCACCAGGTGGTCGGCCCGCAGCAGGTCGATGTCGAGCGGGGCGCCCTGGTGGGCACGCCACAGGTCGCCGTACGACAGGTGCATCTCGGCATTGGCCGCATGCAGGAAGTACGGTTGCCGGCTCCATTCGGGCGCGGCGATCTGCAGCTCGGGTACCTTGATCTTCAGGCCGCCGAAGAAGCGCACGGTTGCGGCATTGGTGGAGCCTGCTTGATTGAGCTGCACGTCGCGTTGCAGCGTCTTGCTGAGTGCGCGCTGCACCGGCGGGGCCAGAAACGGCCAACCGACCACTTCGCAGGCAATCACCCCCACCACCAACAGACCCACCACACCGGCAGCGACGACCCAGCCTTTGCGAAAGCGCCGGGGCGGTTGGTTCATGGGAGGCTCCTGCCGGTTGATCGAAATCAAACCTTAGAGCAGCCATTGCCAGTCCCCTATCGGCCGCAACCGGGCTTCGCTGTGGGGGATGTCCTACGGTTGCAGCAACACATCGACGCGGCGCGCAGCCTTGGCTCCGGCGCGTGTGTACAGCGGTTTTCCCAGCACGAGTTGCGACGACGGCACGCCATTGGCCTCGAGTGCATGCCGCACCCGCAGGGCACGCCGCTGCGCCATTGCGCCTTCATCGGCCTGCGCGTAGATGCCGGTGATCAGCACCATCACCCGATCGTCCTGGCGTGCCGTCTCGGCCACGCGCATGAGAACCTCACTGGCATCGGCCGGCAGCGCGTCAGCATCGGTGTCGAAGTAAATGTGTTCTGCGGAGGCGCTGTCGGCCTCCGACGCCGAAGACTGCAACGTCTTGAAACAGGCCAGTGCAATGACTCCCGCCACCACCAGCGCGACGATGCCGAACACCGCGCCGAGTGCGTAGCCTTGCACATCATCGTCATGAACGCTCATCTTCAGTGCCCGTGGAAACCGAATTCATTCTAGAGTTGGGCGCGATGAATCTCGTCGAGCCCCTGAGACCTCTTTCCCCCGAGCGCGAACCGGCGCACATGCTGGCGCAGACGCGGGCTGCCTGGGGTGGCCGCAGCGATTTGTGGGTGTTCGGCTATGCCTCGCTCATCTGGCGGCCCGAGTTCGAGTCGGTCGAACAGCGCCCAGCACGCGTGCACGGCTGGCACCGGGCGCTGGAGATGAGCTCACGCCTGAACCGAGGCACGCCGGAGTTCCCGGGGCTGGTGTTCGCTCTCGTCGGCGGCGGGTCGTGCCTGGGCATGGTCTACCGCATCTCGCGCGATCGTGTGGAAGACGAATTGCCGCGGCTGTGGGCACGCGAGATGACCAACTGCGTCTACGACCCGAAGTGGCTCGACTGCCGCACACCGCAAGGCAACGTGACGGCGCTGGCCTTCACGCTGAGCCGCGCAAGCCCCAACTACACCGGGCCGATGGACGACGCGCATGTCGTGCAGATCCTGCGCCGCGCCACGGGCCGCTATGGCACGACGCTCGCCTATCTGCTGGAGACCGACCGGTCTCTGCGCTCGCACGGCATTCGCGACAAGAAGATCGAGCGCCTGGTCGATCTGGCGCGCCAGCATGCGCTGGTGACATGACCACCCCCACGTCGCTTTGCTCCTGCCCCCGGGGGCGCAGCCCAGCTTCGGGCGGCCGGGCGCCGGGCTGACATGACCACCCCCACGTCGCTTCGCTTCTGCCCCCGGGGGCGCAGCCCAGCTTCGGGCGGCCGGGCGCCGGGCTGAGCCGGCTCAGCGGGCCTCGCGAAACTGCGTCCGCTGCGCGGCGCGCACGCGCGCGAGGTCGTCTTCGGTGTCCACATCGAGCAGCACGCCGGGGTCGTCGACCTCCACACCCAGCGCCGGGTAGCGTGCCACCAGGCGGCGCGCGCCTTCATCACCGGTGAGCATCACCAGCTCCGAGTACAGCTCGGCCGCAAAACCCACCGGGTGGCCACGACGTCCACGGTACTGCGCGTAAGCGACGGCATGGCGCTCAAGCTCGCTGGCCACGACATTGAGCGTGCGGGTCTGCACCATCGGCATGTCGGCCGGGAGGATGAGCCAGCCGGTCGCATCGGAGCGCGCGGCCACGCCGGCGGCGATGGAATAGCCCATGCCCAGCCGCTGGCTGGCCGGTGAATCGGCGGGGGGCAGCACCACCATGTCACGCGTGGCGACGTGGCGGCTGACGAGCTCGGCCAGCGGCTCGGACGTCACCACCAGCACCTGCAGCTGAGTCGCCAATGCGTTGGACAAGGTGGTGGCAAGCACCGTCGACGCGCCCAGGCCCTGCATCAGCTTGTGATGCAAACCGCGGAAGCGCGACCCCCGGCCTGCTGCCAACACCACGACTGCCGGCCGTGAAATCATGCGGCCACTCTCCCTTGTATGGATGGATCTGCAGCCCGCCCTTTGTGGCCGACCGTCATCTGAAGAATCGGAGTTCACGGCTTGCGAAGATAGTGGGGGCTTCACTTAAGGCCTTCCCCGTAAGTTGTATTCGGTAAGCAAGCAACGAATCCCCTGCGGGTTTTACCTGAGCCTCTCCTGGGTCGTAAGCACTTTCTATACTCAAGCCATGAACCACATCGCCGACCTTCGCAAGAGCTATGAGCGTGCCGAGCTGGACGAGTCCGCTTCGCGCAGCGACCCGCTGGAGCAGTTCGGCCTGTGGTTCCAGCAGGCGCTCGACGCGCAGGTGCCCGAACCCAATGCGATGACACTCGCCACGGTGGGGGCAAATCAGCGCCCCTCGACGCGCATCGTACTGATCAAGGGCTTCGACGCACGCGGCATCACCTGGTACACCAATTACGACAGCCGCAAGGGCGTCGAGCTGTCGGCCAACCCGTTCGCGGCGCTGCAGTTTCACTGGGTCGAACTGGAACGCGTGGTGCGCATCGAAGGCCGCGTCGAACGCACCAGCGCCGAAGAGTCCGACGCCTACTTCGCTTCGCGCCCCCTCGATTCACGCCTCGGCGCGTGGGCTTCGCCGCAAAGCCAAGTGATCAGTTCGCGTGCCGTGCTCGTGACCAATGCGGCCAAGGCCGCAGCGCGCCACGCGCTCTCGCCGCCCCGCCCGCCGCATTGGGGCGGCTTCCGCCTGGTGTCCGACAACTGGGAGTTCTGGCAGGGCCGCAAGTCTCGCCTGCATGACCGGCTGCGTTATCGCCATGAAGGCGATGCCTGGGTGCGTGAACGCCTGGCGCCTTAGGCGGGCCAGTTCGGGCCCAGCCGTTCGGCGGGGCCGCTGGATCAGGTCACGTAACGCTGCACGAGCAGCGTGAGTTCACGCAAGAAGGCGTGAAAGTCGATGGGTTTGGTCCAGTAGCCATCGAAGCCCTTCCCCAGCGCCCGGCCGATGTCGTCGGGCATCGCGTTGGCCGACAAGGCGATCAGCGTGGTCCCTGCGAGCGCCGGCTCGGCGCGCACGCGGCGCAGCACTTCGAAACCGTCGATGTCGGGCAGTTGCATGTCGATCAGGATCACCTGCGGCATGGTCGCAATGGCCTGTGCCACCCCTGACAGGCCGTCAATGGCCACCGAGAGCTGCACGTCCTTGCGCATTGCGATCAGCTCTTGCACCAGCAAGACGTTGACGGCGTTGTCTTCGATGTAGAGCAAGTTCAGCCGTGCGGCCGGCGGGGCTTCGGGCAGATCGGCATGGAAGCCGCTGAGCGGTGCGTGGTCCGAGGGCTGGTGCGGTGCGTCCGCCGGCAGCACCACGCGGAATTCGCTGCCGCGGTCGAGCTCGCTCGTCACGGTGACGTCGCCACCCATCAAGCGCACCAGGTGGTGCACGATGGCCAAGCCGATGCCGGTGCCCTGGATGGTGCCGCGCTCGGCACCCAGGCGATTGAAGGGCTGGAACAGTTGCGCGCGCTGTTCGCTCGACAAACCGCGCCCGCTGTCGCGCACGCAGATCGACCAGGCGGGCTGGCCCTCGTGCTCGCAGCTGTGCGACGACACCCACACCTCGCCGTTCGGCCGGTTGTACTTGATGGCGTTGCTGAGCAGGTTGGAGAGGATCTGCCGCACGCGCCTCGGGTCGGCACGCACCCAGCCTGCCATCGGCTCGGCGTGCATGGTGACACCGGCTTGGGCAGCTTGCATCTGCGTCCACTCCAGCACGTCGTTTATCGATGCCTGCAGCGACACCGCCTCATTGGCCAGCGGCAAGGAGTCGGACTCGATGGTGGCCAGGTCGAGCACGTCGTCGATCAGCGCCAACAGATGCAGCCCGGCTGAATGGATGCGCTCGACGCGCTGGCTTTGCTGTTCGCTCAACACAGCACTTGGGTCGTTGCCGAGCAGCTGCGCAAAGCCCAGCACCGCGTTCAGCGGCGTGCGCAGTTCATGGCTCATGCGAGCGAGGAACTGGCTCTTCGCCGAGTTGGCCTGCTCGGCCGCCGCCTTGTCGCGCAAGGCCTGCTCGGCGCGGCGGCGCTCGGTGATGTCCCAGCTCACACCGAGCATGCGTTCGGGTTCACCGCGGGAGTCGCGCTTGACGAGTCCGCGCGTGGCCAGCCAGCGAACGGAACCATCGGGAAAGACGACCCGGAACTCGTTTTCATAGCCATCGCCTGCCCGCCCCGCCCGCTCCTTGTTGCGGTTGATCTGTTCCATGTCGTCCGGGTGGTACGCAGCGTAGCGCTGCTCATCGGGCGGCGTTTCGGGGCCAACCGGCAGGCCGCGCAGTCGGTACATCTGCGCGTCCCACTTGGCCACGCCGGTACGCAGATCGCGCTCCCAGGTGCCGATACCGGCGGACTCGGTGGCCAGGCGCGCGCGCTCCTGCGTTTGCCGCAGTTCTGTCTGTGCGCGCTGCAGGTTGGTGATGTCGAGGTTGACGCCGAAGGCCAGCTCGCGCCCGCCCAGCACTTCGCGCCGCGACCACGACGCGACCCAGCGCACCGCGCCGTTCGGGCGCACGATGCGGAACTCGGCATGCCGGCCATTCGGGCCGGTGCCGATGACGGGCCGGTGCACACGCGCGATCTCCCGGTCGTCCGGGTGCACCAGCTCGTTCAGCCAGCGGTTGTTGTCGGGCGGCGGTTCGTCGCGAGACACGCCATAAAGGCGGTACATCTGCTCGTTCCATTCGACCGTGCGGGTCTCGGCATCGACGCTCCAGATGCCGACACCGGCCGCGTTGGTCACACGCTCGATGCGTTGCATGAAAGCCTGCGCGCGCTCGCGCTCGGCGATGCGGTCGGTGAGGTCGAGCGACACGCCCGACAGGCCGATCACCGTGCCGTGTGCGTCGCGCTCGGCCACCCCGCGCGTCAGCAGGTGGCGATAGGTGCCGTCGCGGTGGAGGTAACGCGCCTCCATGTCGATCACGCCGTTCGAGGCCATCGCCTTCTCGTCGGCCTTCATCATGGCCTCCCTGTCATCGGGATGGATGGCATTGCGGACCTCGTCCACCGTGATCTCTTCGCCGCGAGGGTTCATGCCCAGCATGCGGTAGCCCCAGTCGCTGAAGTAGGCACGCCGGGTCTGCAGGTCGATGCGCCACACCGACACGGCGGCGAGATCGACCGCCTTGAACCACTGTGCCGCAGCGGCTTCGGTGGCGCGCAGGCGCACGGCGCTTTCGGTGTCGTCGATCAGCACGCCGACCATGCGGCCGGGCTGGCCATCGGGGCCATTGACCACTTCGCACAGGGCGCAGACGTCCTTGGTCTGGCCGTCGGGCAGGACCAGGCGGTAGCGGGTTTCGTAGCGGCCGGAGGCCTGCGCAAAACGTGCGTTGTCGCGCAGCAGGCTGGCACGATCGTCAGGGTGGACCCGCTCCAGCGCCTGGCTGAAGGTCGGCGTGCCGTTTGCAGCGTCGAAGCCGACGAGGCGGAACATGTGTTCGTCCCAGCGCCCTTCACCGGTGACGAGGTCGCGCTCCCACACGCCCATGCGTCCCAGTTCCTGCACCAGGTCGAGCCGGCGGGTCAGCAAGGACACTTCCGAGACATCGGCATTGAGCCAGACCAGCCAGCCCTCGGCAAGGGGCACCGCTGTCCACCTGAGCGCAATCGATGGCGAGCCGACTGCCGCAAGGCCCTCGAGGGCCGCACCGGTACTACCGATGGACGTGCGCAGGAGAGACGCCAGTGTTTCCCAATGGGCTGCCGTCACCTGGCGGCGTTCGGCCCAGGCCACGGCGGCGGGGTTGAGTTGCCAGCCGGATGCCGTCTCGGCCGCCCGTGCGCCCGCCGGCCACAACCTCAGTGCGAGGGCGGGCGCCGACAACCACAGTTGATCCATGCCATCCATGCAGTTGATCCGAGCGGCGATCTGCGACAAGCGCCGCCCTGTGACAAACAGTGCGCAGTCTATCGGCCAACGCAGGTGCAAGGGCGGGCAACATACCCGTCTTCAAATCGCGACCCGCTCGAGGCGGTCCCAATCACACGCAGGCCTGGAGCAGCTAACGGCGCATCGGCGCGGCTTGAATGCGATCAGGAGCCTCACGCGGCGGGCGAAGGTCTGGCGGAATCTCTCGACCTTGAGCCACCACGAAGGCGGATGGGCCGAACGCTGAAGCAGCGGGCAAAAATCCTCAAGGCGAGCAGCGCGCAACATCGCTTCGCGGGCGCAAACCCCAGACAAGCGCGCAATTTCTCACTGATCGTGCGCCATGCCGGTGCAAACAGCAGTCTGCGAGTGCATGCACCCCGGCACAATCGCGGCCGACCTTACCGACAACCTCGAGAAAGAAGACACGGCATGAACGGCTTGCTGACCCTGCTCGGCATCGAATCGTGGACGCCGGTGATTGCGGCCCTGGTGCTGCCACCTCTTCCTTTCTTCCTGTTGATCCTGATCGGCGCGCGGCTGATCCTGCCGCGACGTGGCCTGGGCTGGTTCGTCATCCTGATCAGCATGGTGGGCCTGTGGTTCAGCACCTGCCTGGGCACCGGCCGATGGCTGAACCAATTCGTGCTGAAGCCGCCGCCTGCGCTCAGCACCGAAGCGATCAGTGAACTGAAGGCGGCCGTCGCTGCCAAGGAGCAGGTGGCCGTCGTGATCCTCGGCGGCGGGCAGGAAACGCTGGCGCCGGAATATGGCGTTGCCAACCTGACGGCAGCTTCGCTCGAGCGCCTGCGCTACGGAATCTGGCTGAGCCGCGAGATCGGCGCTCCGATCGCGTTCAGCGGCGGATTGGGCTGGGGCCAAGCCGACGGCCAGTCCGAAGCGCAGACGGCTGCCCGCATCGCATCGCACGACTTCGGTCAGCAACTCAAGTGGCTGGAAGACCGCTCGCACGATACACACGAGAACGCCTTGCGCACCGTGCCCTTGCTGAAGCAGGCCAATGTCACGCGCATCGTTCTTGTGACCCATGGCTGGCACATGCCCCGCGCGCAGAAGTCGTTCGAGCAAGCGGCAGCCGGCACGGTGAAGATCCAGGCAGCCCCGATGGGCATGGCACGTCGTGTCGACAACCCGGCGCTCGACTGGCTGCCGACTGCTGCCGGTTACACCAGCGTGAACCGCGCCTTGCGCGAATTGATCGCGCTGCTGCTGCGACTCTGACCCATAAAACGAAACCCCCTCTCGACCTCGCGGTGAGAGGGGGCGGATGGCTGACGCCACCATTTCGGGGCTCCAGAGGAAGTGGGTCCGGGGCTCCTGTAGCGCAGGGACTGCGCCGGTGAGGTTGCCTGCATGCAGGCCACTCAAAGCTAGATGAGCCAGGCCGGCAATTCCAAGTGAGAAGCGCTATGGCTCATTGCCCACTCATTGACATTGAGCTGGCTTCATCAGCGCGTCGAACAGGTGGGCGACGCGCTGCTCCACGCTGGAATCCATGCGAATGTTGCGCCCCCATTCGCGGCTGGTCTCGCCGGGCCATTTGTTGGTGGCGTCCAGCCCCATCTTGCCGCCCAGGCCACTGACGGGCGAGGCAAAGTCGAGGTAGTCGATCGGTGTGTTTTCCACCAGCGTGGTGTCGCGTACCGGGTCCATGCGGGTGGTGATGGCCCAGATCACGTCTTGCCAGTTGCGAATGTCCACGTCGTCGTCGGTTACCACGATGAACTTGGTGTACATGAACTGCCGCAGAAAGCTCCACACGCCGAACATCAAGCGCTTGGCGTGGCCGGGGTAGCTCTTCTTGATGCTGATGATGGCCATGCGGTAACTGCAGCCCTCGGGCGGCAGATAGAAGTCCACGATCTCGGGAAACTGCTTCTGCAGGATCGGCACGAAGACTTCGTTCAGCGCCACGCCCAGCATCGCCGGCTCGTCGGGTGGCTTGCCGGTGTAGGTGGAGTGATAGATCGGGTTCTTGCGCCGGGTCAGGCGGGCGATCTCGAACACCGGGAACCAGTCCTGCTCGTTGTAATAGCCGGTGTGGTCGCCGAACGGGCCTTCGAGTGCATAGAGATAGCCGCCCACTTCTTTCAGCGCCACACCATGTGCGCTGGTGCCGGTGAACCCTTTGGCAGCCGTCGGAATGTGGCCTTCGAGCACGATCTCTGCGCTGGCAGGTGCCTGCAGCATGACGCCTTGGTCGCCGACCGAGGTGTCGGTGACCTCGGTGCGGCTACCGCGGAGCAGGCCGGCGAACTGGTACTCCGACAGGGTGTCCGGCACCGGCGTCACAGCGCCGAGGATGGTCGCCGGGTCGGCACCCAATGCCACGGCGATGGGAAACGGCTGGCCCGGGTTGGCCAAGGCGAAGTCGCGGAAGTCGAGCGCCCCGCCTCGGTGGGCGAGCCATCGCATGATCACCTGCCGCGGCCCGATGACCTGCTGGCGGTAGATGCCCAGGTTCTGCCGTTTGCGTGGGTTCGGCCCGGATTGCGGCCCGCGCGTGATCACAAGGCCCCAGGTGATCAATGGAGCTACATCGCCGGGCCAGCAGGTTTGGATCGGCAACGCACTGAGGTCGACCTCGCTGCCTTGCAAGACCTCTTCTTGGCAGTTTGCGCCACGGACCGAAGCGGGCTTCATGTCCCACAAAGCCTTGACCATCTGTAACAGCTTGCCGGCATCCTTGAGTCCTTTGGGTGGCTCCGGCTCCTTCAGGCTAGCCAGTACCCGCCCCACGTCTCGAAGCTCGTTTACCTCGGTGGCACCCATGCCCAAGGCAACCCGACGGGTCGTTCCAAAGAGGTTCGTCAAGGCCGAAATTTTGTAACCGTCAGGGTTTTGAAACCACAGTGCCGGGCCACCGGCGCGCAAGACACGGTCGCTGAGCGCTGTCATCTCGAGCCGCGCCGAGACTGGCTCTGCGACCCGTTTTAGTTCGCCGAGACGCTCCAGGCCCCCCATGAAGTCACGCAAATCCCGATACTTCATAGCTTATGGTTATTAAACATGCATTCCTAATGCTTGACTGGTTATGATCGGTCTTCCTAGAATCCGCGACCCTGACGTAGACCAGGGGAAACCCGCACCATGCCTCACCCCCGAGACACATGGTGCAACGCTGCCGAATTCGCGGCAAATTCACGCTGCGGATTATCACTGTCACATTCCAGTCGCTTGCGCCTTCGGGCCGGTCACAGGGAGGGACAGAGAAGAAAGGAGTGACATGACAGCGCTTCAAAATCTAGTTTCGCTGCTGAAAGCGGCCCGCCAGTCGGCGACCCGCTCCAGCACTGTGTTCCTGAGTGATGTAGGCCATGGCCTGCTAGAAGTCAGCCACAACACCCTGGCCTTGCTCGGCTTGTTGCTGGTTTCGGCACTGCTGTTCATCGCCGGCCAACGCGAACTGCGCCACGCCGTGGAACAACGCACGCTGAACTGGTTGCAGGCTCGCCACGAAGCCCGTACCGAAGGCACCCTGGAAGCTCTGACCGACCTGAGCGAGCCAGATGCCATTGCCCGCGCAACCGCATACGACCCCAAAGACCTCACCCGTCAGCAGGCGGCGGTGGCCATCTGGCTGTCGCGCCGTTATCACGTGGCCCCCGAACCGGTGAGCCGCCTGGTCAAGGAAGCCTGGACGGTGGGCGCCAAGGCACACCTGGAGCCGACGCTCATCTTGGCCATCATGGCCATCGAGTCCAGCTTCAATCCCTTCGCCCAAAGCCCGGTGGGCGCCCAGGGCCTGATGCAGGTGATGACTCAGATCCATGACGACAAGTACGAAGCTTTCGGTGGCAACCACGCAGCCTTCGACCCGGTGACCAACCTGCGCGTTGGCGTGCAGGTGCTGAAGGAATGCATTGCTCGCGCTGGCGGCGTCGAAGCCGGGCTGCGCTATTACGTGGGCGCGGCCAATCTGGCAGACGACGGCGGTTACGCCGGCAAGGTGCTGGCTGAGCAGGAGCATCTGCGTCTCGTGGCCGCCG
>Ga0307513_10004295_pt1 | contig 19048 bp, 20 predicted proteins | sample 15_EM_MG_FD_202174 | JGI IMG/M metagenome (GOLD analysis project Ga0307513, IMG submission 202174) | Populus trichocarpa ectomycorrhiza microbial communities from riparian zone in the Pacific Northwest, United States - 15_EM | ecosystem: Host-associated > Plants > Roots > Unclassified | place...
TGGCTCCTAAGTATACCTTTCATCTTTATCGATATTGTATTTTTTTTCTACTTCACATTTACTCTTTCGTAAAATCGTTTCAACTTGCTATAGCCGTTCCCTTTGCTTGTGCCCCCTTTTTTTTATATGGTACAACCACTACATTCATCTCGCACTACTAAGCAACCTTTCCCCATTTGCTATCCTGATCCCTGCTAGTGGGATACCCCCTGCTAGCAAAATATTCAAAACTTAGGCGCTGTACCTTCGTATATCCTTCTCTGTTCTGGTTAATAGGTTCCCCCCCCCCTTGCACCAACCTTGGTTCGGTTGATCCCACCCAGGTCATACCAGACACCACTTTGGTTCTTACTCGGGTAGACTACTGTGTGTTTACGGCGGCAGGCCTCCGCCACACAAACCGCGACATACAAAAGGGACCCCACCTTCCGGGGCCAGAATTTAGCTCTCCGCGGGTACCCCGGTTGGGTGTTCCACTGCATGCCATGTTCCTTTCATATCAGAGACAGCGGAACGCAAACAAAGGTCTCCGGCGAACGTAACCGCAAGAGCAAATCCGGCAATCTACTCTCCCAGCCTCCGCCTTGTCTCTAGCCCCCCTGAAAAGCAGTTAGGCAATTTAACCGTAAGCTAGCCCATCGCACGGATATCCGTGCCAATCATTTTACTCTTGGATATAGTAACTACAATCTTGGCAACAAGAGTCGTCAGTACCCCCCCCCCAAATTCTGCACTAAATATGGGTATTTTCCCTTCAAAAAATCTGAACTTTGTTGTTTGGAATTACATTTTCAACGCCTGCCAATGCCCTTAGGGCGATCTGGATGGTATCTTTCATAAGCAGCAAGCTCTGTTAGCTAATACCCACTTTCCAGGTTCAACTATTTTGGATAGAACACCAAAGCCTACACTTCACATACGCAATTTGTTAGCTTCGGCGGCGGCAATGCGCGCTGCGGCAATATACTCGGAGGTCCCAAGACTATAACACCTGCTATAAACCCGACGGCTATGCGCAGGTTATCTATCGTCTCTCTTCACTAGAGCTAAATAGCAGAAATGAGAACGTGCGCATCGACCGGTTCGACGGTGTCTGTGATTTGCTTTAGGCAATGAGGCAGTTTCGGGAGTGGAGAGGTAGTGAGGATGTAGCCGATAGGGTTGTCTTGTTTTTCTCTAGGAACCCGGGAATAGATAAGACATATCTGAGGTAAGTAGCAAGATCCTCTGGAAGGGGTACATACCGCTGACGGTCAGAAGTTCTCTGGTGATCGACAGCCAGTGCAATCGGATGGGGAGTAATCTGTCATCGTTGCTGGCTTGTACTGTGACTTCCTTTCTCAACAAGAATAGTCAATCGCCAACATTGTGAGGCAGCCAGTAGACAGGGGGGGGGGGCGGGGGCGGGTCCTGAATTACCTATGAAACTTTCCCGACGGGGAAAATGGAGTTTGGTGGTAGTGGGCCATCACTTGTGGATCTGGTAGAACGTTGAAGGCTGCTTTTTCTTTGTTTGTTACCCTGAGTTTTCATTTGTTTCCACACCACGGACGAATTTTTACCGAAACGCCTGCCCGAGCTGCCGGAGTCATTAGGTGATATTGTTTGGGAGTCCCCTAGGACGAGAATATTCCTCACTAGGAGGCCCCCGTGTTAGGGAAGCTGTTCTAAGATGTTCCTCTGGGGCGAGCTTGATACCCATCAGCCTTAACCCTGATGATATCTGTAATTATGTGGAGGTCAGGGAGGGGCACTGGGCCAGAGGGGGGTGAACAAGGATTTAAGGGCGAATATTGTGAGAGCTATTCCGGAAAATATATCTGATATGTGAGTAGGAGCATTCGAAACCCCCCCTGATCAATGATGAATACTCACCAACGATTGTGTAGATCCCTCCTCGTTTCGCTAAACATCGACGCTATCCCAGGAGAGGTGACGATTCCTCAGACAAGAAAGAAACTTGAAGAGACGACACAATGCAATGGACTGAGAGATACTTATCCGGTAACTATCACAAGTGAAGGTGCAGACGGAATATAGATCGGTAAGGTGCTGACGTGGGCGGTGTATTCGGAACGGCGGCGGGAAGCCAAGAAGCTGTTGTGCCTTGGGAGTGAAGATAGGATCCGTAATCGTTCCTGCGTTACTCTTAGAATCTTGTCTGGGGCATGTTGGGATCGAAGCGCCTCCATCCGCTATCAGAGAGGCGCACTTTACCCTGCAGGAACCTCTCTTGAACGATCCGACCCAATTCCATAGCCCCACCCAACAATTACCGAGGCTTGCTTGAAATGCTTCAATTTTGGATCTATCATCCCGCCAAGTCTTCCAGCCGGTGGAGAATAGCTAATGGCACTCGTAATTTACACCCCTTCCAGAGCAACACATACACCAACAAAGCCCATCCAACAGCACTCCGCAAATCGAGTCCACATATAGCCGACCTTATACTTCATGCCTCCCTCACAATAGCCCACTCTCGAAAACTCAAAGGGCTTGTGTAGTACCCTTTTCATCCACCGGATGTCACAGCCAACAACTCGTTCCCTTCTCTTCCGCTCCTCCAAGCTCGGAACGACCAAATATCCCGAGTTAGCGCGCCGAGATATTACTCCCGGCTGTTTCCCGGCTGCCACCAACATACTAGCCATGGCCGACGAATGATAAATACCTCCGCCGCGTTCACACTCGAGAGAGAGAAATGCGTTTTTCAAAGAGGTGGGGTGTAGGGTTGGCTAGCAAAGCATTATTGAATCTCTGCCATTGCACTAATGCGTTGGGGTAAAGCATAAATAGGTGGAAATTCCATCATCCTGTTTTGAGATGGGGCTTAAGATGAAGAGCTGCACTTGGATGCCCTACAGAGCCCCATTCATACCCAGGCCCGACTTTATCCCCACTACCTCTATAATAGTATAATGACACCCCGGGTAGAGTTAATGAATCATCACTTTTTTTTTTTTGTGATGATTGAAGAATTCAGAAACTAGTATGACTGCTGTGGCGATGGTGAAGGTGATAAAGCAGTCATGTTTTTCTATAGAGGGCCGGGGGTTGGTAAAACATATATTAGGTAACTTGAATTATTTTCGGGGGAGAGAGGAAAGGGAGTGAGTCCTAACAGGCCACGATGTCAGTTCACTGGTGGTGGATAGGTTGTGCGATCAACTCAAGGGGCAAAACACAGCTGTTACGTGTTTCTATCTAGACTTTACGGCTCGAAAAAAACAGTCTGTGGCCAGTATTCTGGGTTCCTTGTTAAGACAGATTGTTGGCGGAATGGAAAGGTTCCAGAGGAAAATAATGCAACCCCCCCAACAGCAGAAAATTTCTATTGGTTAGCGGGGTGCCGCCACTAAAAATCTATTAACATTGATCCATCAATTCGCCAACCCATCCGAGTCCGTCTATTAACCAGCAGCAGAAAAACAAATCAACCAGCCAACAAATCCACTAACCAGCCGGCCAAAGGCCACTATTCTATTTCCCCCTGGTACTAAGACTAGTATTGATCCTTTCATTGAGATTGTTAAGCTTTTCGGCGGTAACTTTGTCGGTGTTCTGAATCTCGGCTCTAAGTCCTTTTTCGAGATTTCCAACGGTATCTTGAATATAGGTACGCATCCGGGTTTCCTGCGCGATGTCATAATAGTAAACTTTAAGCATCGTCTATGGTACCAGCATTAGCAGAGCATGGAGGATAGGGGAGAGAATGGAAAACATACTCCTCCGACCCCAAGCAGTACAGTTCCAACCCCGAAGGCCACCATCCACTGAATACGGGATTCAGTATGGTCTTGGTATTTGTTGGTGGCGGCAGCGTAAGTGGTTGTTCTGATCATGTCCTAGTATTTGTTAGATTGAATTTCAATTAAAGATTAACCTCTAGCTTACCATTTCTAATTGCAAGACTCTCCCTGCAATGGTTTCCGGTCCATCAAGCTGATGACCATCGATCCCGACCCCATAAATCGGTTTAATGGTAGCCGAGTGACCTTTCTTCTCCCCTTTAGGTGCTTCGGATTGGTCACCACCCATAGAGCACGTTGTGGATTTCCCTTCCGCAAAGGTCCTTTTCTAAATTCTGTGTTAATTTAGCAAACAAACTTTGGATACTTGATAAACTTACAGAGAGAAAAGCCCTAAAATAAGGAGTACTTTGATTGGAAAGACGAAATGCTGGCTTGATTCCATGAAGAAGGATAGGCCTTGATAACATACTGATGGATGAGATGGCTGAACAGTGCTGAGGTAGGTGGATAAAGAGAGTTGTGGTGGTGTGGTGGGAAGAGTTCCGGCGTTGCGGTGGGTGAAGAGAGTTGAGGTCGTGGTGTGGGTCAAGAGAGTTGAGGTGGTAGGGTGGGTGAAGAGAGTTGATGCCGCGTGAAAGTGACTTCCCTTACTGTAATATTCAAGACGCCTGCCCCCCCATGGCCAACCTCCAACAGCATACCATGTGAGATGGGGGGCGAACGCTGCTAGCCAGTCCCCATGTTTACACAGTAATAGCGACCCTCTTTCCTAATCGTTATGAGAACATATAGAGCAAAGGCTGGTGGGAGCCTTTTAACTCCAAACAGACGACAAACAGAGCTAAACGAGAGCTGCTCAGGCCAGTCATAAAAAAAACAAAAAAACTCCATGCCATACCAGAGAAGGCAGCTCTAACGACATAGCACATAGTTCTATTATTTGATTTAGTGTAGGCCAAAACAAATTTATTGAACAAGAAGGAATTGACTCGGAGTTTCTATTGCCGCCCGGTAAATGAAAAATCTATCGATACAAACAACATCTATCCCCAAAGCCATCCTTCCATCCGTTCATCAATCCATCCGTCCCTCTATCCACGTATCAATCAATCAATCAATCAACCAACCCGCTGGATGCTGTTACCTTTTTTTGCTCTGAGAGCAGGTGTCAAGTTTGTTGCTTAAATGGTCAATCTTCGATACGATTACCTTCTCCAAATGGTCAATCTCAGCCATAATAACTTTTTCCAAATTTTTAAAAATACCCTATATGTGAACACGCATGCGTTTTTCTTGCAAGACATCGTAGTAGAACACTTTGAAGATCATCTAAGGTGCGAGTATTAGTAGAGATAAGAGAAAGAGAAAGCAAAACATACGCTCCCAACACCAAGAAGGACAGTCCCGACGCCAAAAGCAAGCATCCACTCAACTCGGGAGTTGGTAAGGTCGCGGAATTGGATTCCGTTAATAGTAGTCACATCTTTTTTCGCACCCGCAATCGTGATAACCTGTAGTATCTATTAGGTTTTCATTCAAGCAAACATGAATCTCAAGCTCTTACCTTCTCCGGTTTGCGAGTTCCCCCTCCGACAGCATCCAACCCATCTATTTGGTCGGTTTTGTGTTTAGCTTGAATACTAGGGGGTGGGGTCGATTTCATGTCGGAAACACCTCTTCTCTAAATTCCATGTTAATTTAACAAATAAACTTGGGATACTGAACTTACTAAGACAGAAGCCCTAAAATAAGGAGTTCTTGGAGAAAGACGAGATGCTAACTTATTTCCTTGAAGAAAAATGAGCCTTGACGACATACTGATGGCTGACGTTGAGTCGTCGGATGGGTGAAGAGAGTTGAGGTGGTGTGGTGGGTGAAAAGAGTTGAGGTGGTGCGGTGAGTGAAGAGAGTGGAGGTGGTGCGGGTAAGTATCATACTTGGTCGGTAGGGTAAGTTTTAATTGACGCTCTCCCGCTAGCTCGCAGTTCAATTTCCCACCCGCCTAGTAATAACCTGCACTGTTCCCACACAGCTTGTAGAATCCCTCATTTCAGCCAGCCAGCCAGTGTTCTCCGCTCTTTCGACGCAGCCTACCTACTATCCACCATCTTCCTCCACCGCCAGCCTCCCCACAAAACACAAGGTGGCCAGGCAGGAAAGGAAGTGAGCAGCAGAGGCCTTCTAACCAGAGGCGTAACCAATGCAACTACCAACAGTCTAATTGAATTTCCTTCGTCCTTCTTTGTTCTTCCTACCCAGAAGCGCTCGGATAGCGGACGCTCTCCGGTTAGACAACTTTGATTCCACTCTAACTGTGAGCATAACTCTTGATTTCCCTTCTTTCCTGTTGGAAGCTGTCAGTAAGTTCAGCCTTCCTAGCTGTTCTATTCTCCTCCCACACCTGATATTCCTCATTGAGTGCTCCAGGATAATGGAGATACCCGTTGCGTAATCAGAGATGGCTGAATAGGAGGTACAGGCAACTAATTATCTGAGTGCAGCAATCGTTTGGACCACTAGTAGTTCGCATTACGAGGTCCTGAGGATGCAAGCCGATCAAAGCGGCACCCCTCTCGAAACAGATGACCGCATGCCCGGTCCAAAACCGTTATTCTGGGTTGCCAAAAATGGGTATGAAGAAGTTGTCAGAATGTTGCTCAAACACAGCGAGCTGAACCTCAAGGCGAACCTCGAGGCGGTTGATGAATACGGAAAAACACCGCTTTGCGCAGCTGTCGAGCATGGGCATACAGGAATTGTGAGGATGCTGGTAGAGCGGAGCAGCGCCAGTCTCAACACGATTGATGGCATATTTAGTCAACCGCCGCTCTCCTGGGCCGTGATCAATGAACAAGTAGACATCGTGGAGATACTACTCCAACAGAACCACCTAGATCCCAACATAGCTAACAGAGATGGCCGGACCCCTCTCTCTTTGGCTACTGAGGGAGGGCTCGAGGAGGTTGTGACATTACTACTCCAACGCGACGACATCGATCCTGACAGAGTTGACGAAGACGGCCGAGCGCCTCTCTCCTGGGCTGCTGAGAGTGGGTCTGTCTGTGTCGTGCGGATGCTCTTAGAGAATAGCGATGCCAGTCTAGGCGATGTTGACAAGTGGGAGCTAACACCGCTTGATTGGGCTGCCAAGTACGGGCATAACGGGGTCGTGAAGGTACTTCTAGAACAGCTCGACGTTAGTCCCCACAAAGTTGATGGATATGGCCAAACACCGCTCTCACGGGCTGCGCAGAACGGGCATGGGACAGTCGTGACAACACTACTACAGCGTAGCGACATCCACCCCGACACCCCCGACAAATATGAGCACACACCCCTCTCAGTCGCTGCATTGATGGGGCATGAGGAAGTGGTGAGGATACTGTTGGAGCGGGAAGATGTCAATCCAAACTCGGCTGGCGCCAGCGGCCGGACCCCTCTATCCTTTGCTGCCCAGTGGGGGCACGAAGGAGTCATGAGGAGACTACTGGGAAGGAACGACACCAACCCCAGTCTAGCTGACACCGAATTCGGCCGAACACCACTCTTGTGGGCGGCTTGGGAACAGAGAGTGGGAGCTGTCAGGATTCTCCTCGATCAGAATTGCGTCAATCCCGAAGCTGCGGACAGATGCGGAGAAACACCGCTCTGCTGGGCCGCACGCAACGGGGACAAGGCCACCGTCAGAATACCCCTGGAGCGGGCCAACGTCAATCCGAACCTGGCGGGTGAGAACGGCCAAACACCCCTCTTGCAGGCGGCTCGGAAAGGGAGAAAGGGAGTTGTTAGGTTACTACTAGCGCGGGACGACGTGGATCCCAATATAACTAGCAAAGATGGCCAGACACCACTCTCCTCGGCGGCGCGCAACGGAAATGAGGATGTGGTGAGGATGCTCCTAGAACGAGACAACCTCAACCTCGACACAACCGACAACTACGGCCAAACGCCGGCCTCCTGGGCCGCCAAGAATATGCATGACGGAATCCTAAAATTGCTCTGTGACCGAACAGATTCCGCTTCCGAATATGCAGCCTGGCTTCAACAAGAAGAGCCCAACTCTCCTAAGCCGTCCGAGTCATCTGAACCTCCTGCCAAAAGGATCCGCAGGTTTTGACGCCCGACGAAAACTCCCACCTAAAGCAATAACACTTGACGAAAACCAATTCTAAGCCCGCTATAGGCAGTTCTCCTCATGCAGACTAACCAGCAATCCTAGATGACAAAATCCCCGGATTAGATCACACAGCTGGAATTTCTCGTTCCCTAATTGGTCCCCGCTAGTGCTTTCTTTCTACACTCTTTGTTCTTTGATTTGGGTTTCGTTTAGCAAATTTTATGTGCATCGGTTGTCTGTTACTGCTTTTCCATACCCTTTTTCTCTCTCTACATTTGAACCCGTTTGATGGATCATTTGTCATTTCTTTCGCCACACCCCTTGTGTCAAAGTACTACATATCTGTCGATATTAGTCTAGTATGTATAATACTAGCATTACCGAAGAAATCAGGCATCGACCGCGCTCTAGCATAGCGTGGGTGTATAGAACCTTTATCAATACAACCAATACCGACCTCAGTGAGAGACCTATGCATTCAATGAACCCCAGCACGGGAGTTTCCAAAAAAATACTTGAAGAATTTTTTTAGTGACGAGCTCACAAAGCATATTTTCTCTCAATTTCTCTTTCTTTCTTTCCGCCATCCACCCCTCGCCACCCGCCCATTCACAAGATTTTGCAACAACCCTTCTCCTTACCCATACGAAAGGCACCAATTTTTTACTTACTCTATCTATTTCAGAACATCCCAAAATACAATATACTACCCAATCCCCCCTCTCCCCCCGCCGTCGCTGCTTGTTTCCCAAGCCGCGCCGGTCGGAAAGCATTTGCGGGGCCATTCGATAGGAGTTATAAGCTCAACTAAACGGGCACCCCAATATTAGTAAACTTCGTTAACCTCTAGTAAATTTAGCTTCTCACCTCCCACCTTCGATACCGAATACTCTTCCCAGTAGACCAAGTCTTGAAGATCGCGGGCGATTGCTCCGTGGTGAAGGATATTTCCTTTGCACCTTTCGTATCTGTTGGTCTCCCATCAGTAGTTTCCTTCGTCACCCATGACGAATAAAAGAGGGGGAATAGGTATACCCGGTTTGTATACTAAATTAGGTATTTGTTCGTAGGGTGAATACTGCTATCATAGGTATGATATGATACTATCATACACTACCGTAGGGTTCGTTCAGGGCTTGGATCACGACGTTTACGATACGATTGTATTATATAATAGCGATTCTTCACACCGGGAGGTTAAATTATCATTGGAAGAGAAGCAAGGAAACAAATCAGCAATTCATATTCCTGACCCACCCCATTCAACTCCCCGACAGAAACCACCTCAATAAGGCGCAAAAGGAATCCTTTAATCATGACTTCATAACCCCCATCTTCGCGCTCGTAAGAAATAAAAAGAAGCACACCACCTACAATAGCAAATTCACAACCCCAAAGCCGCCCGCACAGCCGACTCCACAGCCACACGATCCCCCTCCGAATAAAGCTTCTCGATCGCCTCCTTAGCCTTCGCAACCATAAATTCCCACTCCTCAATTAACACCGGGAACTTATTCTTCAGCGCGACAATAATCGCCACCGTCACAACAAAGTCCGCATCAGCGTGCCCATTTTCCAACCTGCGGTTTTTCAAGCCCAGCCAAGCGAATATCCTCCGGTCCGCTTTGAACATCCCGCTGAATAGCTGGAGGGTGGCTAGGTCGGAGACTAGATCGTATGATTCCTCCACATTCTCCCCCGGTCCTGACACCTCGCGCTGGAATTGCGCGCGAAGGGAAGGGCCGAGAGGCGCTGATAGATAATCGCCTGGAAGGTCGCCTGGATCATATGATGGGGAGGTCGCAGAATATGTGGAGCTCTGTAATGGTAATGGAAGGATTTTCATGTTGAACAACCCCCCGGCGGGGAGGAGGGGCTGTACCCTGGCGGTGAAGGGCTATACACAGGGGACCTAGTGCTACACGATGGGGGCAAAGTGCCACACGCAGGGGTATAAGGTGATAGTAGGTCAAAGGCTGGAGATGTGGGGTTTTTGGAGTGCGGCGATGACAAAGGAGGAGCTGGGCCCCCCGCCACCAGGTTGAGAGCTTCATCATCTTGTGCGATCGTTGCGCATAAGTGCTTTCTCCCACCGGCTGTCGCTATTCTTCTCTGGCCCCAAGGTACCCCAGGCGATGCGCCAAAGCCTACGCCCCCTCCCCCGAATGACAGCTGCTGAGGCGCTTTAACCTGAGCCTGTTGCATCTGTAGTGTGTATTGCTGGAGGAGGTTTGGGTCATGTAGTCCTCCGAATCCAAAATCCGCACCACAGCCAGGGTGGTAAACCACTGGTCTGGACCCAGCAACCGAAGAGGAAGGCCTTATGGGTACAGAGTCGGCGGTTTGTGTCTCTCCCTCCGTAAACACAACCGCGCTCTCGCCTACCCGCTCACCCGCTTGCCGCTCCCCTGTTGATCTGTCCTCTGCAACCGCTACGAAAGAAGTCCATTTGGAAGCCAGCCCGAATTCGACACCGACCCTTGTTCCTTCTCTCGCGATGAGTTCGGCGTACTTTGTTGGCTCCCTTGTTTTATCGTAGATGTCTTCGAGGTATGAGGCTCTACCCTCTTCAAAATCTTGGAGGAGCTTGCGTCCGGCCAGTTGATACAACCCTAGTGATGACCCCGTGGAACTTGTCACTTACACAGGAATTTCAATTTGAAGCGGACAGATGGTGCTTGAGTGGGTGTCGTGCGCGGAACCCTTGAGGAATACCTTTTCCGGTCGGTCGCCATTGGATATCAAAAAGTAGAAGGTTGCGCGGGAGTATGGGAACCAGGGTTGCGAATGGTCGGCGGAGGACTGGACTGGACTTAGTCAGCGCAGTCAAAGTCAAGTCTAGTCTGATGGTGGAAACTAGACCGACTGGATAGTCTTGATTGTTGGAACTGGCCGGACCGGGCCTGGTCGGACTGGGCAGACCGAGTGATAGAATGTGCCTAGCCTTTGGCTAAGATTCCCCATCATGGGATGGGAATGCACATATATGCAGTTGCATCTGGCTTCGACTCTGTGTCTAACTTGGTCGAGTGAGCATTGATGGATTTCGGCTAGCAAAGTATAGTGGGGTGTTGCCAGCCGGTCCGTCCGGTGAAGTGCCGTACAGTAATCCTATTATTATGAGAAGGTTCAAGGTCCAGCTTGCAGCTTTCCTCCCTCATATTGTACTTCATTTCCCTCTGGCTATAAATTCTTGCTGGCGCGTTTCCCTTCTTCTGCTTGTACGATTCTTTATTGCTCTCTACAGTTCGTCTCCCACCTACCCCACCACTACCAGATAGATCTATCGTATATAGAGTGCTCCTTCTTTCTTTCCTCCATATATCAACAATTGGGTGCAAGAGCATAAATATTCTTGAGGCGATTGTGGCCAACTATCCATGACCATATCTACAGATACTGTGGGGCTGAAACCGAGCCTATTTATTTTTCCTAAATTGTTTCCTGTATTTCATGTTCATACCGGGCAGTTTACATAGCTAGCTACCGTAAAAACTGGAATAATCGAGTCGTGTGCTTTGTAGTCAGAGTTGCCCCCTCTGGTAAGGCCTGATGTTTGTTTGTTTTTCTATGTCCCTCAGAGGGGCTGAGCCGCTCTTCTTTTGCTGTGCTTTTCGCCCTTTTTCTGGAGTGGGAAATTCTCAACGACATGGCACACGACTCGATTACTCCGGTTTTTGCGATTGTTCGATAGTCTGTGGAGTGGGGGAGTGATTATTGAGAGGTAAGGATCGTGGGTTGAAAAGGAAGAGAGGCAACTGAGACTTAGAGAGGGCACACGAACGCAGGGACAACGAAAGGCTCATAAACGACGCGGATCTTGTGTTTTGTCGATAGGTTTCTTTTTTTCTTTGCGGGCTCCTTTGTCATCGTCAACGATTTCTTTAACTCTACCCATTGTGCGAGCAGCGATTGCCCACATCGGTACTGTTTCACTTCCTGATCGTGATATCATTTCCCCTTTTCATTCCTTTTCGTCTTTTCTTTGCTTTGGGGTTAGTATAACTCGCTGGAGAATACTATCGGCCCGGACCAAAGTAATCGTTTCAGTACGACTCCGATCGCCAGTACAGTATACGACTTTGGGGTAAATGGGGAAGCCCGCTTGTCCCCATCCACTTAACTAACGGTAAAGACAAGAATATAAACCACAACTAATTCCTCCTCGTACTGGTATACTTCCATTAATCGCTACACATATCCCTTCTCTTCCACGAATGTGTTGGAAATCATGCTGCCCACCACTCTCAGGATGCTTTCTCCGTCGTTCGGATAACTACGGACATGCGCCTAGGATTGGGGCATATGTCTTCGGCTTCGAGCGTTTGTTTGGACATTCTGGAAAGCATTTCGAATGCAGGAATGCGCGATAGTTTGGGGACGGTGCAGCTTTCGGGAAAGGAGGGAGCAAAACGGAAGTGCTGTAAAGCCATCGTGGAAGAGCTGGAAGCCCGGAGGTAGGAGTGTGTTTTTTGTTGTCAGCTCGGGAGCCATGGCAGGGGGAGAAAGACTCACATAGAGTAGCATGGTGGCTCATGGTGGGATGGGAAGTCTTTGTGGTGGATATACGGTACACTCCTGTGATCGCCCTTGGTTAGTTGAGCATCGTGCATTGATAAGCCACCGTTGAGTGTGAAACTCTGGTTGTTGAACGAAAAGATTTTCCCCGCACCTGAGTGTGTGATCGTTTCATTGTGAGTTCCTTGGCGTTTCTTGTTTCGTTTCGTTGTCACTCTCGTCGTCGATCCACATCTACGAGTACCGTAATAGGATGTCGCTCTTTCGCAGGCCAATGGTAACAAAAGAAAGACATGCTTCCGAGTTTCTTTGCTGAGCGGACATAATTAACCGTGCATCAACGATGGATGGCAACGGGGCCTCCCCACCACCGCGCACTTCCAACGCCACCTGAAGAAATTTCTCTAGATCAATTTCTGCTATGTATTCTACGGGGTATTTATATTTTTAGTTTCTAGTTTCCATAATAATAGGGGTTGGTAGTGGTGTTTCCATTGCCGAAGTTTTTCCAGTTGCTTGGGCCGCGGTTGATTTTGTCCAAGCACAATAACATCCGCACATCCGACTCTCCCCACATCATACTCTTGGACTCCGCTGCATCGCTCCTGCTACTCCATGGACCTAAAGCGCACCTCGGAAGACCATATGAACAATGCAGCGATAATCTGAGCAGGGCCAACCGCCCTGGCCTCACAACCGCCCGATGTGGGCTTCCAAGTGGTGACAGCAACAGCCAAATGGAGACAGCGAAACTAAACGAGACGCCAAGAGTTGAGGCGACAGAGCTTCGATCGCCAGCGTATCACTGTACGGAGTTCTCTCTCAACCCACGCTCACTAACACCTCAACTAACTAATCAACTAACTGACCAAGTGACTGGAGGCGGGGGTATATATAACCCACAATGATTGTCGTCCTCCTATCCTTACATCCATTGCAAAATGCATATCCGCTTCCTTCCACATGTGTTCCCGTCGGGGGGAAGGATGGGGTTCGCACTGGTGGCTTGGCACACGCGGGGTATGGTAACACCCCCACTTTCCCAATCTATTGCTCCTCAGCGACTAAATGCCCCCCCCGTGATAATGGCGGAAGATGAGGGTTAACCACTCCGGAAAGTATGTAAACATGTATTGTGATGGATTTCATAGGTATAGTCGCAGTCATTCTCTCTTGGAAGGCAAAAGTTGATCAGTAGGTGCGGTTGCCGAACGGCAGTGTGAACTCCACTTCTTCCCCCGATTGTTCTCTTTTCTCCTTTCGCCCACTTCCTCGCTAACAAAAACAAGACAGGCATCAACTAACTCATTGCTCCTAGCCTCCGCGCCGGCTATCCAAATCTCCGGGCATCCGACTCATTCACAGTCGTATCTCTTCCGGTGCTGCATCGATCCCAAATACATATCCGTAGCCTTTCTCCAAACGATAAAGCCATAAGCTGTGCGCGATATGTCGAGAGCGACACGCTGAGCCCACTGAGCAGCATTACAGACCTCCGACAAAGTCTGCTATTTGTATGTTGGCCATCCGGTGGCATTAGTACGGCTTTAGCGGCGAAAGTCTTCTATTATATCCTCCGGATCCCGGCTAATTTACGGGGTGTTAATATTTTTCTTCCCTGTTCCTCGGCTATTATTTTTCTTTCTCTCAGAGTGTCGACTACAATAAAAACCAGCCGTATCCACCCCCGGCGATTGGGCCCTTTGCCTTCACAATACGAAACAACACACCTTGTGAAGGAATAGTTCTTGCCATCAAGGTATAGCTTGGCAGGGTAGATCTTGCTAGATCTCATTAACTGGTACTCGTTATTTTGTTAACCTGCCTGCCGTACTTGGTCTATCGTGGTTTAGTGATGCGGTACAATTGAGATCTCCGATAGTGGATATAGCGAGTTTTTACAGTAGGCTGCCTTCCCCGCCATCCAGACAGACGTCCATAGTGTAGGTGACTAGTTGGTTATTGGCATATGCAATGCCGTACTGTTAATTGAACTGTCTCATTCGCCATAGCTCCTCCACTATTATAGGCATCGTCTTGTACAATTTTTCACGCACACCTATAAAATCCTCACCCTACCATACATCGCTTTTCCTCTATCCAAAATATAAAATAAAATAGGAAAACACCCTATGCAAGTATCCAGTTCATCTATCGCGCAGGGAAGAGGTCGGGGGGAAAGAGAAGGAGGGAAAGAACAAGAGTACGTGATGAGAAAAAAGAAAAGAGGCGAGGATTGATAGCTAGATGGAAATAAAATACGATAAGATGAAAGATGAAAGCTATCAATTGAATCTTCTCACAGTAATAGAATTATCCAATGCCACAGACCAGCCACTACCTCACTGTGTAAGCGGAAACTTATAAAACCTGACCATGCAAAGCTAAACAAGGAGATTGGACAAGGGTGTAATAACATGTGTGGTGAGCCGCCATCGCGAAGGATTTTCTTCGCCTTGGAGCATGATGTCAAGGATAACCTGTACCAGTAACAGACTTCAGAAGGGAAGGAATGGCGATGATTTCCATGCGGTCGGGTAATCTGAGTATTGTTGGTTACCGCAGCGGGAGGCTGTAGGAGTGCCTAGGGCCTCTAATAGCTATACCGGCGGCGGGGATGAGAAGTTTCAGAGGTTATTGGCTAGGTTGTCGATGTTGAGCACCGTCTGCCGGAGTAGTATTCTGGCGCGCACCACATGTCCGCTCCGAGCGGCATACGAAAGCGGCGCTCGGCCCTCATTATCTGGCTTGTTGGGGTTGACCTCTTCTCGCCCTAGTAGTAGCTTCACTATAGCCGTACATGGCGTAACTAGCAAAAGCCCCCTCCAGACCTGGAGGCTTGTTGTTTTTTACTATGACAAAATAATATTGTTTTTCAAATCCCAATATATAGTACTAAGTACCGGCTAGCTCACTTAAATGATAAAACTTGATAAGTCTCGGGATTAACTTTTGATATTACAAAGAAACTAAAAGTGGACCTTAGTCCAACCTGCTTGCCTTTCCCATGCCCCCAAGTCTGCACCCCTTTTGATAATAATCTCATCCTCAACCCATCTCCTAGTCATTTCCTGACAGCTAACCCGTCTATTTCCTCCACCACCCACCCAAACCTCATGCAGTCTTCTATTGCTTCTCTTCCCCTTCAATGCCTTTACCAATTCTTTAGCCAAAGGAATCCCTTGGCAAGCAGAGAGACGTTGAGTTCCAGGGATGAAATTCGGGTCGTAAATTGCCAGAATACCATGTTGAAAGTGAATTGCATAGGTGTGCCAGGCCACTGGTTTTTCAGCCTGTTGTTGAACAGCGTTTCCAAGAGCATTTGTAAAAATTGCAAGTATTCCAGTATTTTGTAGTAATGGTAAAAACCCTCCAATCGTCAAACCCAATGCCCAACTCTCCACTGATGCAGCACTTTGTGCTTGTGTTAATCGTCCATCCTCAAGATCTGCAACTGCTTCCTCTTGAGCTTTTTGAACCCATAATCGTTTGGAGTTGGTATTGGAAAATATCGTAAGTTTCGGGCAAAGAATAAGAGGAGGTTCAAAGGTATTCGAAGTCTCTTGAAGAGGCATGAGGAATGTCATCCAACGCTGGGTAGTCATTTTAGTGCTAAACCTCATATTGTAATCTTGATCAGTATTGAAATAAATAGTAAAAATTCCATAAAATTAAGGAGGATGAATAGAAGTGAAAGTGAGTAGGGATGGCTTAAGGGATGTCAGTGTAGAATAACTTGTTATGTTACCTAAATTGATTTTATATTAAACTCTTTTTCTTAAATGATTACTATTTTATTTTTTAAATTATTATATTTCATAAGCAGTCCTCTTACTATACCCTGACCTTCACCCTAATTATACCACAACAATAACTACATTTTATATATTATGATACTGAAGTAATATATTAGTGAATAAGTATTACAAATTTAAAAAAGGATATAGAACAGGTATCAACAGTCAGAAACCGCTATAGAGTAAATCAAAAGATATTTAGAGCATATCTATAGAGCTTTATGAAATCAAATATTATAAGTAATCTATTATTAAAGATAAAGGCTAGTCCACTGTAGCACTAAAGGCTACCAGTGCACAATAGTACTTGATAGTCCAACCAAGAATCTCAGATCACTGGTTGGCCATTAATTCATACTAACAAACTACCTATCAGTAAGAGTAGGCAAATATAAATCAAGAGATATGAAAAGAACTAAGGTTCAAGATGGTTGACTCAGTGTACTATATCCTTGTTTTTAGAATTTGATGATATATTAAAAATTTAAAAAAACGGATAGGTACTTTAACAGTAGTCAGACAAATCTGCAAATCTGATATATGCCTTATTTAATATTAATTAAGTGTATTATGAAATCAAATATTGTGAGTAATGATTTATTTAATTTTTAAAATATTTTTATTATTCATATAAGATTTACAATAATATTATAAGAAAAGATGGTATTTCTTAATAAGAAGTTAAACTACCACAGGAGTTAAGAGAATTTCTGGATAAACAACATTATTTGTAGTTCCCTCCAAATTACCTTCAGAAAACAAGAGAGTCAGGCCATCCAATGATGTAACTCGTGAAAGAGCTACATAGAGTTGCCCATGAGTAAAAGCAGAAGTTCTGAGATCAACTCCAACAGTTGTAAGTGATTGTCCTTGAGATTTGTTGACCATCATTGCGAAGCAAAGTCATACAAGATATTGCTTTCGAGTTAGAATGAAAGGAAGATCTCCTTCCAGAGTAGTAAGTTTGATTCGTGGTAATAGTCGAAACTGTCCATCAAATTGTCCACAGGAAATCTTGGCCCCAATACATGATCGTCCAAGTTGTGTTACTATCATACGTATTCCATTACACAGTCCTTCTTTAGGACTAAGATTGCGTAAAAGAATAATTGGTGCTCCAATTTTTAAAGACAATTTTGATGGCGGAAGTGAAGCTCAATCCAAACTTTGTAAGAACTCCGCTGGAATATGTTCGGCTCCAGGAAAGGAATTCTCTTTATCTACTGAATTCATTGCATCATAGATATGGATATTTCCTTGCAGCTTCTGAATTAGTAGATTATTGAATTCTGTGACAGTGTCATTCTGAAAAGACAGGATTGCTCGATTATCGAAAGTGTTGAATAAAGTGTGACCAGTATTGAGAAGTGCAGGTGGAAAAACCTGATCACAAAAGTTCTCAAGTGAATGAGTGCGTCGCATATAAGGTGGAATAGGAAATATTCCATGCTTTATGGGATCATAAGATATTCTGGCAAGAAACTGAACAAATTTCTCATTCCCAATATTCGGAACAACACGCATATTTTGCTTTAAATAGAGTTTTTTTCAATTCAACCATAGTTGAGATCTTTGAATGCAGGCATTAACAATTGCCCCCCGATTGCCATGTCTTACAACCGGCAAAATTTGTGCGAAGTCTCCACCAAGCACAATCGGAATATTTCCAAATTGTTTTCCTATACCAGTATTGTATATATCATTTAGTCTTCTATTTACTGCTTCAAAGCAGTACTTGTGCTGCATGGGAACTTGATCCCAAATTATCAGACTTGTTGAACGAATCAATTGAGCAAGTTCTGAGGTATGCGTAATTGAGCAAATAGACTCTTCATGAACATTAAGTGGAATTTTGAACCGTGAATGTGATGTAAGTCCATTAGGGAGAAGCTGGGCGGCAATTCCAGAAGATGCGACACAAAGAACAATCTTGCCCTGTGAGCGCAAACTGCTACAGAGGCAGTGATAAGGATCTTGTTAATCACCGGCGCTCCTTTACCATTTCTTACCGGATATTACCCCCACACGATTGACACTCATCACCTAAGACCGAACATGCTAGAAGATCTCTGGAAGACTCACTGCAGAGTCTGGAACACGGTGAACATTGCGAGAAGAGGGGTAGCCTGAGGACACATAGCAGAGCGGGGTACGACACGTAGCAGGCAGGGGTGGGATACTAAGCAAAGAGGGGAAGCAAAGAGGGGAAAGCAGGGTACTACGATGAAGGATGCTGGCGTGAGAAGATGGAAAAGTGGTCTGATTCTTAAGCATGCATAGCTGCTGGTTTTTGTACTTAAAGAGTTCTGTTCACACTTGAGTGTTGAAGGGCAAGTCACTGAACATCGTCTATCTTTTATACAATTCATTCCTCTCTTTGAAACCAGCCTTTGCGTTTACGATCGGTATATATTGTCCGAAATTATAAGAAAAGCAAGGTTTTTCCGGTTCCGGCAGGTTCATGGAGGAAGAATTGAGTTGCATTTAGTTTATCCAATGACTGCATAATTGATTGGTAACTGGTCAGCTGCTCGCGATTTAGCATAGGAATAAAAGATTCCATATTTGAGATTTCTGTATTAATATTGTATTCCAATTCTCTTGCAATTAGACTATTGTTGTTGACCTGAAGTCTCCATGGCACTACCGGCATTGGCAGATTATACTCCTCAAGTGTTTTCTGTGCAGTGAATAAATGTTCTGAGATTAGAAATAATCCATAATCAAGATGAAGATTCATCAGCAAAAAGGTGGCCTGCGTCAGATCCAGTAGTGTTGCGTCCTGACTCTCCCAGCCTGGACCCTGCGTCCTGTGCGTCCTGTGCGTCCTGTACCAATACGCCACATCTTGTTGCGTCAGGTGC
>Ga0307513_10004296_pt1 | contig 19045 bp, 20 predicted proteins | sample 15_EM_MG_FD_202174 | JGI IMG/M metagenome (GOLD analysis project Ga0307513, IMG submission 202174) | Populus trichocarpa ectomycorrhiza microbial communities from riparian zone in the Pacific Northwest, United States - 15_EM | ecosystem: Host-associated > Plants > Roots > Unclassified | place...
GAGCGAGCTGGAAGCCAGATTTCACCAGGTGCCTGGCCTGGTGGACGAGATTCGAGACGCAATGAATCATCCGGAGCAGCGGGTCACACGACCCCGCCGCACCCCGCGTAGCGAGTCTGCAACTGGCTAGATCGACCAACGATCGAGACGGCCCGGCTCCTCGCAAGGAGCCGGGCCGTTGTCGTGTCGGCCAAGCGTAATGGCTACTCATCCGCAGGAGGATCGACCTGACCAAGTGACATAGCGGGCGCGCCACTGTCTTGGGCAGCCGTGTCGAATACGGGCCGAAATAGCCACAACGCCGATATGGTTCCGACTCCGTGTTCCTTCGCGATCTTCCAGTGCTGACCGCGTTTTCCGGCTCGTCAGTGCTGACCGCCGGCCCGCAACGCCGGCCGCAGGTCCGCGACCCGGGCGTCCCGACTGCTCAGTGGGGCCAGGTGCAGCCCGCGTTCGATCGTGGCCAGGATCGAGGTCGTGTCGTAGACGTGATGATCCACGCCGGAATGCGGGAGCGAGGCGCTGAGCACGAGCGCCGGAATCCGGGTGCCGGGCCCGAAGGCGTCGTGCACCCCGCGCGTGCCCCCGGTACCCGGGGGTGAGACGTGATCCCACTGACCACCGAACTCGTCGTAGGTGACGATCACCAGGGTGTCGCGGGCCTGCGGGCCGCCGGTAATGGTCCGGAGCAGGTCCACCAGGTGGTCGCTGCCGTTCGGCTCGCTGGCGTAGCCCGGGTGCTCGTTCTCGGCGCCGTACGGCTTGACGAAACTGACCGTCGGCAGCCGCCCGGCCCTGGCCGCGGCGATGAACTCGGTCTCGTCCCGCAGGTGCGCGCGCCCGGGCTGACCCGGGGCGTACGCGGCGAAGTAGTTCAGCGGCTGGTGGTGGTACTGGAACAGCGGTCCGGGGGTGCCCGCGTTGGCCGCGTCCCAACCGCCGGAGTACCAGTTCCAGCTGACCTCGGCGGCGGACAGGCGATCACCGATGGTCGGGAACCGGGTGTCGTCGATCAGCGGCAGCTGGACCCCGGTCGCCGCATGCGGGGGGCTGGCCGGCTGGATCGTGTTCACCGCGAAATCGCCGCAGGCCAGGGTCGGGTTGGCGGCCGGGCCGCAGGCCTGCGTGAGCTGCCCGTCGACCACATCGGGGCGGGTCGGCGTGTAGAGCGGATACGACTTGTTCGGGAAGCCGTTCGCGTCGAGGACGGAGTGCACAGCGCCGTCCGCGCCCGCGCTGGGATCCAGCGGCGCCCGGGCGGCCACCAGGTACTGGTGGTTGAGGTAGGAGCCGCCGAACGCCGCCTGGAAGAAGTGGTCGGCGATCACGTAATTCGGGGCCCCGACCGAGTGCAGGTACTTCCAGATCGGCAGCCTGCGGGTGTCGTAGACGCCCATGGTCAGGCCGACCGCGTCGCTGCCGGTGACGTAGTGGTCCTGGCGGCCGCCGTCGAGCTGGTACTGCTCCTGGTAGAAGCGGTGGACCAGATCCCGGGTGCAACCACCGGGCAACCCGGTCCCGTTCAGCACTCCGTTCGGGGCCGACATCCCCGGTGCCGGGCAGGTGGTCGCGGTCGCCGGGATGTAGTCGTCGATGCGGAAGGGTGCGTTCGCGAAATGCGACGCGGGCACGCTGTGAGCGGCGTCGGCGCAGGTGGCCGGTAGCGGTGGAGAGGCCAGGTTGACGTCGTTCTGCAGCAGGCACCCGTACGGCTGGCCGTTCTGCGTGGTCTGGACCGTTCTCGACGCCGGCGCGGGCAGACCCTCGACCCGCCGGCCGTTGACCGCACCCCACGACCCGTAGAGGTTGTCGAAGCTGTGGTTCTCCTCATAGATCACCACGACGTGCTTGTACCGCCCGACCACCGTGCGATCCCCGTGACCGGAACCGGCCAGCGCGGCCGGGCTGCTCCCGGCGATGGCCAGACACGTTGCGGCCGTGACCGCGAACAGAGCACGACGATGCAGGCGCATGACCATCTCCTAGCGCATGGCTCACCGGTTCGGCCGATCCGATCGCCTTCCGGCGAACCCCAATCGTTTTGTGACACCGAACACATTCGCACGACAACGTGGCTTTAGCCACCTAACCGGCCAGGCAACCGGTTGCACGGTTTACGGGCGGAAACGGGCCGCACCTTGAGACCGCGCCAGCCCTCGACCCTCCCACTTCGTTACTTAGGGTGCGTGGCGGTCCAAGAATGAGCGGCTACCGCTGGAGGATCTTGGTTGTGTGGACGCAGGTCCCGGGTTCGGCGGGGTAGGACGGAGGCGCCGGCGCGGGCCACGATCTCCTGCAGCGCGGCGACGTGTTCCTCGAACGCGGTCCGTCCGGCGCTGCTGAGTCGGGCCGAGGTACGCGGCCTCTTGCCGACGAAGCCCTTGCGGATCTCGACGTATCCGGCTTCTTCCAGCGTGGTCAGCTGTTTGGACAGCGCTGAATCGGACAGCGTGACACTGTCGCGAATGAACTTGAAATCCGCCCACTCCGTGGCCGCGAGCAGGGAGACGATCGACAGTCGGGTCGGCGCGTGAATGAGTTCATCGAATCTCGGCTTGATCATCCTTGGCCGCTCGCGGTTTTGGCCATCATGACGCGCTGCAGAACTCGAGTGAGCCACGGTCCGCCGATGACCATGAGGAGAGCACCCGCGACGGAGCCCAGGGTCGCGGGGTAGGGCAGGTCCGCGGCCTTGAACGCGTATGTGGTTGAGAGCGACACGGCCACGACCGCTGCGACAAAGCCCAGCAGCGCCGGGACTTCGATCCGGCCGATCAACTGGCTATGCAACCGGGTGCACCGCAGGCCGTCGATCACCACCCGGTAGGCAGCGGCCAGCGCACCGATCACGAACAGCGCCGTACCGATGCCGAGTACAAGCTGCTGGTCGGAGTCGAGCGCGACGGAGAAGCCGACGGTCAACCCGGCGAGGACCCACCAGTACCACGCGGGGATGATCGCACGTCTGATCACTTGGTGCTGCTGATATCTGATCTCGTGCAGGGCTCGGGCGGCTTCATCCGGTCGCGGTTGCTCGTGCACGATGTCTCCTTGCGTCAGCAGACAATACTTTCCTAATAGGAAAGTAACATGGGTTGACGAGAATCCGAAGCAGCGCAGCGGCAGCACTGCAACTCCACCGGCTCAGGAGCGGCGATGAGGTGCGCCTCGGAGGCCGGCCGGGCGCTGGAGCACTGCTCGTAGGCCGGCGGTCGAGATCGCGGCGGCACTCGCGCCGATGATCACCAGGTCCGGGACGAGAGCGGCGACAGTCCCAGCTCACGGAACTTGGACTGGAGGAACCCGCCTACCTCCAGCCGTTCGCTGGGTGCCTTGAGTCGCATTGCGAAGGCCGCGTTACCCTCGTATTCGAGGGCTTTCGGGTCGAACTCTCGCGTCTTGAGGTGTCGATCGGAACCCACTCCTTGCCCGGATGCAGCACCGGGTGACCCGGGGCCAGCGGCTTAGACACCGAGTCACGCATCGACAACGCTTTTCCCTGGTCGCAGCCTGAAATTGGACAGTGACTTGCCACCGCCACGGTAGATGAAATCGGGAACGCCGTCCGGGCAGTTGTGAACGAGGACGGCGCTGGCGGCGACGCCGACGTAGAAGTTGTGGTCCACGTCGACCGTGAGGTCCCACATGTTGCCGGTGGTATCGGCCGGCCGACGGCCGACACCAGGGTGGCGGTTGCACCGTCCGCGGCGAGCAGTCGGGCCTTGTCGGTGAGGTCCCCGGCCCGGATCCAGGAGCGGGTGCTGACGTCCCAGAACGGGTGGCTCTCGGTGGTCTTGATCGTCGCCGTGCCGTGCGCGGAACGGGCTGACCTTCTCCTTCGAGTACGACGGCACCGGCGAACGCGCCCGGTGCCTGCACACCTTCGGTGACGACGGCCTGCACGAGCGGACCCTCACCTACACCCCGGCGTGACCCGTGTCGTGAACTTGCTCGGGCACGCGAGCGAGCACGAGCACGAGGACGGCGACTGGGTCATTACCGCGTTGCACGTTCGCGGCGTCCAGCGTGCTGACCAGCACCGATGAAAGCATCAGAATGATGACGCCCAGGAATTGCGCTGAACGACGCGACCATCGATCGATCCACCCCTCCAGGTGACGGTCGAGAGTCGCTGCCCGGGCCGAAAGCCACGCTGCGAGGCGGCATATCCGACACACCCCGATGGTGGACCAGTGAGCACTCAGATGCAACGGAAAATGGTTGGGCGAGGCCGCGCTCGGTTTGGTAGCGTGCCCGAGTCCGTGACACCGCCCGAGGAGGTGAGTCCCATGAACGCTGTACGCACGTGGGTGCTCCCCCTCATCATGGTCGGGCGATTGACGTAGGTATCGCCGGGAGCGCCTCAACAATCAGGCCCTCCCGGAAGGCAGCAACCCATGAATTCTGTTCACTTCACTGCGCAGGCATCGTCGAACGGTGTTATCGAGCGCGATTTCACTATGGGCGAGGTCCCCGGTGTCCTCTGGTCGTCCGTGTCCGGCTCCGATCGGGCGCCCCTGGTGCTGATGGGTCACGGTGGCGGCCTGCACAAGAAGACGCCGGCACTCCTGGCCCGCGCCCACGACACCGTGACCACCTGGGGTTTCACCGTGGTCGCCATCGATGCGCCCGGACACGGCGACCGCCCGCGCACGGCACAGGACGAGCAGGCCCGCGCCGAGTTCCGGCAGGCTCAGGCGTCCGACGACAGCGAGCGCTTCGAGTCGACCAGCATCAGCTACGCCACCTCGCTGGCCGAGCGTGCCGTACCGGAATGGCAGGCGACCCTGGACGCCCTGCAGGAACTGCCCGAGATCGGCACCGAAGCGCCGATCGGCTACGGCGGCGGCATAACGTTGGGCACCGCGATCGGGGTGGCGCTGACGGCGATCGAACCCCGGATCAGCGCCGGCATCTTCGGTGGCGGGTCTTTCGTGTCCGAGGCACTGATCGAGGCGGCGAGACGGATCACCGTTCCGATCCAGTTCCTGCTCCCCTGGGACGACGAGCACGTCGACCGCCAATCCGCTCTCGCCTTGTTCGACGCCTTCGCCTCGAAGGAAAAGACGTTGCACGCCAACCCGGGCGACCATCGCACCATCCGCTGGGTCGGGCTCGACAACGAGTTCCTGGCCCGGCATCTCGGCCAGGCCGGCACGTCATCGCCCTGACCTGACCGGTATCGGCGTCCGCTGTGGAGCCGGACGCCGATACCGCCGTCGCAGCTCGGCTTTCGTCGGCGCGGCAGGCGAGGAAGAACTGTCGTTTGAACGTTCTCGTCGGGGTCGTCGGTTGATTTCTGTTGAGGGTCAGGTCGTTTCAGTTTCGTAGAAAGGGTGAGGACGGCGAGGACCCCTGATTCTTGCCGTAGCTGAGGACGACCAGCCTATGTCTACACCGGCACGAGGTCGCGACCCCTTGTGCCATCACCTGGTAGACGCAAAAGGAACCCCTCCACAGCGCAGAGAAGACAGCTCATGGCACCGGTAGCCGACGTGGTGCAGCCGGCTCGACGCACACGCGACCCAACCGCTTTCGGCCCGACCGGCAGAAGCAGACTGCCGGAAAACGATGACGCCACCGGAGAAGCCGGCCCGATGGTGGGTCCGAGGGCCTGAGGTCTACGACGACGGGTGGGCCAGTGCCCGGTCTGCGGCGGCCATGACGGTGTCCCACGCGGCGAGCGCGACGCCGCGAGCACCGGCCATGTCGAGGTCGGGGACCAGGGCGAAGGTGGCCACGGCGGCCTGCTCACGCCGCAACTGGGTGTGCTCGCGCACCCGACCGAGGAACCATTGCCGGAACGACGGCGCCGCCTCGACCACTCCCCCACCGACGAAATACGCATGCGGATCGGTGAAATTGGCCACGATCGTGAACAGCCCACCGAGAGCGCGGGCCTGCTGGCCGAAGACAGCCAACGCCAGCGGATCGTCCCGTTCGCCGAACTCCCGCAGCAGCTTCGCGGCCCGCTCGGTCGGCTCACCGGCAAGCAGGTGATCCGGGAAACGGGTGAGCCAGTACGGCAGCAGGTTGTTCTTGATACCGGTCAGCGACACGATGCTCTCCACGTCACCCTCCAGCCCACAGTTACAGCGCGGCATCGGCTGACCCGGTTCCAGCACGCCCTGCAGCGGGATCTGGATGTGCCCGAACTCCCCGGCCATCCCGGCGACGCCGCTGATCACCCGACCGTCCTCAACCACACCACCACCGAACCCGGTCCCGACGATCGCGGCCACCGACGACGAGACGCCCGCCGCAGCCAGGCCGAAGTGCCGATGGTGGGCGTAGAGCGCGGCGGCGTTGGCGTCGTTGTGATAGATCACGGGCAGGCCGATCCGGGCCTGGAGAGCACTACGGATGTCGAACCCGTGCCAGCTGGTCTGGGAGAAGTTGGTCGAGCCCCGCGTCGAGATCACCCCATCGGCACTCGCCGGCCCCGGGGTGTCCAGACCCACCGCCCGCACCATCGGCAGCGACTCCTGCGACAGGTCCACGATGGCAGTCAACGCCTCTACCAGCGCCTCGACCGCAGCCTCAGGTCCCTCCTGCACCCGACTCGGTGTCTCCACCATCCGATCGATGAGAAAGGCGCCGCTCGCATCGAGCACCGTGGCGTTGATACACGTGCCACCGCTGTCCAGACCGACCACCACCCACGGGGTTGAACCGGGCCCGACGCCATCGTGATTCACGAGACTCAGAGTACGTCCACAGGTCGCCTGAGTGATTGCTCGTGCACCGGTGTCGCCGCCAATCGCCTATGAACCCCGAGCGGGTCACGCGCCTTCGCCAGGTGCCGGCGGCCCGACGCCGGAAATCATCCGATGCACGAACTTTCTGACGTCGAGGCAGCGCCTTTGCCCCGCCAGGGCGCGGTTTGGTCAATCGTCTGTTCGGTCCGGCAGATCGCGATGTCGGCGTCGTGCAGGACAGACACAGGCAGCAGCATGTCGACAACGCATCCACGATGCTCTCGCCCACGGGCGGATGGTGGCGCACCTTTAGACGACGGCCTCGACATCGCCGGCGAACAGGCCGGTCGGGGCGACGACGCGCCGTACGCGTTCCACCCGGACACGGGTCTCGTCGTCGTGCGTGCGCTGTGGCTGCTGGAAATGGTCGACGAAGTTGGGTGCCGTGAACCCCGTCAGGTAGGGCTGGATGGCCGGCCGCACAGCCTCGAGGTCGTGCTCGGTCGCCTCAGCGGCCATGCCGACCCCGTAGTAGTGCAGCGGTGCCGCGAAGCGGTCGAGCGCACCGCCGCTCGCGGCGGGAACGGCGAAAGCGCCGCCGAGCTGACGCAACTCAAGGGCGAGCAGGGCCGACCCGGCGTCCAGCACCTTTACCCAGCCCGATTCGTCGAGCTCGTGGACCAACGCGCAGTCGGAGTGGAAGGGCACCGGTTGCGGCCGGGTCCATGTGGGTCAGGGGCAACGCCTCTGGAGGGGCGGGCGCCCACGTGTTCGCCACGGGCTCGGCGAGCGCGGTCAGCGAGAACAGCATCTCGTCCACGATGTGCTGAGCGGCGGGCAGGTCGACCTCGGCCGGCGCTACGACCGCGCCCTCCAGAGCGAGCACGCGTTTGCCGGCCAGATACGGCGGAAGGAACGGCAGTGGCGGCAGGGAAAACATGCGGAAGCTGGTGGTAATCACCGGCGGGGCTGTTCGTACCCACGCCTGCCAGACGGGCGCCAACCGGGCGGCGTCGGCGGCGCCCCAGACCGCCATACCGGTGACGATGCTGTGCATGGGCACCAGATCGATCTGCGGCCGAGAGCCGGTGCCGTGGCGCCGGCACCTTGGGTGCCGCGAGCTTGGCCCACGTACCCGGGCCGACGACCCCGTCGACGCCGATGCGCTGGACCTTCTGAAACGCGTACACCGCGTGCAGCGTGTCGTTGCCGAAGACGCCGTCTACCGACCTCACGTCGTAGTGCAGGGCGGCGAGGCGTTGCTGAAGGCGGGTCACCTGCACCCCTCGCGAGCCGCTCCAGAGAGGTGGGCTGCGCCGCGGCACACGAAGGCGAGGAACAGCGCCGATGGTCAGCACGGGCGCCGTGTGGTTAGGACAGGCCAGACCGATAATGCGTGCACATCAAACTCGCCGCCATCGTGAGCGACGCCTGAGACCCACTGGGGACCGGGTTCTCGTAGACCTGCGATTTTCCGGCGGTGATGTCATCGACAGGTGAGGTCAGATCTGTCCTTGGCGGCGGATCTGCAGCTGGATCCGAGTGGCCTGCTCCACCAGCTCCGGTGAAAGTCCGGGGCTCTGCATCGCGCACTCACGCAGCACAGCGATCACGGTGGTCAGCGGGATCTGCGCGTTGAAGTCGCCGACCAGCCGCTCGTTGATCGTCGCGAGCTCCCTCTCGGACAAGGTCATCTCGATCATCTCTTCCTCGGTCCTGGTCATGGGTTCTCCGTCCAGTGGCTGGCCGGGCCCCGGCGGGTGAGCGTGGGGCTGGCATCTCTCGTGGGGAGCAGGTGCTTTCGCCTGCCGCGCGCCGGGGCCGCCTCGACGGTGTTGTCACCCGCGACCCTATTGTCCATTTCTAGTGATTTGTGGCTCACGTCGGAGGAATCATCTCCGCACCGGCAGCCAGGAGGACAACCTGCGGTCTTTCTGCACCCTGACCTCGCGTGTCGGGTTTGTTGCATGTCGACGCTCGCCAGGCGGAGGGGCGACGGCGGTCGCCCAGAGGATTCGTGTCCTGCCCTCAGGGACTGTCGCGGCCCGCGCGGTTCTCGGTGGTCATCGAGCGGTCACCAGCCATCGCGGCTACCGCCCTCACGCCCCGCCCTGGGTGATGCGGCGACATCGTCGACGCGCACCTATGCCGGTGCGGGTGGATGGGCAGACGGGGTCGGGCTGCACATGAATGATGACGCCCGCCCTGACACCGATCGGCCGGTGACCTTATTCCGGGTCCGGGATGCCGCCGGCGTCCGGGCCACCATCTCGGCGCGGATGAGGTCGTCCTCGTGAGTGATAGCGCGGATAGCCGGTTCTCGTGCTGTCGGATGGGGTGTGAGGGTCCTCGAAGGACACGGGCAGCTCCTGGCCTGGGATGCGACGCGACTGCGCGCTCTGTCCCCACCATGTGGTGATCGAAGCCTGGTCTCAGCCTCGCCACACCTGCATTGACTGAGATGACTCTTAGTCACTTGCGTGATACGTGGCGTAAACACTATCTCATTGAGCCACCTCGACGCCAGGATTTCAGCATCAGCGACGAACGCGGCGGCAACCGGCGGGCGCGGCGCGCCGGGAACGATGAGCGCCCCCAGCCGCGGGCAAGGCATCACCGTCGTGACCTGCGGACAGGCTCAGACAAGCAGCAGCACCAGGGGCCGGGCGCAGCCGCCCGAGCCGATCGGTCCGGAATGCGACTAGAGCCGGCTGAATGGGGTACTGACCTCCGCAACGTTAAACGACTCGCCGCCGGAGGCGCGAAGAATGAGGACCTTGCACGGGGGGTGCGCACTGGCTGCCGGGCTGGCGATCAGTGACCTGAATCTGGCCCAGATGTGGGGGCGGTACCTGGATCTGGGCGGTACTCATACCCAGAAGGAACTACGGGTCTATCTCAGCGGGGACACCGAGTGGAGCACCGGTGAGCACGACGCCGCCGCTCACGCCCTCAACGAGTACTTGACCGACCAAGGCCTGGATCATCCCGTCGCCTACGCCGACGAGATCTAGGCACCCACCTCACCTGAGTAGGGTCGGGGGCTGGCGCGGTGGCCCGTTAGGCTCCGTTTCCAGCCCCCGCCCGTCAAACCGTGCATGCGCTTCTCGCGCACACGGCTTACCGACATCGTTCCCCGGCTGGCATGCGCTGTCACCCCGCGCGGACGTTGCCAGATAGGCGGACCACTCCGAGTCGGGCGAACCAGGCGCCGTTGTGGCGCTTGCCCCACCGTCGGCCCGGGATGCCCCGCTTGCGATTGTCGAAGATCGCAAGCCGCTCGTGGACGTAGCTGTCGATCGTGGAGAACTTCCTGGCGGAGTTGCCGTTGCGGAAGTACGCCGCCCAGCCCCGTAGCACGGGGTTGAGGTCGGCGACCACGGCCGATACCGGCCGTCCCACTTGACGACGATCGGTAGCCGCGCGGATCTTGCCCCGCATCACCGTCATCGCCCGTTGGGAAGGCCAACGCTGCAGGTAGAACCTGCCGCGGTGACGCCACGATTCCACCTTCTGGTGGTGGAAGCCGAGGAAGTCGAAACCCTGCCCACCCCTGGCGAGGTGGACGATGCCGGTCTTACCCGGATGCAGCTGCAACCCGAGATGGGCCAGCACCGCGCCGGCCAGTTCTCGTGCTTGCTCGGCACGTTCCCTGGTCGGGCACAGGATCACGAAGTCGTCGCAGTACCTCACCAGCACCCCGAACCGGTGCCCGTCGCGCTGCCATGTCTCGTCCAGGACGTGCAAGGCGATGTTGGCGAGCAGCGGTGAGATCGGTGAGCCCTGTGGGGTTCCGGCCGTTGATGCTCCGGACGCCCCTTCCGGCAGGATCCCTACCTTCAGCCACGACCGAAGCAGCCGCAGCATCGAACGGTCACTGACACGCCGGGCCACCTGGGCCATCAGCGCCTCGTGCCCGATCGACCCGAAGCAGTCTCGGATGTCGGCCTCCAGTACCCATTCCCGGCCCCGGTTCGCTTCGACCCGAACACTCTGGCACGCATCGATCGCGGACCGCTTGGGCCGGAAGCCGTAGCTGACCGGCAGGAAGTCGGCCTCGAAGATCGGCTCGAGCACGATCTTGGCTGCCGCCATCACGACGCGATCGGCCACGGCGGGAATCGACAGCGGCCGGAACTCTCCCGGCCGCCCCGGTTTGGGGATCATGACTCGTCGCAGCGGCGTCGGCCGGTAGGTCCCGGATCGAAGCCGCCGCGACAGGTCCTGCAGGAAATCCTCCACCCCGGAGTCGCTCACCGCGTCGACGGTCACACCGTCCACGCCGGGAGCGCCCCGGTTCGTCAGCACACCGGACCAGGCCCGCCACAGAACATCCCTGCGGAGGATATGGCCGAACAGGGCATGGAACCGGCGTTCAGGATCTTGCTTGGCACAGCGGTAGAGCGTCCACTGCAAGGCACGGACCTTGTCCAGAGGTCGGTCGTCCGGTCGAGCGACACCTTCCTCCCGGCGGGCGGAACTAGCCGATTCGGCACTCACCCGGGTCTCCTCCTCACACGCGACCGCATCGATGAAGCAGGGGCCCTTCGCTCCCAGCGGGTTGTGTTGTCCCGCCGATCGGCACTACTACGACCCCCTCCGACTGCCTCTCGACAGCCCACCACTTCCCGGCTCCACCGGTTATAGGCAGGCCCTACTTCCCGGGCCGCAGACCCGGGGCCGAGGAGGCCCTCTCCAGTTCCCAGGACAACCTTCCGACCGTTCCACGCCCCTTACGCCGGGAGGTTCTTCGACGCCCGCTCCAGAATCCCAGGCGTCTTCCATGGCCTTCGCCCTCTAAGGCACGGGCTCGGCTCCTCCTTGTTCCCGCTCACACGGGACGGTGCTAACGACGCTGCAGGCTTCACTTGATGTTGCGGACCGGCCGGTTGCGCACCCCCAAGGGGCGGTTGTCGCTCCACTTCGACACCAGCCTCTCGACCGATGCCGGGAGCCTCGCTACCGAGGACTCTGGCGTCTCCTCGGACCGGACTCACACCGGCTGGCTGCCCTGAACTTGTCGCCCGAGTTACATCGAACCCCTTTCTCGTCCGATGCCTCGGACTGCTGGACGTACGCCCAGATCCACCGACACGCTTGATCGGCGTTGGTGTCTGCCTGCGCCATCATCAGCGACTGCCTCAGCTGCAGGATCGTCTGGGCGCGGTCCAGGTCGATGTCTCCACGTAGTAGAGCCTGCAGAGTGTCCGGGGCCTCAGTACACAGGGTAGCGCCTCGTCCTCGCCATCCCCGAAAGTCGCAAGCAGGTTCGTGCGGTCTGAGATGAAGCCCTTGCTCGATCGCAGGCAAACTCCCACCGTGTAGCTAGTTCTGGTAAAGCCGATTGACGCCGGGACCGCCGGAGAGGGTGTCCTGCTGCGGTCCGCCGCGCAGAGTGTCCTTGCCAGAGTTGCCATAGAGCGAGTCTTCACCTGGTCCGCCGTAGAGCACGTCGTCACCCGTACCGCCGAGGATCGTGTCCTTTCCGGAGTCACCGTAGAGATAGTCCCGTCCGCCCAAGCCGATCATCAGGTCATCGCCCGGGCCACCGGACATCATCTGCCCTCCAGCGGTGCCGATCAGGATGTCGTTTCCGGCGTCTCCATAGCCGGTGGTCGGGTGGTAGATGACGTCATCCCCGTCACCACCGTGCGCGCGTGAGCCCTCGATCGTGTCTGCACCGGCGTCGCCCCAGAGATTGTCACCGCTCGCGCCGATCATCAGATCGTCGCCCGGACCAGCGTGAATCTGGTTCTCCTGAGCGGCATGTACCTCGATCCGATCCGCCTGGTCGCCCGTGTCAACAGCAATCGTCGGGGTGAAGTCAGCCGTTTCGAAAAGATCGCAGATGACGACTGTCGCATCGGCGTCGTTCGGTTGAGTACATCCGGCGCCAGGAGCGATGGGGAAGACATCGTCGAACCGGTAGTGCCAGATCGTGTCATAACCCGACACGGAGTAGGTCTGCGCAACGCGGAGGTCGTTCCTCTGCCCGTCTCCGGCGACGAAGGTCACCGACTCGCTGGCATCGGAGCCGGTCGAGGCGGTGGAGCCGGTCGCGGCGACGGCGGCTCCGGGCAGCACAATCCCTGCGCCGATAAGCAGTCCCAACCCAGCAACACTCGCGACAAAGTGGACGCGGTCACGAATCTTCACGGCATACCCCTTTAGTAACTCTGAGTGCTCAGGAGTCACTCTACGTCTATCGCGGGGAAATCCAGCCGTCGGTTGCCACTACCGGCTCTTCGCAATTGAGGATGTGGTCGGTCTGATGGTCGGCGCTCACTCAGCCTTCCTCGTCGCGTTCCTCCCCCGCGCCGACGGCACGCTCCGTCCATCCGGGCCGATGGCCGCTACGTGCTGATCACCGACCACGGCGACTGGCCGGTCGCGCAGTGGTGGCCACCTACCGGTCCCCGCGCCGGCGCCGAGTTCTCTTTCGGGCAGATGGGAGGGCCCATGCGGTGTCGTTCTCCTCGACGTTCCACCGCAGCGGGCACAACATCCGCGTCCACCTGTTCGCCTGCGTGCTGGCCCTGCAGGGCGACCGTGGCAGACCTCCGTGAGCTACGATTTTGACTCCTCTGCTGGGGTAGGTCCGGCTCAGGATGGGTCTGCGACGAACTGGCCGACATCGCTGCGAGGGAGCGCGAAGGAGCTCTGGGTGCCATGGACTACCGGGCGAAGAATGTTCTCTTGATGGCTTTTTTCGCCGCGCAACTGTGGGTGGTGCGCTACCACGACAATTGGTCGGTCTTGTTGGCTTACCTGGGCGGGACCCTTCTCGTCGTCGCGTTGTCGGTGCTCGTGCGGGAGGTTTTCGGAAGGCCCGCTCTGGTGTTGCCGCCCGGGGCGCGCGTGGGGAGCACGGTCATCGGCGCACCCCCGCCCCGGTACCCGAGCGTGAGCCTGATACCCGCCCATGTGGGCGAGGCGCGGGCGTTCGGGTTCAGCGCGGATGGGCGACTGCTGGCCGTCGGCGGCGGCAACGCCGTCGTGCTGTGGGATGTCAACGACCCGGCCAACCCACTGCGCACCGCGACCCTGACCTGGCCCACCGGCGTCATCGTCGTCAGCGCGGCCTTCAACCCCCACGCCCCCCTGCTGGCCACCGGAACGACCGACCAGAACGCGACCCTGTGGCGAGTCGACGATCCGAGCGCCCCCACCCGCATCGCCATCCTCCGCCTGCCCCGACACCGGCGGTGCGACACCGGCGGTGCGATGGACTTCAGTCCCGATGGTCGACTGCTGGCCACCGCCGACCGCGCCGCCGACCTGTGGGATGTCACCGACCCGCAGCGCCCGGTCCGAACAGCGAGCGTGCCGCTGCTTCGCCGCTGGCAGGCCGACGCCTGCCGCGCGGCGGCGTTCAGCGGTGACGGACGACTGCTGGCCACCGCCGGCCGCGCCGCGGTCACTCTGTGGGACGTCGCCGACCCGGCCCACCCCCGCCGAGTCACGACCCTGCGACCGCAGGGGCGAGGAGCCCCAGGACACGCCATCGTCACCATGTCCGCCGTTGATTTCAGCCCGGACGGGCGACTGCTCGCAACCGCGGGCGTCACCCGCATCGAGTCAGTCAACGAATGGGCGGCGTACTCCTCGTCCTCCAGCGCGGTGGCCCTGTGGGATATCGCTGACCCCGCCCACCCCACCCTGATCGTCACCCTCGCCGAACGCGACAGCAGTCAGGCCGAACGCGGACAACGAGGATCCGACACCACCGTCATCGGTCATAGCCGCACCGTGCGAGCGGTCCAGTTCAGCCCCGACGCACCACTCCTGGCCACCGCCGGCGACGACGGCGTCCTGCTCTGGGACATCACCGACCCGGCCGCCCCACACCCCACCGCCCAATTCACCCAGGCCAAACCCGTTCCAGCAGTGGCATTCAGCCCCGACGGCCGACTACTCGCCATCGGATCCCAAGACCACACCGCAGCACTATGGACGACCTCACCCCCATCAGGCTGAGACGACACCAGCCAGGGGCCGGGGCAGGCCGGGTGGTGGGGCCTGCCGGGCCGGCGCGAGTCGTCGATGACGACTGCAGGGTATGCAAGCACAACGCGTTCCAGACCCGCTGATCCTTAAACATGAGGGTTCCGGTCCGGTGCTACCGACGTCGTCGCAAAGCTCCTCACCGTGATCGACCGCGCTTTCGAAGGGACAGATCACGCTCAAGAACACCATGACGGGGTCGTTCGTCGAGGACACGAATGCGCAAGCCCGGATTCACCGTCGTAGTTCGGCCACCCGGCCCAGCCGCTCAAGCTTCTGCGGGTTGCGGATCGCGTAAATCTGGGTGATCCGGCCGGCCTCGATGACGAAGGACACGGCCGTGTCGTTCTCGCCGCCGGGGTCGATGCGCGCCGCGATGGCGCCGTTGAGGTCGACGATGAAGGCCCCGGCGCCGGGCGCGACTTCGGCGAATCGGGCCATCACCGGGGCGAGCTTCGCGGCCCCGCGGACCGGCTTGGCGATGGTCGGGGCCAGGCCGCCGCCGTCGCCCACGACGAGCACGTCGGGAGCCAGCACCTCCAGCAGTCCGGGCACGTCGCCGGTGGTCAGGGCGGCGAGGAACCGCTCGACCACCTGCTCTTGTTCGGCGCGGCTCACCGACATCCGCGGCCGGCGCGCCGCCACGTGCTTACGGGCCCGCGTCGCGATCTGGCGCACCGCTGCCGGGGACTTGTCCAGCGCCTCGGCGATCTCGTCGTACGGCACGTCGAAGACCTCGCGGAGCACGAAGACCGCGCGCTCCGTCGGTAGCAACGTCTCGAGCACCGCCAGCATGGCGATCGACACGCTCTCGGCGAGCTCGACGTCCTCGGCTACGTCCGGGCTCGTCAGCACGGGCTCGGGCAGCCACTCGCCCACGTACTCCTCGCGCTGTCGCGCGAGCGTGCGCAGCCGGTTGAGACAGAGCCGGGTCACGATCCGCACGAGATACGCCCGGGGGTCGCGGATCTCGCATCGCTTGGCGTCGACCAAGGCTGCCCACCGCAGCCACGTCTCCTGCACCACGTCCTCGGCGTCGGTGACCGAGCCGAGCATCTCGTAGGCGACCGTAAACAGCAGGCTGCGGTGGGCGACGAAGGGGTCCTCGCTCATGAGGCGGACGCTACTCCCGGTCGCTCGGGCAGCGGCTTGAGGCCGCACGCGGCGGCGAAGCCGTCGGACTCGATGCCGAGCGCCACGTTGCCACGGGTGCTCATGTTCGCGAAGGCGATCACCGAGGTGAGCTCGACCACGGCGGGAGATCCCAGCTCGGCGTGCAGCCGGTCCACCAGCTCGTCGGTCACGCTCAGCGGCGTCTGGCTCATCGCCTCGGCGTACTCCAGGACGTCCCGCTCCAGCGCAGTGAAGACGCCGGCCTCCCGCCACCGCGGGATCTCACGCGCCTTCGCCACGTCGAGCCCCTTGTTGCGGGCCTCGAAGTAGTTGAAGTCCAGGCACCACGTGCAGCCGACAAGCGACGCAACCGCCATGTGGGCGAACGACTTCAGGCCCTCGTCGCAGGCATCCCACTTCTGCACCTTCCCGCCGAAGCCGAAGCTGGCGAACAGCACCTTGGGGTTGTGCCAGTAGACACCCACCGCCGTCGGTACCTTGCCCAGCTTCTTCTCGATCATCCGCTTGATGAGCGCTCCCCTGACGCCGGTGATCTCGGCCGGGGGGATGCGGGTCGTGTGCTCCATGTCTTCTCCTGTGTCGGTGGCTGTGCCGACGGGTTGGTAGGTCGTCACGCCATGAAGACACCGGCCGGACCGCGGATGTGACAACGAGCGGAAGAAATGGCTTCATCTGTCTGTCGTTGACGGCTGTCTGTCGTTGACGGCGTCGGTGTCCTCGATCGTGGTCCAGGCGCCCTCGAGGGGGTCGAGGAGATCGCGGTTCTGACCCTTGGCGTCCAAGCGCCCGACGACCGAGACGTCCGCGCTCGACTTGAGTGGCCGCGGCCGCAACGCACCGGAATGACCATCCATGGGGCGAGCGGAACGCGGTAGATCAGGACGTCTGTCGGGTAGGCAGACAGGTTCAGGCCCGCCGAGGCTCACGCGTTTCGGCAAGAATCCCGCTATGCAGATCGAGGTTGTGATCGCCGACATCACCACGGTACGCGCCGAGGTCCTGGTGACGGCCGCCAACAGTGCCCTTGCCGGCGGAGGCGGTGTGGATGGCGCGATTCACCGCGCGGCGGGCCCTGAACTGCTGCGGGCACTGCGGCCACTCGCGCCATGCCCGGCTGGCGCAGCGGTGATCACCCCCGCGTTCGGGCTGCCCGCACCAGTCCAGCACCTCATTCACGCGGTGGGTCCGCGCTACGGCGTCGACGAACCGGCTGCCGAATTGCTGGCCTCTGCCTATCTCGCAAGCCTGCGCCTCTGCGATGAAGTGAGCGCTGCCAGCGTGGCGTTCCCCTCGCTGTCCACCGGGGCCTTCGGGTTCCCCCTTCTCCAGGCCTGCCAGATAAGTGTGGCCGCCCTACTCAGCGCCAGCACCCAGGTCGAGCACTGCATGCTGGTCGCCTTCGACAGCAAGACGCAGAAATTCTGGGAACGCACCCTGACCGCCCCTCATCGTTAGGACGAGTACCCCCGAACCGAGACCGCGATCGTGCCGAACGCAGTCGGGCCGGCAGTTGCGTGCGTTACTGCGTCCCGTCCCTGCCGACAACCGTGCCCAGCAGCCCGCCACCCAAGTGGATCAGGACCAGGAGGACCGCTGGACCATCAGCCGCTGATCGGCGGTGTGTCCAGGTGGACCGACGCTCATTACGGCGCTTGAGCCTGCTCGTCAGAGTCAGGCACCGTGAGCACAATCAGCGGACTGTGCTGCACCATCTCCTCCACATCGGTTCGGCCCCAGCGCCGCGCCGCAGCTTCCATCAGCGGACGCCGCTCGGCCGGGTCCATCACCACGCGGGCGATCGCGGGGACATCGGCCGTGAGGGACTGCTTCAAGTGCACGACGACGTGCGGGTTGGCCGCGATGTTGTGGATCCAGTCGCGCGTCCGGTCGGCTCGTGGAACACCACTGATGAAGAGCAGTCCATCCTCGTCGTGCAGGAAGATCTCGATCTTCCGTGACTGGCCAGACCGGCGACCCGTGGTCGTCAGATCGATCATCTGGCTCCCATGAAGCGCGGTCCTGGTTTCCTCGTCCACGTAGCCTCCTGCGGTGCAGCTCATCGTCGCTCAGGACGGTGGGGGTTCGCGTTGCGTTGCCTCTGCCAAGTCGTCTGTCATCCAGGATCATCCCCGCAGCCGGCGAGCGCCTCGCCCGATGCACGCGGTCGGCGGCAATTGCGGATGGTGTCCAGCGTGGTCCACGTACCTTTGCAGTGGCCGCGTCCGTCGCGATGACCGTGTGACCGGTAGCGACGGGCCAGCAAAGACGGGTGGTCACCTTCGCTTCGCGGATGCCCCGCAGTTGTGGCGACCGGACCTGCTCGACCTGGGAACTGAGAATCCGCCGGTGAACATGCTGATGTCCTCAGGCAGTGGCAAGGGCGGCCTTGAGAACGTCCTGCGCTTCTTCATCAAAGGCGACCAGTCGAACCAAGTCGACTCCCGTTGGGGTGGATCGGATCGTCTCGACGGCGATCCGCGCGGCCTGCTCGGCCGGGAACCCGTAGACGCCGGTCGCGATCGCGGGAAACGCGATGCTGTGCACTCCCAACTGGTCAGCCACCGCCAGGACGCGGCGGTAACACGAGGTCAAGACCTCAGCCTCGCCGTAGTCGCCGCCCTCCCACACTGGTCCAACCGCGTGGATGATGTGCCTGAGCGGCGGATCGAGATCGAAGGCTGGCGTCGCCATCGCCTCGCCCTCCCCACATGGCGCGATCAGCGCGCCCGCTTGGGCCAGTCGAGCTCCAGCCGCCCGATGTACTGCCCCATCCACGCCTCCACCACCCAGCAGAGACTCGTTCGCAGCCGTGACGACGGCGTCAACGTCCTGCGCAGTGATGTCACCAAGGACAACCTGAATCTCAACCATGCCTGAATGATGACATCAGAGATCTGGCCCAACTCGTCGCCTCGCTTGCGCGGGAGCCAGCCGCGCCGAGCAAGTCCGTCACCACGAGGAAAGCCGTCCTCAGAGGGTCCCTTCATCCATCCCTACCGGCTATCGGCGGCAGTTGAGGAAGTCCCGTCGCCCCGTTACCTCACGGCCCGTATGTTGAGGCTGCACCGACGATCGGACAGCAGCAGAGCTGAGGTACTCGAGTCAGCTTTAATGGTGATCATGGATGTCAGCAAGGACGGACGAAGCTGGCGGGTCGGCACGGCCGACGACGTGGCCTGGCTCGCCGACCAAGTCACGAGCGGCCTTTC
>Ga0307513_10004297_pt1 | contig 19041 bp, 18 predicted proteins | sample 15_EM_MG_FD_202174 | JGI IMG/M metagenome (GOLD analysis project Ga0307513, IMG submission 202174) | Populus trichocarpa ectomycorrhiza microbial communities from riparian zone in the Pacific Northwest, United States - 15_EM | ecosystem: Host-associated > Plants > Roots > Unclassified | place...
ATGACGGCCACGGCCACCGTAGCGGAGCGCCCGGCTGAGCCGAAAACGCGCTGATGCTGCGGCCGGGTCCCTGCGGGAAACGCGACGGAGCACCCCCTTCTGGGAGCAGGGCATGCGGGGACCGCACGAGGTCAGTCCGTGTCCGTAAACGCTGGAAATAGTCGGAGTTTTTAGCGGCGTTCGTTCGTGGCGGGCCAGCAAAGGCAAATGCGCCGCTCGCAATGGGGGTGCGGCGTTGGCGCCAGCGCGGCGGCGGGCCGGCTCAGTGCTCCTGCACGTAGCGGCTGCGATAGACGCCATTCTCCAGATCGTCGAACAGCTCGGAGATCTGCGGATGGCGCAGCGGCTCGCCGGAATTGTCGGGAACGAGATTCTGCTCGGAGACATAGGCGACGTATTCCGTCTCCTCGTTCTCGGCAAGAAGGTGGTAAAACGGCTGATCCTTCTTCGGCCTCATCTCGGCGGGGATGGATTCCCACCATTCCTCGGTATTGGCGAATTCCGGATCGACGTCAAAAATAACGCCACGGAACGGAAAAAAGCGATGCCGCACCACCTGCCCGAGCTGAAACTTGGCCGTCTTGAGCTTCCCCATAATATCGCTGCTATCGTTCCTTTCGTGCCTCATATCGCCCACAGGTCCACTCCTGTCAACTAACAGCCCTTATTGCTCGCGCATCGATCCAAACGCAGGGCTTCAGCCGGAGCTTGGTAAAATCGATGCACCGGTAAAAAGGCTCATCGATCCAAACGCCGGCTTTCCGCCCAAGTTTAGTGGAATCGATGGCTAGACAAAAGACGCGTGCGGCAGCGCAAGAACGAAGTGATCGCGTCTGTGCGCTAGAAGCCATATTGCCTGCCCAGCTCGGCATCCTTTTCGGCAACCAGCCGCGCCAGATCGACAATCACCTTGGCCTGCTTCCACGTTGCGTCATCTTGCATCTTACCATCGATCATCACGGCTCCAGTGCCATCCGGCATAGCCTCGACGATCCGCTTGGCGAACAGCACCTCCTCGACCGGGGGGCTGAAGATCCGCTTCGCGATGTCGATCTGCGAGGGATGCAGCGACCATGCCCCCACGCATCCTTGCAGAAAAGCGTTACGGAACTGGGCCTCGCAGGCCTGGGGGTCGCCGAAATCGCCGAACGGGCCGTAGAACGCCTTCAGCCCGAAGGCGGCGCAGGCATCGACCATCCGGGCGAGCGTATAGTGCCAGAGGTCTTGCTGATAGAAGGCGCGCGGCTCGCCCGCTGCTCCCGCATCGGCGAGAACACCGTAGGCTGGATGGCCGCCGCCCACGCGCGTCGTCTTCATCCCGCGTGACGCGGCAAGGTCGGCGGGGCCCAGGCTCATGCCGTGCATGCGTGGGCTTGCCGCCGCGATCGCCTCGACATTGTTGACGCCCTCCGCCGTCTCCAGGATGGCGTGGATCATGATCGGCCGGGCAATGCGGTGCTTGGCCTCAAGCTGGGCGAGAAGCTGGTCGAGGTAATGGATGTCCCATGGGCCGTCAACCTTGGGCAGCATCACGACGTCGAGCTTGGCGCCCACGCTGGCGACAATCTGCGTGATGTCGTCGAGCGCCCAGGGGCTGTTCAGGCAGTTGATGCGGGTCCACAGCGCGGCGGCGCCGAAATCGGTGGACGCGGCCATCTCGATGAAGCCCCGTCGGGCGGCTTCCTTGGCGTCGGCGGGGACGGCGTCCTCCAGATTGCCCAGCAGCACATCGACCTGTCGCGCGACATCGGCGGCGCGGGCGCGAATTTTCTCGATATGGGGGGGCACGAAATGGATCATCCGCTCCAGTGCCACCGGCCTGTCGCGAAATGGGGCGGGGGCGCCGATCGCAAGCGGCGTGTAGAATTTCGCGGGCGTTTTCTGCCATGCCATATGCCGGGCTTCCTTTTATTGCGGCATCATTTTAGTAACGGCAGATTGTCAGCGCCGTCCATAATCCGCAAGGCCCGACGCGCACTCCCCCTCAGCCATGCCCGGTCCGCGATAGCCGCAAGGCGCTCGACGATGTCCGTATTCAACCCGATTCGACGTGCCGCGATAAAAAGTCAATAAACAAAAGCATAAAAGACGGCGATTGAAGACTTGACATGGCGCGCCAACTGAAGCCGGCGCGCCATTTTTTGCATTACATGTTGTAGGCGCGTTCGCCATGATCGACGATATCGAGGCCCTCGCGCTCGGCTTCCTCGGTCACGCGCAGGCCGACCAGCACCGCGATGATCATGAAGACGACGAAGCTGCCGACACCGGACCACACCACAGTGGTGAGCACGGCCTTGGCCTGGATGATCACCTGAGCGACCATGTCATAGGCCGCTGTCGGGCAGGTGCTGGTGAACACACCGTTGGCGACTTCGCATTTGGTGTAGTCCACCGCGCCGATGCCACCCAAAGCGGGGTCAGCAACGATGCCGGTGCCGAGCGCGCCGACGATGCCGCCGATCGCATGCACGCCGAACACGTCGAGCGTGTCGTCATAGCCCAGCGCTGACTTCACCGCCGTGCAGAAGAAGAAGCACACGACGCCGACCACAAGGCCAAGCACCAGCGCGCCCATCGGACCGGCATAACCAGACGCCGGCGTAACCGCGACGAGACCGGCGACGATGCCGGACGCCAGACCGAGCATGCTCGGCTTGCCCTTGAACAGCCACTCCGTGAACATCCAGCTCAGGCCGGCGGCTGCCGTTGCGACGAAGGTGTTCGCCATGGCCAGACCGGCGCCGGCATTGGCTTCGAGGTTGGAACCGGCATTGAAGCCGAACCAGCCGGTCCACAGCAGGCCGACGCCCACCAGGGTAAGGGTCAACGAGTGCGGCGGCATCGGCTCGCGGCCAAAGCCGACACGGCGGCCCATCAGCAGGGCGCCGACGAAGCCGGCGATGCCCGCGTTGATATGCACAACGGTGCCGCCCGCGAAGTCAAGCGCGCCCATCTGCCAGGCAAAACCAGCGGTTTCGGTGCTAACGGCGGTGGCGATGCCCGTCGGTCCCGGCCAGAACCACACCATGTGGGCGACGGGGAAGTAGACGATCGTCGACCACAGGATGGCGAACAGCACGATCGCAGAGAATTTCGCCCGCTCCGCGAAGCCGCCGATTGCCAGCGCCGTGGTAATCGCGGCGAAGGTCATCTGGAAGCAGATATAGATCAGCTCATGCAGGCCGACGCCGAGCGTATAGGTCTCGACCATGCTCTCGGGCTTGACACCAGCCAGGAAAAGCTTGCTGAAGCCGCCGACGAAGGGCGCCAGCACGCCGGAGCCTTCGGTGAAGGCTAGGCTGTAGCCCCACAGGAACCACACCACGCAGACCACGCAGAAGATGACCGTCACTTGCGTGATCATCGACAGCATGTTCTTGGTACGCACCATGCCGCCATAGAACAGGGCAAGGCCGGGTATGGTCATCATGAGCACCAGCGCGCTCGAAATGAGCATCCAGGCATCGTCGCCCTTGTTGAAGGCGAGCGCAGGCGCCGTGGCGGCAGGCGCCGTCTGGGCGAAGGCCACGTCGGTAAGCAACGCCAAGGCCCCCAGCCCCAGAAGGGCTCCCCGGCCGAGCGTCATCGCAGTTTTCTTCATCAAGCTTCCCCTACTTACAGTGCATTCTCGTCGGTTTCGCCAGTCCGAATCCGAATTGTCTGTTCTATCGGCGAGACGAAGATCTTGCCGTCTCCGATCTGACCGGTCTTGGCCATCGCGGCGATCGTTTCAACCACCTTGTCCACGGAGGCGGACGAAACCACGACGTCGATCTTGAGTTTCGGCACGAAGGTCACTTCATATTCCGCGCCGCGATAGATCTCGGTATGGCCTTTCTGACGCCCATAGCCCTTGACCTCCGTGACGGTCATGCCTTCGATTCCGATATCGGTCAGCGCTTGCCGCACCTCATCGAGTTTGAACGGCTTGATGACGGCCATCACCAATTTCATCTGCTTTCTCCTTCCGAGATGGAGCCACAGACAGCATGGCACCCCACCTTGCTCCCTTGGTCCCGGCGGATCCGACATGCCTCGCCGAAAGCACAAGAATCAAAAGCTGTGCCAAGCTGCCGCCGTCATTGTGACACGTTGATGGCCTTGATGTTTTTGCTTTTTGCGGGCGGAATCGCGGTAACCCACCGCCCAGAAGCGACTGCTTTATAAGCAATTCTTCGTTTTTGCATAATTTTTCAGCATTTCCGGCATCGCGAAGCTTTGCCTCCCCTTTTGCTGGCGGGAATACGGATCACTACCTGTGATTGCGGGGCCACAGCGCGCCGATGATTTTGGCACCGCGAGGTGTCCCTGATGGACCGAGGTAACCCCATCACATAGGCATGATTCACGCATGAGATTCGGGGGTCATGAGCCGTGCAATCCGCTTGGAATACAACTGGCGCAAAAAGCGCCGCGGCGATCATTGTTTGCGCAATCGCATGCGGGGCATTCGCCGCGCCAGCCCGCGCCGATGACGACGACGAAAAGGCCAAGCCCAGGAATTACCCCTCCATCGAGGGCGAAGTCAGCATCGAGATGCGCCACGATAATGTGTTCGATGCCGATAGTTCCGACCTGAAAGGCAGCGACAGCTTCACCAAGACCGAGCTTGAGGCGACCGCCCATTTCAACAAATATTTCGGGCTCTATACGCATTTCACCTTTGAGCCCGTCGAAGACCGGCACGATGGCGAGAACCGTTTCTTCTCGGACCACGGCCTGTATGCGGAGGAGATTTACGGCAAGCTCACGCTCGACCCGTTCGAGATATTCGCGGGCAAGTTCAATCCCGCCTTCGGCCGCGCCTGGGACGACACGCCCGGCGTCTACGGTACCGATCTGGTGGAGGACTCCTACCAACTCACCGAACGGCTTGGCGTGGGCTTTTCCGTCAGCCGCGAGCATACGGCTTTCGGCGATGTGAAGCTGATCGCCAGCGCCTTCTACGCCGACACCAGCGCGCTCAGCAATTCGGCCTTCGTCAATCGCGGCCAGCGCGACCATCTCGACGGCGGCCTGAGCAACACCAACACGCTCGACTCCTTTGCCATATCGCTTGAAGGCAAGAAAATTCCAGGGCTGCCCGATGTCAGCTACAATCTCGGCTTCGTGCATCAGGCGGCGGGCGTGAACGACATCGACGACCAGAACGGCGTGGTGTTCGGCCTGCAATCCAAGCGCAACTATAACGGCGTCGAGATCAAGCTGATCGGCGAGGCCGCCTATTTCGACTATGGCGGCGATTTCTACGAGACCGACGATCCCACCCGGTTCGTCGACAGCTTCTGGTTCCTCACCCTCGGCGCCGAGGCGAAAATGGGCCGCTACCATGCGGCGGTCGCCTATACGGGCCGCTATGCCGAGCTGTTCGACAACACCAATTTCGACGACTATCAGGGGCAGGTCTCGGCCGGTATCGACCTGGAACGCGGCTGGGCACTCGACGTGGGCTACCGATATCTCGTGGAAGCCGAGGATGAGAGCCACACCATCGGCCTGTTGCTGAAGAAGAAGATCGCGTTCGACACCGGCGAACTGGAACCAGCCGCTGGAAAGGCGCTGAAATAGCTGCGGCGCCAAAAGGGGCATCCGCATATGGCGGCATGGCGACCGGCTCGCGGAAGGGCGGCTCCGATCTGTCGCGGCGCGGCCAGCAAAACGCGGCGGGCTGCAAGGGCCTGCCGAGGCAGCGTCACGCCTTCCGCCAAGGCCGCGCGACACAGTAGGTGTGTTTTCCAGTGGCACAACTGCGCCAATATGGGGAATTCCCGCTTTGGTCGCAGCCAACGGGATGGACATCGCGGCTCCGCGCCTCTAACAGACATCCATGCTGAGACGCTTGTATAATTGGACCATGGCGTTTGCCGGCCATCGCCACGCGACGTGGGTGCTGGCTGTGGTTTCCTTTGCCGAAAGCTCCTTCTTCCCCATCCCGCCCGACGTGCTGCTGGTGCCGATGGTGCTCGCCAATCGCGACAAGGCGTGGCGGCTGGCGGCCATCTGCGCGGTGGCATCCGTGGCTGGCGGCATCGCTGGCTATATGATCGGCGCGGTGCTTTACGATTCCGTCGGCGCCTGGGTCATCCGGCTTTACGGCTACGGCGAACAGGTGGAAGCATTCCGCCACGCTTATGCGGAATGGGGCACCTGGATCATCTTGATCAAGGGGCTGACGCCGATCCCATACAAAATCGTGACAATCACCAGCGGCTTTGCCGGTTATGATCTGGGCTGGTTCATTGTCCTGTCGGCCATCACCAGGTCGGCGCGCTTCTTCCTCGTCGCGGCGCTGCTCTACTTTTATGGAGAGCCGGTGCGCAACTTCATCGAAAAGCGGCTTGAGATGGTCATGGCGGGCGTCGCGGTGGTGGTGTTGGGTGGATTCGTCATTGTCCGTTATGTCGTCTGAAACCGGGCTGGCCGCCAGTCGCCTGCCGTTCACGCTGCGCCAGCTTTGCATCGCAGTCGCCGTGCTGAGTGCGGCGGGCGTGGGAAGCGCGCTGGCCATCGAACATATTGGCGGCATTCCGCCTTGCCCGCTTTGCCTCGACCAGCGTATCGCCTACTACGCTGCCATCCCGGCCGCGGCGCTCGCCGCGTTGATCGCCCGCCGCAATCCGCTATTGTCGCGCCTGCTGCTGGCGGCCGTCGCGCTGGGCTTTCTCGTCAATACGGGGCTCGGCATCTATCACGCCGGCATCGAATGGGGCTTCTGGCCGGGGCCTGACGCCTGTTCCGGCATGGCGCCGCTGGCCACCAGCCCTGAGGCGCTGCTGCAAAGCTTGAACAACCCACGCGTTGTGCGTTGCGATGCGGCGGCTGTGCGAATTCTGGGCATATCGCTGGCCGGCTATAGCGCGCTGCTGTCCGCCCTGCTCGCCGTGATGGGCGGTCTTGGCATGAAGGTCCGCGCCGCCTAATTTTTAGGCAACGCCTAGCCGGGCACTGCCGGGCAGCATTCCGCCGACAACAGCAATTCCGATCAAACCGGCGAAAAGCTGGGCTGTTATATCAAGGCCATCTGCCGATATGAGAGCCTGCCATGAACCCGGTCGAAAAAGCGCTGTGGTATGTCGAAAGCCATTTTGCGAGCGAAATCTCGCTAGACGACGTGGCTCGGGCCGCAGGCGTGTCCCGCTTCCATTTGCTGCGCGCCTTCCAAGCCGCGACGGGGCGTTCGGTCATGCGCCATGTGCGTGGCCGCCGGCTCACCGAAGCCGCCCGTGCGCTCGCGGCCGGCGCGCCTGACATCCTCACCGTGGCGCTGGATGCCGGCTATGGCTCTCACGAGGCATTCACCCGGGCGTTTCGCGATCAATTCGGCCTGCCGCCGGAGGCGGTCCGCGCGCGACGCCATCTCGATACCCTCGAACTCGTGGAGCCGATCAAAATGGACGAAACTCTCCTGACCACCCTTGAGGAACCGCGCATCGAACAAGGCAAGGTGATGCTGATCGCGGGCCTTAGCGAACGCTACACCGTGGAAAGCAGCAAGGGCATCCCCGCGCTATGGCAGCGCTTCGCGCCGCATATCGGCACTATTCCCGGCCAGCGCGGTCCGATCGCCTATGGCGTGATACACAATTTCGACGATGCCGGCAATTTCGACTATATGGCCGGCGTGGAAGTCTCCGACTTCGCCCTGCTGCCGGCCGAATTCAGCCGTGTGAGCATACCCGAGCAGCGCTATGCGGTGTTCACCCACCGCGACCACATCTCGATGCTGCGCCGGACGATGCACACCATCTGGAGCAAATGGCTGCCGGAGTCCGGCATTCAAAGCGCCAACGGACCGATGTTCGAACGCTATGACCAGCGCTTCAATCCCGCGAGCGGCATGGGCGGGCTGGAAATCTGGATTCCCATCAAGGCGTGACGGCAATCCGCGTAAGCGCGGCGTTGCATAGCCGGTCGCGCTTACGCTAGAGCGGGATGATTTTAGACGGGCTCGGCAGCGCCGCCACGGCCTCATTCGCGCCGACCCAAGGGAGCGACGGGCTTGAATTTGCCTCCCGCGCGGCTATTGGCTCGGAACGGGCTTTTTCTCCACGGCGGGAGCGGCAGGAGCGGATGCAGCAACCTGTTTCGGCTTCCGCGTCAGTTTGCGCAGGTTCTTCTTGGTGTAGACCCGGCGTGGCTGGCAAACGACCGCCTGAAGATCGCCCGGCGCGCGTGCCGCGGCGGCTGGATCGACCGCGACCTGGCTCAGCGACGTTGAGAATATCGATTTCCAGCCGATGGTATCAAAACCGTGCTGAATGAGCGAAGCGGCCCGGATGGTGCGCGCGGCATTGGAGCGCTCCCCCAGCACAACCGCCAGGATCTGCCGGTCGCCGCGCTTGGCGCTCGCCACCACATTATAGCCGGACGCGCAGATGAAGCCGGTCTTCATGCCGTCGGCGCCCTCGAAGGTGCGCAACAGGCTATTATGCGAGCGCATGAAGCGGTTGCCGACCTTCACGCCGGGCAGCGAGTATAGATAAGCATATTGCGGAAACTCGTGCAGCAGTGCCTGCGCCAAAATCGCCAGATCGCGCGCTGTCGTCACCTGCTCAGGATTCGGCAGGCCATTGGCGTTGAAAAAACGCGTCTGCGTCATGCCGAGGCGCTGGGCGGTCTGGTTCATCATCCCGACGAACGCCTCCTCGCTGCCCCCCACCTTCTCGGCCAGCATGATGGCCACATCGTTGGCGGATTTGACGATCAGCGTCTTGAGCGCCAGTTCGACGCTCATCGACGCGCCGACGGGCAAGCCGATCTTGCTCGGCGGCTGGCTCAACGCATGCGCGGAGCAGGTGACATTGTCCTCGGTCGAAAGCTTGCCATCGCGGATCGCCGAGAAGGTGACATAGGCGGTCATCAGCTTGGTGAGCGAGGCCGGATGCCAGGATGCGTCGGCGTCCTCGGAGTAGATGACCAGCCCCGACTGCGCGTCGATCACGAGGGCCGGGCCAGCCTTGGCATTCCATGAAAAAACGGTGAGAAGGCAGGCTAGCGCACTGGCCCAAAAACGGCGTTGCAACGTCGAGAACTCCCACTTGCTCGTATGCACACCGCCACCGGCGGCAGCTTACGCGCCCATCGAGCGCTGTTGGTGCCCCAGGCCCGACTCGAACGGGCACGCCCTTGCAGGCAACAGATTTTGAGTCTGCCGCGTCTACCGATTCCGCCACTGGGGCATAACCGTTATGTTTCAACAGGTTATGCTGCTTTCGCATTTCTCGCGGGACGAACGCTTGGGACAAAAACACCGTCACAAATGGCCCAAGCGGAACAGCGATGTCCCGCGCGAAATTGCGTCCGTGTGTGAGTAAACTAAATATGCTTTTTCGGCAACCCTTAGCTCAGCGCATCGGCCAGTTTGCCCCCTGCTTAAAGCGGGATCACCTCAGATGGAAGCAGCGCGGTAACGCGGGAAAAGACGCCACGCCCGCCTTGACGCGGGCGGTTAACCTATGGGCTCCAGCTCATAGCCGTCGCCCTGGAAGAGCCGGCGCAGATCGACCGTCGAATTGACCCCCAGCGCATCGTAATGCGTATCCAGCGAGGTCGAGGCGGCGGCGCGGCCCATCTCGAACAGCCGCTCCAGGAAAGCCCGTTCCGGGTTGAGCTTGCTCTGCGCGCCAAGTGCGGCCAGCGGCTGCGCGCCGTCGATGATGTGGATATACATCTCGCGATATTCGTCCGGGCTCAGCCGGTCGGCCTTCAGCATGCGCCGCACGAAATCCACCGCGCGCAACTCATTCAGCAGGCTGGCGTTGAACGAAATCTCGTTCACGCGGTCGAGGATGTCGCGCGCGTTCCGGGGCACGCCCGCGCGCTCGATCGGGTTGATCTGCACGATCAGCACGTCGCTCGAACCGCTGGTGTAGAAGAATGGGAACAGCACGGGATTGCCCATATAGCCGCCGTCCCAGTAGAATTTGCCGTCGACCTCGACGGCCTGGAACAGCGTGGGCAGCGCGGCGGAGGCCATGACCATGTCGACGGTCAGCTTGTCACGGGCGAAGACGCGCACGCGCCCCGTCTCGACATTGGTGGCCGAGACGAACAGCTTCAGTCCGTCGCAGGCGCGCACCCGCTCGAAATCGACGAGATCGTCGACGATGCGCTTTAGCGGGTTCACATTCAGCGGGTTGAGGTCATAGGGCGACAGGTTGTGCATGACGCCGTCAAACCAGAAGGCGGCCAAGCGGTCGAGGCCCCAGCTCCGCATGAAGATGCTGAACGGATCGGACCCTTGCAGGTTGAAGCCGCTCCTTTCCGCCACGGTCTCCCAGAACTGGCGAAGCTGACGCCGCGCGCCCTCCGGTCCGCCCTCCATCAGCCCGTCGACCAGCACCACGGCATTCATCGCGCCGGCGCTTGTCCCGCTGATCGCCTCGATGGCGACGCGGCTGTCCTCCAGCAGGCGGTCGAGCACGCCCCAGGTGAATGCGCCATGCGCGCCGCCGCCCTGGAGCGCCAGATTGATATGCTTCGCGCCGGCCGCCGCCTCGCTCCCCACGGCCGTCATTGGGCTGTCCATCCGCCATCGATGGGCAGGATGCCGCCGGTGATGGATGCCGCGCTGTCGGAGCACAGGAACACGGCGAGCGCGCCGATCTCCTCGACGGTGACGAACCGGCCCGTCGGCTGCGCGTTGAGCAAAACCTTCACCGCCTCTTCTTCCGAGATGCCGCGCGTCTTGGCCTGATCCGGGATCTGCTTGGCGACCAGGGGCGTCAGCACATAGCCGGGGCAGATGGCGTTCACGGTGATGCCATGCTGGGCGACCTCAAGCGCGATTGTCTTGGTAAAACCGGCAATGCCGTGCTTGGCGGAGACATAAGCGGATTTGAACGGCGAGGCCACCAGCGCATGCGCCGAGGCGAGGTTGATGACCCGGCCCCATTTCCGCGCCTTCATACCGGGGATGGCGTGGCGCGTGAGATGGAAGGCGCTGGAAAGGTTGATGGCGATAATGGCGTCCCACTTCTCCGGCGGGAACTCCTCCACGGGGGCGACATGCTGGATGCCGGCATTGTTGATGATGATATCCACCCGGCCGAACATCGCCTCGGCCGCCTCGTAGAGGCCGTGGATCTCACCCGGCTTGGTCATGTCGGCGTTGTTGAAGCCGACCTCGACAGCGTTCTCGCCCGCCAGACGCGACCGCGTCGCCTCGATCTCAGCCGCGTCGCCGAAGCCGTTGAGCATCACGCTGACGCCGGTCTTGCAGAGCGCTTCCGCCATGCCCAGGCCGATGCCGCTGGTGGAGCCCGTCACAATCGCTGTTTTTCTTGCTGTCATGCAAAAATCTCCGCCTGTGGTAAGCAAACATTCCTTGGTCGCCCAACGGATCTCTGCTCACATTTCTTTGTTTTCGCAGAGCTTTTTCCAAAAACCGGGGAGGCCATCCCCGCTTTTGCGGGGACTTGGCTTTTGGAAACTCTGCTTTGCATCACCGACGAAAAGCGGCCGTCCGGTTTTTCGCGCAAGATGATGCGTGCATAAATCGCCCAAGCCGATCGTTCGTTGGCGTACCAACGTGAACCTGCTTGGTATTTCGCGCATCGCCTCGGTCATATAACAAGTTTCGCGCCGATTGCAGCCCGGTTCATCCGCGACTCGGCGGCGCATCCAAAGGAAAAGCGCCGGCCAGAGGCGCGGCGCTTTATGGGATCGCGGTTGTTTGCCGCCCACTTACTTGTCGATGATCTGGCCGTCCTCGCCATCCTCTCCGTCCGCGCCACTCGGCGCGGGCGCTGGATACCTGCGCGGCGCGTAAGGCTCGTCGGGATAGGCGCGCGGGATATAGGGGGCGGCATATCTGGGGCGACGATCGTCGGCGCCGTAATCGCGGGCGCTATAATCGCGGCGGTCCGTGCGGGTGGCGGCGAGCGCGTCCACACAGCGCGGACTGAGATCCTCGCGGAAGTCGCGCAGGCAACGGGCGATCTGGCCTTCTCCGGCCGGAACATCGCGGCAATAGCGGTCGACATCGCCGCCGCAGGAGCGCAGCGCGATCCCGTCACGCATGGCGCGATAGCAGCGCGGACTGAGATCGTTAATCCGCGAATAGAGGCAGGCGGCAACACGCCCGCCGCCGGGTTCGACATCGGGGCAAAGCTCCACGGCATCGCGGTGGCACAAAGCGAGCAATTCGTGCAGCACATCCGCGCCTTGAGCGGAGGCCGGGCGCAGCCCGAGCGGCAGCAGGGCGACCGCAAGCAACAGCGCGCAGACAAAGGTACGCATGGGAATACACCTCCTTTGAGCATTTACGCATAACTATACTAATTGGTGTGGTGCTTACCGTCGCCGCTTTGGCGTCAAAAATCCATGCATTTATTTGACGCGGCTTGTTCAAAATTCGGTGTGAACACCACGCGCTTTCATCTTCTGCTCAGATTCAGCGTGAGACGACTGCATGTCGCCATGTATGATGCTGATCCGAATTGGTTTTATCGAAAACAGCGCCATGCCTTGTTTAGCGCCAAACGCGCCCGGAAGCGAGCGGGACGTCACTGCGAGGGGGCATACGCGCTCCTCCGTACCCGCGAAAAGCCCCATTTCCGATTGAATCGGAATGGGGCTCTCATCTTTTGTCTTGTCGCATTTTCCGGGCGGAAACCGCCTCCCGGCTTCGTCAGGCTTTGACGACAACGATCTCCGCATATTCCGAGGGCACCCGCATCGAGCCATTGGCGGCGGTGTTGAACTGCGCGATCGTCGCATGCAGATCCGCGTTCAATGCGGCCTGCCTCTCGGCATCGAGCGCGAGAAACGCCTTATGCACGGGGCCATAGAACGTGCGGAAGACATCCACGAAATGGTCCGGCGAACGGTAGCGGAAGATGAAATTGCGCGGCAAGAACGCGATGGACGCCGCATGGCCGCCCATCGCCTCATCGATCCAGCCCCGCATTCCCCAGAGCGCGGGCGAGTGAACGCCGGGCGGGGGCGACACATGCCGGCCGAGCGTCTTGAACAACTGGCCGATGAAGCCGCCCGGTGTCCAGTTGGCGAGACCGATCTTTCCGCCCGAACGGCAGACCCGGACAAGCTCGCTGGCGGCCTGTTTCTGGTCCGGCGCGAACATCACCCCGAAGGTGGAGACGACCGCGTCGAACGCGCCGTCCTGGAACGGCAGCTTTTCCGCGTCCGCCACCTGGAATGTCACGTCCAGACCTTCCGCTTCGGCCCTAAGCCTGCCGCGCTCCAGGAGCGCACCGACATAATCGGTCGAGGTTACCTTCGACCAACGCCGGGCAAAGGCCAGCGTTGCGTGGCCATTGCCGGCCGCGACGTCGAGAACGCGGGCATCCGGCGCCAGGTCCATGGTCTCGGCGAGCTGTTCCCCGACGATTTGCAGCGTCACGCCGATCTTTGCGTAGTCGCCCGACGACCATGCGGCGTTCTGCTTGGATTTGATGGCGTCGTAGTCGGGCTTGGCACCATTCTCAGTTGCTGTGGTCATAGACGTTTTGTTGCCTCCGTCGCGTATCCGATGAGAGCAAATTTCTCCCTATGGCGCGCAGACTATCGCCGTACTGCGATTTTCGCTTCCTCCGATCAGGGGATGGCGGGCGGAATAGATGAATCGTGCGCCGCCAGATTTGGTCGGTCACCCGGCGGAATTGGCCAAGTATCGGTGGCGACGTGAAAAAAACGCCGCGACAGCCAGGAACGCCGACGGCAATCTTCGTTGAAGACTGTCCGTGTCATAAGGTCACGAATCTGTCATCGATGGGAAAGCTTAGACAACCAATGAGCTGACAGATGGGCAGAAGCTTCGATAGAGGCGGAACAAACCGCAAGGAACGCGAACGCGGCAAGCGCCGTGCCGGCCAACAGGCCGCGCGCGACAGGGAAGCACGCGATGCGATGATGCAGGCCAAGCAGACAGTCAGGCTGGCTGCGATGACGCGCAAGACCAGCGCGGCGGCGGCGGCCCCCGCTGCCACATTCACGCCGGCCGCGCCCTTGGTTGCCGCCCCGGCGCCGACCCCGGTCCAGGTCATTCAACAGAAGCGGCCCAGCCTTCTCAGCCAAGTGTTCCAGCGGCTGTTCAGAAAATCCGCCTAGAGCGGGATCGCGTCCGGCGGAAGCACCACAGTTTGGTGGCCGCTCTAAAGTCTTTGCTGGCCCGCGCGATTTTGCAGGAAAACCGGGTCCCACTTTTCCTGATCGCGCTCTAAAGCAACGAAGCGTTGGCAGGTCTCGGCTCCAGTCCAGCCGGGAGCTGCCTTCTTCATTCATGGCTGCCCGCTAAGCTCATGCTTTGTCGCGGAAAAGCGAGACGGGGCTGGATCTGTCCGTGAAATTCCAGCCCGGTCTTCTTTACTGCGCGTAGGCCAAAACCTTCTGCCGCTGCTCGCCAAGGCCCTGGATGCCCAGATGCATCTCATCGCCGGGCTTGAGGTAAACCGGCGGCTTCATGCCCAGACCGACGCCGGGCGGCGTGCCGGTGGCGATCACGTCGCCGGGCATCAGGCTCATGAACTGGCTGATATAGCTGACGATGAACGGCACCTTGAAGATCATGGTGCGCGTGTTGCCCGTCTGGCGCCGAACGCCGCTGACATCGCAAAACATGTCGAGATTGTCGGTGTCGGGCACGTCGTCCTTGGTGACCAGCCATGGGCCGATCGGGCCGAAAGTGTCGGCGCTCTTGCCTTTCACCCATTGGCCCTGGCGTTCGATCTGGAATTGCCGCTCCGAGACGTCGTTGCACAGGCAATAGCCCGCCACGTAATCCAGCGCGCTCGCCTCCTCGACATAGCTTGCCTTGCGGCCGATGACGATGCCCAGTTCCACCTCCCAGTCGCTCTTGGTCGAGCCATTGGGCAGCATGACGTCGTCATCGGGGCCGATGATGCAGGAGACGGCCTTGGAAAACAGGATCGGCTCGGAGGGGATCGGCAGGTTGGTCTCGGCGGCGTGGTCGGAATAATTCAGACCCACGCAGATGTATTTCGACACCTGCCCCACGCACGGCCCAAGGCGCGGCTTGCCCGGCACGGCGGGGAGGCTGGACGGATCGGCGGCCGCGATACGGGCGAGCGTTGCGGCATCGATGGTCGCGCCGGTGATGTCGGGCACGAGCCCCGAGAGATCGCGGATGATGCCGTCCGCGTCCAGCAGGCCCGGCTTCTCCTGGCCGGCGGGCCCATAGCGCAAGAGCTTCATGTGGTGTTCCTCCGTAATAACGCTCGTGTTTCCCGGTGGCGGGCGCACGAAAAAGCCCGCCGCGCGAACGCCAGCAGGCCCAATCATATACCAACCCTGACGGCACCCCTATGCGCGTGGCTTACGGCCTGACCGACCGCCGGGCGCGGGGAGCAGCTCAACCGTGAATATAAAGCCGGGCCTCACCGATCCTGTCAATCGTGACCGCGACCTCGCCCGCTTCCTCGACCGCGACCAGCCCGCACATGCTGCCGGTGGTGATGATCTGGCCGGCGCGAAAGCCGCCGAGGCGGTCGCTCTGGGCATTGGCGTAATCGACCAGCGGCTTCAGCGGGTCGATCGTCGGATGGCCGCCGATGGCGTCATGCACGATATTGCCGTTGATGGTGAGCGTGGTGCGCAAATTGGCGAGGTCGATATCCTGCCATTGCCGGTTCTCGGAGCCGAAGGCATAGCCGGCATTGCCGATATTGTCGGCGACGTACAGCAGATAGGGCGCCTGCTTGTGATCCACGACGCGGCTCGCCACCACCTCGATGCCGACCAGCACCGCGTCGACCGCCGAGAGAATGTCCTCGCGCGTGTAGGGCTGCACGATCCGGCGCTGCAGATCGACGCCCAGGCGGAAGGCGATCTCCGGTTCCACGCCCCACAGCGAGGGCTCGCGCAGCGGGAAATGGGCACCGCTCGGCTTCATGAAGCGGTCGAAAATCGGCGCCGCGACCGGCGTGCCCTCGGGGGTGTAACCGACCTTCCAGCCGGCGACATGCGCATCCAGGCGCCGGGCGACCGCGGCCTGCACCTCGGCGGCCTCGGCCAGGCTGGCGGGCGGCGGAAGCGCGGAATCGACGACCGGGCGGTTCTGCGTGTAAGCATCCGCCAGCGCCTGAGCGATGGCCTCCACATTCGCCCTCACGGTATCCATAAGACCTCTCCTCGGATTCTGCCTGTTATTGTAGTATGTTGAACCCTCTGCGGGGGTGTCGTCGCGGGGGCGCGATCGATGAACGCCACCATCTTGTTAGAATCGCGGCAAGTACGTCTTTATACGGATGCCGCAAATCCTCATACAGCCGCAGTGCTGCAAGGAAATCACTATGAAACAAAACCGTATCGTGCATCTCCACGAACTGGACAATGTCGCGGTCGCGGTGGACGGTCTCGACATTGGGGTCGAATGGAACAACGTTCGGCTTGCCAAACGCGTTCCACGCGGCCACAAACTTGCCATAACAGCCATCGCGGCCGGCGAGCCGGTACGCAAATTCGGCCAGATCATCGGCTTTGCCACCGCGCCCATCGCGCCCGGCGAATGGGTGCATGAGCACAACCTCGCCATGGCCGATTTCGAGCGCGACTATCATTATGCCGAGGATGCGAAGGCCGAGCCAGTCCTGCCGCTGGCCGAGCGCGCCACCTTTCAGGGCTTTGCCCGCGCCAACGGCAAGGCCGGCACCCGCAACTATATCGGCATCCTCACCTCGGTGAACTGCTCGGCCTCGGCGGCGCGTTTCATGGCTGAGGAGATCAATCGCTCCGGCCTGCTTGCCGACTATCCCAATATCGACGGCGTCATCCCGCTGGTGCATGGGCTGGGCTGCGCCATGGACATCGACGGCGAAGGCTACGAGGTGCTCAAGCGCACCCAATGGGGCTATGCGTCCAACCCCAATATGGGCGGCGTGGTGATGGTGGGGCTCGGCTGCGAAGGCTTCCAGATCGGTCGCTGGAAGCAGGCTTACGGCATCATCGAGAGCGACACCTTCCGCTCGCTCACCATCCAGGAGACTGGCGGCACGCGCAAGACCGTGGCGGCCGGCGTCGCGATGATCCGCGAGATGCTGCCGGTCATCGACCGGGTGCGGCGCGAGGCGATTCCGGCTTCCGAGCTGATGCTGGCGCTGCAATGCGGCGGCTCCGACGGCTATTCCGGCATTACGGCGAACCCGGCGCTCGGCGCGGCGGCCGACCTGCTGGTGCGCCATGGCGGCACCGCGATCCTGTCGGAAACGCCCGAGATCTACGGCGCCGAGCATCTGCTGACCCGGCGGGCGGCAACGCGCGAGATCGGCGAGAAGCTGGTGGCGCGGATCGAATGGTGGAAGGACTACACCGCCCGCAATAAGATGGAGATGAACAACAACCCCTCTCCGGGCAACAAGCTCGGCGGGCTGACGACCATATTGGAGAAGTCGCTGGGCGCGGCGGCCAAGGGCGGCACCACCACGCTGACGGGGGTGTATGAATATGCCGAGCCGGTCACCGCCAAGGGCTTCGTCTATATGGATACGCCCGGCTATGACCCGGTGGCGGCAACGGGCCAGGTGGCGGGCGGCGCCAATATCCTCGCCTTCACCACCGGGCGCGGTTCCGCCTATGGCTGCAAGCCGACGCCATCCATCAAGCTGGCCACCAACAGCGCCATGTACCAAACCATGATCGACGACATGGACATCAATTGCGGCGATGTCATCGACGGCGTGTCGATCGAGGACAAAGGCCGGGAGATTTTCGCGACAATCCTCGCCGTGGCGTCGGGCGAGCGGACCAAGTCCGAAGACCTCGGTTATGGCGACACCGAGTTCGTTCCCTGGCAGATCGGCGCGACAATGTGAATTACAACGCGACCGCCAAGCCCGGTATAAGCGCTGGGCTTGGCATGCGGCACCTTAACAGCGGCGCTTATGTCACAGTTGTGAACAGAGTCACGCGCCTTGGTTTTCGGCCACAAAGCGCCCATGTCGTCACGTTAATCTTTTCCGCAAGATGAGGTATCCGTATTGTTGCATATGAAATTGTGGTGCTCTTGTATCCGCATACATTGCCTGTCGCGTCGTGGTGATAAGCGGTTAAACAATGGCAACGCCATCACTTAGCCTTGTTTGCGCGCGGAGTGCTGCGGGTTGGCAATAATGGCGGTGCAACGCCTGGCAAGCTGTTGCCGCTGCCTGTTTTCAGTGATTGGCGGAAGCGTTCTTAAATACGAGTTGGGAAAGACCGTGAAACATCCCAGGAAGATTGGATGGCCGAGCAAGCAGGCGCTGTCATTGGCGATCGGCTTGGCCTTGCTTGGCGGCGTATCGGTATGCGGCAGCGTGCAGGTCATGGCGCAGGCGACCAACGAGGCGCTGACGCTGGTTGTGCCGCCCACCGCCAAGCTCGCTCCCAACGGCGAGATCGCCCTGCCCATCCAGGTCACTCCCGCCGGTGCGCTCCCGCGCCGCGCCATCGTGCTGATCAGAGGCTTGCCTTCCACCGTCACCCTGTCGGAAGGGCGGCTGTTCGAATCCGGGGTCTGGGGCGTTCCAGCGACGGATATCGACAAGGTCAAGATGATCTCGATGTCGACGGCGGTCGGGCGGAGCGATGTCGGCATTTCCATCGTTACCATCGACGGCACGCTCCTCGCCGAGGCGCGCACCAGCCTCATCATCAAAGCGGATGCACCGGCCGCTCAAGCCGGCAACGCTCAGCCGGGCGGCAATACGGTATTCACCGCGACGCAGCCGCAGCAGGACACCCCCGCGACACCGTCGCCGATTCCCGCCCCGCGCTTGACCCCGCAACAAAGCGCGACGCTCATGGCCATCGTCCGGAAGGGCGATGAACATATGGCGGCGGGCAACGTCTCCGCCGCGCGGCTGCTTTACCGGCACGCCGCTGAGGGCGGCCTGGCGGCTGGCGCGCTCGCTTTAGCGATCAGCTATGACGGCGAAGAGCTACGGCGGCGCAACGTCAAAGGCGGCGTGCAGGCGGACCCGAAAGAGGCACAGATTTGGTATGAGAAGGCCGGCGAACTCGGTTCGGCCGAAGCCATGGAACAGTTGCAGCGATTCGGCGCCCGCTGAATCGCGTCTTCCCGCG